>Ga0105098_10000721_pt1 | contig 11692 bp, 11 predicted proteins | sample PPLLak21cMay2015_FD_79137 | JGI IMG/M metagenome (GOLD analysis project Ga0105098, IMG submission 79137) | Freshwater sediment microbial communities from Prairie Pothole Lake near Jamestown, North Dakota, USA - PPLs Lake P7 Core (1) Depth... | ecosystem: Environmental > Aquatic > Freshwater >... | reverse complement strand
TGCATTTATCGGCCGCGTGCGGATTCCATTGGACCTGGAAATCAATGGGAAATGCGAGCTGACCCATGAAGTAAAGATCGTGTTTTACCGGGTGACCCAGGAGGCGCTGAACAACATCGCCAAGCATTCAGGCGCCCGGCAGGTCGAGCTTCACCTGGATTGCCAGCCCGGTCAAATGAGGTTATGGATCAAAGATGACGGGCTGGGTTTTGAGCCCGGCGCACTGCCCCCTGGTCACATGGGGGTAGCGATCATGCGCGAGCGGGCAGAATCGATCGGCGCCAGCTTGAGCATCGAAAGCCAGCTGGGGCAGGGCACAACCGTTGAGCTGGACTGGCGATCGGACAGGAAGGATGGAAGCGATGAATACTCCTGAAACAATCCAGGTGATGCTGGTGGATGATCACAACGTGGTGCGCAGCGGGCTGGCAACATTTCTGCGAGCTTTTGACGATCTAGAACTAGTGGGGGAAGCAAAAAACGGCCGGGAAGCACTTAACCTGTGCCGTCAGAAGAAGCCGGATGTGATCTTGATGGATCTGATCATGCCAGAGATGGATGGTATCGCGGCGACGCGGGCAATTCTGGCCGAGTACCCGCAGATCAAGATCATCGCCATGACCAGCTTCGAAGAAGAAGCGCTGGTGCAGGGGGTGCTGGCAGCCGGGGCGATCAGCTACCTGCTCAAAAATATTACCGCAGATGAGCTGGCATCTGCCATCCGGGCCGCGGCATTGGGCAAATCCACCCTGTCCCCCGAAGCGGCCAGCGCACTGGTCCACGCAACCCGGACGCCAAAGCAGCCATTGACTGACCTGACCGAGCGAGAGATGGACGTGCTGCAGCTTGTGGTGCAAGGGCAAAGCAACCAGCAAATCGCCGCCGCCCTGGTGATCAGCGTGGCAACGGTGAAAGCGCACATCAGCAGTATCCTCTCCAAGCTGCAGGTCTCCAGCCGGGCAGAGGCCACCGCCTATGCGGTCAAACACAAATTGGTTGCGCTGTAAACTCAGTACCCTACTTTGGTATAAGTAAAAATACAATCCAAAGGATACCTTTCAACTCCTCGGCGGATGGATGCGCCCGGGGAGTTTTTCTTCTATAAAGTATACATATAGAAGGAGGTAAAGATCATGAACGAACAACTTCAACAACTCATCCCCATCCTGATCCCCCTCGTAGTCATCGCCTTCGGCGTCGCGGTGGTTGCCCTCTTGGATCTGAGAAAGCAAACTGCAACCCGAGGACCCAAGTGGATGTGGGCTGTGTTCATTTGCGTTACGATCACATCATTTATTGGGCCGCTGGTCTATTTTGCCATCGGCCGGAAGGAAGAATAAAATGCGTAACCATCTTGATATCCATCCGAATGCTGAGGGCAATGCTATCTCATGCATTGGATTGAGCCGCAGTTACGGCAAAGTCCAGGCGCTAAAAAACCTCAACCTTACCGTGCCATACGGCTCGATCTTTGGCTTTTTGGGGCGCAATGGAGCCGGCAAGACCACCACCATTCGCATCCTGACCGGTCTGGCACAGCCAAGCGCAGGCTCAGCCTGGGTGGCAGGCGTGGAAGCAACGCGATCGAATAGCGCTGCCCGGCAGCAGTTTGGCTATTTACCCCAAGCCCCGGCTTTCTATCGCTGGATGACACCGGTAGAATACCTGGACTACGTGGCGCACCTGTTCGGCCTGTCGCAAAAAGAGCGCAAGCAGCGCATCGCTGAAGTGCTGCAGCTTGTGGACCTGAAGAGCGCGGCGCACCGTAAAATTGGCGGGTTTTCAGGCGGGATGGTCCAGCGGCTGGGGATTGCGCAGGCTCTGGTACACCATCCACAGGTGCTGATCCTGGATGAGCCAACCAGTGCTCTCGACCCGGCGGGACGCTACGAAGTACTCGAGCTGATTGAAAGCTTACGGGGACAAGTCACCGTCTTTTTCTCTACCCATATCCTCAGCGATGTTGAGCGAGTTTGCGACGCGGTGGCGATCATTCATAAAGGCGAGCTGCTGCTTCAATCCAGCCGCGAGGAGCTTTTGAACAAATATCCGGTCAATACAGCCGAGCTTGAGCTGGATAACCATGGCCAGGCAAATGGCAAATGGACAGAAAAAATAAAGCAGCAACCCTGGGTGAATGCCATCCAGACAGAGAACAATATTGTGCGCATCACGGTGACGGACCTGGCATGTGGAAAGCAAGCCCTGCTGCCGCTGGTGGCTGGTCTTGGGCTGATCATCAACCGCATCCAGTGGGTCCACCCCACCCTGGAAGAAATTTTTCTGGAAGTCAGTGCCTAGATAAGGAGATAAAAACTCATGAAGACCATTCAAGTCACCCTGTCAATTTTTATCACCGCGGTGCGCAAAGAGCTCGTCCAGCAGTGGCAGACAAAGCGCTTCCTGGCAGTCCTGGCTGTGTTCCTGCTGTTCGGACTGGGAGCGCCAGTAATATCTAACATGACTCCTGAGCTCATCAAAGCCGAGCCTGGTGGAGAAGAGCTGGCCAAGCTGCTCCCGCCTCCATCAGCTACCGACGCGGTGGGTACCTACATCGAATTTTTCGGTACGTTCGGCTACTTCCTGGCCATTTTGTTGGGTATGAACGCCATTGCCGGGGAAAAGGAATCAGGTACAGCCGGCTTGATCTTATCCAAACCGATGCCGCGCTGGGTCTTTGTGCTGAGTAAATTTACCGCACAGTCGCTGGTATACACAGCAGCGTTCCTGGTCGGCACTCTGGCACTCTATTACTGTACTATCATCCTGTTCGGTGCTATGGATCCCGTCATCTTGATCAAGGTCAACCTGCTTTTGCTGCTGTGGTTATTAATCTTCTGCGCCGCGATGCTGTTGGCCAGCACGCTTGGGCGAACGGTAGCGACAGCGGCTGGGGTGGGATTAGGACTCTTGATCCTGATCGGCTTGAGCCGCAATATCCCGCACGTTGGCAAATGGTCACCAAGCGGCTTGATGGGTTGGGCGATGGAGCTTCTAGTCAACCCAGGAAGCGCGGCAGCCAATCACGGAGCCCTGATAGCCGCCCTGGCATTGATCCTGGTCTTCTTGATCGGGTCGATGGCTTTGTTTGAGCGCCAGGAAATTCAGTAGTCCTTACTAATCCAAGGAGCATGCTACTTTAGTATAAGAAAAATACAATCCAAAGGATATCCCACAACTCCTCGGCGGATGGATGCGCCCGAGGAGTTTTTCTTATATAGTGTAAATAGATTCCATTACGAAGGAGAAAAAAATGGACCCCAACAATTCTCTGGTAATTGAAACGAATAATTTGAGCAAGGCATATAAAGGGGTGCAGGCTTTGAAAGACTTCAACTTGAAGCTGACCCCGGGCATCCTCGGCCTGTTGGGACCCAACGGGGCGGGCAAGTCAACCCTGATGCGCATGCTGGCAACCATCACCACCCCCAGCGGGGGAAGCATCCTGTGGAACGGCAAGGATGTGGTCAAAGATCCAGAGGCGCTGCGCTCGGTGCTGGGCTACCTGCCGCAGGATTTCGGCGTCTACCCCAACCTGTCGGCCCAGGAGTTCCTCGAATACATGGCGGCGATCAAGGGGATGAGTGGTAAAAAGGCTCAGCAGAAAATTTCCGACCTGCTGGATCTGGTCAACCTGCGCCAGGCTGCCCGCCGGCCGCTGGGCGGTTATTCCGGCGGCATGCGCCAGCGGGTGGGCATTGCCCAGGCGCTGCTCAACGACCCGCAGCTGCTGATCGTGGACGAGCCGACCGTGGGGCTGGACCCCGAGGAGCGGGTGCGCTTCCGCAACCTGCTCTCTGACCTGTCCGGCGAGCGGATTGTCATTCTCTCCACGCACATCGTCTCGGACGTAGAATCGACCGCCACGGATATCGCCATCATCCACAAGGGACACTTAAAAGTCCACGCCCGCCCAGAGCAGCTGCTCAAGCAGATGGATGACTCGGTGTGGGAATGGACAGTCAACAGCGAGGCGCTGCCCAGGCTCAAGGAGCAGTTCCTGGTTACGGGCACGCTGCGGCGTATGGATGGGGTTGAGGTGCGGGTAGTCTCTGGGATAAAGCCCTGCTCTGAAGCCCAGCCAGTGATGCCTAACCTGGAAGATGTGTACCTGGCGGCAGTGGCGCAAAACCACAAAGGCGGTGCGGGATGAACACCCTGCGTATTCTTTACCACTTAGCACGGGCTGATTTCTTCGAACGCACGCGGCGGTACGGCTTTTTGCTGACCCTGGCGGCGATCATCCTCCTGGGCGTGCTGGTCAATAACGGCACGGTGGGCATGGACCTGGGGTCAGGTGATTCGAATATCCCGATCAGATACCACGGCGAATTAAACTCGGCCTGGATCGGGGCGATGACCGTGATGGTGATCAACACCTTCCTGGGCATGCTCGGCTTTTACCTGGTCTCCGATGGCATCAAGCGGGATATGCGCACCGGCGTGGGGCAGATCATTGCCACTACCCCGGTCAGCCGGGCGGCTTACCTGGTGGGGAAGTGGATCAGCAACTTCACCGTGCTTGCGGTGCTGGTGCTGATCCTGGCAATCGCCGCGGTGGTCATGGTACTGCTGCAGAGCGAAACTGCTCTGGACCTGGGCGCGCTGCTGATGCCGTTTCTTGCCGTAGCGCTGCCCAATATGGCGCTGACCGCGGCGCTGGCGGTGTTCTTCGAGACTGTGCCCTGGCTGCGCGGGGCGGTGGGCAACGTGGTCTACTTCTTCATGTGGGTCTTCTCACTCATGTTGTGGTTTATGACGCAGACCTCGCTGACCTTCCTCACCGACCCAATGGGCTACAACGTCTTTAGCACATCCTTATATGCGAGCGCCAGCGCGGCTTTCCCAGACGGACCGATTGGGCAAGGTCTCAGCGTCGGGAGCTTCAACGTGACTGGCACTCCAATCAGGGTCTTCAACTGGACTGGTGTGGACTGGACCCCGGGCACAGTCGCCGGGCAGTGGTCCTGGGTGATCATCGCCCTGGGATTGATCCTGCTCTCAGCGCTATGGTTTGCCCGTTTCGATCCATCGCGGGAAGGGCTGAGACACGCCCGGCCAAAGCCCGAGGAAGCGAAAGAAGGCGAGCCGGTCGCGCGGCGCAAAAAGGCTCACCACAGCGCACTGCCCAGCCTCTCGCCGCTGATCTCAAAACTGGCGCAGGTGAACCCCTTCCTGGGGGTGCTGTTTGCCGAGCTGCGCTTGCTGCTCAACCGCCGCCGCTGGTGGTGGTGGGCGATCACTGCCGGGCTAGCATTCGCCATCCTCAGCAGCCCGCCCTCGGTCGTGAATGATTACCTGCTGCCCGCCGCCTGGCTGTGGCCGCTGACCATTTGGTCTGAGATGGGCAGCCGCGAGCGGAGGAACAACACATCCCAGATGGTCTTCGCTTCCGCTCGCCCGGTGCTGCGCCAGCTTCCGGCCGCCTGGCTGGCTGGCGTCCTGGTGACAGCACTGCTATGCATGGCCAATGCGGTTTTCTTCATCTCGAACGGCGACTTGCCCGGCCTGGCCGGGTGGGCGGGCGCAGTCGTCTTTGTCCCCACCCTGGCACTGGCGTCCGGCGTCTTCTCCTCCAGCAACCGGTTCTTCGAAGTGATCTACGTGATCTGGTGGTACGCAGGCCCGCTGTCGCAGAATCCGGCGTTGGATTTCTCCGCCGGCGCGCCACAGGTCTACCTGCTGTCAGCCGCCGGTCTGCTGCTGCTCTCCGCCGGCTGGCGGGGCAGGCAGGTGCGAGGCTAGAGAATGAATCACCTGGTATTTCTGGACCCACACGCAGGCGAGCTGGAGAAAATCCTCAGCGGGGTGAAATGCATGCTGGTAAGAGAATTCGATCCGGCGGCAAACCCGGTGAGCCCTGGCGACAGCCTGTACTTCCTGAGGCATAAGGACGAGTTTGACCTGCGCGTGGCAGCTACCGTCGTACAAGTGCTGTTCATTACCAATACTCTGGACGAAGACCTGTCCCACACCCTGAAAGAGCTGCAGCCCAGGCTGCAATTGACCGAAGAACAGTACAACGCCTGGGCAAGCAAAGCACAGCTCATGTTGATCGAGTTTGAGTGTGCGCATAAGATCGATGTGATCCATGTTGAGGCGAACAAGATCACGGACCGGTCGGGCTGGATTGCTTTTGAGGCTTTCAGCCTGATCACACAATAGGAGGAAGATATGAATACAGTGATAACCATCAACCAACTTACCCGTACTTTCAAGGAGACAGTTGCCGTAGACAACCTGTCACTTGAAGTGCATGCCGGCGAGATCTTCGGCTTCCTGGGCCACAACGGCGCCGGCAAGACCACCACGGTGCGTTTGCTCAACGGCGTGATCGAACCAACCTCGGGCAGCATGCGCGTGCTCGGCTTCGACCCGCAGGTGGATGGGCCGGCATTGCGTGCCAGAACCGGGGTGCTGACCGAAACCCCCTCCATGGATGAGCGCCTGACCGCCTGGGACAACTTGAGCATTTATGCGGACCTATATGGGGTGCTCAAGGCGGCGGTAAAACCACGCGTCCAGGAGCTGCTGGCCGAGTTTGACCTGGCAGACCGGGCACAGGAGAAGGTCAGCGGCTACAGCAAAGGGATGAAGCAGCGCCTGGCGCTGGCACGCGCCTTGCTGCACAAGCCTGAGCTGATCTTCCTCGATGAAGCCACCTCCGGACTGGACCCGGTATCCGCCCACCATGTGAATGGGCTGATCGAACGCATGGCGCGCCGGGAAGGCTGCACGGTGTTCATGTGCACCCACAACCTGGTGGAAGCTCAACGGCTGTGCGACCGGGTGGCTATCTTGGAACATGGTCGCCTGGTGGCATTGGGCACTCCCACGGAGCTGACCCGCCAATACGTCCGCCGCCTGGATGTGGAAATAGAAGTTGCCGAAGGACAGACCGAGGCTGCTCTGAAGATTTTACGAGGCTTGCCACAGCTTGTGCTGGGCGAGCCGGCTCAACCCAACGGCGCCCTGGTTGTGACGGTCAATAAACGTGAATCAATCCCAGATATGTTGGCCTCCATGGTACAGAACCATGTGCGTGTCTACCGCATGGCGCCCCAGGAAGCCAACCTGGAACAGGTGTACTTTACACTGCATGAAGAAAAGGATGGTGTGCAATGAACGCTCGCGCCATGTTCGCAATTGCTCGCAAAGATCTGAAGGTGGTCAGCCAGAATAAAAACGTGCTGGTGCCCATCATCATCATCATGGTAGTCTTCTTTGTCGTAATACCCTGGTTGGCTGGCTTGATGCCTACACTCATTAATGTCGCTGGGTCAAAGATGGATGGGATTGAGGCAATGCTGGCGCGTATGCCAGCAGGCATGCAGCAGGAATTTACAGGGTACAGCCTCAGCCAGAAAATAACGGTGCTGTTTCTGGTGTACATGATGCTGCCCCTCTTCTTGCTGCTCCCTGTCATGGTGGCATCACTGTTCGCCGCAGATAGCTTCGCCGGTGAAAAAGAGCGGAAAACGCTGGAGGCGCTGCTTTACACACCCACCAGCGACCGGGAATTATTAATTGCCAAGGTGTTATCGGGGTGGCTGGCAGCCATTGCTGTGGGTTGGGGTGGCTTCGTACTCTATGCCATCAACGTGAATGCCGCTGCCTGGTCCCAGATGCGGCACATCTTCTTCCCCAATGCAATGTGGTTGGCGCTGATCATTTGGGTGATACCAGCCTTATCCGGACTGGGGGTAGCCATGATCGTGTTGTTTTCAGCCCGCGCCCAGGGCTTCCAGGATGCCAATCAGCTGGGGGGAATCGCGGTACTGCCCATCGTCGGCCTGTTCTATGCACAAGTAGCCGGGGCGATGTTCTTCAACACGACCATTGTTTTGTTGATGGGATTGGTCATCTGGCTGCTGACCTGGCTGCTGATCTGGTTGGGCAGCCGCAGCTTCCGGCGCAACCGGCTGTTGGGGGCATGAAGGCTATTCAAGACAGTGCGCTTCACAGCCAATATCAGGAAGGCAGGTGACTTTCACATTCACCTGCCTTTACAGCGTTTATTTGGTTAATGCGGGTTGAATATCTCTCATCACGATTCGCGAGTAACAGAGCGCCTAGAATTGACATTTTCTGAATCCTTCTTTCTATCTTCTGTATCCAAAATTGACCTCTAATCGAATATCCTTCCCTGGCGTGATGGAGTCCAAAAACCATGCTGGATTTTATGTTTATCCTGATTGTGATTCTGATCTTTCTGACCACATACGGTCTGCTGGCAGTTTGCAGCCGGTTGATGGAGAACTAGCCATGTTTCTTTTGGCGGGACTATTGGCAGTGTGCCTGCTGGTCTACCTGTTCCTGGCTTTACTGTGGCCAGAGCGCTTTGGATAAGACTGCAGCGAGAAGAGTATGACGATTAACGGTGTTCTGACGATTTCCATATACCTTTTGGTGCTGATCCTGCTGGTCAAGCCGCTGGGCAGGTATATGGCGCACGTCTACGCGGGCGAACGCACCTTCCTTGACCGTTTGCTGCGCCCGGTTGAGCGGCTGATGTACCGGGCAGCGGGTATCGACCCCGCGCAGGAGATGAATTGGAAAACATATGCCATCGCCATGCTGGTATTCAACGCGCTGGGCATCCTGGCGCTGTATGGATTACAGCGCTTGCAGAGCATCCTGCCTTTCAACCCGCAGGGTCTCGGCGCCGTCTCTCCAGACCTCGCTTTTAATAGCGCAGTAAGCTTCGGCAGCAATACCAACTGGCAGAACTACAGCGGTGAAGGCACCTTAAGCTACTTGACCCAAATGCTGGGCATGACGGTGCAGAACTTCCTCTCGGCGGGCACCGGCATGGCTATCCTGGTGGCTTTGATCCGAGGTATTGCTCGAAATTCTGCCAATACGATAGGAAATTTTTGGGTTGACCTGACCCGCGGAGTTGTATACATTTTGCTGCCGCTCTCAGTGGTCCTGGCACTGGCTCTGGTTTCACAAGGCGTGGTGCAGACATTCCAAGAAGCGCAAGTGGGAACCCTGCTCCAGCCTTTCAAAGATACGAACGGAGTGTTTGTTGACCAACAGACCCTGGCGGTCGGTCCTGCTGCTGCGCAAATTGCCATCAAGCAGATGGGAACCAATGGGGGTGGTTTCTTCAACACAAATTCTGCCCACCCATTCGAGAATCCAACGCCATTGACGAACTTTTTGGAAATGCTGTCCATCCTGCTCATCCCGGCAGCACTTTGCTATACCTACGGCGTTATGGTGGGCGACAGGCGCCAGGGGTGGTCACTTTTAATCGCAATGATTTTGATTTTCATCACCTTCCTGGGGCTGGCAGTTTGGGCAGAAAGCAGGGGCAACCCGGTTATATCGTCCCTGGGTGTAGATCAAACTACCACAGCCCTCAACCCGGGCGGCAACCTGGAAGGCAAGGAGGTTCGCTTCGGCATCACCAATTCTGCCCTGTGGGAGACAGCCACGACGGCTGCATCCAACGGCTCGGTGAACTCCATGCACGACTCTTATACGCCTTTAGGGGGGCTGGCAGCGCTGGTGATGATGCAATTGGGTGAAGTGGTCTTTGGCGGCGTGGGGTCGGGGCTATATGGGATGCTGGCATTCGTGATCGTGGCAGTTTTCGTATCCGGATTGATGGTAGGACGCACCCCTGAATACCTGGGAAAGAAGATTGAAGCTTTTGAGATGAAGATGGCCGCGCTGGTCATCCTGATCATGCCGGTGGTGGTGCTGGGTTTTACCGCTCTGGCAGTGCTCACCGAACAGGGGCAAGCAGCAATCTCCAACCCTGGGCCACACGGATTCAGCCAGATCCTGTATGCCTTCTCCTCCCAAGGCAACAACAACGGCAGCGCCTTTGCCGGATTGAGCGCCAACAACGCCTTTTACAACCTGACGGGCAGCTTGGCGATGTTAGCAGCCCGTTACTGGCTGGCTTTACCCGTCCTGGCATTGGCTGGCTCGCTGGTGAGGAAGAAAAAGGTGCCGGAGAGCGCCGGCACCCTGCCTACCCACACGCCGCTCTTCATCGCCTGGCTGATCGGAATCGTGCTGATCGTTGGCGCGTTGAATTTTCTTCCTGCCCTGGCTTTAGGGCCGATCGTCGAACATTTAATGGCCGGATAAGCGGTAATAACGATGGAAACTCAACCAATCATCCCAAAAACGAAACAGAAAGCGGCAACAACTGGTCGCCGAATCTACCAGCACGCCATGCTCGAGGCGGTAAAAAAGCTGAATCCTCGCCTGATGGTGCGCAACCCGGTCATGTTTGTCGTGGAAACAGGCAGCCTGCTGACCACAATGCTTTGGCTGCAAGCTTTGTTTGGGCAAGGCGAGGCTGCCGCGGGGTTTATTTGCCTCGTAGCAGTCTGTTTGTGGTTCACAGTACTGTTTGCGAACTTCTCAGAAGCCCTCGCCGAAGGGCGCGGCAAGGCGCAGGCACAGGCATTAAGGCGCACCCGGCAGGAAACCCAGGCCAGGCGGTTGAAGGGCAGGCAAAGAAATGCGCCGATCGAGTTGGTCAGCTCTACCGTGCTGCGCCAGGCAGACCTGGTCCTGGTTGAAGCGGGGGATATCATCCCAGCGGATGGGGAGGTGATTGAAGGCATTGCCTCCGTGGATGAAAGTGCAATCACCGGCGAAAGCGCACCGGTAATCCGCGAGTCGGGCGGGGACCGCAGTGCGGTGACCGGCGGGACGCGCATCCTTTCGGATTGGCTGATCATTCAAGTGACAGCCAACCCCGGCGAAGGATTCCTGGACCGTATGATCGGTCTTATCGAAGGCGCAAAGCGCCAGAAAACCCCGAACGAAATCGCTCTGAACATCCTGCTGGCAGCCTTCACCATCATTTTCCTGGTAGTTTGCATTACCTTATTACCATACTCAATTTACAGCGTTGAGGCTGCCGGACAGGGCACACCGATCACTTTGACAGTCCTGATTGCCTTGTTGGTCTGCCTGATCCCCACCACCATCGGTGGGCTGCTATCAGCCATTGGAATTGCCGGGATGGATCGCATGATCCAGCGCAACGTGATCGCCATGTCGGGCAGGGCAGTTGAAGCGGCGGGCGATGTGGATGTGCTGCTTCTGGACAAGACCGGCACGATCACGCTCGGCAACCGGCAGGCAGTTGAGATCATCCCCGTGCCTGGCATCGACCCGCGTGACCTGGCTGAAGCCACACAGCTTTCCTCCCTGGCAGACGAAACCCCGGAAGGACGCAGTATTGTGGTGCTGACGAAAGAGAAATATGGCTTACGCGGGAGGCATGTGGGAGGTAACGGGAGAGAAGGAGCGCCAGACGGATACCAGCATCCCAGGGGAATGCACTTTATTCCCTTCTCTGCCCAGACCCGCATGAGCGGTGTGGATATCCCCATGAACGGGACGGCTGACGGGCAAGTGATGCGCATCCGCAAAGGTGCCCCAGAGACGATGATCGAAATGATTGAAAGCGCGGGGCGCACCATCCCGCGCGAACTGCGGGCAAGTGTATCTCAGATTGCCCGCAATGGGGGGACGCCGCTGGTGGTCAGCCGGGACGAGGTGGCGCTGGGTGTGATCCATCTAAAGGATGTGGTCAAGGGCGGGATCAAGGAACGCTTCACCCAACTGCGCAAAATGGGGATCAAGACCGTGATGATCACGGGCGACAATCCACTCACCGCAGCCGCCATTGCCGCAGAAGCTGGGGTGGATGATT
>Ga0105098_10000720_pt1 | contig 11699 bp, 10 predicted proteins | sample PPLLak21cMay2015_FD_79137 | JGI IMG/M metagenome (GOLD analysis project Ga0105098, IMG submission 79137) | Freshwater sediment microbial communities from Prairie Pothole Lake near Jamestown, North Dakota, USA - PPLs Lake P7 Core (1) Depth... | ecosystem: Environmental > Aquatic > Freshwater >... | reverse complement strand
TGCGGCCGAGGTACGGCCATGGAATGCATTGTCAAAAGCTATGACCCGTTTCCTACTGGTATGGAAGGACGCCATTTTTAAGGCATTTTCATTGGCTTCGGCACCTGAATTGCAAAGAAACAAGCGGTAGTTTTCACAGCCTGAGATCTTACCCAGTTTTTCGGCCAGCGCTTCCTGCAAGGGATTCAGTATTGAATTTGAATAAAAGGCAATTTTGCTGAGCTGCCCGTTGATTGCTTTGACATAAGTCTCATGGGTATGGCCTATCGAGATCACCCCATGTCCGCCGTACAGATCAAGGTAGGCTGTATTTTTCTCATCATACACATAACAGCCCCCGGCTTTCACCGGTGTTATATTATAAATGGGATACACATCGAATAAATTCATGCCTTCAGGTTTTATATCTGGTTAATTTTTTCAAAGGAGGTGACGATTCCTTTGATCAAGGAGGAACTGAGTCCCTGGTGTTCCATCTCATTCAGCCCCTCGATCGTACATCCGCTCGGTGTTGTTACCTTATCTATTTCCTGTTCGGGATGACTTCCTGATTGTATCAGCAGACTTGCCGCACCGAGACAGGTTTGCATAGATAGCTGCTGAGCCTCTTCGCTGTGAAAACCGAGTTGCACAGCACCCTGGGTGGTGGCCCTGATGAGTCTCATCCAGAATGCGATTCCACTTGCACATATTACGGTTGCCGCCTGCATCAGACGTTCTTCAATGCATAAGGTCGTTCCCAAAGCATTAAAAATGATTTTTGCCTGTTCAATTTTCTCCTCACCCATTTTGTTCGCAGCAATACAGGTCATGGATTGCCCGACCGCGATTGCGGTATTCGGCATACAACGAATAATGGCCACTTCTTTTTCAAGAACCTGAGCAATATCTTCGATCTTTCTCCCTGTGATCACTGATATGAGGGTATGCTTGCCGGGATCTATAAGGCCCTTTATCTCTTCCAAAACCCCTTTTAGTTGCCCGGGTTGAATAGCCAAAATCACGATTTCCGAATTCCTCACCGCTTCCAGGTTATCTTTTGTTATCCTTACAGTGGCGTACCGCCCAAGTTCTTCAATGGATTTTGTATTACGTTTCGTGAGAAACAGAGAATCACAAAAACTGTCTTTACCCTGCCCCAGTATGCCTTTGGCTATGGAATGCCCCAGATTACCCACCCCGATGATTGCTATTTTCATATTTTCTGATTAAAAATAATTTGCTTTTAATTGTAATCCCCTGTTTTCACTCAGTCCGAACATCAGGTTCATGTTCTGCACGGCCTGCCCGGATGCCCCTTTTAACAAATTATCTATTATGCTGGTTATCAATAATTTATTTTTATACAATTGGATATGAATCAGGCATTTATTCGTATTTACTACCTGTTTCATATGAATTTCATCTTTTGACAAATGGGTAAACACCACCTGGTTATAGAAATCTTGATACAGGTCATGGGCTTCGCTCAAAGTCCCGTCAAAGCGGGTATAGCTGTTGGCAAAAATTCCCCGGCTGAAATTACCCCGGTTGGGCAGGAACAAAATTTCTTCCTTAAAACCGGCCTGCAATTGGTTTACACTCTGGTTTATCTCGGCCAGATGCTGGTGGTTAAAGGCCTTATAATGGGAAAAGTTGTTGTCCCTCCAGGCAAAATTCGTCGTTGCAGACAAGGCAGTACCGGCTCCTGTTGCCCCGGTTACCGCGTTGACATGCACATCCTCTTTGAGCAGCTTCCCTGCTGCCAGTGGCAGGATGGCAAGCTGGATGGCCGTGGCAAAACAACCCGGATTTGCGATATATTTTGCGCTTTTTATGGGCTCATGATTGAGTTCAGGCAGGCCGTAAATAAACTTTTCACCCCTTAAAATGCTATCCTTTTCAAGGCGGAAATCATTGCTAAGGTCAATAATTTTTGTTTGCTCTCCGAAAGTATGGTTTTCGAGAAAAAGTTTGGAGTTTCCATGACCCAGGCAAAGAAACACGACTGATACCTCAGAATTTATTTTATCCGTAAATACCAGGTCGAGGTCGCCGGTGAGATCGGTATGTACATATGAAACAGGCGTACCTGCTTTGGACGTGCTGTAAACAAAGTCGATGCTCACATCCGGGTGGTGCATCAGGATTCTGATAAGCTCTCCGGCTGTAAATCCGGTTCCTCCAATAATACCGGCTTTTATTTTCATTTTACTGTTTGTTGACGTGGTTAAATATTTTTCCCTGGTTGCTGCTTAATTTAATAAATCCTTTGGCATCGCCGGGGGTCCAGCCTTCATTGGATTCGCCATAACTCGCAAAGGAAGAATTCATCAGATCGTGTGCGGATTCTATTCCATTTACCGTAAACCTGTAGGGATGAAGGGTAACAAAAACATCGCCGGACACATAGCGCTGTGTATCCTGCAGAAACACTTCGATATTCCGCATGACCTCATCGAGGTAATTTCCCTCATGAAGCATCATGCCATACCAGTTGCCCAGATTTTCTTTCTGGAATTGCTGCCATTTCGTGAGAGTATGTTTTTCCAGCAAATGATGTGCCTTGATTATGATCAGCGGTGCGGGAGCCTCAAAACCAACACGTCCTTTGATACCGATGATGGTATCTCCAACATGTATATCCCTTCCGATCGCATAAGCTGAAGCCATTTCTGTTAATTTCTCAATATTTTTTACAGGCAGATCCTTATTGCCGTCCAGCGCCACAAGTTCCCCTTTTTCAAAGGTCAATCTTATGTTTCTCGGCTCAGTTGCACTTAACTGACTTGGATAAGCTTCTTCAGGCAGCGGATCTTTTGATCGCAGTGTCTCCTGACCTCCAACGCTGGTACCCCATAATCCGCGGTTGATGGAATATTTGGCCTTCTCCCAGGAATAGTCCACGCCATTAGCCTGCAAATAATCTATTTCTGTCTGTCTCGCCAATTTAAAATCACGTATGGGGGTGATGATCTGTATCTCCGGTGCCAGGATCTGGAAGATCATATCAAAACGAACCTGGTCATTGCCGGCCCCGGTGCTGCCATGCGCTATATAAGATGCGCCGATCTTTTTGGCATAGGTCACTATTTCGAGCGCCTGTATGATTCTCTCTGCGCTAACAGACAAAGGGTAGGTATTGTTTTTCAGGACATTACCGAAGATCAGGTATTTTACGACTTTATCGTAAAATATATCGACGGCGTTCAGGGATGTATAAGAGGATGCCCCCAGCAAAAGTGCTTTTTCCCTGATCTGCTCTATTTCTTTTTTGCTGAAACCTCCGGTATTGACACTTACGGCATGAACTTCAAATTTCTCTTCCTTTGAGAGATACATCGCGCAATAAGAAGTATCCAATCCCCCGCTGTACGCTAAAACAAGTTTTTTCATTTCTAATTTTATATGGTAATTATTTCTGTTATCTGTTAACAAACTGCATTGTTATTCATTTTTTTTGTTCCTCCTCATTGTTCTTCTTCAAAAACAGGCTCTGTTTGATCCTTTTTAAGCGGTTCAGAACTTTGGTGTCGAATCCGTGATCCTTGATCTCTTTAGTATGGGCAGGATCGTACAACATGCCTGTGCACAAACACATTTTCTGATGGGTACGCTGGAGCACATCATAATTTTTACAGGTTTTACAACCTTTCCAAAACTCCGGATCATCTGTGAGTTCTGAAAAAGTAACCGGCTTATAACCCAGATCGTAATTGATCTTCATGACTGCCAGGCCAGTGGTAATGCCAAATATTTTGGCGTCCGGATACCTTTGTCTGGAGTAATTGAAGATCTTGCCCTTGATCTTTTTCGCCAGACCCAAATTACGGAAATCGTGATGAACGATTAATCCGGAATGTACTACATAGTTCTTATTACTAAAAACTTCAATATAGCAAAATCCGGCAAATTTTTCACCTTCCAGTGCGATCACGGCATTGTGGTTCCTGATTTTTGAGCTTATGTATTCGGGACTACGCTTTGCAATTCCGGTACCTCTTTCGGCAGCAGATCTATCAATCGTTTCGCAGATGATGTCTGCGTATTTAACGTGTTCCTCCCCGGCAATAACTATTTCCATTATGCTTGATAATATGGTGTTTATAAAAAAGGATTTTTCTGAGCAGGGATGGGCTCACCATTCCCTATAAATTTACCTGTACCCTTACGGGCGGCGAGAATGAAGATGGACAAAAACATGCCTGCCAAAAAATATTCTGGTAAAGCAGTTATTAAAAATTGATTCGTTTGAAAATGACATCAAAAAAATTATTAATCACTTAAAACTGAAATGAAAGCCACCATTAAAGGGATCCAGACCTAAAAACCTGCCTGAACTTTATTGAAATTTCTTCAGTTTATTGTTTTGGTTTTCACGTCGCAATATTACAACAAAATAAAATAAATCAAATTCTTTTTTGAACTATTTAACCGATTCAAAGTATTTTTAAGAAATACGCAGCTATTCTATGTGCTTCTTGACATTTTCCTTAACAAATTGTATAATTTTCTTCACTTCTGAAATATCCGTATCCAAAACGCCTGCGATGTCTTTTAAATTGAGTTTTCCAAGCACATACAGATCGACTACATTGGAAGTCTGTATGGGTAAATACTCGTAAATGGATTTGATCCGCTGCCTGTTTTCCTGGCTTTTAAGGAAGTTCTTGTCTTTGAGTTCGAGTAAAGAAATTACATCCTGTTGTATTTCATCCGACTCCAGAAACCGACTTTGTACCTCTTGTTGGTGGTATGAAATATCATCCAGCTCCTCGATCATAACAAAATCGGAATCTCCGTCCACGGTAAAATATTCTTCCATTTGTTTGAGCTCCTCTTCGAGTATCAATTTTGTACTTATGCTGCGTTTATGCCATTTTTCCTTTTCGAACAGGGCGCACAGCTTTTCATTGGCCACCGAAAACATGAGCAATTTTAAGGCCTGCACTTCAATATTGTCCTCCACACCTCTCTCAAAAAGTTCAAGAACCACTTCGTCAATGATTTCTCCGGGTTTATACATATTGAGCGGCAAAACACCTTTTTTTTCGAGTACAAGAATTCTGTTCTTTACATAGGGAAAAATTTGTTCACTCACCATCAAAACCTTCTTATCCAGATTTTTTTCTCTTTTCCCTTTTGGGTTATTTGATTCATTTTTCATATTCCTGCTTTTTGATTCATCTAAATTTACAAAATAAATTGTAAAAACTATATCCTGCTCCGGGCTTAATTTCCAAATTAGTTATGATTCATTTTTAACATTTTTTCACTGATTAAATCTGTTACGGTATTTTTGAAATAAAATAATAACTCTATGATTGTCATGGACTTCCATATGCCGTACAGCGGCGAAACGTTTTATGGAAAATATTACGTACCTGGAATAACAGACGGAGTGATTATTCTCGTTCACGGCCTGGGGGAACATTGCGGTCGCTATGAGGAACATGTGATTCCGGCATTGCTGGGGGCAAATCTTGGCGTAATAACCTACGACCAGTTCGGTCATGGAAAAACAACCGGAAAACGGGGACACCATCCCGGTTTTGGTGAGCTGCTGGGTTGTATTACAGAAATGATCGCGAAATCAGAAAAGATCTTTGGTGAAAAAAAGATCTTTCTTTACGGTCATAGTATGGGAGGCAATGTGGTTCTGAATTACGGTCTTCACTTTCCAAATGCTGTCAGCGGCATCATTGCTTCAAGTCCTTTCTTGAAACTGGCCTTTGAACCGCCTGCATGGAAACTGGCGCTCGGCAACTGGATGAGGAAAATTTACCCCTCCCTTACCGTGTCGAACGAGATCAACCCTAACCACCTTTCTCATGATAATGAAGTGGTTAAAGCCTATATCGCGGACCCGCTCAATCACGACAGAGTAAGTCCGAATTATTCTGTTTTACTAATGGAAACCGGAAGCTGGGCCATTCAAAATGCAGGGCGCTTAAAAAAACCGGTGCTTATCATTCATGGAACAGCAGATCAACTTACGAGCTATAAAGGATCTGAGGCCTTTGCTGCAAACAATCAGGAAATGGTAAAGATAAACTTGTACCCTGGCGCATATCATGAATTGCACAATGAACCCGGGAAAGAAGAAGTATTAAAAGATGTAACAAATTGGCTTCGCAAAAAATTACATTCACAATAAACCGGAATCAAAATGCGTTTAGATAAAAAAGCCATATTGTGTTGCCAAAAGTTAAAATTAAACTTTGAGGCAGCATTTTTTTAATTTTTAACATAATTTTATATTATTATACATTAAATTTAACAGGCTTTTTTAATAAAAACAGTAGTTTAGCACCTTAGTAAAGCAGTGTATTAATCATTTAAATTATTCGAATGAAAAAGGTTTTTCTTTTACTTTTTATCCTGACAGGTTTGGCTGGTTTCTCCCAGAAAAAAACCGATAAAAAAGATTTAAATATCGTTGCAAAAAGCCCGGAAATAGCGGTACTAAGTGCAATAAAAAAGGATACTGTCCACACTGATTCTCTTGAAGCACTGGAAAGAAAAATAGCTGTTATTGACTATACCATTGCCTCAGATATTGATAAAAAATGGCTCGCCTCCTGGAAAGGTACCTTCTCGATGGATACTACAGATCTTTTGGTCGATGTGGATAGCCTTACAACGGTTGTAATTGACGAATTACCTACAGATTTACTCAAAAAAAGATTGAAGGAACTCGATGCCAAAACCCCTTTTAACGTTGGATATAACCAATCACTGGAAAAAGTAATCAAATATTATCTCAAGAACAGGAAAAAAACACTGGCCAATTTAATGGGAAGGGCTGAATATTATTTCCCTATGTTTGAAGAGCATCTCGACAAATACAACATCCCGCTTGAAATTAAATATCTGGCCATCGTAGAATCTGCGTTGAAACCAACAATCAAATCCAGAGTTGGTGCTGCCGGCTTATGGCAATTCATGTATGGTACGGGTAAAATGTACGACCTCGATGTCAGCTCCTATGTTGATGAGCGTTATGATCCGATAAAATCTACCGAAGCAGCCTGCAAATACTTAAGTCACCTTTATAAAACATTCGGTGACTGGGATCTGGCACTGGCTGCCTATAATTCGGGTCCGGGGAATGTTACAAAAGCTATAAGAAGATCGGGTGGGCAAACCAATTACTGGAATCTGCGACCTTATTTGCCGCGGGAAACTGCTGACTACGTGCCTGCATTTTATGCAACCTATTATATTTTTGAATACGCAAAAGAACACAATTTGTCCGCAACAAATGCCTTACCTGATTCCTTTCAAACAGATACGGTTTCATTAAAAAGACAACTCACTTTTGATCAGATCAACAGGATTATGAAAACGGATGATCAGTTAATGACATTTCTGAATCCGCAGTACAAGCTAAAGATAATTCCATACGATGCTAAGGAGAATAACACCCTGCGTTTGCCCAAATTCATGCTTGGTACTTTTGTTTCCAATGAGGAGCTGATCTATGCCTATGCTGAAGCAGATGATGCCAAACGCGTGAAGCCCCTTCCTGCGAATACAGTTGCGAGCAGTGATCCAATGCAAAGCAAGACCATGCGATATAAGGTCAGAAAAGGAGATAATCTGGGGAAAATCGCCAACAAATACGGTGTTACCGTTGCCAATCTCAAGAAATGGAATAAGCTGAAAGGATCTACTGTTCATGTTGGGCAATCACTGACCATCCACAAAAAGGGAAGCAGCCTGTCAAACACGGAGCCAGCGACAAAAAACACCGTTGCCAGTAAGTCCGAATCAAACAATGGCAAAGATTTTTCCACCTATACTGTTAAAAGCGGAGACACGTTGTGGTTGATTTCACAAAAATATCCAAATGTTACTGTTAGTCAGATCAAACAGTGGAATAATTTTAAAAGCGACAAATTAACTCCGGGAACGAAACTCAAGATCTACTAAATCTCGGATAATTTTTAAAAAAACATTCCGATGTTCAGGTATTCCCTCATTGTAATTGTTGTATTGGTTACGTTCATTTCCTGTAAAGAGTCTGATGAAAAGATGACCTATCTGGAATCGACAGGAAGGATCAATCACCTGATAGTGGTAATGGATAACGATTTATGGCTGGGGGCGGTGGGAGATACCCTTCGAAGCATTATCGGCGAACCGCTGTTGGGCTTACCCCAGGAAGAAGCTCCGTTTACCGTAAATCTGGTTGACCCCAAAGCTTTTTCGAATCTCTTCAAGCGAACCAGAAACGTCCTCTATATTGACTTTGGGGAAAAAAGTGATTTTTACACAAACTACAATGTGTATGCTGCACCGCAGACTATACTGACCCTGCTCGGAAAAGATGCCGGCAGCCTGATTGAGAACTTGTTGGCGAACAAGCGTGAAATTATAGATGTTTTTAAAAGACAGGACCTCTCGCTCTACCAAAAAAAAATCACGAAAAAACACTGGAATGCAAAAAATATTGCAACCATGGAAAAAGTAGGGTTTGATCTGAAGATTCCGGTAACCTATAACAAGGTCGTCGATTCCGGTGATTTTTTATGGTACCGCTATACCTTTACAAGTGGCACACTCAACCTGCTGGCTTACGAAATTCCCGTTTCGGATAAGAGCGAATTCACCAAAGAAAATATCATACGGATCAGGGATTCTGTTGGCAGAAAAAACTTACCCGGCCAGTTTAAAGATACCTATATGACCACAGAACTGCAAGTACCTCCTGTATTTACAAAATTGAATTTTAAAGGAAAAGAGGCTTATGAAGCCCGGGGGCTCTGGTATGTGGAAAACGACTATATGGGCGGGCCCTTTATCAGTTATTCTTTATACGATGATGTAAAAAAACGCATCATCATAGCAGAGGGATTCAGCTATTCACCATCAACCAAAAAAAGAGATTTTGTTTTTGAGCTGGAAGCGATTCTGAAAACCCTGGAAATAAAAAAGTAATCAGAAACTATTCTACTTTCAGGTTAGCCGTTTCAAAGGTCTTCATTTCCCCCGCTTCATCATAGATCAGAAAAGCCTTTAACTCAGGGTGTGCTTTTAGAAAGTCCCTGCTTCGTTCAAAACCCATTGCCATAAATGCAGTGGCATACCCATCCACATCGGCACAATCCATACTCGAGATAACAGAGGCGCTCAGCAGGTTGTTCTTACTTGGATAACCCGACTTTGCATCAATGGTATGTGCATATCTGTTACCTGTTCTTTCGTCAATTTTAAACTTTCTGTAATTTCCTGAAGTTGCCATAGCCTCATTATTTAATCCTACTACCCCCTGAAATGACCTGGTTCCGTCAAAATTGGGTTTTTCGATCGCGATCTTCCAAGGCTCCCCTTTACTGTTCACCCCTCTGACCCTCACTTCGCCACCAATTTCAACCAGATAATTTTTAATCTGTTTTGATTCCAGATACCTGCCAATAACATCCACTGTGTACCCTTTTGCGATCGCATTAAAATCGAGATAAACACTGTCAACCGAAGAAACTACCTTGCCATTTTCCAGACTTACCTTATCAAAACCGACCCGATTTAGAAGAGATCTTATTTGAGTTGAGTCAAGGTTAACAATCTCGTCTTCCGGGCCAAATCCCCAGGCGTTGACCAGTACACCGACTGTTGGGTCGAAAGCCCCTCCCGATTCCATGTAAATCTTTTTGGATTTGGCAAATACTTCAGAAAAATATGCATCCACAACTATAGAAGAGTCTCCGTCATTGATCCTTGAAATGTCAGATGCTGCAATATAGGTTGATAAAGATCCATTGATTACAGAAACCAAACTGTCGATCTCTTTCTCATAATTGATCGGGGTATCCCCGTAAACAATTGAAAAGGAGGTTCCCAGAGCAAAACCATTGAGATGCAGATATTCAGAATTATCTTTTTTACAGGCAATGAATAAAAAAAATAATAAATAGTACGAATTCTTCATGTTATTCAGGGTTTTTATCAAATAATTAACAATTACTCCGGTTTAATATTTGTATTTTTGAAAGGATTAACAGCTTGCTAGCGAAAGTACAAATTTATTAATATCTTTACACAACCAATAAATAATTCAATTCATGAGAAAACTATTTTTTATTCCGGTAGTTATATCAATACTACTAACTTCCTGCGTTTCACAGAAAAAATACGCTGACCTTGATGCTTCTTACCAGACGACAAAACAAGAGTTGGTAGATGCTAAAGCAGATTTACAGGCCTGTCAAATAGAAAAAGATTATTTGGCAGAGTTAAACAAAACTTTAAAGGTAGATAAAGACCAATCCTTAAAGCAGGTTGAAAACCTAACTGTTCTTACCCAGGCTTCTTCTGATAATATCAAACAGATCATTAGCCAGTTGAGCGAAAAGGATAAATATATCAATGGAATAAGGGCCGCAATGACCAAAAAAGATTCGATCAATCTTGCCCTGGCCTTCCAGCTTAAAAAAGAGCTTGCAGCAGGTATCCAGGACGAAGACATACAAATCAACGTAGAAAAAACAGTGGTTTATATCTCTATTGCAGACAATCTGTTGTTTAAAACAGGCAGCGCTGTTGTTTCTGATAAGGCAAAAGCCGTTTTAGGAAAAGTTGCAACGGTTATTGCTTCTAGGCCAAACATGGAAGTACAGGTAGAAGGTTATACTGACAATGTGCCGATCTCTACAAATTGTATGAAAGACAACTGGGATCTGAGTGTAGCCAGGGCAACCTCTGTTGTACGTGTTTTGCAGAGTGATTTCAGTGTTGATGCAGGTCGTTTGATTGCTGCAGGAAGAAGCGAATATGTTCCTTTGCAAACCAATGCAACTGCCGAGGGAAGATCCGCCAACAGACGTACAAGAATTGTTATCCTGCCTAAACTTGATGAATTCTTCGATATCCTGGAACAAAAACCACAATAATCAAGCATAAATATATTTGTATAAAAGGCATCGGTAAGATGCCTTTTTTTATTGGTATAATACACAGTACGCATTGATCCCAAGCTGGTATTTTTAGAAATCAACAAAAGCTTAATAGATATCTGGCCGTTGTGATCGGCTATTCACTGATTATTTTACCAGCAAGCTGATTCCACTAAAAAAAAAAAACAGACATGGATCGTATGTTCATTGGTCAAACGCGACTGCTGTATAACTAAAAGCATGGGCTTTTTTATTCAGCAGTATACTTTAATCGGGAATAGTACCCTAGCTCAATTGTTTGATTAAACGAAGCTTATAAAGCGTGTAAATCCTTAACCTGTTGAATAAGAATAAAAAAAACAGCCCAAGTAGCTGTTTTTTTATAATTATTAAAGAATTCTTTTATCCTCCAAAATCATCAAAACGGATATTATCATCCGGTATACCAAAATCTTCTCCCATTTTCTGAACTGCCTTGTTCATCATGGGGGGTCCGCAGAAATACAGTTCAATATCCTCGGGATTCTCGTGTTTAGACAAGTACTGATCGATTACCGCCTGGTGTACAAATCCCACAAATCCATCTCCTTCTCTGTCTTTTGTGTCTTTTTTTACCTTCCAGTTATCCTCGGGCAGCGGTTCTGAAAGTACCACATAAAAGCGGAAATTCGGGAAATCTCTTTCCAGTTCTTTAAAATGATCCATATAGAACAGTTCGCGTTTGGACCTGCCTCCATACCAATAGGTAACCGTTCTTCCCGTTTTTAAGGTTTTAAAGAGATGGTACAAATGCGACCGCATAGGAGCCATACCTGCACCTCC
>Ga0105098_10000716_pt1 | contig 11727 bp, 10 predicted proteins | sample PPLLak21cMay2015_FD_79137 | JGI IMG/M metagenome (GOLD analysis project Ga0105098, IMG submission 79137) | Freshwater sediment microbial communities from Prairie Pothole Lake near Jamestown, North Dakota, USA - PPLs Lake P7 Core (1) Depth... | ecosystem: Environmental > Aquatic > Freshwater >... | reverse complement strand
TCTGATCCCCCAAGAATGGGGGCCTGGGGGTTGAAACCGAAGATGTCGTGATATGCATTACTGCGATTGCTCTATCACCGCTCCTGTGTCATCATAAGAAGACAAACATGGCCACCGATCCCATCTACAGAGAACTCCAGAGGCATCTCGACGCGTTGCCGGTGGGTTTCCCGCCAACTCAATCGGGCGTCGAAATCCGCATACTGGAGCACCTCTTCACCCCCGAAGAGGCGGCCTTGGCGACACACCTCTCTATAATCCCGGAACCGCTGAGCCGCATCCACGCGCGCCTGGGAGGCAAAGCTGGCATGTCCCTGTCGGAACTGGAGGCATCCCTGGACAGAATGTTCCGCAAAGGCACCGTCCTGATGAGAAGCGACCGCGGAGAGAAGTCCTACAGCAATGCCATGCTGATAGTCGGCATGCTCGAACTGCAGGTGGAACGGCTCACCAAGGAGTTCGCCCTGGACGTGCAGCAGTATCTGGATGAGGCGTTTGCCGGGGAGATGTTCAGAAGCAAGATACCCCAGTTGCGCACGATCCCGGTGCGGAAGAGCGTTCCACACGAACGCTACGTAAGCAGTTACGACGACGTCAGGCAGATTGTGGAAGGCCTCGAGGGGCAGATCGCAGTGGCCAACTGCGTCTGCCGGCAGGGCAGGGACATAGCCGGACCCGGCTGCCATCACACCGCACTCAGAGAGACCTGCCTCATCTTCGGCGCCACGGCCCAGCAGCATCTTGATCTGGGCATCGCCCGCCTCATATCAAAGAGAGACGCCTTCGAGATACTCTCGAAGGCAGAGGAGGCCGGGTTGGTACTGCAGCCGGAAAACGTGGCCAAACCGCACTACATCTGCTGCTGTTGTGGAGACTGCTGCGGTGTCCTCACATCGCTGAAGAAGTTCTTCCGTCCCGTGGAGTTCTTTGCCACCAACCACTGGGCCAGGGTAGACCAGGAACGTTGCAGCGCTTGCGAAGCCTGTGCCGACCGCTGTCAGTTGGGTGCCATCGCCGTTGCCGACGGCACAGCCAGAGTCGATCTTGACCGCTGCATCGGCTGCGGCAACTGCGTCGTGAGTTGCTCCGTGCAAGCCATACAACTGCAGAAATCGGATACAGAGAAACAGCCTCCGCGCAGCACAAACGCTCTGTACCTTAGCATCCTGTCCAACAAGACGCCCCACTGACTCCCGGCCATCCGTTCGGACCACTGCGAAATGCGCGCCACCGCTCCCTGGGTCAGCTTGTTTGTGCCCGGACCTGACTGGCACTGCACCGTCAACGCCGCCAAACGTCCCCATGCCCACGAGGCTCTACCCATCTGATCGTCTCCACTCTGCCCTTGCCGTGCATTGCCACCCCTGGCGCTTCCGGATTCCCTCCTGCCAGCGCCTTGAGTGCCCGATGTTATGAATCCGTTCCACATTGAGATAGGCGTGAGATCGAAGAGAGCCGGGCTGAGATTGGCCTGATAACTATTCTGTCTAGAATCTGCCTAGGAATCGTGTAACGAATACTCAATATATGTAATACCCCTAGCACGGTCTGGCAGACATGATGAAGAAGGCGCCGCGCGATGAAGAATGAGGAGAGCACAGCCAGCCAAGTGCGCAAGCAAATGCAGAGCCGGCAATCCGAGACTAAGAGCATACCAGTTTGAACGGGATGTCGTGGGGACAGGAAGAGAGGCACAACGATGACAGACAAGGAACTGGAAGCGCTGGCGGTATATCGGACGCACAAGCATTGCCAATGTCAGGATTGTGAAACGGCGCGACTGGCCCTGAAGGACTACGACGCCGGAAAATGGCGGAGCAAGTCGGCCCACTGATGAGGCCGGGCGTCGACATGTTCATAGCAGCAGTTGAAGAGGCCATGGCCTATGGCGACCAAGGGAGGGGGCATAAATGCCAACGATAGCGGGTAGACGGATCAGATTGGGCCTGACGCTCAAACTAGTGCTGGTCGCTGATATGGCCCTCAACATATTCATTATCTATGTTATATTCTTTGCCCTTCCCAGCATGCAGAGGAGTACTCTGCACCAGTGTGAGATCGGCACTGAACGGCAGACTGAAGTTGCCTGGGGCATATTGCAGTACAACTACCAGCTCGAGATGTCAGGCTTGGCCACCAGAAATGAGGCCCAAGCGCGGGCTCTCGATGAGATTACCAGCGTCACCTCGGGCTCAGGTCGGCAAGGCGATTTCTGGGTCTATGACTATCAGCCGGTTCTATTGGCCAGCGCTTCCATGCCAGGACTGGTGAATACCAACGTTGGAGGTATCAGGGATGCCAAGGGGCAAGCGCTCTTCGCAGACATGGTCAATGTCTCCAGAAGTGAAGGAGAGGGACTCTACAGGTATTCATGGCAACCTGAGGATGGGTCGGGTGCGGTAGCCACGGTTTCCTACGTGAAGTCCTTTGAGCCGTGGGGGTGGGCAGTGAGCACCGGAGCTTCCATTGAAGATCTGAACGGCATATCTTCATCTCAGACGTCGACCCTGGGATGGCTGGCTGGGCTGACCGGCGTGGTAGCTCTATTCTTGTTCTGGCTTGTTGCGAGGGTAGTCGTTCTCAAACCCCTGTCATCGCTTGTAAAGACGTCCGAGGCCCTGGCCTCGGGCAACGTGAACCAGAAGATCAAGGTCAAGTCCAATGACGAGGTTGGCGACATGGCGCTGGCTCTTGCCAACGTGGTCGACTACATGAAGGAGATGGCTGTCATAACCACGAAGATAGCCGATGGCGACCTGACCGTGGAAATCAAGCCGAGATCAGAGGAGGACGTCCTTTCGCACGCATTCTATCGTATGGTCGCCAGGCAGCGTGAGTTGATTGGTGGAGTGAAGACTGCGGCGGCCAACGTGGCCGAGGCCAGTGAGCATCTCAGCAAGGCATCCGACCAGACGGCACGGGTGACTCAGCAGATAACCAACGCGATTCAGCAGGTGGCCAAGGGCACCACCGAGCAATCGGTGAGCCTCCAGGAGATTGTGGCCAACGAACAGAAGCTCTCTCGAGCGATTGAACAGATGGCCAGCGGATCTCAGGAACAGGCCGCCAGTGCAGAAGAAGCCGCCCGCATGGTCAAACAGGTATCCGTATCTGTCACGCAGGTGCTGCAGAACGCCCAGGCCGGAACTGAGGCCTGGAAGAGCACCGCCAAGTCCGCGGAGACGGGCGCCCGCACCACGTATGAGACCGTTGAAGGAATGAAGAAGATCAAGGAAGCCATAGAGCTGGTATCGCTGCGAGTGGCTGACCTTGGAGAGCGGTCCAAGGAAATCGGCAGCATCGTAGCCACCATTGATGACATTTCCGCCCAGACAAACCTCCTGGCCCTCAACGCTGCCATCGAAGCGGCCAGGGCCGGGGACCAGGGGAGGGGGTTCGCCGTGGTGGCCGACGAGGTCAGGAAGCTGGCCGAGAAGGCATCGGTAGCCACTAAGGAGATAGCCGCTTTGATCGGCAGCATACAGAGCGGGGTATCGGAAGCGGTGAAGGCCATGGGGCGGGGAGGCCAAGAAGTTGAGTTGGGATACGGCCTGGCCACCGAGGCCGGAAAGGCGCTGGATGACATCCTGGAGAGGGCGCAGGCGGTGGGCAAGCAGGTCAACCAGATAACGACTGCGGCTGAGGAATTGGACGCCTTGAGCGGGAACATGGTAAGCGTGATCCAGCAGATCAGCAGGGCCATAGACGAGAACGCCGCCGCCACAGAGGCGATGGCGGAGAGCTCATCCGTAGTGTCGGGTTCCATTGAGAATGTCGGCGGTGTAGCCGAGGAGAACAGCGCATCTGCCGAGGAAGTGTCAGCGTCGGTTGAGGAAATGTCCGCCGGAGTAGAGGAAGTTCTGGCCTCCGCCCAGTCCCTGTCCGAGATGTCGGGGGAACTGGAGAGGTCGGTGGCCACGTTCAAGACGGACGCCGACTGACCCCGGAACCTCTCCCTCGAGTCCGCACAAGACGGTGCGCCCGGCGCTGCCGTGTCGGGCAGGCGTCACCCAACCGCACAGTCTGTCTGCCTGATTTCTGAACCCCATCTGAGATCTCGCCTGATCCCGCCTTCAGCGGGCCAAACCCTACAGAACGGCCTGGCCATGGGCTATCCCCTGGCCCATCCCATCCTGCTTGAGGCAGCCCCACCGGGCAATGCATGCAGTGGCAGGCCACGCTGACCACTTCGAACACTGCGGTCACGCCGCTTCTCAATGAGGTCCGGCTGTACTACCGCTAGCCGCGCAGGCTTGACTGCGCCAAGTGTCTTCTGCGCTTCTTGTTGAGCAATCCCAATCGATCTTGACACCGCTTGGCCTGTGCTCTACCATACCTCGTAATACGATGTATCAGGTACTCATTGGTGAGCACGGTGTGCGCTGACAGTAGATGTGCGTCTCCCCGTGTCATAGAACGCTTCAAAGAAGCCAACCTGACCTTTCCCAAGTCTCCTGAGATTCTGGCCGCCAAGGCCGGCGGCCAGAAGGTGATGGGGTGGGTGTGCACCTACGTCCCGGAAGAGCTGCTGCATGCCGCCGGTGCGCTGCCCGTCAGGATTTCCGGCTATGGCAAGGAAACCGACCTGCAGGACGGCACAGCCTACTTCTATGTCAACAACTGCTCTTTTGCCCGGAGTTGCCTGCAGCTTGGGCTGAAGGGAGAGTACGAGTACCTGGACGGCTTCGTGGCCGGCTCTACCTGCGACGCCGCGCGCCGCCTGTTCGACCTCTGGCGGCACTACGTGCCGGTGCCCTTCAGTCATGTCATGACCGTGCCGCGGAAATACTCTGAGCGGGCCCTGGACCTCTACCTCGCTCAGGTGCTTGAGCTGAAGAAAGGCCTGGAGGACCATCTGGGCGTGGAGATCACTGACGAAGCCCTGATGAAGTCGATCGCTCTCCATAACGAGTCACGATCGCTCCTCCGGGCGCTCAACGATCTGAGGAAGCTGGATGAGCCTCCGATCGACGGTGACCAGACCATGGAGGTGTCGAATGCCGGATCCCGCATGCCGAAGGAGACCTTCAACGACTGCTTGAGAGGGCTGCTCCGGGAACTGGATCACTCGAGCCCGGTACGCAAAGGGAAGGCCAGGATAATGATCGCCGGCAGTGCGCTGAACAACGCCGAGTTCATCCAGTCCATCGAGCGCATCGGGGGACTGGTGGTGACCGACGAGCTTTGCACCGGCACCCGGTACTGGGCCGACCCGGTGGTCGTCGACCACGAAGAACCTTTGAAGGCCATCGCCCGCCGGTATTTGAACAACTTCCCCTGCGCCCGCATGTATCCGTCCGAGGAGCGGTTCCAGCGCATGCTGCGTCTGATCCGGGAGTTCCGCGTGGACGGGGTCATCAGCCAGACCATAAGGTACTGTTCGCCCTACTCCAACGACCTGCCGCTGCTAAGTGACGTGTTGAACCGGAACGGCGTCCCGATGCTGTCGCTGGATGTGGAATACGGGACTTCAGGCTCGGGCCAGATACTGACCCGCGTGCAGGCTTTCCTGGAGATGCTGGAGGCCCGGCGCAAATGACCACCACAGCGAAGACGCCGGACAGAATCGACGCCATCCTGCGGGCCTGCCGCCTGATGCTGCGCATGAACAAGGCCCGTCCGGACGCCCGCAAGAGCGAGGTCCTCTACTACGAGATGCTCATTGACTACTGCACCCAGCTGGCCACGGCGAAGCAGCAGGGCCGGTTCATCGCCGCCCACACCGTCTTCTTCCCCAGCGAGGTCCTCTACGCCATGGACATCGTGCCCATGCACACCGAGACCACCTCCTGGATGACGGCTCTCTTCCTGGGCCAGTACGCCGACCTCCTCGCCGCCGGCGCTGAACAGGGACTGAGCTCGGAGATATGTTCCCCCCACCGGGGCCTGGCAGGGGCCCTGAGCATCGGAGCGCTGCCCCGCCCAGATGCTGTCCTCTGGTCGAACATGGTCTGTGACAACACCGCCAAGTGCGGCGAGTTGCTGATGAAGATCACCGGCAGCCCCGGCTTCTTCCTGGACCGCCCGTTCCAGCGGTCAGAAGCAGAAGTAAGGTATTTCGTCGAAGAGCTGCGGGACATGATCACTTTCCTGGAGGTTCAATCCGGGCTGAAGATGGACTGGGACAAGCTCTCGCAAACGGTCCGGCACATGGACGAGCAGATCGATCTCTTCCGCGAGATCAACCGGTTGCGCGAGGCCGTGCCATCGCCCTTTCACCCGCAGGGCTTCCTGGAGCTGGTGACCGTGGACTATCTCTTCCCCGGCCGTCCCAAGGCCACCGAGTACCTGCGCACGCTGCGGGACGAGATGGCCGCCGCGGTGGCCGAGCACAGGGGCGCAGTGCCGAAAGAGCGCTACCGCCTGATGACCCTCTTCATGCCGCCCATGTATCTCATCGGCTTCCTGGAGAAGCTGTCGCGCGAATACGGCGCCGTGAGCACCACTGAGCCGTTCTTCTGCAACTGGGGTGAAGGCCGGCTGGACCCCGCGAAGCCCCTGGAGAGCGTCGCCCGGAAGTCCTACATGCTGCCCGAGAGTCACATGTTCGGGCCAATGGGTGAAAAAGCCATCGGCGAGATAGTGGACAGCGCCCGGCGGCACCGGGTGGACGGAGCCGTGTACTATGCTGATGTCGGCTGCCGGCACACGTGCGCCGTCATCAAACTATTCAAGGATGCGCTGTCTGAGATCGACGTTCCGGTGCTGACGGTCGATTGCGACGTGGTGGACCCGACCATAACCTCCGAGGGGGAGGTCAGAGAGAAGCTGGAGCGGTTCTTCGAACTCCTCGACGACCGGCGATAGTGGTATTATATGACGAAATGTATCGGAGACGACGATGATAGCCGTTGGACTTGACGTAGGGAGTCTGAGCACGAAGGCGGTGGTGATGGGAGATGATGGCATTCTGTCGTCAACCGTGGTCCTGTCCTCCGATTCCGCCGAAGCCAGCGCCAAGGCCGCCCTGGAACAAGCTCTGGCCAAGACAAGCGGGGACGGTGACATCTATGTTGTCTCGACCGGGGCGGGGGGCAAGGCCGTTTCGTTCAGCCGCCAGAACAAAGCCATCACTACCTGCCTGGCTAGGGGCGTGCATTATCTCTTGCCTGAGGCCCGCACCGCGATAGACATGGGGGCGGAGAGCATAACGGTGGTTCGGATCAACGAACGCGGCCGGGTGTCCGACTATGGGAACCAGGACAAGTGCGCCGCCGGCACTGGCATCTTCCTGCAGCAGATGGCCAAGCTCCTCCGGCTGTCCATGGAGGAAATGTCTGCTGCCTCTGCCAGGGCCAGAGCCAGGGCGGAGATCACCGGGACATGCGCTGTTTTCGCTGAATCGGAAGTCATATCTCACATTCACCGCGATCCGCCGACGCCGGTTGAAGACATCGTGGCTGGCATCTACAGCTCGATGGTGCACCGGATCATGGTGCAGTTGCAGAGAGTAGGCATGAAGAAGGAACTGGCCGTCACCGGCGGCGTGGCTGCCAACAGCGGCCTGGTCAGCATCCTCGCGGAGCAAATAGGCTACAGTGTGCTGATACCACCAACGCCCGAGTTGGCCGGAGCCATCGGGGCGGCCCTCATAGCCAAAGAAAACATGATGCAGGGAGCGAGCTAGATGATCGTAGCCGGCATAGATATCGGCTCGCGGGCCACCAAGGCCGTGCTGCTGAACAAGGCCTCGGTCCTGTCATCGGTCATCTGCGACACGGGGCCCGAGAGTGTCAATACTTCGGAAGCCGCCATGCAGGCGCTGCTGAGAGGCACCGGCGTGTCGCTCAAAGAGGTGAAGTACACGGTGGCCACCGGCTACGGCAGGATCCTGGTGCCCTTTGCCAACGAGAACATATCGGAGATAGGTTGCCATGCCCGTGGCGTCAATCATTGCTTTCCCTCCGTGAGGACCATCCTGGACATGGGCGGGCAGGACTGCAAAGCCATCCGCTGTGACGATCAGGGCCGGGTGGTCAACTTCATCATGAATGACAAGTGCGCCGGCGGCACGGGGAGATTCCTGGAGATCATCGCTGAATTGCTCGACGTGCCGCTGTCTAGTATCGGAGAAGCGGCCTTGGAGTCAAGGAACGACATCCCGTTCAACACCATCTGCGCTGTCTTTGCCAAGAGCGAAGCCATCTCCTACTTGAGGAAAGGAGTGGCCAAGGGAGACATCCTTTCGGGTCTCCACGAGGCTATTGCCACCAGAAGCATGAACCTGCTCAAAAGGGTCTCCATTGAGAGGGACTTCAGCATCAGCGGAGGGATTGCCAAGAACAAGGGGATGGTCCGGAAACTGAGAGAGAAGGTGGGACTGGAGCCGTTGCTCGCCGAGGATCCCCAGCTCATGGGTGCTCTCGGTGCTGCCCTCTTTGCCAGGGAGCGGGGCCAGAGCCGGAACGGCGACGGCTTGAAGATACAGTATGGTTATGCGGATGCCACCGGCAACTACTTCATCACTGTTGACCGCGCTCGCTGTGACGGCTGTGGCAAGTGCGTAGGCGTGTGTCCCTCCAGCATCTTCGACGTTGCTCAGGAAAATGGCGACCGGCCCAAAGCGATGGTGAGAGAAGAAGCGAGAAACAGACTGTCGCTTCTCTGCCCTGGATTTGGCTTCTGCGCCAAATCCCTCAAGAACAATTGCCACAGCGTGTGCCAGGGGAATGCCATAAGCCACACGTGGGACGTCTCCCGTTGAGGCGGACCGGGAGTCTGGGGGTGTCCCCCAGCTACCCTTTCTCTTCCCCCAAGATTGGGGGACAAAGGGGGTTGACCATGAGTAATCAGGATGCGGGTTCCAGCAAGAAGGTCAGGGTGGCCCTGGATGGAATGGGCGGCGATTATGCCCCCACCGAGATCGTGAGTGGAGCGGCACAGGCTATCAGGGATATGGATGTAGAGGTGATCATTACCGGCCTCAGGCCCGAGTTGACGGCCGAACTCAAGAAACACGGCTTCCATGACTCGTCGATTCGGCTGGTGGAGGCCATCGAGGTCGTCAAGGACGGCGAGAACGCCATCATCGCCGCCATGCGCAAACCGAACAGCTCGATGGCCGTAGCCACCAAGCTCGTCAAGTACGGCAAGGCCGACGCAGTGGTCAGTGCCGGGTCGACCGGCGCTTTCATGGTCAATGCCTATCAGCATCTGGGCTGTCTGCCGGGCATCGAGCGGCCAATAGTGGGAGGACCGTTCTTGAAGCTGGCTCCGAATACATTCGTTCTGGACATGGGGGCCAATGTGGGATGCCAGGCCAGCGATCTGCTGAAGTTCGCGGTGGCCGGTAGCGTCTTCGTGAAGAAGTTCCACGGCATAGAGAACCCTACGATAGGTCTTCTCAACGTAGGATCTGAAGAGGGCAAGGGCAACGAGGTAGTCAAGGAGGCTTACCACCTGCTCAAGGAGAGCGGCCTGAATTTCATCGGCAACGTGGAAGGGATGGACATACCCATGGGGAAGGCCAATGTCATCGTCTGCGACGGCTTTGTGGGCAACATTCTGCTGAAGTTCTCGGAAGGCATGGCCAAAAGCATCAACGGCTTTCTGTCAAAGGAACTGGCGTCCATGCTGCCGCAGCCTGCCGTCGAGGCCATCTCCTCGAAGCTGATGAGACTCATCAGCACGCCGGATACCACCGGCGGCGGCCCGATCTGGGGCATAAACGGGGTGGCGATCGTCTGCCACGGGGCCAGCCGCGCCGATCACATTGCCGCGGCCATCGGCGAAGCCAAGCTGGCGGTGGACAGCGACTTCGTCGGCACGCTGCGCGTGGAGCTCGAGAAGGCGCTCAAGGGAACTGCAGGATAGATGGCAATGGCTTCCGCTGTGCCCGTGCGACCTATCCTCGGGCCGTGCAGATGGGCAAAGCCCGCGCTACGGGATGGAGTCTGCATTCGCAACTCCCTGGGAGCCCTCTTTCTCAAACAGGGACTGACGAAGTTCGGGGCCACGGAGTTGAAGTCGATAGCGGAGACACTGGCGGCGGATTTCGCTTCGCTCTATCCGCCCCACCCGCGGAATCTGTATCGCACATCGGGGCGTGCAGAGGGGCAAGGCCCCTCTGCGTTTCTTCTCATCCCCCCAAGAATGGGGGATCAAAGGGGGTTGATGCCTCCCGATGACACTCTAGGTAGAATAGCCGGCGGACCTTTCGTTGCGCACTACTAGGAGGCCGATTTGCCAGTATTCGATGAACTGAAGAAGATACTCGCCAGGGTGGCTAAGAAGCGGGAACAGGACATCACTGTGGACATGCCGCTGGCCAATCTGCACCTCGACTCCCTGAACTGGGTGCAGGCCATCGTAGGCATAGAGAGTCGGTTCGACATGGAAGTGGACATAGAGAAGCTGAAGACGTTCAGAACCGTCGACGATCTGGTGAAGCACATTGAAGAGAAGATGAACTAGCGCCGCGCTCACGACTCGGCGGATTCCGCAGCCTTCTTGCCGGCGGAAGCCGCTGAGACCTTCTTGGCTGCCTCAATGAAGACCTCGGTCCCCCGCGCCACTATCTCGAGCTGCTCAGGAGTCATGACTTCTAGGATGCGTGCTGTCTGCACCCGACCGGACAGCCACAACGCCTTCATGAACTCCTGGCCTTCCTGCGAAAGCCGGCAGATCACTACCCTCCTGTCCCCCGGAAGCCCCTCCCTGGCGACAAACCCTTTCTCCACCAGGCGATCCACAACTCCTGTTGCCGTGGCCAAGGTAACTGCCAGACCGGACGCCAGTTCGCTCATGCGCGCCGGACCTTCCCTCCACAGTATCAACATGACCTTGAGCTGAGGCATGGTGAGGTCCGTAAGTAGCCAGTCCGGTGGAACGATCGGGACTATAGCCCCCTCAAGCTCCTCCATCTTCTCCTGGAGCGCTCGAATGGTCTGCGTGGGTTCCGCCTTGTCCGGCTCAACCTTCATCTAAACCTCCACTCTCGACCATGCTTAGGGTAGCTGCTATCATTTGTTCGGCGCTAATTATATCACCAACTGTACGGCCTTTCAAGCGTTTGACGGCCCTCTTTCTCTCCTGCGCCAGCAAAATGGTAAACTGAATGCCTGAACCGCAGGGTGTTCAAGAGCGGGGAGTGAGCTGCAACATGGAACCCATAGAGTGGCTTGACGGCAAGATCGGTATTATCGATCAATCGCGCCTGCCTCATGACGAGGTTCACCTTGAGCTTGCCTGCTATGAGGAGGTCGCCGAGGCCATCAAGACGCTGCGCATCCGCGGGGCGCCGCTCATCGGCATCGCCGGTGCTTATGGTCTGGCCCTCTGTGCACAGACCATCGAAGCCAGGAGGAAGCCCCAGTTCTTGAGAGAACTGGGGCTGATAGCTGAGGCGCTGGCCTCCACGAGACCGACGGCAGTGAATCTGCGCTGGGCCATCGAACGCATGCTGGCAACCACGGCGACCAAGAAGAACATCGCCGGCATCAAATCAGGTCTGGTCAAAGAAGCCAAGGCCATTCACGACGAGGAGAGGGAAGCCACCAGGAGGCTCTCGCACTTCGGCGCCGAACTGATCCAGGACGGCTTCACCATCCTCACTCACTGCAACGCCGGATCGCTGGCCACCGGCGGTTACGGCACCGCGCTGGGCGTGATCAAGGCCGCCAAGGAGCAGGGCAGGAGAGTCAATGTCATCGCCACCGAGACCCGCCCCCTGCTGCAGGGAGCCCGTCTGACCGCCTGGGAACTGATGCAGGACGGCATCCCGGTCAC
>Ga0105098_10000714_pt1 | contig 11752 bp, 14 predicted proteins | sample PPLLak21cMay2015_FD_79137 | JGI IMG/M metagenome (GOLD analysis project Ga0105098, IMG submission 79137) | Freshwater sediment microbial communities from Prairie Pothole Lake near Jamestown, North Dakota, USA - PPLs Lake P7 Core (1) Depth... | ecosystem: Environmental > Aquatic > Freshwater >... | reverse complement strand
TTCCGGGCCAACAGATTCATGTGATTGAAATAGAGGGGTACGCCTATCTCGTGCCCTTTGTAGAGTCGGAAGATGAAGTTTTTCTGAAAACGATCATTCCGAGCCGGAAAGCGACTAAAACCTATTTGGGAGGTCCGAAATGAGCAGGCTGGATAAAGAAGAGCAGGAAATTCTGGACGCGTTCGATGCTGGCGAGTTGCTGCGGGCACCTGATATTGAAGATCGAAAAGCGCGTCATCAACAGTACGCTGAAACCATGTTCAAGAAAGATGCTCGCATCAACATCAGGCTTTCTTCCAAGGACCTGCGGGGACTGCAGAAGAAAGCGCTGTCTGAAGGTATCCCTTACCAAACACTTGTTGCCAGCATCCTCCACAAGTATGTCGAAGGTCGCTTGCATGAGGATCGGTAGCTAACCAACGGCTGCACAGCGACCTGAGGGGGTCTGGGGGTCTGGGGTCAGGTCTTGACTTGTGCCTCGCCGCTACGCCCAGGAACATCGCGAATGATCTCGCTAATGCGCGAGTGATGCAGCCCGAAGTAGTCGCCGATTTCCTGCATTGTGTATCCGGCGCTGGCGTAGGCGGCCTTGATCGTAATCGTCCGCTGGCTCAGGCTGGGCGAGGGGATCGCCTGGGAGAAACCGCGCGCCGGGCGAAACCCGTTACAATTCTCCCATTCCCTGCCTTCACCGGCCTTCTTTCGGAGGACAGCGCCCCATGAAACCGCTCCATGCCCCTTTCTGGGAGACCATCCCCCTCGCCGCCATGAGCGTCGAGCAATGGGAAGCCCTCTGTGACCTATGTGGCAAGTGCTGCCTGGAGAAGCTGGAGGAAGAGGAGAGCGGGCGTATCTTTTACACCAACGTGGCCTGCAAGCTGCTGGACCCGGCGAGCGGTCGCTGCGGCAACTATGGCCAGCGTTCCCGCCTGGTGCATGACTGCATCGAACTGTCCCCGGCCAACGTCGCCAACCCCCAATGGCTCCCCACCACCTGTGCCTACCGCCGTCTGCGCGAAGGTCGGCCCCTGCCCGCCTGGCATCCCCTCCTGAGTGGAGACCCCGCCTCGGTGCATCGCGCCGGCCAATCCATCGCCGGCCGCGTCATCCCGCCGGCCGAGGCCGGGGACCTCTTGCACCACCTCATCGACTGGATCGAATAAGGCCCTTGCCCGCGGCCAGCGCGCCGGGATGCCGCGAGGGCGAGTTTGGGTAAGCTGGGGTGAGGGCACGCCCTGCTGCTTCAGGCTTTTCTCATCCGTCCCGCGAAATCTCATGACCTGGCTCAATAAGTAGCCTTCTTTGGCGCCCCGGCCCCGCCCAGTGGGATACCATAAGCGCCGGCTAATAGACTCTGCGAGATATTCCGATGGACGACACCCTGAAACGGCTGCTCGAAGCGGAGATGCGCGCCGAACGCCTGGCGCAGGAGGCGGAGGAGGAGGCGGCGCGGCTCGTCCAGGCGGCTGTCGCGGAGGCCAAGGCCCAGGAGGAGCGTTTCCGGGCCCGCATCCCGGATCTGCACCGTGGCTTTATCCAGAAGTCCGCGGAACGCGCCGAGCAGACCATCGCCGAACTCAAGCGCCGCTATGACGAGCGTCATATCCAGCTCCGCAACCTGGCGGAAGAGCGGGAGGATGAGGCCCTGGCGGCGGCTTTTGACATCCTGCTGGCGGCGGAGTGAAACGGGGTTGAAGCCGGTAAGCCTTGAATCGGTGATGATGCCGCCATGAAGCACGCAACGGACCAGGCCTATCTGAACACCCGGATCTCGGCCATGGCGACCCGGCTGTTCGCGCCCGGTGCCCTCGCCGATCTGGCGCAACGCCGCCTGGACGAGCTGGCCGAGGAATTCGGCCTGACGGCGGCCCTCGATGGCCAGCTCCCGGTCAAGACCCGCAGCCGGGCGGTTGAGCAGGCCTTGATCGGGACCTTGCTGACCGAGTTGCGCATCCTGATCCGGCCCATGGCCGCGACCGAGCGGACCCTGATCCTTCTCTGGGGGCGCCAATACGCCCTGGCCAATCTCAAGACCCTGATCCGGGGTAAGCTCCACAACCTGGACCGCCGGGAGATCGCCGGCAATCTCTACGAACTCCCGCCCAACCTGCGCCTGCCATTTCAGGATCACCTCTTCCAGGCCGAGAACGTGCTCGAACTGCTGCGCCAGCTCGAGGGTGGCCCCTACAGCCTCATCGCCCGCCAGGCACGGGAGGTCTATGAGCGCAAGCACGAGCCCTTCGCCCTGGAGGCGGCCATCGACCAGCGTTATCTGAGCGGCCTGGTGCGCGAGACCGCGCCCTTCGAGGACAATAGCCCTCGCCCCTTGCGCCGCCTGATCGGGGCCGTCCTCGACCGGATCGATATCCTCTGGCTGCTGCGCTTCCGCTTCTCCTACCAACTGTCGCCCAGCGAGACCTTTTTCCAATTGGTCCCCTCCCCAGGGCGGATACACCGCGACCACCTGCTGGCCCTGGTCAACCTGGAGCATTTCGACCAGGTACTGGCGGCCCTGCCGCCGCCCCTCGACGCATGGCTCGCCGGCAGCCCCGATCTGGTGGATGTCCAGCGGCGCCTGAACGCCCATGTCCGCGAGGAAGCCCGGCAGGTCCTGAGTCGGGGCCATTCCGGCGTGGCCCGCGCCCTGGCCTATTTGATCCTGCGGGAACAGGACCTGCTGGCCCTCTTTTCCCTTGTCCAGGGGCGGCTCCTGGAGCTGCCGGCGGAGCTGGTGCGGATCGCCATCGAGGTGGCGATGCCACGTTGTCCCCTGGGTCCGCGGCTAGCGGCCTGACGATGGAGCACCCAGCGATGACAAGTGCCGGGCGCCAGACCCAGGTCACGCGCCTGATCAAGCCCCGGAGCAAACCCCGGAGCAAACCCCAAGGGTAAACCCAGATGTTGCGCCCGACCCCGATGAAGCACGTCCGCCTGCTGGTTCTCGACGAGGACCTGCCCCGGGCGTCCCTGACTCTGGCGGAGCAGGCGAGTTTTCACGCCGACGAGCGCCCACTCGAGGGTGACGACCTTGCCGGCCTGCCCGGTATCGCCTACCGCGACGTCTGGCGGCAGGCCAGCTCGCGCCTGGACAAGATCACCAAGCTGATCCCGCTCCCAGCGGAGGGCATGCCGAGGAACCCGCGCGTCATCCCCGAGGGGGACCTGACAGAGACCAATACCTGGCTAGGCGGCATCTGGGAAGTCTGTTCCCATTACGAGGAGGAGTTCCGAGCCATCGACGACGAGGAACGGCTGATCCGGGAGCAGCAGTCGGCCCTGGCCAACTTCGAGGAACTGAATATCGACCTGGGGATGCTGCGCAGCAAGACTCGCTTCCTCGATTTCTATATCGGCGTGGTGCCCTACGCCAACGTGCGCCAGCTCGAAGGGTCCGTGGGCCTGGCGGATCACCTGCTCTTCCAGTACATGGTCACCGGCGAAGACGCCCATGTGGTCATTGTCGGCCCCACCGGAGAAAAAGAGGCTCAGCTCGAATCCGTGCTGCGCAGCGCCGGCTTCCGCCCCCTGCCCATTCCGCCGGAACTGAATCACGAGCCCCAGGTGATGCGCGCCGAGTTGACCCGCCGCCGCGAAGCCGCGTCCAGTCAAAGCGAGACCCTGCGCCAGCGGCTGCATGACTGGTCCGCTGGCGGCATGGAACGTCTCATCGAGAGCCGCGAGTTGCTGCGATTGGCGGAGCCCTTCGTCCAGCTCAACGCGGCTATCCGTGGCCGGGGTTCCCTGGCTCGTCTCGCTGGCTGGGTTCCGGCGGCGGCGGTGGACGAACTGGAGCAGCGGCTGCGCGAGACCCTGACCCTGCCCTTCACCCTCACCCACCGCGACCCGCTACCGGAGGAGCGCCACCTGGTGCCGACGGTGCCGACGCGTAACCGCCTCCTGGCGCCCTTCGCCCTGCTGGTGCACCAATATGGCATCCCGCGTTACGGCGAGATCGATCCCACCCCCCTGTTCGCGGCCACCTTCCTGCTCATGTTCGGCACCATGTTCGGCGATGTGGGCCAGGGTGCCGTCATCGCCGGGCTGGCCTGGTATTTCCGCTCCAAACTTGGGCGCTTTTATCTTTTTGGGCTGATGGCAGGCATCTCCTCCATCATCTTCGGCTTTCTGTTCGGCAGTGTCTTCGGCTTCGAGCACTGGTTGCCGGCCCTCTGGATGTCGCCCCTCCATGACCCCCTGCTGATGCTCGGCCTAGCCCTGGGCTGGGGTGTCTTCTTCATCGCCATGGCTTGCGTCCTGGCCATCTACAACCGGCTGGTGGTGGGCAACTGGCCGGCGGCCCTCTTCGGCCACCATGGCCTGGTCAATCTGATCTTCTACCTGGCCCTGGCCTGGGGTGGGCTTGGCCTCGCCCAAGGCCAGGACTTCGGTCAGGGCGCAGCCCTGCTGATCGTCCTCTCCCTCGGCGCCCTGGCCTGGCACGGCTGGGGGCACCTTGAGGCCCCGGTCGCGGAGAAGGTGCTGGTGGTCTTCATCGAAACCCTGGAGACTATCGTCGGCTACGTCTCCAACACCTTGTCCTTCCTGCGCGTGGCGGCCTTCAGCCTCAACCATGCGGCACTGGCCCTGGCCATCTTCACCCTCGCCGGCATGATGGGGCCTTTCGGCCAGGGGGTGACCCTGGTGCTGGGCAATGTCTTCATGATCGTCCTCGAAGGGGGCATAGTCCTGATCCAGGTGCTGCGCCTGGAGTTCTACGAGGGCTTCGCGCGCTATTTCTCTGGCGATGGCCATGTCTTCACCCCGCTGCGACTTGGGCCAACCGTCGAGCAGGAGCCAAGGTCTTGAAACCCGCCAGGCCAGCCAGCGTCAACCCTGGCGGCGCCAGGTCCCGGCGCCAGATCCGGGGGTGGTCTGGCGAGATTCATCTATCTCCATCTGGCATGGCGCGACCCGCCCCTTGCCTTGTGTGTCCCAGCTTCTCGATTCATTTTTGCCTTCACCCGCTCTAGCAACAGAGGAGTTCATCATGTATTGGCTCGTCGGCCTCATGTCCTTCGCCATTCTCGGCCTCATCCTCGGCGGCCTGGTCCTGGAGTTTCGCCCCGCCCTCGCTGGCCGCATGCGGCCCTGGTACAGGCCCGCCATGGGCATTCAACTCCTGATCTTCGTAGTTGCTCAACTCGGGTTGCTGATACTGGGCATAAACGACGCCTTCGCCGAGACGGGAGAGGTCCTGGCGGGCGTAAACGAGATCTCAACGGGCATGGGCCTGGCCATCATCGGTGCCGGCATCCCGACCGCCCTCTCGACCATCGGCGCGGGCATCGCGGTAGGGCCCATCGGCGCCGCCTCCCTCGCGGCCATTACCGAGAAGCCCGAAAACCTGGGACGTACCCTGATCTACCTGGGTCTGGCGGAAGGTATCGCCATCTACGGCCTGGTGGTCAGCATCCTGCTCCTGAACAAGATCTGAGATCGGAGACAGGCCAGTGGCCAACGAGACGGACGCAGGACCCCGCACCCGCATGCTTTTCCTGGGCGATGAAAGCCTGGCGGACGGCTTCCGCATGATCGGCTTCGAGATCCACCCGGACCCGGACCCGGCCATGGTGGATCAGCTCTTCCAGGAGTTGCTCCGCGGCGGGGACAAGGTCTTCGCCATCGTGGATGAGACGCTCATACGGGCCAGGATTCCGGGCCTGGAGCAGGTACGCGCGGAGGGCGGACGCATTGTCGTCGCCGCCGTGCCACGCCTCAGGGAGCCGCCCCGCCTGGCCCGCGACGTGGCCGATCGGCTCGACGCCATGTTCGGCAAGGAAGCGGAATCGGCATGAAGGGATCATGCGGAGCCGGCGACCCAGAGTCTGGCCATCCTGGCCGGGATCGCCGCAGGCAACTCCGCCAGCAGCGAGCCATCAGGGACTTAGGCAAGACCTGTACCGGCCACGCTTTCCAAGATCGGAACCCATAGCCATAGCCAAGCTTGGACGGAATTTATCGTGAACCAGGTAGAAGAACTCGAACGGGCCCTCCTCGCCCGCGCCGAACGGCTCGCCAGTACCTACCGGGAAATGACCCAGCGCAGCCGCGATTCCATCCTGCGCGAACAGGCGGAGCGCCTGCGCCTGCGTGAACAGCGCGAGGAGTCCATCGCCCGCGCCCTGGGCGAGCGCGCCTTCCGGCAGCAGGTCCAGGCCAGCGAACTCAAGATGCAAAGCCAGCTCGACCGGGTGCGGTGGAACCTGGTGACCGATGTGGAGGAGCGCCTCCGCGAGCGGCTGCAAGCCCACATGGCCGACGAGGATGCCTACACCCGCACCCTGGAGCGTTACCTGGCCCAGGCCGCGGCCGCGATCGAGGCCGACGACCTGATAGTCGAGGTCAACGCCCACGACCACCAGCTCCTGGCGCCCCAATGGGAGACCATCGCCAACCGCGCCGCGACGGGCAAGCGCTTGCGCCTGGCGGAAAAACCTATCGCCTGTCTGGGTGGCGCGCGGGTGGCTAGCGCCGATAACCGCATCCGGGTCGATAACACCTTCGAGGGCCGGCTGGAACGGCTGCGCGCCAGGATCCAGCAGGTCATCCTGGAACGGCTGCTGCCCGGCGGCCTGGACACCGGCAACCTCTTCGGCGGCTGACATCATGAGCGAACACACCCGCACCGGCCACATTCGTGACATCAATGGCCCCATCGTCACCATACTGCTGCCAGGCCTCCGCAACGGCGAACAGGTCCGCATCGGTGAACTAGGCCTCTTCGGCGAGGTTATCTCCCTGCGCGGCCAGGAGGCCATTGTCCAGACCTACGAATCCACCGATGGCGTGCGCCCCGGCGAGCCGGCCACGGGTCTCGGCTGGCCCCTGTCGGTGGAGCTAGGCCCTGGCCTGCTCGGCGGTATCTTCGACGGCGTGCAGCGCCCCCTCGAAAAGATCGCTCTCCTGTCCGGCGACTACATCAAACGGGGGCTGAATGTGCCGGCCCTGGACCGGAGTCGCCTGTGGGAATTCGAGCCCAATCCGGACCTGGAGCCTGGCGCCCGGATCGGAGCTGGCGCCGTGTTGGGGACGGTCCAGGAGACCCAGACCATCCTGCATCGCATCCTGGTGCCGCCGGGTTTGAGCGGCGAATTGGAGGAGATAGCCCCCGCCGGGGATTATGACCTGGAGGCAACCATCGGACGCCTGCGCGATGCCCAGGGCCATAGCCATCGCCTCAAGCTCTTCCACCGCTGGCCGGTGCGCAAGCCCCGCCCCTATCTGAGGCGCGACGACGGCGTGGCCCCCCTCATCACGGGCCAGCGGGTCATCGACACCTTCTTCCCCCAGATCAAGGGCGGCAAGGGGGCGGTGCCCGGGCCCTTCGGCGCCGGCAAGACGGTGGTGCAGCAGCAGGTGGCCCGCTGGTCCAACGCCGACATCGTCATTTATGTGGGATGCGGCGAGCGCGGCAACGAACTGGTGGACGTCCTGGAGACCTTCCCCCAACTCGACGACCCCTACTCCGGCCGCAAACTCATGGAGCGTACCCTGCTGGTGGCCAACACCTCCAACATGCCGGTGGTGGCGCGGGAGGCTTCGGTTTATGTCGGCATCACCATGGCCGAGTATTACCGGGATATGGGCTACGACGTGGTCATGCTGGCCGACTCCACCAGCCGCTGGGCCGAGGCCCTGCGCGAGGTCTCGGGCCGACTTGGCCAGATGCCGGTGGAGGAAGGCTATCCGGCCTATCTGGCCTCGCGGCTGGCGGCGGTCTATGAGCGCGCCGGCCGGGTGGAGACCCACGGGGCCGGCTCCGGGTCGGTGACCCTCATTGGCGCGGTTTCGCCCCCGGGTGGCGACTTCTCCGAGCCGGTGACCAGCCACACCAAGGACATCATCGAGACCTTCTGGGCCCTGTCGAAGGAGCTGGCGGACGCCCGTCACTACCCCTCCATTGACTGGGTCACCAGCTTCTCCGGCCATGTCCACACCGCCGCGGAATGGTGGCACAAGGAGATCAGCCGCGACTGGGAGCGCCGCCGCACCGAGGCCCTGGCCCTCCTGGCCCGGGACGCCGAGCTGTCGCGCATCGTCAACCTGGTGGGCCCCGAGGCCCTGTCCTCCGCCCAGCGCTGGGAGTTGGAGGGGGCGGCCCTCATCAAGGAGGGCGTGCTCCAGCAGAGCGCCCTGGACGAGGTGGATACCTTCTGCTCGCCGCGCAAGCAGTTCGCTCTGCTCGACCTGGCTATCTTCATCTTCAAACGCGGCGCGGCCCTCATCGAACTGGGCGTGCCGGTGCAGGAGCTGCAACAACTGCCCCTCATGGCCCGGGCGCGACGCTGCAAGTCCATGTACGACAGCGATCAAGTGGACAAGATCATGGCGCTGCGCGAGGAGGCCGGACGCCAGTTCGAGAAGATGCGGCTGGATTACGCCAAGCCGGAAAGGGCGGCCATCACCAACGCATAGGCTGGGAATCGTAATGAGCATCAAAGAATACCGCACCGCCGCCGAGGCCCGGGGCGGGCTGCTGGTGATGAAACAGACCCCTGGCATCGCCTTTGGCGACCGGGTCCTGATCCGGGATCACGCCGGTACCCGGCGCAACGGTCAGGTCATCCGAGCCAGCCATGACGAGACCCTGATCCTGGTCTTCGAGGGTACGGACGACCTGGACCTGGAATCCACCTGGGTGCGCTTCCTGGACGAGCCGGTGGAGATCGCCCTATCGCCGGAACTCCTGGGCCGGGTCTTCAATGGGCTGGGAGAGCCAAGGGATGACCGGCCGCCCATCCTGTCCAACATCCGCCGCCCCGTGGCTGGCTCCGCCATCAATCCGGCGGCACGCACCTACCCGCGGGAGTTCATCCAGACCGGCATTTCCACTATCGACGGCCTCAACTCCCTGGTCCGCGGCCAGAAGCTGCCGATCTTCTCGGGCTCCGGCCTGCCCCACAACCGGCTCGCCGCCCAGATCGTGCGCCAGGCCAGATTAAAGGACGAGGACACCAGCTTCTCCGTGGTCTTTGCCGCCATGGGCGTCTCCTATGCCGACGCCAAGTTTTTCAGGGACGAGTTCGCCAGCTCGGGCGTACTGCGCAACGTGGTCATGTTCATCAACCTGGCGGACGACCCGCCGGTGGAGCGCCTGACCCTGCCCCGCACCGCCCTCACCGCCGCCGAATACCTGGCTTACGACCTGGACCGCCACGTCCTGGTGGTGATGACCGACATGACCTACTACGCGGAGGCCTTGCGCGAGGTGGCCACCGCCAAGGGGGACGTGCCGGCGCGCAAGGGTTATCCCGGCTATCTCTATTCCGACCTGGCGGAGATCTACGAACGCTGCGGCCGCATCCATCAGCGCCATGGCTCCATCACCATGATGCCGGTGGTGTCCATGCCCTCGGATGACATCACCCACCCCATCCCGGACCTGACCGGCTACATCACGGAGGGCCAGATCGTGCTGTCGCGGGAGTTACATAACCAGGGCATCTACCCGCCGGTACACATCTCGCCGAGTCTGTCGCGGCTCATGAAGGACGGCATCGGCAAGGATGACACCCGCGAGGACCACCCCCGAGTCGCCGCCCAGCTCTATGCCCTCTACGCCCGCGCCTCGGAGACCCGCAACCTCGCTTCCATCATCGGCGCGGACGAACTCTCGGAGCGCGACAAGCGCTTCCTGCGCTTCGCCGACGCCTTCGACCAAGACTTCGTTGGCCAGGGCGAGGCCGAGGACCGCTCCATCGAGGCCACCCTGAACCTGGCCTGGAAACTCATGTCGAGCTTCCCGCGTGACATGCTGACCCGCCTGAGCGAGACGGACCTGGCCAAGTACCACCAGGGGGCCGAGTGATGGCCGGGTGGGCGGCTTGACATGGCCCAACAACTCATCAAGGTCCCGCCGACCAAGAACACCCTGCTGCGGCTCAAGAAACAGGTCAAGTTCCTGGAAGAAGGCCACGATCTGCTCGAGCGCAAGCGGGAGTTGTTGACGCGGCTCGTCTATGAGCGCATCGGTGAGTACCGGCGGCTGCGCCAGGAGGCGGAGAGGATCCTGGCCGAGGCTTACCGCTGCCTGAGTATCACCCATCTGCGCATGGGCAGCCGGGGCATCCATCAGGCCGTGCTGGGCTCCGAACTCGCCTTGCGGGTCGATATCCTGCCGCGCCGCAGCCTGGGGGTGGAGTACCCCGCGGTCACCGCCGAGCGCGTCCCCCTCAAGCCCGTGGGCCTCCTCGGTACCGACGCCAGCTTCGACAACACCCGCGCCAATCTGGCGGACCTCGCCGTCACCCTGGCCCGCCTCGGCGAGGTGGAGATCGCCCTCCACCGCCTGATGGAGGAGCAGCGCAAGGCCCAGAAGCGCGTCAACGCCCTCAAGTACAACATCATCCCGCTCTACCGCCGCACCATCCACTTCATCCAGTCCTCCCTGGAAGAGGAGGAACGCAATACCCTGTTCCAAGTCAAGCGGTTGCGTGAACGGGCCCAGGCTTGAGGCTTAGCTGGCAGGGTTTTGATCGTTTCCCTGGAAGTAGCCGTAAGCCATTATGATCCGCGGCATCTGGCCGCGGAATGCCTCGTCCCGGACGGCCCCGGCCGTGACACTCGTTTGGCTGAACTGCTTACATCGCTCAGGGTGGCTGGTCCAACCTGCATGACTATTAGACCCTTGGTGTTTTTCTCTTCCCCGCGTCTGCCGCCGGCATCCGCTTTCCGGAGCCTCGAAAACAGGGATGTTTTCGGGCAGCCTACAGGGATGTATTCATGGCGGTCCGGAAAGCGGATGCCGGCGGCAGACGCGGCCCCACTCTGGCATCCTGGGGATTCATCCATGCCCGGCTTGCAGATGCCGGCTTGAAGACAGGGCGGACGGCCCCAGCTTGCCCTGACCATAAACAGGCCCAGGAAAACCCCTTCATGACTTCATTCGCCCCTCAGAACGACCTGGAGCGCCAACTCATGGCCGCCCAGGAAGGCCAGATCCCCGCCGAGAACTTCATCGCCACCCTCCTTGGCTCCGAAGTCTTCATGCCCATCTACGAACGCCACCAGATCGGCGGCCTCCAGACGGAACGCGCCGCCCAGCCCCTCAAGCTCCAGACCGACTCCGGCGAGGTCCTCGTCCTTTTCACCAGCCCGGAGAGGTCCAAGAACTTCGTCCGCGACTTTCCCGGCTACGGCGGCGGGCTGGTCGTCGATTTCCCCTGGATCCTGGAAAAACTCGGCATCGGCTTCGCCATCAGCCTCAACCCCGGCGAGACCGTCGGCATGGACTTCGAGGCCCAGGACGTAGCCCGAATAGCGGAGATGCGAACGCACTGACCCGCGCGGATGGCATCCATGCCAGGAGCCAGCACCTGGAACCCGGCTTCCAGGACAGGTCCTCCCTCCTGGGAATTCACCCCTGGGCAGGGGGACGTCCGAGTGCCCGGTACAGCAGCCATATCGGCAGCCCGGCCATCACCCAGCCGCCCAGGGCCATGGTGGCCATGATCGGCGCCAGCTCAGGCCGACCGGGCCAGCCCGCCAGATTGATGCCGATACGCTTAATGGCAAGCCCGTCAGGGAGGTTATGAATATTCCAGGCTAGCCGCGGATGATTATTCTCTGGACTCCCAGAGTCCCTGCTGGGGCGTCCGGATGCCGCAATCGGCCCCATGACCCAGCCAAAGGCATGCCAAGCAGCAGGGCGAGATGTGCCGTGCCGCGGTTGGCAGCGATGGACCTGGCGAAAGGGCTGCATCCGCTCAAGGTTGGAGCAATGTCTGGATCAAGGTGACCAGTTCCGGGTCGT
>Ga0105098_10000709_pt1 | contig 11777 bp, 25 predicted proteins | sample PPLLak21cMay2015_FD_79137 | JGI IMG/M metagenome (GOLD analysis project Ga0105098, IMG submission 79137) | Freshwater sediment microbial communities from Prairie Pothole Lake near Jamestown, North Dakota, USA - PPLs Lake P7 Core (1) Depth... | ecosystem: Environmental > Aquatic > Freshwater >... | reverse complement strand
GTTGTTATTTGTTGATGCAAATATACAGCTAATTTCGTTACCCCAAAATATTATTTACAACTAAATTGTTAAATTATGTTAAATATGCTTTTAAGAACTGATAAATAGTAAAGTGGATCGGCTTCCAATTATCGACTTTGCCGAGCATCAATCGGTCAATACCCGGGCGTGTGTACCCAAAATGTTTAGCACATTCTTTCATCGGGTTGCATTTAGCGGGCTGTGAGCCGTTGTGTTGGACAAGTTTCAATAGTTTCTTGTGTTCGGCCTTTAATTGTTTAACTGTGGGCTTTACTTTGGGTTGTTCTGCGGTTATGTTCATTTTAAGTTTAGTGTTGTTTGTGATTTGTATTTATTAAAACGGTTAACTGAGGCATCGAAGTAGTCTTTATCTAGTTCAATAATATCAAGTGAATAGTTAGTATTGTCTAAGGTGTTGGCTTTGTCAACTGCTATGGCTATTGAGCCGCTGCCACCATGTGTGTCAATGATTTTATCGTTTGGTTTGGCAAATTCCTTTATTAAAAATTCATAAAGTGAAATCGGCTTTTCAGTTGGATGAAATCTGTTTGGATTTTGAAATCCTTGTAGTTTACTTCTTGAATATCTATACATTCTTTCAGCTCCTACAAATGAAGTCCAAGCTAATTCTAAATGACTTTGGTCTTGGTCAAGCATTTTATCCCAAACAATCCATTTTTTACCACTGTTTAAATTTTCCATAAAGTAATTTGCGCCCCACACAATTTGATTTTTGGATACCCTAAAAAGTTCGTTCCAATATTCAGTATTAGGCGTATCATTATCCCACTCGCCACCGCACCATTTTTTTGGTTTTGCTTTGGTTGTCCCTTGTGCTTTGTGCATTCCCAATCCATACGGCGGGTCAACAATAGCCAAATCATAATACTTGTCAGGCACATCAGCCATAAACTTCATATTGTCGGTGTTGTGAAATTTTATCATGCCGCAAACATAAAAATAATATTTTTAAAAATAAAATTGTATACTAATTATTTTTGTTTTATGTTTGTGGCCGAAAACTTTTAAAACTTTATAAAATGAAAACAACATTGCACTACATTCAATTAGAGGAAAAACTAAACAGAAAAGCGACCATTGATAATCCGTTATTGTTTACTTACAATGATGTGAATTACAAAGGTTACAGAGTTAACGGTTTTATTTACATTAAAAATAACTAAAATGAAAACCCTAATCCAACGCCTACTATTCGGTTACCGACCTAATCCGAATGCCACAACAGTAAAGAGTGGCGCGAAGCTTACACAACCAGGTGGCAATGCCGAAGCCATACATTCTGCACTTGTATTAATGAAATATAATATTAAGCATGCCCAAACAATCAATTAAAACACGCAACCGTAAAATAAGCCGCTATATTAGTGATGCCTACGTTAACATCATTAGGCCCGATGTAATAGATCCACAACACTGGGATATGTGGCTGAAGCATAATGCAGGACTTACCCAAGTTGAAATAGCAATGTTATTCCACGTTAAGAAGTTCGAAGTGGTGCAGATACTTGCAACGGTTGTGGAGCTGCTAAAGTATAAGCCGAAAATTATCGAAAAGGAATGGACTCAAGAATTTCGTGTATGGATAGATGCACAACTATTTCGCGATAAGATAAGGGCTAAACTACATGCCGCTTATAAGGTGGCAAGCAAAAGAAATACAAACCAGTTACTAATAATGAGTGAAGTATGACCCAGTCTGCCACCACAATAGACCCGAATGTTCACTTAGAAATTATTTATTGAAAAATGAAACACACCCTATTCTACACATTCCTAATCTTCGCTAGCGTTCCAATTATTACGTTGATGTTTATGAAATCTTGCAACCCACACCCGCAAGCCATACAAACCGATTCCACTTCCACATGGAAAGCCCAAGCCAAACAAGCGGGTAACGCTGCGGCTACATACATGACAGAAGTAAGCCGACTTAAAAGCAGGTTACTTGAAAAGGACAATCAATTAAATGATGTTTTAGCGCATGAAAAGCAATTAACAATATCTAACTTAGCTTTGATTAAAAGACTGCGGGAAACAGCACCAAAAGACTGCCAGCCGTATGTTGATTCAACGGTTGCTTATTACACCGAGATACTTGATGTTAAGGATTCAAGTTATTCGGCATTGATGGATAAGTTATTGGTAACGGATTCTATAAGTTTGGTTAAGGATTCGGTGATTGTGGAACTTGAAGTGCAAGTGGATAAGCAGGTCAAAGTTATTGAGGCAACGGATAAGAAGTTGAAGAAAGCCGAACGCAAGGCGAAACGGGCTAATATATTGAACAAGGTTTTATTCATCACCGCTGCTGCTTATACTGGGGTGGTGATGTGGTTTACGGTGGTGAGATAACGTTTTCGGGCTAAACGCAGTAGCGGTATAATAAACTATGAGTAGGGCGAAAATCTGAGATAGTGTAAAGACCTGCAAAAGATGGGAAACCAATTGAAGCTATTGCGTTTTAGCCCATATTATAAGATAGTAGGCGGAGATACAAAAAACGGGATTGACCGTGGCACGTGATTAACAGTATTGGACTGACTCGCTTAAGCCGTAAGAGCACCGCCTATTTCTTATAACGTTTTCGGGCTTGGCGTAGGTGGCTTTTGTGCGTTGGCTTGTGTGTCGGAAAGCCATTTTGCCAAACCCGTGTTATATGAAGTGCCGACTTATTTAGCAGGATTTTAAATTGGAACACTAAACAGAAAAACAAAAAGAAAAAAAAGCGATGGAAGAATATAAAAAAATACCAAATGAAATTGTTTCAGATTTTGGGAAAAGATTGAGAGATAAATCCAAAATAGAAGACCGTGAGTTTATAAAAAAACAACAAATATCTTTAATTAAAGCAAAAAAAATAATAGTAAAATGAATACAGGAAATATGTCAAATGACGAAGCAAAAACTTGAATATGAAAATTCCAAATACAACAGACGAAGAACCTTATATCGAATTTAGAATTGATAAAAAAGGTAAAATTAAATTATCTGCTACATCAAGTTGGTGGGGAGGTAAAAATGCTGGTTTCTCATCTTCCGATGGAACAGAAGGTAATACTTGCGAACCAAAGCATTTAAAATCATACATTAAAGCATTTAAAGAGAAAAAGATTAAGAATATTGAGAAAGAAATTTTAGCATTACAAAAGCAATTAGAAGTTGTTAAATCTGAAATTGAGCGTTGGTATTTTAAAAACAATTACCTATAACGGTATCGGGCTTGGCGTAGGTGGGCTTGTAGGATGCTCAATTTTAGCAAAATGTGTCTGCCCACTTTTGCCAAACCCGTGTTATGCTCTCGTTGCGGTGTTTCAATACTAAACTTCAATCGGAGAAAGGATTTTTGTTCTTTTTTGTGGGTGGGTAAAAAATATTTGCATTGAAAATCAATGACTTAGAAAATATTTTAAAAATAATTGCCAAAAAGTTTGTGTATATCATATACACTATGTATATTTGTATCAGAAATTAAAACAAACAAAATGACACTAACAGAAAAAATCAAAAGCAACCCTTACTTAAAAGTAAGCAACTGCACAGACATTGCAGACCTTGAAGCAGCAATGGATGACCTTAGAAAACTTGATGCAGAGTTTGGAGAGAACAACAAAACACTCTTAAAACTTTGGGCAAAGTTCTTAGATAAAAAAAAGAAGTTGGAGGCGAAAACCTCCACTTCTAATATGCACCCAATTTTTGAACAAGCACTAAAACCATTTGGAATAAGATGAACATAAAAGAAATACTAAACTCCGCTTTTGATAAAGCAGGAGTGTTGCCAAAAGACAAACATAGAAAGTTTGTAATTGCAGAGGCAACAAAAAATTTATCTGCTGATTATGAAAGTTCTTTTCACGAAAAAATGCAAGATATTTTATCATCAGGATATTCATTGCACAATGATACTAACCAATGGATAATTCAAAGCACTGGATATGGTGACAAAGATTTTACTGCAATGGAATGGAACGGAGATAATCAAAAAGAATTTGATACAGTTGATAAGGCGATAAAATTTATAGATAAGAAAAAATGAGAAAGAATATTGACATACCAGAAGAAATAGTCAAAGACTTAAAAAAGATGGCTATTGATGCGGATAAAGACCTTAAAAACTTTATCCAAGACCATTTAGTTTCCCTTGTGCGTGGGCAAAAAAAAGAACAAAAAACTTCCACAAATGTCAAATCGAAGCGGTCAGTTAGCAATGTGGCATAACGTTTTGCGTATTGCTGACGTTGGCAATTTAGAAGTACAAATGTTTAATTTAAAATAAAAAGTTGATATGGAATACAAAGTTCAAATAACCGATGAATCTGGCAATGTTCAGCAATACGTTGTTAGCCGTAGTTCTTCTTCCGAAGACAAAAGTTTGAATGACTTCATTTTAGAAGCGTTGCAAATTTCAGAAGATAAACGAAAGCTACCACTAAAAACACAATGTCCAAACGGATTGGAAGTTTATCCTTCAATTAAAATGAAGTTTGAAAACTTTGGTAGTCCGATACTTGGTGATAAGTTAGAAGCAATGCACATCACTTGGCGTGATTAGAATTACGGCTAACGGTTGGGTATATACGCGCTACAACATATCGCATACACAACAAATTAACAAATAATGCGCTATGTTTTAATTTTACTATCTTTGCCCCGTTTTCATAGTTAAGTTAAGTTAAGTTTCCAGCCCTTGCAGAAATGTGAGGGCTTGTTTTGTTTCCCTCATATATAAGGGAAACAAATCGTAAACTGTTGCTATCATTGGGCGCAAGTGGTCTGAAAAACAACAAAGCCCCACTAACAATAGTGAGGCTTTTTCAATAGCGATTCTATCCACTATTACGGTTAAACTATCGTTGCTTTCCAGTTAGTTAATTCAAAGTGAGGCATATCCTTGAACGATTTAAAGTTACCGCCCCACGTAATTTTACCGCTATGTTTCTGCAATAGTTCCCAAAATTCTTTAAACAACTTTGCAGAGTAGTCAAGTTCACGTTTGCCAACCTTTACAAAGGCAATATCGAAAGCACGAGATGGGTAATAATTATGAGCGGATTGTCCCCCTCTTGCAAGTGATACTTTTGGCCTTTTAGCAAAGTAAACTTCCTGCATTGCGTTGTTCCGGTACGTGCATACAATAATTACGTGAACATCATTATGTGTTGCGTTAAATTGCGCTTCTGCTTTCTTGTAAGCGTGTGCTAATGTTGGGTGTAGGTCGATTAATAAACGACTTTCATAAGGTTTTGTTTCATCTTTAGGCTTCATATTATTTTATAAATTATGCGTAAATTAAATTTGTATTGTTTTTATATTTTCCTTGCAATCTATTTCTTGCATTGCTATAATTAATATTATAAACTTTGCAGGCATCTTTTAGGCAGTCGTAAAATATGCCAGACAATTCGTGTAACACAATTTTTGCTTTTGGGTTTTTACCGCCAACCATACAACCACTTAATTTCTTTGACGCAGATAAATTTAATTTATGTTGCAATGACTTTGGAACTCCTGCTTTACCACTCCATAATTCTGGATTCTCTTCCATTCTTTTTTTCATCTGTTCCCTTAATTTTAATCTACCAATATCAGAAACTCCACCAACATATTTACCTCCTTTTTGACAATTAAGACCTATGTTCATACTGTTATATTTGTTTATATAATAAATCTCTAATTCATCTAATTTTTCTATATTACAATATTCAATAATTTCATACAAATGTGAATTTATGCCATATGCACATAAGCTTTCGTAAAGTTTAGATATTCCTTTTGTAGCAGACAAACAAGTATATGCCGTATATCTTCTTTTTACATTTATTGATTGTCCAATATAGATTTTATTATCTGGAGATGTTATCTTATAAACACCAGAACTATTTAATAATAATTTAGCTATTGATTTATCCCCCAATCGGCTTTCAAATGGTTTGGTTTCGTCTTTTGGTTTCATATTATTATTTAAATTACAATAGCATTCGTGTATGTCATTCGAGCCATAACACGCACAACTATTTGGTTTCATTTTACAACTACATTATTCAGTTCAACATTAAATTCTATTTTTCTGCCAGTCAAATCACTTTCAGCATACGAATATAAACGATACCCAATAGGTAAAGAATAGTCCGATTTAAAGTAGTGCCACTTGCTGAATAAATTACCACTTGGAAAAGTTACATCAGCAGAAACGCAACGATGTGTAAACTTTAAACATACATTCAACTTTACATTTTCATAAACATTGCCAATCCTTTTTATTATTCGCTCACCTTTAACGTATGCGTATAGGTATAGCGCGTAATAATCATTTTCTTTGCGTATGCCAAGCCTTACACTATTCCAGTGATGCCAACCGCGTGAAAATCCAGCAACCTTTTGCACCCCCTCACTTGCATTCATTTCGGGAACGATAAAATCAAAGGTCATTACGGATGGATTCCAAAGTAAGCGCATTACTTCTTGCCCCTTTGAAATTCGTTGTTAACTTGCAAAAGCATACCGCCAATGAAAGCCACAATTAACAATCCAAAGCCAAATCTTTCTTTGTCATTTTCAATCTCAGATAGATTGTGCCATCCTGTGTTCGATGGAAGCCCTACGGTTAATAATATCAATGCAATAATAACAGCAACTGCGCTGAATATTCTTTTTGTAAATAAAAATTTAAGGTAGTTCATTTTGTATGTTTATTGAGTTTCTATCGCTGCTAAATTTAGTTAAAAACTTTGTGTTAATCAATAAAAAAGTTGCAGCTAAACCGCCCCAAAACGCTTGTTTAATCGTAATCAATCCTTGACTTTGTGCGAGTGCTAACGATGTTTGAATGAATGGCAATAGCACATAAATCAAGTAGTCTGCAATCTTCTTTATCTTCGGGTCGTCTGGCGCTTTAAACTTTTCTCTTAGTGTTGACATTTAACCGTATTTTTAAATTTTCTAACTTTTTTATTGTGCACCATTATTACTATCCGAATCATTTTCCCAAAATATAGCAATAATAGCAGCCACCATAGGCATATTTCTTATTTTATCAATCAGTTTTTTATACTCATTGTTTGAAAACGATATCCAGTAAATAACGCTAAAAGCAATAATTGAAAACAGTGCTATTAATAATATTAATTCTTTACTTAACATTGTTTTTTTTAGTTATTATCTGCTATGTTTTTTACCTACTTTCCAACTTGCCCAAATTGAAAAAATTAAAGCACTTATCTTTAAAAGTTGATAAGTTCCCTCTGTCATTTGAGTGAATGTAATATGTGCTACCATATCTGTTACCCATACGCCTGCTTGTATTATAATACTTGCAATAAGCAATGTGATATTGTTGTCGTGATGGTCGGGGTGGTGTATCATAAAGGATAAGTTGGTAAAGTTGCTAAAAATTCTGTTGCTGTTTCTTCATTGGGATTCAAAGCTACATAATTAGCCACTAACTTGCAAGTGGTAATCCACCAATCAATAATACTTTGCGCTTCTGCTCCAAATTCAACATCGTTAACCCACATTGATACCTCACCGATTGACAAATAATTATTATCGGTTAATATTTCTTGCATCATTTCGTTATGATACTTGTTTGTAGGGCTATCGTATGTTAAAACTCCATCAATATACCATGATTTTGTTCCGTTGCCTTGTTGTTTGAATGTTATAGTCATTTTATGTTTCAATTAAAATTAATCCGTTGGGAATCCAATTCGTTGGGTTTGTTGTCCAAGTTGGTGTTAATATTTTTACAGCCCAATCATCAGTTGTATTTACTGCTATTGACAAACCGCTAAATACTGTTTTTAAAGCACCATTAAGACCGAAGTCAGATGTGAATGTGCCAATCGTGTAATCTGTTGATGTTGTTGTATTTCTTAAATATATTGTACAAGTTTGATTACTTCCATTTATTGCCTGCAATAAATTAAAAGAAAATGCAGTCATAGTACCTGCTTGTGGAAACTTAAATTCACGCCTTATAGTTGCTGATGCAGGTATTTCAATATTTATCCCAAAGTGATAAGATGTTGCATCTGCTGGGGCTAATAATGTTTGAGATAAAACATTTACGGAGTAGGTGTTAGCCAATGCGTTCAACTGCGTCTGTATAGCACTCGTCACACCCTTAACATAACTCAACTCCGTCAAACTCGGATAGGTAGAAGTTGCCAATGATTTAATGCGTTTATTAGCATCAAAACTTGCAATGGTTGAAGCGGTTTCATCATCTATTGACACGCTACCCTCTGCAACCTCAATGGCATCACCGCTGCCACTTGATTTAGTTACTTTTAAGCCTGCACCGTTGCCACCTTTAGTAATCGTTACGGGAGTATCGTTACCGCTTGGAATGTCAAATGTGTTTTCTCCTGTAAATGTTTGGTCGTTGGCAAGGTAGGCATCGCCACCTCCACCACCCCCAATATAAGTTACATTCGCGGGTGTGGCTAAATCTGTTATAACTATCCTATCATTCGCAACGTCATAATAACGGTGGTAGTTGATGCCTCCGATTCTAAAAATTGTAGCGGGATAAGCATTGCTATATAAGAAACTGTAAGCAGGCAATGTTGAATAATCTGCCCCACTTAACCCCGCTTCAACAGTCACATATTGCAAACTGTTGCCAAAAACAAACCCGCTTATTTTAGAACCAAATGTATTGTCAATAGCGTTAGTGCCAAGTGTTAAGGCGCACCCTTGATTAAATGTATTTCTAACACAACCCGCCCCTAAAGTCGTTGCACTCGGCAAAACCCCATTCCAAGTATTCCCATCCCCATCATAAATAGTACCGTTTAAGAATGTGTTGCTTGCTAAATCGTAATTAATAATGCCCGAATAAACATCGTCAACAATCGTTCCCGTTTGACCGAGTTGTGATGTTGTTTCTGCTTGAATTGCTATTCTAAATGGTGCATCTGTTACAACGTATATTGTAGTGGTGCTGAATGATGGCAATGCCAACAACGCTGCTGCTGTTATTGGGGTTATGTTGGCGTTGCCGCTTCCTGCAATAGGGATAAACACATCGGTTGTGATGTCATACGTTCCTATCTCTCCAGTTGTGGCATCGATTCCAAATGGATATAAATTTATATTGCTTTCGGCAATAACCAACAATGTTATAGTTGTTCCAACTGCATCATTTATTCTGTAAAACTTTCCACCAACTGCTAAGTTAGCAGTCAAGTCACTAATTAAATCGGCTCTTGAAATCTCCTCATCGTAATAGCTTGAAAACATTTCATTGTTTGCATCCGTTGACACATAGCCATTTGCTTGACTTGCATCCGATAATATATTTGGACTGCTATCAAGTAGGTTTACAAACCTATCTTGCGCATTTTGCCCCGTTATAAAGTTTATTAAATTGTTGTAGATATTACTTACAATATCTGTGAGCATGTTTGCCCTATTTTTTTGTGCCATTATTAAGGTATATCAAATGATTCATCAAAACTATTATCGAAACTTGCACCATACACCACTGATGGAGCGCAAACAAATACACCATCTGGAATGCTAAACTCCAATGGCATCTTATCGTGTATCCACTTGTAATTTAATACAAAGTTTACCTCATCTTTTAATGAATTTGCAACGGGATTACTTGCTATTAATGTACCTGGTCTTTGTGATATTCGCATCAATGTTTCCGAGCAAAATGCTAAGTAAAAATTGCGGCTTCCCGTAATTGAATTGTAATGTGGTAAGTTAGAAACGTAATCGGGGTCTTTATAATTTACTTCAAAGTTATAGGCAATCAATGTTTCATCACTCCAACCAAAACCACGCCCAACAATAGGACTTCCACCATTATATTCGCCATGTGTCTGTGGCAATACGATTATCATTCCCGCAGTGATGCCCGTTTGCCAAATCAAACTCGATTCAGGGTCAGTCATTAACTGTTGGTAAAATGTTTTGTGTATCAATGCCACCGAACGAACGCGTGCAAGCTCCATGCTTGTGCACCCACCGCTTCCGCTTGTTCCGCAAGCAAAATGACTTTCAATAGTATTGCAATTTGATGGATAAAATGCCATTATTTTAAAGTATTAAAGGCGGCCACCTTACGGGGTGTTACCGCCAATGATTAAACTACGTAACAAGTAAACAAGTTAGCAGGAATAGCTGACTCTTCAGGGAAGTTGTCAGATGTCCACTTAACTTCTACATCCCAAGTGCGCTCAACTTTTAAGTCGTTAGCGATTGGATTCTTTGGTACGATTGTGCAAGGCTCATCACTGATGGCAAGCACTGTTTCACTTCTAAATGCTACGTGAAAATTACGTGAGCCTTTAACGCTGTTGTAATGATTACGGTTGCCTACATAGTTAGGGTCTTTAAACGATAATAAGAAAGTGTAAGAATTTAAACTCTCCTCTGTGTCGCCATAACCTTGGCCCATGTTAGGTGTTCCACCATCAAATTCGCCTTGTGTTTCAGGATAAACAATGATTGCGCCTGATGCTATGCCCGCATTCCATAATGCTTCATCTTCGAAGTCAGTAGATAGTGTCGGGTAATAGCTTTTATTTATAAATGCAGTTCCTCTAACGCGAGATAACTCAACGCCGCAAGTACCACAACTGTGAGCGGTAATGTTTTCATCACAACCCGATGGATAATATGCCATGATTATTTGTTTTTAGCATTCACAGATGACCGTACAGCCTCTGCGATATGTTTGTTTGATTTCGTATCGAACTGCTAACAGTCCATGGTTTAGACCGACTCTCACATCGGGTATAGAACATTCCTCTCTAAACACTAAAGTTGAATTCATTTCGGTTTCCGTTAACTCGAATGTGCAGTCAAATACGTTAATGCTCTCACACACTAATTTACTTAATACACTGGGAATAGCCGAAACAAATATATCCTTAATTGTTTGCGATGTCAATGTTTTATTTGCATAAATGACAAGCGTAACGGGTGTTGTTTCCTCCACCTTATCCATCTTGTCACCAAAATTATTTTCAATTACTGTTAGTCGTGATGACTCGCTGCGATGATACCAACTTATTGCGTATTGATCCTGCAATAAACAGTTAGTTACTTCGCCATTAATGTTGATGCCAGGATAACGCTTCTCGCCATCGTAATAAAACTCAGCAAGTCCAAACGCCTTGTTAGGTGTTAATGGTAACGCTGCGATAATAGCGTTGTCAATTTCGGTTATTACTTGCTTTAAATTCATTTGTTCATTATTAATAAAGCGGTTTCTTGCGCAACGATTTGAGTCATCTCAAGCTCACGTTCTGTTAACTGCCAAATGTCGCCATACTTCTCAGTTAAGTGACCGATTATTTCTTCATTTGCGGGCGATGTGTTGCCTATTGTGTAACCTTTCTCGGTGGCCTTTAATGTGTAGCCATTTTCAAGTTGGCGCGTTAATGATATGATTACCTTAGTGCTTGTTCCTCTATTCTCGCGCTCACGAATCTTTAAGTAGCTATTGCTATAAGTTCCGATAGCACCTCCGCTTGAATTCTTGCCATCTACGTGAATGCGATACCTCAACTCAGGCAACACCGCAATAGCCGCAGCTCTTGAAACCGTTTCGGGGTTTCCAAGTTCGCGAAACTTTGCAAGGATATTGCCTACTACAAATGGTATGTTAGATGTTATGTCCATTAAGGTATTTGAGTAAACACTTGTACTTGACTATTGCACTCTAAACATGCATCACATTCTAATTTAATGCCGCCTAATGCGTTCTTAATTGCCTC
>Ga0105098_10000708_pt1 | contig 11792 bp, 14 predicted proteins | sample PPLLak21cMay2015_FD_79137 | JGI IMG/M metagenome (GOLD analysis project Ga0105098, IMG submission 79137) | Freshwater sediment microbial communities from Prairie Pothole Lake near Jamestown, North Dakota, USA - PPLs Lake P7 Core (1) Depth... | ecosystem: Environmental > Aquatic > Freshwater >... | reverse complement strand
TAAACTAACAAAAGAAAAAAATCTACCTGATAATATGTATGATAGTATTTGGAACACTAAACAGATGCTAACATTTAATGAATTAGATAAAGTTGTTATTAAAAATGATAAATTAATAGATATTTTTTCATATTTAAAACTAAATGGGTTTACAATCGCAATTGCATCAAATTCAATTAGAAAAACTATTGATATTGTTATAAATAATAGCGGTATAAGTGAATTTGTTGATCTGATAGTATCAAACGAAGATGTTAATTTTCCTAAACCAAATCCCCAAATATACTTAACCGTAATGCAGAAATTTGGAATTAGTCCACATGAAACATATATATTTGAGGATAGTTATATAGGAAGACAATCAGCATTTAAATCAGGTGCTACTGTATGTCCGGTAAATAATTCAACCGAACTCACAATGGATTATGTCAAGGAATGTGTAAGTATGAATAAAAATAACCAATTGAAATGGACAAATAAAAAATTAAATATATTGATACCAATGGCAGGTGAAGGATCTAGATTTTCTAAAGCTGGTTATACATTTCCTAAACCCATTATAGAAGTAAATGGCGAACCCATGATTAAAGTGGTCGTGGATAACCTAAATATAGAAGCTAATTTCATATTTATTATCAGAAAAGAACATGATGATAAATTCAATATATCATCTACGTTAAAACAAATTGAACCATCATGTAAAATAGTAAAAATTGATGGATTGACCGATGGCGCAGCATGTACCACATTATTAGCGAAAGAATACATAGATTCAGATGCTCCACTACTCATAGCTAATTCAGATCAATTTATAGAATGGGATTCATGTGAATTTTACCATTCAATCAATACAACAATCGATGGATCTATTATAACATTCGAAAATGTACATCCTAAATGGTCATATGTTAAAGTAGATGATGATGGTAATGTAACACAAGTAGCCGAAAAAGAAGTTATTTCAAATAAAGCAACTGTTGGAATTTATTATTTTTCTAAGGGATCTGATTATGTTAAATATGCTGAATCAATGATAGCCAAAAACATACGATACGGGCAGGGATTCAATGGAACTGGTGAATTCTATGTCGCTCCAGTATATAATGAAGCTATTGCTGATGGTAAGATAATTAAAACATTTGATATTAAAAAGATGCATGGTCTAGGAACTCCCGAAGATTTAGATTCCTTTATCAAAAATATGAAATTATTATGAATATAGATAACTTTATAAAAGGTTGGTTAGTTGGTGATTTCACTCCATCAATATTTAATTCAAAAGATATTGAGGTTGGTGTGAAATACTATAAAGCAGGTGATTCGGAAGGCAGACACGTTCATAAATTAATTACTGAATATACTATTGTATTAACTGGTAAAGTTAGGATGAATGAATCTATTTATAGCGAAAAATCCATAATTAAAATCGAACCAAATATATCAACTGATTTCGAATGTCTAGAAGATGCAATTACCTTGGTAATTAAAACACCTAGCATACCATCGGACAAACATATATGCGAATAATATCTCATAGAGGAAACATATATGCACCAGATCCATCAACAGAGAATTGTCCTATTCAAATTGTAAATGCTATCATAAATGGATATGATGTAGAAATTGATCTATGGGTAATTGATAATGTTTTATTGCTTGGACATGATGAACCAACATATAAAATCACTTTAGATTGGTTATATAATTACAATGAGTACTTATGGATTCATTGTAAAAACATTAGCGCATTGAATTTAGTAAAAGATGATTTCAATGCATTTGGACATGACGGTGATGATTATGTATTAACATCAAAAAAGTTTATCTGGGTATATCCAAATAAACCATTAGTACCTAACTCAATCGCAGTGTTACCAGAAAGAGCTTCATATAGTGCAGATGATTTACAGCAATGCTACAGTATATGCACGGATTTTGCATATAAATATAAAAAAGGAATCCATTAGGATTCCTTTGCTAGTTTCTTAGCTTGTTCAGCTAGGTATATTGGCGATCTCACTTTAAATGACACATTAGGATTGTCTTTAAGCCTGATTACGATGCCTTCACGTAGTACGTTTTCAGCAAGCATAGAGTTGCCATTAGAATACGCTAAAAGCTCTTGCACAGTCTCTGGAAGGGTGAAGTTATCATCCAACACAGGAACCATCTTAAAATCATTATACTGACAGAATTTAACCAATTCATCATATGCCATCATTTCTTTGGTATCTATTTTATAGACATCAAATACGTAAATATCAGTGGTTGATAGCTTAAAAATGTTACCCTGAATTTTCGGGCCTACATGTTCGCCCCTGACAAATACATTTTGTCCAGCATGAATCATTTTCTTTCTGAATTCAAGTCGATTCACAGTATTCCAAAACTGAGAGTATTCAGTTTTTGGGATGCTTCTAACATGTGAGCAAACACCAAAGCGATTAATCTTTATGATACCACCCAAGAATTTAGTAATTCGAAGATGTGCTGAAATATTCTGACCTTCAAGTTTTTCAGTCACATACCATTTCTTATCACCATGATTAGTTTTCATGCGAGTAAACACAGCCTGTGCATTCTTCTGATCAGACTTAGAAGGGAAGAATGAATACCAATTATCATTCTCATATGCACCAAGCAATCTAATCTTACGATAGATTGAGAACTTCATTAGGTGCTTATCAAGAAACCGTTTGACAGGATTTTTAATGGGTTGAGGCATGAACACACCAGCTTCTTCGGCATCTTCAATAATCTGAGTAATGCCTAGTTCCTCGGTAACATCCTGCCCAACAATATAATTTCTACCCAGTGGCAATAATTCAAATGTATTGAATAAAATACCCTGAGAAATAATATTAAAGATTACGTAAGAAACGCAACGAACCTTAAATTTTCTACTGCGAAGAATTTCAGTAGCTGGTCGAGAATTGAAATTGGTTAGTTCGGCAATTCGATCCTTAACTATCTTAATCTCATCAGCATTCTTATCTCGTTTTCTATTTAATTTAGTTAATTGTTGTGTGAGTGAATTCATTTCTTCTCGATATTCTTCGGGAAGTGTATCAGGAAAAATGGAATCCATTTCTACATAGACTGCCAGATCACCAACTTTGAATTGCCCTTTACGCACAACCACATGCCAATCAAGAACCTGTGCCATTTCAACGGAATCAGCACCGTCAATTGGATATACTTTTACTATTTGCTCAATATGAGCCATTGATTTTCCATGCATTATTCTTTTACCTTAATTGGGTTAATTTCGTTTCCTGTTATTTCCATCCAATCACTTTCGATTGGTGCAGTTGAATTACCACATGTTTTGCATGTATATACATCAGCATAAAACACAACTGAATCGTTGATTACTATTGGTTTGCCTGTTTTAGTGCAATCCATAAACACAGCGCAATTAGCGCAAATAACTCTCTTAACCATAATTTACTCCCATACACATACTAAAATTTCAATATCAGTAAATTCAAATTCTTTCTTAATTATTTCCCTAACCTCTCCCCATTGGAGTCGATCAAGACCACAACCAATCTTTGGCATAGCAATGCGTTTAATACCATTCAACAGTGCTATGTCACGCATTTGAGTTATTGTCATATGCAATGAACGCAAGGTTGGTTTTCCGCTACTCTTAGCTTTCGTAATTAGATTAAACACTCTACCTGTAAGTATCGCAATTGGATGCTTCAACTTTATATTAGTATTTATGATTTTACCTCGGAGACCAAAAGTTTTTTGCATTGGAACCGCAATACCTGCACCCATCCCAAGGTCACTTGCAATGCAGTGCGCAAGAAAGTAATCATCGGAAACCGTGAATAGGTCTTTGTGTAACTCGGTGTATAACATAAGCATTCCTTAAACGTAATAATAATCCAATCTTTTTTTCGTTTATCACATGTAAATGCATGCGTTGAAAATTTATTTAATGATGTGTGTGATGAAAAAATATTATTAAATGTTTTTTCATTTAACGCATATCGACCTGACATGATCTTTGATAAATATAGAAATAATAAATCATCTTTGTCAATTGTCTTTTCAATTAAAATGGTATTTCCATTAACTTTCACGGATGATTGAAATTCAATTTCAGCCATTGAAATCAATTTAGGTAACATGTCTTGTACTGTCGATGCAATTTTGCATAGAGGTTCAAGCATAGATTCATCAACATATTCATGCCGAAACCAATTTCTAAGATATTTAGTATCGGTATTAGTTGAATCTTCTCTATATGGAATATCTAACAGCTTGCATTGTTCATAAATATAATCCTTCTTAAATTCAAGCATCGGTCTAAATAAAAGATTTGATTTTTTATGAATTCCAGCCAATCCAGCAATACCAGTACCTCGATGCAACCGCATCAATACAGTTTCTGCTTGATCATTCGCATTATGTGCTGTGATGATATTTTTTAAATCATATGTAGTAATCAGTTCATTAAAAAATGAATATCTGATATCTCGTGCCCATTCTTCAATCCCAGTATCCTTTTCTGGGTATACAGAAATTGAATGAAATGGAATTGAGTATTTATTACAAAAATCAGAAACCAGTTTCTCATCCAAATCAGAATCAGATCTGATATGGTAATTTACATGAGCTACATGAATACCTTCCACATTCCTATACGCATGAAGCAGAAACATGGAATCGGCACCTCCCGAAACCCCTAATAAAGAAAATGGACGAAAACTTACTTTCATCCATTTAATATAGAAAAACTATGTATATCTGTCAATAGAATTATTCATCGTAATCATTTAATCCATCATTTTCATAATCAAGGATTTCTTTCTCATCTCGAAGACTCAACTTGTCGTAGCAATCTTCACAAACGTAGATCTCATAATAAGGAAACAATTCACTTTCATCCGATGCCTCGGCCCCACATCTGTCACAACGGCAACCTTCGGGTTCATCTAATAAATATAAATCGGATTTTAACATAGTATAACTCCATTAAATTTTTATACATTATTAGTTTATCAAAACTAAAAAATGCATTCAATTTAATGGAAGTTATAAACTATTTATTCGGCATATAACTTGTTGCAGATGATTTTAGATACTTCAACCAAATGAGTTTCGGAAAAATCTACTGGTGAGATCACTAATTCATGATCCACTCCGATTGTTGCACCAGAAGCAATTAAAGAATCTCTCATCATTTCCAATTTATCCAAGGGAACTCCATGCGATTGTCGAGCAAAATGTTTTGCAAGATCGTCTGGTTGCAGAATCAATGACATAACATAATATCCACGCTCTCTAGCAGCCTCAATGTAAGGCTTATAATCACGTGCCTTGATGTTTGTATTATCAACAACTACAATATCCGTATTGGAGGCAACTGAGGATGTGAAATCACGCAAATTTCCCATATGATATGGATGTAATTTAGCAAAATCAAATACATACTTCCCATTCACCATAAACCGATCATCGGTCGAATGAATAGCAACAGACACACCAACACCACTAGCAACCGATTTCAAAATACGATTGAATGTACTTTTACCCGAACCGGGGATTCCACGACTAATTAGCGCAATTTTTCTCATAAATTCTCCTTATACCAAGTTAATATAGAAACTTCACATAGATTTGTCAATACTAAATTATACCACCCGTGGAAAGTCTTCTGGAGTTGGGCCAGTACATTTCCACATCAAATTACTGCATATTGTATTACTTCTCCAATAATTCCATGTTTTTATAAGCAATGCGATTTTCATTACTGAGGGTATTGGATTATCTTTTGTCTCTGAATTCATTATCTTTTTGAAATGATACATGGCATCCAGATTAGTGATTCTAAGATTATCATAGTCTGATAGTTTTAATGATGCGATTCGAATCAATTCACGAGCCATATCAGCATTAATTTTTCTAGTTACATGATATATGAAAGCAACCGCTGAATGCGACATTCCAATATCTCTAAAATACATCAAAGCCGTATTGAATGAATCTACTATATCTTTATTAGAATTAAAGAAATCCAATGCTGTATTATTATCTATAGTCTGACTAACTGTTATATAATTAGGATATTTATTCTCATATCTATACAACGTTTTTATAGTTGATGCTAAATTTCTAGCATTTTTATACCCAAGTGAACTTAAAATATCTTCAAATTCTAATCGTTTCTTATTATCGATTGTAGTATCATCATCAATCATTACAGGAAATATCTTAAATGGTATCCCTGTGCTTATACACGCATATTGACGATGCTGCCCATCCTTCAATTTACCCTCTTTATCAATTGCAATGGTATCTCCATTAAACCGCCACATTCCATTTCGCATAGTTTTTGAATACTTTGACACTTCATTGGGTGATACCTTTCTGAAATTATCGTTATTTTGAAGCATTAATGTCCGTGCCAGTGATGGCTCAATAGTAATTAAATCAGCTTCGGTTAATGCATTTACTGTAACACCAGCAATAGTTAGTTCTTTCATTTCGAGTCTCCAGTAATCATATATATTTCAGGCATTTGGGTAGATTCAATCCAATGCAATCTGGTACATCGTTTATTCTCTTTTAGTAAGTTGTATGATTTAATCATCAATGCAATCTGTTTCTTTTTTGACACTTGAGTATGCGATCTATATGATGAAGTCATGAATATGGTTCGTAATATAGCAACTGGGTGATCAGGCTCCGCATTTTTTGTATTGGATAGTACCAATAAAAATTCATCGGCTATATCAGATCTATCATCTACAAATCTACATAAATAATCCAGAACAATTAAATGATATATAGAAGTAGTCAAATATTTATGTTTATCACTCATAATCAAATCAACAGACGTTTCCAAATCTGAGGTTGACTCTATTATATCTAATACTTCTTGATTTGTTATATTTGAGTCATATTTATCATTAATACCATCCGAGCTACCATCCGAATTAATAATTCCATGTAGAATACTAGCACAATAATATAATGCCTTTGGGTTATTATATCCTCGTTTAGATAGTATCTGAATTACATTTCGGCTACGACCCGTATCCTTGGTATACTGACCCTTAATATCAACACCCCATACAATGAGAGATCTAAACTTAATTCCGGTGTTTACACAGGCTTGTAGACGCACTCTACCATCTATCAATCTACCATCTGCATCCAATACGATAGTAGCACCATTAAAATTAAAAGTTCCATTAATAAGTGCTTTTTCTATCTTTTTTACCCGATCTTCATCTAATTTCTTTATACATCTGTGATTCGACAGCAATTCACTTGCCATCTCAGGTGTAATAAACGGAGCATCATTCTCATCGTAATACCGTAACCCGTTACTTAATTGATTCATAAAACTTCCAATTTGGATATATATTTCTTAATATAGCAAAAAATATAATAAAATAAGGAATTAATATGGCTAAAGAAGTTTATGAGAATGATTTTTATGAAGAAGCAGGAGATTTACTTGCTGGATTTCGTAAAAAATATGGTGGTGCATTGATTGGTAAGGATGGCGCAGACCCATTTGCAAAAGATCCCGATTCTATTCAAGGAGATCGGGAGGATACTCTGAGAGAAAAACAAGGAAACAACATGTTTCATGATTAATCCATAGATTCAATTTTTGAGTCTATATAATTTCTGTGAGTTTCTGTTAAATTATACATATCATACAATTCAATATCAGTCCATTCTTTTGTATAATTTTTCATATCAGGAACCCACTTAAATCTCTTTTTATTTAATGTAGGTGATATAACTCGTAATCCTAACATAAATCTAAAAAATTTAGTTTTCATGTAACTAACAAAGTTAATGGCTTCTAGCTCACTATCAAAAGCAGCAACTACTAAATAGGTATAAGTAGCAACCTCATTTGGGTGTAAGATTAATATATCACCAAACATCCGTTTAGTACCTTTATTGCTTTCATTTCGAGCACCTCCATTGACGGCAGCAGTGCATACTTTCCATTTTGATACTATTTTTGGCTTATCTTTAACGTACATAGGATCAACATATTTAAATTCTTTAGTTCCATATGTATCTCCATGCAATAAACACTTTAACCCAGAGTCAGAAAACTTATCAAAATTAGTGCATAACCCAAATACACTAATAGCATAGCATTTTGATTCAATTGAATCTAGCATAACACATTGAACGTTATTTAGAATATCTACTGCGTTATTATCTATAAGAATTACATCATCATATTCATTCAAGTATCTACTCATCACAGTATCATTTGAATGAATTAAGCACTTACCCTTATAGTCTCTATTATATAAAAAATAACTCACACCACCCGGAATCACAACAGATGAAAACACAGAACGAAGTCCACCAAAATGATGGAGTTCTTTAATTCTGGTATCTGACATCATTCTAAGTCTATATTCTTCTAATCCTTTACCACCAACCATCCACCTAGATGGGGTTATAAATGTAAAATACTCAGGATTTAAACAATCTATTATATTTTCTACATATTTGTTATATATTGGATATGATGAATTTCCATCGTCATGATCAGATATTGAATATGGTGGATTTCCAATAACAATTAATTTATCATAATTCGAGATCAATTCACTCAATAATCCAGTCTTGCAATTACTTATTTCAGTTAGCGAATCAGTAACAATTCTAATATTTTTAGCTAATATACTATCGTATGAATCATCATTGATTAATGATTTCAATCGTTTTATACAATCATTTATATTTGTATCTGATATATCAAATCCTATAAGAGTTCTTACTGTATCATCAACTGAAATTCCATTCAATAGCCGTTTTTGAGCGATTTTAACCAAAAATTGCCCATTCCCACATGTAGGTTCCAAAAATGTATATGATGCATCTCTCCATATGATATCAGGTATCATATCTAACATTTTATCTACTATAGCAAATGGAGTAAATACTTCTCCATTATTTTTTACATTATCTCTATTTCTATAATCTAGTTCAGTCAATTCGTACATTAATTCACCATTTATATGTGTATAAAAATATATGTTTATTTCATAAAGGGTTTTTATATAAACTATAAAAAACCACATTACACAAGGTATTACTATGACATTACAAGAAGCTATCGGCTTATTTCACGCATATAGAGATGCAAAACCATATATTCAGTTCCAGACATTTGTTGAAAGTCTAGGACGCAATAACAACAAAGCATTGATCGAATCAATTTCTCGCGGTGTTTCTGTCATAATTGAAGGTGCATTCGTTAGACAGTATGATAGTTCAATGAGAAAATATTTGAAGACTCCTTCTGCTCAAGAAGTTGCTGCTCTGTTGGCTGCTGGTAAAAAGAATGAATTAACAAATTATATATATGGTGCATTGATAATGGAGGCAGATTCAAAATATCCTAACCCAGAGCAAAGTGATAAAGCCGAAGAATATTACACCAGAATGGTTACATATTTTGCAGATCATAAAGATCTGATGGATAAATATAATCCTGAGTATTCACTTTCTACATTTGTGGCTAATTTCATTGCTAAGCCAGTAATGAGTATGTTCAAAAATAAATTAAAGGTAGAACAGACAGAAACAGATGCTCATGTTGATGCCAAAGTTGCATATAATAAAAAGAATCAAGATAAAATTAAACCTGATGGCAGTAACAAATGGGGAAAAATCATTGATAATACAGCAACTGATGGAACTGTTATTGTTAAATGGACTGGCGTTAAAGGCCCAGCAGGTGCATGGAAAGTTAAGCCATACAATGAAAAAGTATCTCTCAATGAACTTGATGTGTACGATTTAACAGAAGGTGCTAGATTCCAATCCGAAAATACTCCACTTGACTCTGCTGGTGGTAAAGATGGTGGATTGAAAGAAACATTACAGGATACTGCTCACTATGCAGATAAGTCATATGATGTTGAATCCGAAACCGCTGGATTACAAGAAGCTATTAAAACATCAGCAGAAGAAGTTGCCATTCAGATGGCAGAAGATGCTAACATACCAGAAGATTCAGTCGATTCTTATGTTGATAGAGTTGTCGGTTATTTAACCGGAAGAATGGAACTAATCGAACTTAAATTTAAAAAATCAAATCTTGCATTAAGAGAAGCACGAGTATCTCAAAATTTAGCAAAAGCCACAGGTGAAAAAAATGCAGCATTTCAGGATGAGTTAACTAACATTCAAGAAGAAAGAGCTACATTACCGAGCACTGCAAAACTTAACGAGATGACACGCACATTAGATACCAAATATAAATTTAATGAAGGTGATGGCGAAGAAATCTGGAATAACTTTAAGCAATACGCTAGAGAAGAACCTGAAATAGTTAAGTTCTTAACTGGGTTTAAATCCAATAAAGAAGAAATCGCGAAAACCAAGGCTCCATCGGATAAAGCACCAAGAGTTAGAAGTACTAAAGAACAAATGGCTGCTAAAAAAGCTGGTGCGGTTCCAGCATAAATAATTTATTTATTTTATTTAAAGACCTTCACCCGAAGGTCTTTTTCTTTTTATTATAAACTATAATCATAAATACCTGATATACATTATGAACGATTCCAATACATTTAGTTACTATAGACAACTTAAACCATATTTACAATTTAAGACATTTATTGAAAGTTTAAAACGAGATGACAACAAACTATTATTAGAATCAATTAATAAAGGCATTAATGTAATTATAGAGGGTGCTTTTTCAAATCAATATAAATCCGATAAAGATTTTGTAAAATACATAGATCCCCCAAGTAATTCGATCATGCGAGAATTAGCTAATACTAATAATTATAGAGAAATACAAAAATATATATTTGGTAGTATTATTAACCTAGTTGATAAAAAATTTCCAAATATAAAGGATAATGATAAAGCAGAAGAATTTTATACGCGATGTATATCATATGCACAAGATAAAAATCTTATAAAAACTTATAAACCATCGACTGGATTGCAACACTATGTGTTTGAATTTATAATTAAGCCTGTAGCATCAATGCTAAAAAATAAATATAAAGATAACTCATTTAATGATACTGATAATGATAATGAAGAGAATAAAAAAGTAATAAAACCCGAATCAGATGATTACTTAAATAATCGACCAGATACTTCAATAAATAAAGAAAATAACCAACTCGAACTTCAGGAGGCGATTAAATCATCAGCAGAAGAAGTAGCAGTACAACTAGCAGAAGATTATGATATACCTACTGAGAATATTGATACTTATATAAATTCAATAATTAAATATATAAATGATAAGATGGAAATAATTGAAATAAAACATAAAAAATCGGATCTTTCAATACGATCAATGCATATATCTCAATCGTTAAATAAAACAAAGGGTGAGAAAAATCCCGAATTTGTGGAAGAATTAGAGAACATAGAAGAAGAAAGAAGCCGACTTCCGGGTACGGCTGAATTAAATAAAATAGAAAAACAATTAGATAAGCAATTTAATAATTCGAATGAAATATGGGCTAATTTTAAAATATATGCAAGAGAGGAACCTGCAATAGTTGAATTATTAAAAGGAATTAAATATAATAAACAACTAATCAACCAAAGCAATGAGCAATTGGATACACCACCTGTACCACAACGTAGGGTTAGAAGCACCAAGGCACAGATGGCTGCTAGGAGATCTGAGACGGTTCCTGTATAACTATCTCAACGTCTCAATTTATTGGAATCATAAAATTTGGGATCTTTTTTAGAAACCCATTTAATAAATGATTGGATATCAGCATTTTCTTTTAATTTATCTATTGTAT
>Ga0105098_10000707_pt1 | contig 11801 bp, 8 predicted proteins | sample PPLLak21cMay2015_FD_79137 | JGI IMG/M metagenome (GOLD analysis project Ga0105098, IMG submission 79137) | Freshwater sediment microbial communities from Prairie Pothole Lake near Jamestown, North Dakota, USA - PPLs Lake P7 Core (1) Depth... | ecosystem: Environmental > Aquatic > Freshwater >... | reverse complement strand
CGGGATTGCCACAACGGGGAATTATCCCGGCAAAGCGCGGACGGCAGAGGAACTCCGCAAGGACCTGGATATGGTCTATGGCTTGCTGCCCGGTTCGCATCGTTTGAATTTGCATGCTATCTATCTGGAAGCGGATAAGAAAGTGGAGCGCAACGCCATCGAGCCGCGTCATTTCTCGGCCTGGAAGGATTGGGCGCAGGCAAACCGGCACGGCATCGATTTCAACCCGACCTGTTTTTCGCATCCCAAGTCCGCGGATGGATTTACGCTTGCGCATCGCGATGAAGCTATTCGCCAATTCTGGATCGAGCATTGTATTGCCAGCCGCAAGATCGGCGAGTATTTCGGGAAGGAGTTGGGCACGCCCGCGGTGACCAACATCTGGATCCCAGATGGGTACAAGGACAGCCCCGCGGATCGCCGGACGCCCCGCGAGCTGCTCTGTGATTCCCTGGACGCGGTCCTCGCTGAAAGGATCGACCCGCGCTACAACCTCGACGCGGTCGAGCCCAAGCTCTTTGGCCTGGGTTCGGAGAGTTATGTGGTTGGCTCCATGGAGTTTTACACGGCCTATGCGCTCAGCCGCAAGATACTGTTGACACTGGACGCAGGACATTTCCACCCAACCGAGACGATCGCCGACAAAATTTCATCCCTGCTGATCTATCTCGATCAGCTGCTCCTGCACGTCAGCCGCGGCGTGCGCTGGGACAGCGATCACGTCGTTACGTTCACCGATGACCTGCAGGCGATTGCCCAGGAGATCGTGCGCAACGACGCGCTCGAACGGGTCCACGTCGGGCTGGATTACTTCGACGCCAGCCTCAACCGCGTCGCGGCCTGGACGATTGGGGCGCGCAACACATTGCGTGCTTTGCTCGTCGCCCTGCTCGAGCCGCAGGCATTGCTCAAACAATATGAAGTTGAGAGTGACTTCTCCAGCCGCCTGGCGCTGCAGGAGGAACTCAAGTCCATGCCGTTCAGTACCGTCTGGGATTATTATTGCGCGCAGAAGAATGTCCCTGTGGGCATGGATTTTATGAAGGTCATCAAGGAGTACGAGAAGAAGGAATTGGTAAAAAGGAGTTAGATGTCGTTGCGAGGAGGAGCGTAGCGACGACGAAGCAATCTCCTTCTAATAAGGAGATTGCTTCGGGCGGAAAACCACCGCCCTCGCAACGACATAAAAGATTATGCCCACTGTAAAACTTTATGCCAACCTGCGAAAACTCGCGGGGACGAAGGAACTGTCCATAACGGGAGGGACTGTCGGGGCGGTAGTGAACGAACTGGTCCGGCAGAATCCGCCGGTGGGTGAGATCATTGTTGAACATGGCGAATTGCGCCGCCATATTATCGTCACACTGAATGGACAGAACATCACAGATCTGGGAACGCCTGTTACCGAACAGGATACCCTTGCAATATTCCCGCCCATCGCAGGCGGCGAAGGAGAAGCTCATGGCTGGCTGGTCTGAAAAAGTTTTGGATATCGATTTGAGCACGCAAACCTGTAGAACCTATCCATTGGATATGGAAATCGCGCGGCTGTTTATCGGCGGGCGCGGATTGGGCGCGCGTCTGTTGTGGGATATGGTGGGGCCGGAGGTGGACCCGCTTTCCCCTGAAAATGTTTTGATCTTCACCAATGGGCCGCTGACCGGCACGGGTTATCAAACCAGTAATCGCTTCTCGGTGACGACTAAAAGCCCGCTGACGGGCACCATACTGGATGCAAATTCCGGCGGTTTCTGGGGTATGCAGTTCAAGAAGGCCGGCTATGACGTGATGATCGTCCGGGGCAAAGCCGAGAAGCCCGTTTGGATCGAGATCAGGAACGGCGAGATTTCGTTCCACGATGCCAGCGAACTCTGGGGCATGCGCGTCTTTGCCCTGACGGCAAAGCTGGGACACAATAACAACAAACGCAACGTTCTGTGCATCGGTCCCGCGGGCGAAAACCTGAGCCGCATCGCCTCCATTATGAACGATCGCGAACGTGCCCTGGCGCGCGGCGGACCCGGTGCGGTGATGGGATCGAAGAATCTCAAAGCCGTCGTGGTGGAGGGCAAGGACCGCCCTGCCATCGACGACCCCGAGCGATTCAAATTCCTGCTTTACGAGACGCGCAAACTGCTGGCTGCCAGCCCGCTGACGAGCCAGGCTTTGCCTGAGTTCGGCACGGTGGTGTTGATGAACATCATGAACAACATCGGCGCGCTGGCCACCCGCAATCACCAGCAGACGCAGTTCGAGGGCGCGGACGCAATTTCAGGCGAAGAGCTGACCGAGAAGTACCTGGTCAAAAATGCATCCTGCTGGGCCTGCCCAATCGGCTGCACGCGTGTCAGCAAAACCGGAAAGGGTGAAAGTGAGGGACCCGAGTTCGAATCCACCTGGGCGTTCGGCGCGCAATGCGGCATCGATGACCTGCCTGCCATCATCGAAGCCAACACCCTCTGTAACGATCTGGGTATCGACACCATCTCGGTCGGATCGACGATTGCCTGCGCGATGGAACTCAGCGAAAAAGGATATATGGATTCAGACTTGCGCTTCGGACGCGCCGACCAGCTGGCTCCCGTTATTGAAGCGATGGCGTACCGGCGCGACGTCGGTGCAGACCTGGCCGACGGCAGCCTCCGTTTAGCGACGAAGTACGGCCATCCCGAGCTTTCCATGACAGCCAAGGGACTGGAATTCCCGGCTTACGACCCGCGCGGCATGCAGGGGCAGGGGCTGCTGTACGCCACGTCGAACCGCGGCGGATGTCACATGCGCGGCAACATGGTCGGGCCCGAAGTCCTGGGCTTGCCCAAAATGATCGACCGCTTTCAGGTGCAGGGCAAATCCAGTTTTGTGATTTTGCATCAAAATGTTTCCGCCGCGATCGACTCGCTCGTGCTCTGCAAATTCACGAACATGGGCGTGGCGGATGAATACTTTGCGCGCGTCCTTTCCACGGTGACAGGCATCCAGTACGACACCGGAGAAATGACCCGGGTCGGCGAGCGGGTTTGGAATCTGGAAAAACTGTACAATCTGCGCGAAGGATTTTCCCGCAAGGACGATACGCTGCCCCCGCGCCTGCTCAACGAAGCTCCGGTGGATGGTCCCTCCCAGGGCTGGGTCGTCCAACTGGAACCCATGCTCAAGGAATATTATCGCGGCCGCGGCTGGGATGAGAATGGTGTACCCAGACCAAAAAAACTGGAAGAATTGCAGCTGGCTGATCTGCTGGTGAGGAATTAAAAATGGTCGACAAACGCATCTACGAAATGTTCCGCGAGATTGGCCGCGACCTGTACACTGCCAATATGATCAGTTCGCACGGCGGCAATATGAGTATCCGCCTGGGCGACCGGGTCGTCATCAAACGCCGCGGCGCCATGCTTGGACAGCTCAAGGAGCATGACCTGATCGAAACGCGCCTCGACAAGAACGACAGCGGTGTTGCACTGGCATCCACTGAGTTGCTCGTTCACCGCACCGTTTATATGAACACACCTGCACTGGCGATTGTGCATTGCCACCCTCGCACCGCGATTGCCTTCTCACTTTCGCGGGATGAACTGGTGCCGATCGACAACGAAGCCTCCTACCTGTTGAAGAAGATCCCGGTGGTGACAGAGGAGTTTGCTTCCGGCACACCGGAAATGGCGAAAAAGGTTGCCAATGCCCTCAAGAATTACAAGATCATCATGCTGCGAGGACATGGCAGTTTCGCTACAGGCCAGACACTGGATGAAGCTTTTCACTGGTCCTCGACCCTGGAAGAGTCCTGCCAGATCGAGCTGGCGGCAAAGCTGATCAACGAACCGTTCATCGAATATCGCAAAATGAGCGAGTCGTATAACAAGTTTTAGTTTTATCGTTTATTTGTAGCGTTCAGTATAGATGTCAATCGGAGATCGCGGTATGCCCTTCAAGCCAGATGAATTTAAACATGTCGATTTTTTATGGGACGATCACATTGCGGATCAACTGGACCTCGTGGAGCGCCTGCGCTACCGCAGCAATATCCTCGGCGCGGACCAGCGCATTACCAACACGGGCGGAGGCAACACTTCGTCCAAAATAAAGATGGCCGATCCATTGAGCGGGGAGGACGTGGACGTCCTGTGGGTCAAGGGTTCGGGCGGCGATCTGCGCACCTCCACGCGTGCGAATTTCGCTTCCCTGTACATGGACAAATTCCTGTCACTGGAAAATATCTACAACAAGTCTGAGATCAAAGGCGTCAAGACTGAGATCGAAGACTCCATGGTCGACAGGTACCGTCACACCACCTTTGGCTTGAATCCTGCCGCGAGCTCCATCGATACACCGCTGCATGGACTCATCCCTTTCCGGCACGTGGACCATATGCATCCCATCTCTGCGATCGCCATCGCCGCCAGCAGGGACCAGGAAGGCCTCACCGCGGAAGTGTTTGGCGGGGAGGTCGGCTGGGTTCCCTGGCAGCGCCCGGGCTTTGACCTGGGTTTGGTGATGAGGCAGAAGCTGAAGGAAAACCCAAATCTCAAAGGGCTGATCATGGGGCAGCACGGCCTGATCAATTGGGCGGATGACGACAAAGCCTGCTATGAATTGACCCTGTCCCTCATTGAAAGAGCGGCCCGCTACATCGAACAGCATGACAGGGGCGAGAAAACGTTTGGCAGACAGAAATATAAATCCCTTGGTAAGGATGCGCGGACGGAGATCCTGGTCAAGCTGCTGCCAGTGTTGCGCGGCAAAGTGTCACAGACGAGTAGATTCATCGGCACGGTGCACGCCACAGAAAGTGTGCTCCAATTTGTGAACAGCGTCGACGCGCCGCGCCTCGCCGAAATTGGCACCTCCTGCCCCGATCATTTCCTGCGCACCAAGATCAAGCCGCTCTACGTGGACTGGAACCCGCAGGGAGAATCGTACGAGTCTCTTGTCGGGAAACTGGAAACGGGACTGGCTGCCTATCGCGCCGATTACGCTGCGTATTATGAAGCCTGCAAGCATCCGGATTCGCCGCCCATGCGCGACCCGAATCCGACCGTGATCCTGATCCCCGGGCTCGGGCTGATCGCCTGGGGCAAGACCAAGAGCGAGAGCCGCGTTACGGCGGAGTTTTACTCTCTCGCCATTGAAGTCATGCGTGCCTCGGAAGCGATCAGCCAATATCAGGGTTTGCCGCGCCAGGAGGCTTTCGATATCGAATACTGGCTGCTCGAAGAAGCCAAATTGAAGCGTATGCCGCCGGAAAAGGAAATGGCGCGCAATGTCCTGGTTGTGATCGGAGCGGGAAGTGGGATCGGGAAAGCCGTTGCCCATCGTGTAGCCAAAGAAGGGGCGCATGTCGTCTGCGCGGATCTGTCAGAGGAAACAGCACAGCAAACAGCGGATGAGCTTGTCAAACTATATGGCATGGGAATTGGTATGGCAGGCACCGGCCTCTCGAGTTGCGGTCCTGCCATTGGCCTGGGTGTCGATATCACCGAGCGGGAAAGTATCCGGCGCATGCTGGAGAAGGTCATCCTTGCCTATGGCGGTGTCGACAACATTATCGTCACGGCCGGCATTTTTGTTCCCCCCGACAAGCAGGGCAATATTCCTGATGAGAAATGGGCGCTGACGTATGCGATCAATGTCACCGGTCCCTACCTGGTCGCGGATGAAGCCAAAAAGATCTGGCAGGCGCAGGGACTGAAGACCAGCCTGGTGATCACCACCAGCGCCAATGGAGCGGTTGCCAAGCAGGGCTCGGTGGCCTACGATACCAGCAAAGCCGCGGCCAATCACATGGTGCGCGAGCTGGCGATCGAGCTGGCGCCGCTGGTCCGCGTCAACGGGCTGGCACCCGCGACGGTGGTGGAGGGCAGCAGCATGTTCCCGCGCGACCGTGTCATCAGCTCGCTGACCAAGTACAACATTGTCTTTGACGAAAGTGAAAGCACGGAGTCGCTACGTGAGAAGCTGGCACTCTTTTATGCCCAGCGGACGCTTACGAAATCACCCATCACGCTGGCAGATCAGGCTGAAGTTGCATATCTGTTGAGCAGCAGCAAGTTCAGTAAGACCACCGGACAGATCATCAGCGTGGACGGCGGTCTGCACGAAGCCTTTTTGCGGTGAATCGTCCACTAAAAACACGAAGGACACTAAGAGAATCCACGGAAAGGCTATTCGCTCTTCATCCGTCCAACCTTAGTGATCTTAGTGCCCTTCGTGGTGAATATTTTCAGATAAGAGGCGAGATGCCAAAAGCCCAATTATTTATCACCTGTCTTGGCGATCAGTTCTATACCTCGACGCTTCAGAACATGACATATCTGCTGGAGCGCCTCGGCGTCGAATTGAGTTTTCCCCCCGAACAAACCTGCTGTGGACAGCCTCTGTTCAACAATGGTTTTGAAGACAGGACACGCGCGGTCGCACTGAACTTCATGCATGCCTTCAGCAAAAGCGACGCGCCGATTATCGGTCCGTCCGGTTCGTGCGTAAGCATGGTCAAGCATCATTACCCGTCATTGTTCGAAGCTGGAACGCCCGAGCATGCACTGGCCGTTGACATCGCTTCACGGACATTCGAATTCACGGAATACCTGGTGAACGTGCTCAAGGTCACGGATGTGGGCGCGGTGTACCCGCACAAGGTAACCTATCACGCTTCCTGTCACTATCTGCGCGAGATGGGGCTCAAGACGGAAGCGAAGGCTCTGCTCAATGCGGTCCAGGGGCTTGAATACATCCCTCTGAATGAAGAGGAGACCTGCTGCGGCTTTGGCGGCGCCTTCACTGTGACCTATCCCGAAGTCAGCCGCGCCATGATGGAAAACAAGGTCAGGAATATTATTGCCAGCGGCGCAGATACGGTGATCACCTGCGAGCCGGGCTGCCTGATGAATGTGGCAGGTGGATTGCACAAGGCAGGCTCGCCCATCCATGCCATGCACATCATTGACTTGTTGTCCTCGAAAGAAGAGCCCGCATGAGCCACGATATTCATCCTTACATTGGGTTTGAAGAGTACAGCGAGCATGTGCCGCAGAGCATTCCGCTGGCCGTACAGCAGGCGACCACTCGTTTTGTCGGCGGGCGTGCCGCGCGCGTGGCAGAGCTGCCTCAGTGGGAGCAGCTGCGCCAGATCGGCTCGGACATCCGCCAGCACACGCTTGAAAACATGGATGTCCATCTCACACGTCTTGAAGAGAAAGTGGAGCAGGCGGGCGGGCACGTCCATTGGGCAAAGACGGCTGAGGAGGCGTGCCGGATCGTGCTTCAAATCGCAAAGGATCACAACGTCAGGACGGCGGTCAAGTCCAAGTCCATGGCGACCGAGGAAATCGAGTTGAACGGCGCGCTCGAGGCGGCCGGTATCCGGGCGATCGAGACGGACCTGGGCGAGTACATCATCCAGCTGGCGGGTACGGGGCCGTCCCACATCATCGTCCCGGCTGTGCATCTCACGAAGGAAGAGATCGCGGCGCTGTTCAGCCAACATCTGGGCATCGATGCGCCGGCCGATCCCATCGAGCTGGCGCGCATCGCCCGCGAAACCCTGCGCGCAGAATTCCTCAATGCGGAAATGGGCATCTCCGGCGGGAATTTCCTGATCGCTGAAACGGGGACGCTTGTCATCGTGACCAATGAAGGCAACGGGCGCATGTGCTCGACGATGCCTGATCTGCATGTCGCCGTGGTCGGCATCGACAAAGTCATTCCCGATTGGGAGTCGCTGACGGTCTTTCTCAAACTGCTGGCGCGCTCTGCCACCGGCCAAAAACTTTCCACCTACACCCAGTTCATTACCGGTCCGCGCCGCGCAGAGGGGGAGTTCGGTCCCAAAGAATTCCATCTTGTCCTGCTGGATAACGGAAGGTCCAACATCCTCAGGGACCCCGTCGGGCGGGACGTGCTCAAATGTATCCGCTGCGGCGCCTGTGCCAATGTTTGTCCGGTGTATAAAAATGTCGGCGGCTTCGCCTATGGCTCGTTCATCTCGGGGCCCATCGGCGCGATCCTTTCACCGCAAATGCTCGGCACGCCAACCGCTCGTGAACTGCCATATGCCTCCACGTTGTGCGGGGCGTGCGCAGATGTCTGCCCGGTCAAGATTCCTATTCCCACGATCCTGCGCCATCTTCGCCGCCGCGTCGCCCAGGGCGATGAATTCGCTGCGTCCACTATGCCCATTCCGATTCGCGTCACTGCCATGTTCGCTTCCATTGCCCTGGCGTGGAATTGGGTCTATCGCCTGGGAGCGCGTCTCCTGCCGATCATCAACCCCTTCTTCCGCAAAAACGACTGGTTGTCGGGCTTGCCCTATCCGCTTAATCGCTGGACGAAAGTCCGGCCCCTGCCGCCGTTTACGGCAACGTTCAGGAAATGGTGGAACGTGCGCTCCGCCAAATGGAAGGATTCCACCCGATGAACAATCCCGTGATCGACAACGTTCGCCGCTCTTTGGGGCACACCGCTCAGACGCCCCTTGTGGCGCGTCCCGCGATCTATAAGCCACGTCTCCCCGAAGCAGTCGACTCCGAGATCGAGTGCTTCCTCGGCGAGATCAAAAAACTCTCCGGAGTTGGACAGAGACTTGCCTCATCGGAGGTGGACTCCGCTCTGCAGACTCTCCTCGCCGAACAGAACATCCGTAAAGCGACGGTCTGGGAGACTCCGCATCTCAGGCAGTTGGGTATCACTGAAATTCTCAACTCATGTGGCGTTGAACTTGTCTCCCCGAATGCCGGCAAACACGAAATGGCGCTCTGCGACCTGGGCGTCACCGAAGCGGATTACCTTCTCCCCGAGACAGGGACTCTCGTCCTGCGTTCGTCCGCGGAAAGGCCGCGGGCTGTTTCGCTCCTGCCGCGCATCCACCTTGCCATTGTCCGCCCCGAAATGTTGCGGGCAGATATGCATCAGGTCTTCGCGGAGGCCAAAGATCATCACTATCTGGTCTTCATCACCGGCCCCAGCCGCACCGCCGATATTGAACTGACGGTAACACTTGGCGTGCATGGTCCCAGGAATTTATTTGTTTGGATGGTATAGGAGTTGCATATGGCAGAGCTATTGGATCAATTGCTTCAGGAGGAGCGCGAGCTTCAGTTCGGGAGCTTTAATGAAGCGACAGCCTGGCAGATCGGTTCTCAACTGGTGGAACGGGCGCAGCGCGAGGGGCTTCCCATCGCGGTCGATATCATGCGCGGCAGCCATCAGCTTTTCCATGCCGCAGTGAGCGGCTCGTCTCCTGATAACGATGAGTGGATCAAAAGAAAAGCCCGCGCCGCGATCCGTTTCGGGCATAGCTCTTTCTATATAGGGGAGCTGCTGAAGAGCAGAGGTCAAACGATCGAGAAAAATTACTTAGTCCCTGAGAGCGAGTTTGCTGCTCACGGCGGAAGCTTCCCGGTGATCGTAAAAGGCACGGGCATGGTCGGCACGATCACCGTCTCAGGCCTGCCTTCGCAGGACGACCATCAGCTGGTCGTGGAAGCGATCCGGAATTACCTGGCGTCGCAGAAATAACTTTCTGCCTGGGCGGTTAAGGTTCCCACCTTTCGAGGAGTTCTTCGGCGGCTTTGAGACGCTCAGGATCAGTTTCCAGTTGAATGAAGTGCTTCAGGTCGGCAACGGCTTCCGGCGTTTCCTTGCCGCGAATTCACGCGAATTGTCGCGAAAAAGTTAACTGGTCAGGTCCATTTTGCAGGGGCTTATAATTATGAGGCAGCCAAACGCCCCATCGATCGACTATGAAGGCCTCAGCGAATCCATCCTTTTTCGAAACCAAATTGCAGGTCCCGCCCCTGCGCACGGGCGTGCTGCCGCGCAACCGCCTGGTCGAACGAATGAAGCTTCGCCCGGACACCAGGCTGATCCTGGTCTCCGCGCCGGCCGGGTACGGCAAAACAACCCTGCTCAGCCAATGGGCTGCGGACCAGACCGCTCCGGTCGCGTGGTTCTCCATCGACGAGGGGGATAACGACCCGGCCCGTTTTCTTTCCTACCTGGTCGGAGCCTTGCAGCGCCTCGAAGAATCTCTGGGACAGGCTGCGTTGGGATTGTTGCAGGCGCCGCCGATCACGTTGCCAGGGTCGGGCCCGCCCCCTGAAGCTGACCCATTTGAAGCCTGCCTCGCGGCCCTGATCGAAGATATTTTATGGACGCCCGACCCTTTGGCGATCGTCCTGGACGACTATCACCTCATCCAGGCTGAACCGGTCCATCAGATCCTGCGCCTTCTGCTGGACCGCCAGCCCGGGCAGTTGACACTGGTCATCGGCACTCGCGAGGCGCCGCCTCTTAGCCTCCCACGCCTGCGCACGCGCGACCAGGTGATCGAGATCCGCGAGCGTGACCTGAGTTTTACGCCGGAGGAAGCTGCGGAATTCCTGAAGGCATTCCATCTTCCGGCGGAGGCAGTCGCTGTCATCGAAAAGCGCACGGAAGGCTGGGCGGCCGGATTGCGGCTCGCGGCGCTGTCGCTGCAGGGCTACGAGAATGCGGAAGACTTCCTGCGGGCTTTCTCGGGAGATGACCGTCAGGTAGCCGACTACCTGCTCGACGAAGTCTTCCGCCATCAATCCACCGAAACGCAGGATTTTCTTCTGCACACCTCGATCCTCAAAAAGCTGAGCGCCCCGCTTTGTGAGGCCGTCCTGAATGAGCCGGACCCATCCGCAAAAAGTCAGGGCCTGCTCGAGAAGCTGGACTCGTCACAATTATTTCTGATCCCGCTGGACAATAAACGCGAATGGTACCGCTATCATCATCTCTTCGCGGATTTCCTGCAGGCGCGCCTGAAAAAAGAACACCCTGATCGCCTGGCTGGCTTGCATAGGCGCGCCAGCCAATGGCATGCAGCCGCCGGAAATATTCCGGAGGCCGTCGAACACGCCTTTGCCGTTCCGGATATCGAACGAGTAGTCCACCTGCTGGAACAGTATGGCACCCTCATGATCTTCGATGGAAGACTTGCCACCTATCTGAACTGGATCCAATTGATCCCGCCCGCAGAGATATTCAAGCGTGTGCATCTCTGTGCGGATTGCAGCTGGGCACTCGCCCTCGGCGGCCGGCTCGACCTGGCCGAACGGTTCGCCCAGGCTGGAAAGAGAGCCATCGTGTCTGCCAGGCCCATCCACATCGCCAGCCGCGGGCAGGTCATCCGCCTCGACGAAGTGCTGGGAGACCTGACGTCCGTCCAGGCATATTGCGCCCGCCTGCGCGGGGACTCACAGGGTGTCCGGCATTATTCACAGGAAGCTTTGCAGCAACTGCCCGCCGACGCATACACGGTGCGCGGCGTGATCGCGCTCAACCTGGGGTTGGAATACTACCAGGGCTGGGACTGGCCGGAAGCTGCACAAGCGTTTGCAGAATCGGTCGAGATGGTCCTGAAAGCCCACGAGAACATTTACGTGGCGATCGTGGCGTTGTGCATGCTGGGGGGCATCCGGGTGCATCGAGGTGAATTGGCGGCGGCTGAAGAGTATTTCAAACAGGCCATTGCCCTGGGCGAGGAGAATGCGCTGCGTGAGACCAGCGCCATCCCGGCCTCCTGCCTTGGTTATCGCGGGCTGGCCGAGATCCATTACCTGCGCAACGAAGTGGATGCAGCCTTTAAGTCGCTGGAGAGCGCCTTCGAACTGGCGCGGCGGGCTGGCCACACGGACATGCTCTATAACATCTACGAGCTTGGCGCCAGGCTGGCGCTGCTGGCTGGCGACGTTCCCGGGGCGGAAAAAGCCATTGGAGAAGCGGAAGGGTTTTTTCCGAAAGGCTTGGCTGGAAAAGATCATCCGGATCGGATCGCCTTG
>Ga0105098_10000703_pt1 | contig 11815 bp, 12 predicted proteins | sample PPLLak21cMay2015_FD_79137 | JGI IMG/M metagenome (GOLD analysis project Ga0105098, IMG submission 79137) | Freshwater sediment microbial communities from Prairie Pothole Lake near Jamestown, North Dakota, USA - PPLs Lake P7 Core (1) Depth... | ecosystem: Environmental > Aquatic > Freshwater >... | reverse complement strand
TGCCACGAGGGTGCAAAGATGGTACTCTTTGTTACGGGACGATGCCATCGCTCCTGCTGGTACTGTCCGCTGTCCAGTGAACGGAAAGGGACCGATACGGTATATGCAAATGAACACCCGGTGGATGTCCCTGCCCAGCTCATCGAGGAAGCGGAGAACATGAGTGCCCTCGGAACCGGCATTACGGGTGGGGAACCGCTCCTGTGCCTTGATAAGGTCACCGGGTATTGCCGGCAGCTCAAGGATCACTTCGGTACCGGGCACCATATTCATCTCTACACGGCAAAAGCCCCTTCGGAGACTGAACTTTTGCGGATGAAGGGACTCGTTGATGAAATCCGGCTTCATCCGCCCCGTGAATGCTGGAATACCATCCTTGACACGGACTACATCCGGTCGGCAAAACGGGCAAGGAAGATGGGGTATTCAATCGGGATCGAAGTCCCAGCCCTGCCCGGTCTTGAACTGCTCATACCTGCTCTGCCGTACCTGGACTTCCTGAACATAAATGAACTCGAATGGGGCGATACAAATGCCTTCGAGATGCGAAGCAGGGGATATGAACCTGCTGATGATATGCATAATGCAATCCATGGGGCACGGGAATGGGCAGATGAACTGTGCAGGCATGAGAAGGTGCACTGGTGTTCTTCTGCATTCAAGGACTCGGTGCAGCTGAGGGAAAGACTGAAGCGCATCGCAGAGAATACTGCCCGCCCTTTTGATGAAATTACTCCTGACGGAACCATCGTATACGGAGTACTTGAACCTTCAGTGCATCAGAAAGAGCTTTGCATACAATTCTGTGCGCAGACTCTCGAGCCGGGGAGTTTTGAGACCTGCGATGACCATCTTGAAATGGCATGGTGGCTGCTTGAAAAAAATGCCGAGAGACTACCCGGGAAAAAATACGTGGTTGAACGGTATCCGAACGGTGGAATGATAGTCGAGGTGACACCGCTGTGATCCTGCGCCCGCTTATAGACTCCCTGTACGAAAGGCACCTTAAGAGGCAGTGCCGCCATGTGCCAAACCATATCGCTATCATCCAGGATGGGAACCGGCGGTATGCAAGAATGCTGGGAATTGATACGCCGAAGGGGCACCGTGCAGGAGCCGACAAAACCGAGGAGATGCTTGACTGGGCACACGAACTGGGCGTGAGGCATATTACCCTCTATACTTTCTCTACCGAAAATTTTTCCCGGAAAAAAGACGAGGTCGCGGATCTTTTCGCCCTGTTTAAAGAAAAATTCCTCAAAATCCTCCATGATGAACGGGTCAGGAAGTACAAAATCCGTGTACAGATGGTAGGAGACCGGTCGATGCTTCCTGATGACCTGCGGGAGGCAGTGGACAAAGCGGAGAGTGCGACACGGGATCATACCGGTTTTCACCTAAACATCGCCCTTGCTTACGGGGGGAGAAACGAGATCGTGCTTGCCGCCCGTGAAATCCTTTCAGAAGTACAGGAAAACAAGGTGAACCCGGAAACAATTGATGTCCGGATGGTTGAGCAGCACCTTCACGAAGGGAAGGGGATCCCCCCGGTCGATCTGATAATCAGGACCGGGAACGAATACCGTACCTCAAACTTTCTCCCGTGGCTCGCAAACGGACACGAATCAGCAGTATATTTCTGCGCCCCCTGCTGGCCGCTTTTCAGAAAAATAGATCTGTTGCGTGCCATCAGGATTTATGACCAGAGGGTTTCTGCAAAAGGATACTGACCGAAAATAATTTTTCAAAAATAAAAGATCGTATACTATATTTCTGTTCACAATCAGATCAACATCGGGAAATTATGTCGGGTAAAAGTGATCCGGGTGACCGGTGGAGACAGACATCAGTTGTCATCCGATCTGACATCTGGTTAAAAGCTGTTGAAATGGGGCTTGATATCAGCGATGAATTGAACCAGAGACTCGCCGGGCGTCTGGGAATCGAATACCGGCATGAGCAGCTGGCCGATCGTCCATTACCGGAGAGTATTGTCTCTGCCGCAGAATCCAAGGTGAAAAGCGGTAATGAATCGCGGCAAAAACTGCAAACCCCCGTCCTTCACCCGGTAATCAATGCAGATGATCCGGCAGCCGCAACAAAAGTAAGAAAGGCGAAACGGCTGCTGCCGCCCGAACCCGTTCAGGTAGTTCCGGTTCCTGCTGGATCACCACAGCCGGAAACGGATCTCTCTTCGGTACAATCGGTTCCAAAAGTTCCCCATAGAGGAGAGGCAAAAAAAGGTGAACCCAAGAGGAAATCAAAGGATGAGGGGCTGAAGAAATTCGTCACAACAAGGATTATCCGGGTTGACGCAGACGATGCCATAGTATCAAAAGATGACATGTACGAGGCATTCACCCGATGGTGCCGGGATCACCGCGTTACTGCGGTTCCTGAACGAAAAGTGTTTGCCACCCTGCTTAAAAACAAATTTGCCATCGCAGAAAAAAACATCGGTGGGACCTCATGCTGGGTGCATGTCCGGCTTGGATAATCCCGTTATTTCCCAAACCGTCTCACGCGTGACTGGTAATCCCTCACCACCCGTAAAAAATCCACTTTCCTTACATACTTCCAGTTGACATCAGAAAAGAAGAGTTCAGAGTATACCGACTGCCAGATGAGAAAGTCCGTAAGATAATCTCCCCCGCTCTTGATCACAACGTCGGGGGTGTACTGGAACGTAAGGTAGGATTCAAACGTTTTTTCGTCAACGTTCTCCGGCTTGATCTGGTCCTGCGCCATCCTGCGGATACAGGCAGTTATTTCCTCTCTGCCGCTGTTTCCGATCGCAACAACAACATCCATTCCCTTACCTGAGGTCTCCTCTTTATTGCCGACATGAAGAATCAGGTGGGAGATTGTCCCGATTTTTCTCACCTCGGGCAGGTAACGGCTCAATTCTTCCGGGACAGGCGTGCTGATGTGAAATGTAATGCCCTGTATTCCTTTTCCTGCTGATGGGTTGCGCTTAAGGATATATTCTGACACTTCAACACACCAGGACGTTATGAGTGCCAGTTTCTCCGGAGCATCTGCCAGATCCTGCCCGCTGATCATAAAACATACATGCCCCGGCAATTCGGTTATCTGACGCTTCAGCAGGTACTCGTAGAGCCAGTAAATCATCGCGATCCCATAGTTGCGGATTAAAACTATGTATCAGTTGTTCTTTTCATTTGTTAACATCTTCTCATCGGGTTGTTCGCAAGTTCTGCCGGATGGATTTTTGTTCCCCCGGTGGCTTAAAGGTCATGGAATGCCGACCTGTCGCCTGTCCCTGAGGCTGACTGAGCTGACCAAATCAATAAAGTCGTCAGGATACCAGATATAAAGAGAAGAGAGCATGCGTACTTCGCTGCGGGAAGACTATCTCGAAGCTATTCTTATACATACCGGAAGGTATTCTCATCCCCCTTCTGCACAGGACCTGAGCGAGGCGTTGCATATCGATAAAGATGAGGTAAGTGCCCACCTGCGGGAACTTGCAGACGGGGGAGATCTCCGTCTGCGCGATGATGGCAGGATCATGCTGACAGATCAGGGGACAGCGACAGGAAAGCAGATAATAAAAAAACATGAGACACTCCAGTCTTTCCTGAGCGAGATCCTTGGCATGGACAGGTCATCTGCATCAGATGAGGCATGCAGGATAGAGCATGCTGTATCTGACGAGACAATCGATCGTCTTGGTGACTACCTCCGCTCACCGGTCATACAACCACCTGCCGGCGAACCGGCACATTCCTGCCTGCGAGGGCATCAGGGACAGAGCAGCTGCGGATACGCCCAGTCCCTGGTGGATTACGAGGAAGGCCAGCGGCTCATCGTACGGGATATTCTTGGACGGGGGTGTTCCAAACGCCTGCTGGATCTCGGGGTGGTCCCGGGTCAGCTTGTGGTCATCAAGCGCAAACTCCGGAACGGGTCGATTGTCGTGCAGGTAAAAGACTGTGATGTTGCGCTGAGTCCGGAGAATGCCTCTGCGATCTGCGTGGAGCGCATTCCATGAAGATCGCGCTCATCGGCAATCCGGGAGCAGGAAAATCCCTGATCTTCAACCAGCTTACCGGCCTTGGTGTCGAGGTAAACAAGTATCCGGGTTCTGCGATCGAACTGGAGTACGGTAACGTATGCTACAAGAATGAGAAGATAGAGCTGGTCGATCTCCCGGGCATCTATAGTCTTGATGGCGATTCTGAAGAAGAGGTACTTGTCCGCCGTTTCCTGGAAAAGGATGGCGCTGACAGTCTCATAGTCGTCCTCGATGCCACAAAACTTGAGCGGAACCTGTACCTGCTGACCCAGATAGCAGAGTATTCGCTGCCGATGGTTGTTGTCGTGAACATGATTGATATCGCAGAGAGTCAGGGGCTCTTCATAGATACCGCCAGGCTCGCAACGATCTTTGGTACCGAGGTACTTCCCACTGCGGCAATACTGGGAAAAAATATTGATCGCATCCTTCCGCTCGCTCTCTCATCATCACAATCCCCGGTCCTTGGTGTGCCCTACGATCACCATATCGAAGCTGCATTGAGGAGTCTCGAAAAAACAATGGGCACCCCGCGCAGGAAAAACCTGCTCGCCCTCCAGGGCACCGGTGATGATGCCGCGCTCCGTGACTCGGCTGGATCCATCGCGACCGAGATAGAACAACGCCACCAGATGTCCGTGGGACAGATAATCGCGACAAACCGGCATAACTTTGCCCGGAGTGTTGCTGCAGAAGTAGTAAAACAGAGTCCGGAGAAAAAAAGATTCGACCTTGACAGCATCCTTACCCGTGCATTCCCGGGGATCCCGATCCTCTTCCTGATCCTCTTTTCCCTGTTACTCTCGGTCTTTGTTATTGGTTCCTGGATGGAAAGCTGGATCGTCGGGGGGTTTACCGAATTCATCCTCCCCCCGTTCGCAGCCCTCGGGCTGCACCCGCTTGCTGAAAGGATCGGTTACTCGGTCCTTGTCGCTATGGAAGCGGGTCTTGGGATTGCATTCCCGTTTGTTTTTACCTTTTACCTCGGTCTTTCTTTCCTTGAAGATACCGGTTACATGACACGTGCAGCATTTCTCGCTGACCGATCGATGCACCGGCTTGGTCTTCACGGAGAGGCAATCATTCCCATGGTAATCGGATTCGGCTGTGCAGTACCCGCGGTGATGAGTCTCCGGATCTTAAAGACCCGCCGTGAACAGACGATTGCGGCATTTCTTATCACCCTTGTACCCTGCTCTGCCCGGACTGTGGTCGTTGCGGGGATCGTTGCCGCATTTGTGGGTATCATCTGGGCGTTTTCCATATACCTCATTATTTTTATCCTGATCATTATCACCGCCATTGTCATGTCGCGCCTGACACCGGGGGAACAGTTCGGTATGATCGTCGAGATGCCTTCACTGAGGAAACCCCGGATACAACTTGTCATAAGGAAATCATGGTTGCGGATCAAGGAATTTTTATTTATCGCCATGCCCCTGTTAATCGTTACAAGCGTTTTTCTTGGACTTTTCCAGTATTTCGGGGTAATCGATATATTTCAGTCCCTGGCCGCTCCGATTACGGTCTCCCTTCTCGGTCTTCCCGAATATGCATCGACTGCACTCCTTTTTGGGATTTTCAGGAAAGAACTTGCATTTGAGACCCTGGCAGTGCTTTCGGGTACCGCAGATCTGGGATCGGTCATGACCGGGGTCCAGTTATACACGTTTGCAATTGTCAGCATCCTTTTTATCCCCTGTATATCGACCGTTGCTGTCCTCTACAAGCAACTGGGAGCAAAAATTGCTATCCTCACGTCAGCATATTCTCTTTTCCTGGGGATGCTGATAGGAGTCCTTATTAACATTCTCATGAAATGATCAATCCATTTGAGGACTGTCACCTGATACAGGTTGCATCATGCGATGCTGTTGTGCAGGAATCCCCGCACGTAACGTGCAGATCACTACGCGGCTGTGCCGGCAGAGCGTGGCGAATGGCAGGATGCCTGAGTCTCTCAATCACCAGGGATTAAAACAATGCTGACTTTTATCGGACTTGGACTGTATGACGCGAGTGATATATCAGAAAAGGGACTGATATGCATCCGGAACGCGGACCATGTCTATCTGGAGATCTACACCTCACGACTGATGGGTGCATCGTTTCAGGAACTTGAGAAACATTACGGAAAACCCATTCATCTGCTCCGGCGTGAGGATGTAGAGCAGTCTCCCGATGAAATTCTGATTAAGGCAAAAACGGATCGTGTGGTTTTTCTCTGTGCCGGCGACCCGATGGTTTCTACAACCCATGCAGATCTGCGGATGCGGGCAGCTGTCCGGGGAATCAGGACCTCGATTATCCATGCTGCCTCGATCTCGAGTGCGATCTGCGGCCTTTCCGGTCTCCAGAACTACCGGTTCGGGAAGTCCTGCTCGGTCCCCTTCCCGCAGAAGAACTGGTTCCCGACAACCTCCATTGATGTTATTGCACAAAACCTGTCCCTGCGCTTACATACCCTGGTTTATCTCGATATCCAGGATGAAAGGTACATGACAGTGCATGAAGCCATTGTCATTCTCGAACAGCTTGCAGCAGGAAAAAAGATGCATATTCCACTCTACATCGGTGTTGCACGGGCAGGGTCGGCCGATCCCCTGGTGAAGGCAGGTAATGCCGATAGCCTGAAATCAATCGATTTCGGTCTGCCCCTGCATATCCTGATAGTACCGGCGGAACTGCATGACATGGAACGCTCGTACCTGGAGATGTTTGGCGGTTTATGAAGATTGCAGAATGCCATTGCCTGTTGACCGCGACGCTCTCCCTGGCGCGTATTCCCGCACCACAGGACACCCCGTTAAACAAAATTGCAGCATCTGCCCTGGAAATGGCACGTGCCTATGAAAGCGATGGGGCCCTGTTTTCTGAAACGGGAGATTATGTCAATGCCCTTGCCTGTTACTTCTATGGGTTTGGCTGGCTGCATTTTGGCCTGTCATCTGGGCTGCTCAGTGGTACAGTTGCTGCCATATGTCCCTTTGCAGGCCCGGCCGAACTGCTCCCGGAGCGGTACAGGGCACAACTTCAGGAGAAGTCCGTTCGTTACGCACGCCTCCTGGATATGGCCAGATCCTCAGTCGAATGCGCCCCGGATCCGGCTACCAGGAGCCATGACTTTGCCGTACGGGTTCTCTGCATTGCTGAAATTTACTCCCGCTATGGAGGTCAGCTCCTGAGGTCCGGTGCATACGAGGAGGCACTTTCCTGTTTCAGTTACGGGCACGGATGGCTCGATGCGGGTGTCTCTGCCGGACTCTTCCGGATTATATCCGGCCGGGATATCTTCTGCGTCTGATCACAGGAAGTGTGCCGTCTGACATTCATTAATTATACCCGTCAAATGAATTCAGCTTATAAAAAAGTTTATACTATGTCCAATAATCTGTAAAGATACCCGGTACTCACCATTGTGTGCACATGAGGGAGGAAAATCAATGGAGAAGTCGCAGGTAAAATGGCTCTATATTTCAGTCGGATTTTCCCTCCTCGTCCTGATTATTATCCTGTATTTTACCATTAATGAAAATACCGTCAAGTACCTCAAAGAGATCAACCCGTTCTTCCTTCTCCTGGCATTCCTGACTCATCTCCTCACCATGTGTTTCTGGGCATTGCGCGTCAAGAAGATGTCAGGTTCGCTCGGTTATCCTATTGGTTTTGTTTATAGCCTGAACCTTGTTTTTGCCAACCTGCTGGCATCTGCGATAACTCCTGCACAGGCCGGGGGGGAGCCGGTGCGGGTGCATGAACTTTATCGGGCAAATGTACCTCTTGGGGATGCAACGGCGGTGGTAATCATGGAACGGGTGCTGGACGGCATCGCTCTTGCTGCCCTTGCCGCATTTGCCATGCTCGTCCTGACAGAGCAGTGGAAAAGTCTTGGGGCGATCTCAGAGGCAATGGTTTTCATCACTTGGATCTTCGTCGTAGGATGTCTCTTCCTCTTTTATCTGGCGGTCAGGCGACCCGATGTTGTAAAAAGAATTGTAAACAAGATTGCCCGCTTCTTTACCCGCACGTGGGAGAGTGCAAAGATTGAGAAATTCGTCAAGCGGACTGACGTGGAGATTGATAATTTCAATACTGCAGTTATCAAGTTTGTGAAAAGCGCCAAGGGAGGGTTGCTATGGGGGATGCTGTTTACCCTCCTCTACTGGGTCTCTGAAATTGTTACTGCCTCGCTCATCCTTCTTGGTCTGGGGCAGCCGCCCCTGTTCCTGGAGTCCTTTGTGATCCAGCTCATCCTCGCAATCCTGATGATGATCCCTCTCACGCCGGGAAGTTCTGGCATTGCAGAAGTCGGGGCAACATCGATGTATGCCCTGTTCATCCCGGCATCCATTGTGGGTATCTTTGTTGTCATCTGGCGGATTGTCCTTTATTATTTCAATATCGCGCTCGGTATCCTTTCAAGCCTCATTATCGTCCGTCGCGAAGCAAAATACAGGAAATAAACACAATGACACTGACCTTAACTCTTATCTCTGATGACAACGATCACTGTGCAGAGCGATGCCATTAGTCAGATGCGAAGTGAAGGGCGTTTTTGTCGCCGTGAATGACGAAACCACGGTCCCCCTGGTCCTCCTTACTAATGGAAGCAGGCACAGTCTGCCTATTTTCATAGGGCTCTGGGAAGCGGTGTCCATTAACAGCGCGAGGAACCGGGAAGTACTGTCAAGACCTTTTACTCATGACCTCTTTCTGGATCTCCTCAATAAATTTTCAATCACCCTGCATTCCATGCAGATCGACAGCATTGAGGAAGGAGTTTATTATGCCCAGCTCACGCTTTCTTCAGGTAATCACCGGGAGCATATTGACTGCCGGCCAAGTGACGGTATTGCGCTTGCGCTCCGGGCTGATGTTCCGATATTTGTCGATGAAGAGGTCCTTGTATCAGCCGGCCAGAAGGCTGAAGATCTGCCCCCGATGACCGATCTTTCTACCTTCCTGAAAAAATGATGTCGCCGGGTTATTTCCGACGCCGTTTAAGTTCCTGCATAACTTCAGACAGATCGATGTCTGCTGCGCGTAATGCGACAAGAAGATGAAAGAGAAGATCCGCAGCTTCTTCTACAGTGCGTTCCTTCACCCCGTTTTTTGCGGCAAGGATGAATTCTGTCGATTCCTCACCTACTTTTTCCAGCACCTTATCAATTCCCTTGGCGTCTGCAAGCAGGCGGCTGGTGTAGGATTCCCCCGAAGGATTTTCTGCCCGTTTCTGGATTACGGACCAGATCTCTGCGATGATCGCAGGATCGACGCTGCCCTTCATGTATCCTCTGCGAGGAGAACTTCCCCGATATCAAACCCGAAAAACCTCCGGGACAGGATGCGCGCTTTTTCGATATTGCATCCCGCCTTCCCGATCGCAATGCCAAGGTCGCTTCTCTGTTTCACGAATACATTCACCGGTCCGTTTTCCGGGCTTCGCACTATCCTCACCACTTCAGCTGGCTTGAAAATGTTTACAATAAATTCATCCGGTGATTCGGCATACTCCACCATCTCGATCCTTTTGCCCAGGACATTCTGGAGCCGTTTGATATTATCCCCCTTCTTCCCGATCGCAAGCCCCATATCTCCCTGCCGGATTACGTAAATCACCCGGTCAAACCGGTCATCAATCACGCAGTCAAGCGCAGTGGATTTCGTGAGAATTCTTAATTCCTCAATGTACCTTCGCTCTTTAAAACCAATATTTCGTTCCATATCAGATTCATTCCTATTGTATCCGCAATTTTCTGGTATTCGAAATTTCAGATCCTATGGGTATTATGTCAGGCAAAGCCAGACCCGGCAGTGTAGTTTAAGGAAGATGACACACTGCTAATGTAAAAAAGTTGTGAATAGATTTCAAAAGATTAGTGGATTGAGTAGGTGATGGTTACCTGGGCGGTAATGGTGACGTCACCCGGCTGAATTGGTGTCGGGACTGCGGATTTTGTTATCGCCGCCTCTGCACGGTACGTATCGTAAACCACCGGCATATATCCCTGAGAGATATCAGCACTTTGTGTTCCGGTGATAGTGACTCCCAGCGCAGCTGCAACAACATCCGCATCTGCCCGTGCCAGGGTCACGGCTTTCTTCAGGGCATCTGAACGGAGCGCCTGTGCCTGTTCATCAGACAGCATGAACTGGATCGAGTTTACCGTGTTGACTCCGGCTGTCACCGCTGTATCTATGACATTTCCTGTCTGGTTAACATCCTTGAGAGTAACCTGGAGGGTGTTGGCGACACGATACGTCGTGATCTTCGGGTTCAGCAGTCCGGTAGCGTCTTGGTACACCGGGTAAATCGAATATCCTGTTGTTTTCATCTGGTCTTTGGGGATCCCGGCAGCGACAAGTGCATCGATGACTGCATTCATGCGCACGGCATTGTCCGACTGTGCAGTTTTTACATTCGGGTTTTCCGTCTCAACGGCAAACGTGAGTTGTGCACGATCCGGAGTTCCCGTAACCGAACCGCTCCCGCTGACATGGATGACATTGATGTTTGCAGCATCTGTTGTCTGGGCTGCAGCACAGCCGATTACTGCCATCGTGACAAGCGCAAGGGCAGTTATGAATATACTCAGTCTTCGTTTCATGACAATCGCATAATCTTCACCTGAAAAAAGTTAAAGCTTGCTTTGACTGCGAAAAGATTGGCAGTTATCAGTGATGACCTCCTTACCCCCAAACTACAATATAATTGAGCACGTATAGTACGCCGATTCAGCATGGGAGCAACAATCGTAGAAAAGATTTTTTCACGGAAGTGCGGCAGGGATATACGGGCAAGCGAAGTTGTGATGGCCCCGGTCGACGGGGCAATGATCCACGACATTACCGGCCCGCTTGCCATCCGGAAGTTCTACGAGATGGGAGGTTTACGGGTTTTTGACCCTGAACATGTCATCATGCTCTTTGACCACCAGATACCGGCAGACTCCATTCCTGCTGCAGAACACCATGTCTATATGCGAAAATTTGCTGCAGAGCAGAAGATCCACAACTATGATATCAACGAAGGGGTCTGTCACCAGGTCGTCGTCGAAAAGGGACGGGCGGCGCCAGGCGAGATTGTGGTAGGCGCAGATTCACATACCTGCATGTATGGTGCAGTCGGGGCATTTGCCACCGGTATCGGCTCAACGGACATGGGATTTGTCCTGAAATTCGGTGCGCTCTACTTCAGGATACCGGAGTCGATCAGGGCAGAAGTATCAGGAAAATTCCAGAAAAGGGTCGGGGCAAAGGATCTGATCCTCTCTATCGCTTCTGACATCGGCGCTGACGGGGCCACCTACAAGGCCATCGAGTTTACTGGTAAAACCGTCGCAGAACTGGATATGGCAGGGCGGATGACCTGTTGCAACATGGCAATCGAGATGGGTGCAAAAGCAGGTATCGTTGCGCCTGACAAGATTACCTGGAAGTATATGAAGGAGAGGAGAGCCATGAAACCCTTCTCCCTGGAAAGCGACGCTGACGCGGTCTACGCGGACAAACGCTCGTATGATGTCTCGGATCTGGAGCCCCTGGTAGCAATACCCCACAATGTTGATACCGGGATTCCTGTCGGCAGGGTTGCCGGGACACCTGTCGATCAGGTGTTCATAGGTTCGTGCACGAACGGGCGGTTCGAGGATTTCCAGGAAGCGGCAGAGGTGCTGGGAAAGAAGAGGTTCAGTACCCGTGTACGTGTCATCTTAATCCCGGCTTCCCGGGACGAGTACCTGAAAACCCTGCAGGCCGGTCTCATTGAGAAGTTTG
>Ga0105098_10000701_pt1 | contig 11819 bp, 7 predicted proteins | sample PPLLak21cMay2015_FD_79137 | JGI IMG/M metagenome (GOLD analysis project Ga0105098, IMG submission 79137) | Freshwater sediment microbial communities from Prairie Pothole Lake near Jamestown, North Dakota, USA - PPLs Lake P7 Core (1) Depth... | ecosystem: Environmental > Aquatic > Freshwater >... | reverse complement strand
AGGTCGTTCCATCGTCCGCAAGGCGATGGAGGAGCCGCTTCGTCAGATCGCAGTGAACGCCGGCTTCGAAGGGGGAGTCGTCGTCGAGCGTGTCCGCGCTGCTTCCGGCAGCGAGGGGTTCAACGCAGCGACGGGTGAGTACACCGACCTGGTCGCAGACGGGGTCATCGACCCCGCCAAGGTCACCCGTTCGACTTTGCAGAACGCAGCGTCGATCGCGGCCCTGCTCCTGACCACCGAGGCCCTCGTGGCCGAGGAGAAGGAGCTCACCCCGGCTATGCCCGGCGGCGGCCACGGCCACGATGGTGGCGGTGGGATGGACTTCTAAGTCCCTCCAACCCGATTCGAGAAGGGGCCCCATGAGGGGCCCCTTCGCTTACCTGAGGTTCGTGGGCCCATATGTGGGCCTACGCCAGCAAAGAAAGGTCAAGCGCACGCTGGATTGACGAGACGACATATTCCGGCCGGCGGGTGATGTCATGCCACGTGAACCGCAAGATCCGCCAACCTGCCAGTTGGGCCAGATTGTCACGCTCGCGGTCGGCTTGAAATGTGAGCTCGTCGCCGTGCCATTCCCGGCTGTCGCCCTCGATCACCAGCCTTGCCTCCGGGTATGAAAGGTCGACGCGTCCGTTGACGTGCTTCAGCCAACGAGGTTGGAATTGGAGATTGGGCTCAGGAAGGCTGGCCAAGCGGATGAGCTCCAGCAGGCGGGACTCGAGATCGCTCTCCGACGAACCCCTGGTTCCGAGTCTTGGTTCGAGAGCGCGACGCAGCCGTACCACCCCGGGCTTTCCTTTGCGGGCGAGTTCATCGAGCACCTCGCTCATTGTTTCGAAACTGGTGACGCCCTTTGAGGCGAAGCGATCGACCGCGCGGCCTAGCTGGGTCAAGGACAACACGGCGGCGAGATCAACAACCGTCCGCGCAGCCGTCGTGATGGGCAGGCCACCGATTCGGGTGACATCGACCTCGCGGATGTCGGTCAACTGATGGACCGCCACGTCCGGGAAGAAATGTGTCCGGCGGTGTGGCACCGATACCACGAGCCTCGGGCCGGGGACGACCACACCTCGTAGACGCGCGGCGGTCTGGTGTGATGCCACCGCGCCAAGGCTGCGAGTGGCCGCCCGGAGAATCGCTCGTTCCGACTCGAACACGCCAGGGAGGGCGTAAGCCGAGATGGCGACCTTCACGAGTGACCCTTCCTCGAGCTTGCGATCCAAGGTGCTCTTCTTCATACCGAGCGCCAGGGCTTCGCTCCGAGTGACTACACCGTTGTTGCTCACCGCGTGACGCAAGAGGGCTCTCCAGGAGTTGCTCATACATTCGACAGTGCCTCGTCGGTGAGCTCGACGGAAGGGTGCCGTTTCTCTGTCCCCGTAGGCCCATATCCGGGCGCACCTACCTCAGGTAAGCGGTAGACCCTCGGCGAGCCGATCCAGGTAGCCGATCGTCTCGTCGGGGCCGAGGGAGCGAACGTTGAAGATGATGTGGTCGACACCGGCTGCGATCAAAGCGTCGAGGTGATCGGGCTTCGCCCCGTAGGCGATGATCTCGAACGATGCAGGATCACGTCCCGCATCGGCCACGGCCTCCCGCACCCGGCCCACTTCACCAACGATGTCCATCCTCGTCGCCAGCGGCATCCATCCATCGCAGACCTCGACCATGTCGGCGATGGTCTTCGGCCCTGCTGCGGCTCCCATGATGATTGGCGGGTGGGGGCGCTGTGCCGGCTTTGGCCAGGCCCACGACGGCTCGAGGCCGACGAGCTCCCCCTTGAATGAGGCCTCGTCCTCGGTCCACAGTGCCTTCATCAGCAGCACCTTCTCCCGCAGCAGTTGGCGACGCCGTGAGTACTCCACGCCGTGTTGGGCCATCTCCTCCCTGTTCCACCCGTACCCGATTCCGAGGATCAGACGGCCGCCGGACAGCGAATCGAGAGATGCCACTTCCTTGGCAGTCCAGATCGGATCCCGTTGGGCGACGAGGGTCACACCGGTTCCGAGCCGGAGCTTGGTGGTGACCGCCGCCGCAAAGGCGAGGGCGACGAAGGCGTCGTGGGACCGCCAGTAATGGTCTGGGAGCGGTGGCGCTCCCTCGACACCGCCCCAGGGGGTGGCCCGCGACGAAGGAATGTGGGAGTGCTCGGGAATCCATAACGAGTCGAATCCCCTCGCTTCGACCTCCCGCCCGAGGTCGTCCGGGCGAATTGCCGTATCCGTGGGAAACATGAAGACTCCGAATCTCATCTTCGGGAAGCTAGGCGATGACCCTGCACCAGAGAATCCGACGGGACATCGAGGCCACAGGCCCGATCCCATTCGAGGAGTTCATGCAGCTCGCCCTCTACGACCCCGACGGCGGGTTCTTCACTACGGGCAAGCTCCGCTCGGAGCGCGGTGGCGACTTTCTGACCTCACCCGAGGTCAGCGCATTGTTCGGAGAGACCCTGGCCCGGTTTGTGGAACAGGAGCGGGAGCGGATCGGCCAACCATTCGAGGTCGTCGAGGTAGCCGCTGGTTCAGGCTCGCTGATCGGGCCATTGACAAGGGTTGTCGATGTCGAGGCATGGGCGGTCGAGGCCTCGCCCGCAGCCCGTGTGGCGTTGGGCGATCTCCTAGATCCCGATCGGGTTAGAAACGACCTCCCCGACCGTATTCGGGGTGTGGTCATCGCCAATGAGCTCATCGACAACCTGCCAATGGCGCTTGCGCAAAGGGTCGAGGGCGGCTGGCGGGAGCGCTGGGTCGGGGTCGACGGCGAGGGGTTGACGCTGGTCGATACCGTCGCCCGTGCCGAGGTGCTCGCATGGCTCGCCGCCTACGCCGGCGAGGTGCCCGACGGTGGGTGGGTCGAGGTGCAGCTCGCCGCCGGCGCCTGGCTGCGGGATGTGCTCCACCGTCTCGAGGCGGGGGCGGTCATCGTCTTCGACTACGGAGACACTTCCGAGAACCTAATTCCTCGGCGCCAGGACGGGACACTCCGTACCTATCGGGCACACCATCTCGGCCCGCATCCGCTCGACGAGCCTGGGGAGACCGACATCACCGCCGACGTCAACTTCACCGCGTTGGTTGCCGTGGCCGAGGACGCAGGTGCGGTTGTCGACCTGCACCGGCAGGACGACTTCTTGACGGAGCTCGGGCTGGGGGACCGTCTCTCCGATCTCCGTCATGCCGAGTTGGAGGCCACCAGATCAGGGGACGAGATGGATCGATTGCGTCTCCGCACTTTGAAGACGGAGGCGGAGACTTTGTTGCATCCCAGGGGCCTGGGGGATTTCCGGGTGCTGGTTGCTCGCAAGTAGAAAGGAGCCCTTTCGGGCTCCCTTCTATGCCTTCGTAGGCCCACATTCGGGCCTACGTACCTCAGGTACGCGGTCAAGGGGTGTTGTCGACCTCGACCAGGGTGTAGCCGAGGAGGGTGTCGCTGTTGTGGGAGACGGCGCCGACGTAGTTCCCGGGGGGAAGGCCGGCCCAGCTCGCCTCCACCGCACCCACCGTGCCTGCTGTCGCCGAGGCGGGTGGTGGGTTCGGGCCAAGGGTCAACGTCCCGCCGCCGGCAGCCGCCGGCACCTGCCAGGTGTGGATGGTGTAGCCGACCGTAGCGCCGGTGGTCTGCCAGCCGTTCACATACAAGGTGTAGGTGCCGTCGGCTGGTGCCTCCAAAAGGATCTCCTCTGCGGTGCCGCCGGCGACTGAGAACGCCACCTCCTCCGCGCCGTTGTACAGGTAGAGGTCGATGTCGATTGCCGAGTTGGGCGGAGTCAGATCCGCCGTGTTGAGGGTGATTTTGAGGAATGCCGCCCCAGTCACCGTTATCGGATGCGCTGTGGTCCCGTTGGGGACCTCGGCGGGGCTCCAGTTCGTGTTATCTGGATCCTGCCCGACACTGCCCGTGATCGACACATCAGACGCCAGCCCGTGGGCTCCGGCCGTGTAGGCGCCGGTGTAGCCGAAGGCGACCGGGATGCTGACGGTGCCATTGGGTCCTGCGCCGCTGACTGCGTCCGGGAACTCGATGGCGGCGGCCTTCACCGCGATCGGGCTCCGCACCCGGTTGCGACCGTCCACCCAGGAGAGGGAGCCGAAGCGCCACTCGCCGAGCGGGGCGTTCTCATTGACGAAGGCGACCTCGAACGTCGCCGAGTCGCCCGGGGCCAGGGTGATCCGGTCTGGGGTGACAGTGACGTCGTAACCGCGGGGCTCATCGACCCGAGCCCGATAGGTCGACGTCTCGTCGGAGATATTGGTCACAGTGCGTGTGACTGTCTTTGCCCCGGGCAGTTCACTCACCGCGATCGACGGGTAGTTGAGGTTGGTTGCCAGGGTTGGGATCCCGGCGCCTGCCAGGGCGGCGCATGTTGCTGCCGGGTTGCCAAACACTTCCGGCGCTGCGTCGCACAGGAATCCCAAGTATTGGTCGAACCCGGCGTCATAAACCAGCCCCGGGTTGAACACCGAGCCGATTGCAGAAACCCGTCCCGACGGGTCGACATGCCCCGCCCCGAAGTCGAATGGGTCGGCTCTCGTCTCGCCGTCCTGCTTGCGCACGTCCTGGCGTGCTGTTGTCATCAGGGCCGATTTGGCCATCGCCGGTGTCCAGTCCTCCGGATGCGCCTGCTTGAGGAGAGCCAACAAACCGGCGACATGCGGGCTCGACATCGAGGTGCCCGAGATCGCCTGGAACAGCTCACCCTGCGCACCCAGCGTGGGGGTCAGCGAGTTGCCCGCCAGGATCTGAACTCCGGGGGCGGTCACATCGGGCTTGATGATGTCATCGGAAGCCGGTGCGCCGACAGGTCCCCGCGAAGAGAATGCGGCCATCGTGTTGCCACGCCCCCGTTCCTCCTCACCGTCGGTTATCGCCACCGTGGCCGTTGCCCCGTTGGCGGCGATGTAGTCCTTCATCGCGATGCCGTCGCTGAAGCTCACGTTCACCGAAGGGATGACGTGATTGTCGGTTAGCAGGTCCTGGACGTCGTCCACGTTGTAGAGGACCATGCCCGCTCCACCGGCGTCGGACACGGCTTGGCTCTTCTCGACGCGGGCCGGGCCACCGCGGAGGCACAGCACCACCGCGCCGGTGATGTCCCCGGTGAATGGCGTCGCCGGGTCGCACAGCTCGTTGCCGTGATTGGCGGCATCGACGAAGGGGAGCTGATCGTCGGTTCCGGGTGTGATCGACGCGCCCTCGTATCTGCCGATGTCCCGCTTGAACCAGCGCGTCCAGCGGCTCTGCGAGGCGTCACCCGTGATGACATCGGCGATATACAACTTCTTCTGCAGGCTGGCGCCAACCGTGGTCACCCACGGGATCGAGGCAGGTGCGCCGACGGTGCCCGCGCCGGGCCCGGCGTTGCCGGCCGAGGTCGAGACGAAGACACCTGCGTCGGCGGCGAAGAGGAAGGCTATGTCGTCGGCACCGGTGAGACCAGGTGTGTCGCTACCGATGGAGTAGTTGATCACATCGACCCCGTCGGCAACCGCCATGTCAATGGCGAAGGCGAGGTCACCCCCGAAGCAGCCGAGGTTCCCACAGGCGCTGTAAGCGACGATCTGAGCGTCGGGGGCAATGCCCGAGACGTCCCCGAAGTCTCGTCCGAAGATCGAGGCCTCGATGTCGGGGTTGCCGGCCGCGGTGCTCGCGGTGTGGCTCCCATGCCCGTCGTAGTCACGGGCAGTGGAGTAGGTCTCTGAACCGATGAACTCTTCGTAGAGCAACCGCATGTCGCGGGCGCCGATCAGCTTGTTATTACAGGTGAAGGCAGCGTCGTTGGCGTTGTGGGTCGTGTCACCGAAGTCGCATCCACGGATAATGAGCTCGGCAGCCGGGTCCGGATCGACGTCGACATCAGCCACATCGATCGCGGGGTCACCCAGGTCGGGACGGGCGGCGAAGGAGGGGTGCTCTGGCCAGATCCCGCTATCGATGACACCGACGACAACCCCGGCGCCGGTGAATCCGCTGTCCCAGGCGCCGCGCCGATCACCGAGGCCAAGAAAATCAGGCGACTCGGACGTGTGGAGCTGACGCAATTCGTCACGCTGCACGCTCAGCACGCCTTTCTGGGCGGCGAGGCTCTCGGCCTCGGCAGGCGTGAGAGCGGCGCTGAAGCCGTTGGCGGCATAGTCGAAGCTGGCGACGAGGGCGCTCCGGTCGATTCCGGCGTCGTCAAGGGCGGCGACCTTCTCGGCTTCGAGTTCGGCCGTGTATTCCTCCACGACCGCACTCTCCGGATCGGGCGGATCCTCGCCTTCAGGGGCGATTTCCTCGTTGCCGAGAACCGGCTGGGATTCCATGACCACCACATAGGGCGCCTCGGAGTTGTCGGTCTGGGCGGTGATGTCTACCGGGCCGGCGCCAGCCGGGATGGCGGTGGCAAGAACCGTGGCCAGCGCGGCCAAGGCAATCAGCAGCTTGCGTCTCACGCAGGGTCTCCTCCAGGTCGTCCAATCTGCACCGTCATGGACGATGCGCCCTCCTTGAATTGGATAGCCCCGAGTACCAGTCCAGCGACGACCATACACAAGTCCTCGGAAATGCGGCAAGAGGGCGGGGAACCGCCACAGGCCTGCCGGCGTCCTATCTTTGATGACGAGAATCATGCGATTCGGAACTGGTCTAGCCGCGCTTGCCACAGTGCTGGCGGCGTGCGGCTCCGGCAGCGATTTGCCAACGGCCGACGAGACCACAACGCCGGCAACGGCGGCACCGACGACAGAGAACGAGACCACCACGATGCCCACCAGCAATCAGGAGCAGCAACTTCCGATCGTCGCTCCGGCCAGAGCCGATCTCGCCCGGCGCCTTGGCGTCGAGCCCGACGACTTGGTAGTCATATCCGCCGAAGAGGTCACGTGGCCCGACGGCAGTTTGGGTTGCCCGGAGCCGGGAATGTCATACACACAAGCCCTGGTCGACGGCTCCAAGGTCGTACTCGGTCACGACGACCGGGTCTACGTGTATCACGCCGGCGACGACGGCCAGCCGTTCCTATGCCCCTCGGAAGACAAGGACGGCGGCCACGAGTTCCTGCCTCCTCCCGGATTCAACGAGTGAGCAGTGGTGGGGCGTCTCGAGACGCCCCACCATGCCATTGCAAGGCACTGTTATCCGGTGTTGACCTCGACCAGGGTGAGATCGAACAACCCATCACCGTCGTTGTGCCCGACCGCGCCCAGGTAGTTGGTCCCAGGCTCCAAGCCTGACCATCCGGCCACGATGGTTTCGGTCGCACCCAGGACTGCGTCGGGCGGCTCAGTCACGATGCTGAGCGATCCTGCATCGGCAGCTAGGGGGACATCCCAGGTGTGGATCTGATAGCCGACGGGCACCCCCGTGGTTTGCCAGCCGTGGACAAAGAGGGTGTAAGTGCCGTCATCGGGCTGGGTCAGCTCGATCTGCTCGACCGTGCCGCCCGCCGTCGAGCTGGCTACCAACTCTCCGTCCTTGTACAGGTACAGGTCGATGTCGATGGCCTCGTCGGGTGGCGTGAGGTCTTCGGTGTTGAGGGTGAGCCTGAAGAAGGCCGTATTGCTCAATGTGAAGTCGTGAGCCGTCGTCCCGGTGGCGTCATTCGGGTCGAAGACCTGATCCGGGTCCTGATCGACCGATCCGGTGATCGGCACATCAGCCGCCAACCCATGAGCGGTTGCGTCGTACTCGCCTTCGTAACCGAAGGTGATGTCGAACGAGGCCGTGCCTTCGACGCCCGTTCCGGTCACTGTTTCGGGTGCGTCCAGCTTGGACGCCGCCACTGCGATGGGGCTCCGGGCCGAGAAGCCCTGCCCTTCCCATGTCAGAGATCCGAACCTCCACTCCCCGACCGGGCCACTGAGGTTGTCGAAAGTCACCTCGAACGTGCGACTCTGCCCCGCCGGGATCGTCAGACGCGACGGGCTGACCGTTACGTCAAAGCCGCTCGGCTCCTCGACCACGGCATTCAACCGCAGTCTCCCTCCGGACACGTTGGTGACGGTTCGTTCCACGGTGAGAGTCCCGGGAACCCCGGACGCCCCGATCGACGGGTAGTTGAGGTTCTCCGACTCGATCGGGATCCCAGCTGCATCGAGCGAGCCACACGTGCCCGCTGGATTGGCGAACACCTCCGGTGCCGCGTCGCAGAGGAAACCCAGATACTCGTTGAAGCCGGCGTCATACACGATGCCAGGGTTGAACATCGAGTTGGCTGCGTCCGCCGGGCCACTCGGATCGACGTGACCAGCTCCCATGTCGAATGGGTCGGCAGGCGTCGTCGCGTCCTCCTTCGTGACGTCCTGTCTCGCCGTCGTCATCATCGCCGACTTGGCTGCGGCCGCAGACCAGTCGGGATGAGCCTGCTTTAGCAGGGCGAACAAGCCGGCCCCGTGAGGACTCGACATCGACGTGCCCTGTATCGCCTGGAACAGCTCCCCACCTGCATCGAACCCCTCGGCTGGTGAGTTCCCGGCCAGGATCTGCTGCCCCGGCGCGGTCACATCAGGCTTGATGATGTCTGGAGAGGCGGGTAGCCCGGTGGGCCCCCGTGATGAGAAGTACGCCATGAAGGAACCCTGTCTCGGTGCGGCCACTCCGCCGACGATCTCCGCCTCGGGATCCTGATTGGGAGGCGTGGAGGCGATATATGCCTTGATGGCGAGCCCGTCGGCGTTGCTGACGTGCACCGTCGGCACGAAGTGGTTGTCGGAGGGCAGTGTCTGGTTCGGGAAGTCGTTGTAGAGGATCATTCCGACCCCGCCCGCGTCGAGCACGGCGTGGCTCTTAGCTGCCCGTCCCGTTGCACCCTTGCAGAGAACGATCTGGTCCTTCGGCGCCGGTCTGAACCTGACCGCGGGATCACATGACTCGTTCCGGAGATCGGCGGCATCGACCAGTTCGGTCGTGCCGACGCCGGGAGTGACCGACGCGCCGAAGAACTCCGAGCCATCACCCAACACCACGGTTCCCTGGAACGCTCGGTCGTGGTGGCTGGCACCCACCGAGGTGACCCATGGCACCGATGCCGGGCTGCCGACCGTCGATGGCTCGGGACCGGCGTTCCCGGCCGAAGTCGCTACGAACACCCCGGCATCTGCCGCAAACAAGAACGCAATGTCGTCGGGGCCGGTCAGACCAGGTGTGTCGCTCCCGATCGAGTAGTTGATCACGTCGATACCGTCGGCAACGGCTTGGTCGATGGCAGCTGCCAGATCACCGCCGAAGCAGCCCTGGTCGCCACATGCCTTGTAGGAGACGATATGGGCCCGGTTCGCAAGCCCCGAGATGATGCCGCGGTCAATACCGAAGATCTGCGCAGGGACAGCGGCGTTGCCTCCAGCGGTGCTTGCGGTGTGGGTGCCGTGACCATCGGGGTCCCGAGCCGAGTTGTAGAGCTCGGGGCCGATCAGCGAGTTGTACAGCGTCCGCATGTCGCGTGCACCGATCAACTTGTTGTTGCACTCGAATGCGACATCATCGGGATTGTGGGCGGTGTCACCGAAATCGCACCCGGGAAGGATGACCTCGTTCGCCGGATCGGGATCGACGTCGACATCTTCGATGGAGATCGGTGGTGCCGCATACGAACCGTCGTCGGCAAAGGATGGATGTTCGGGCCAGATGCCCGTGTCGATGACGCCGATCACGACGCCCTCTCCCGTGATGCCCGAATCCCAGGCCCCACCGCCGTCGGTCAGGCCCAAGAAGTCTGGTGAGGTGTCCGTGTGAAGTTGACGCAGCTCATCGGGGACGACGGAGATCACATTCTTCTGGGCAGCCAACTTCTCGGCTTCGTCAGGCGTGAGCACTGCCGTGAACCCGTTCAGGGCGAACTCGTAGTCGATCAGGATGGCCGAGGGAGAGACACCGGCAGCGGCCGCCGCCTCGACGTGTTGGCTCTGCAGGTGGCCCCGGTATGCCCTGACGGCGGCCGAGTTGCGGTTGACTTTCTCGCCCTCCTGAGGCGCCGTGCCTGCCAAGCCGGGCACACCACCCTCGTAGGCCACCACCGGCTCTCCGGCCATGAGCACTATGTAGGGTGCCCGTTCAGCCGAGGTTTGATTGGTGACCGATGAGAGTGGACCGGCTCCGACCGGAAGGACGGTTGCGAGCAGTGCGGCTAGGGCGACCACGACAGTGAGAAGTCTCTTTCTCAACTTCTCTCCTCCTTGACTTGTTGCGCCTCCCTGGCGAACTAGCCCAAAGGCAGGACCCCACGAGCCGGGACCCTACACCACTCTGCGTAGGCAATGTCAAATGGCGGGATCAATACGCCGAGAGGCTCGCGGGTATCGGAGGGGAGCGCGTAAAATCGTGCCTATGAACAACCTGAAGACGGTCGGCTTGCTCGCCTTCATGACCACCCTCTTGTGGCTGGTGGCATATGCCCTCTTCCCCGAAGGCGGTTTCGTCATAGGGCTGTTGATCGCGGTCGGCTTCAACCTGCTCGCATACTTCTTCTCGGACAAGATCGCCTTGGCCGCGAGCCGGGCCCGTCCGGTGACCGAGGAGGAGCTGCCCCAGGTCTATGCAATCGTCCGTCGCCTGGCTCTGCAGAAGAACATGCCCGAGCCGCGGATCTACATCATCGATTCACCGCAGCCCAACGCATTCGCCACCGGCCGGTCGCCGAAGAAGGCGGCGGTCGCGGTCACCACGGGCATCCTCGAGATCCTCACGGTCGATGAGTTGGAGGGGGTGCTGGCCCATGAGCTGGCCCATGTCAGCAACCGTGACATCCTGATCAGCTCGATCGCGGCGATGATCGCCGCCGCCCTCACCATGCTGGCCCGTATGGCGTTCTGGTTCGGGGGTGGAAACAACCGGGAGAGCCCACTCGGCGCAATCGGCGCAATCCTCTCTCTGATCGTTGCCCCCATCGCCGCGATGTTGATCCGTATGGCTATCTCTCGGACCCGGGAGTTTCAGGCCGACGCCACCGGTGCGGAGACGACCGGGCGCCCCATGATGCTCGCCAGCGCCCTCGAGAAGATCTCTGCTGGGACCGCACGGATCCCGATGAACGTCAACCCGGCCACTGCTCAGCTCTTCATCGACAACCCCATGAAGGCAGTTCGTGGTGGCGGGATGATGAAGCTGTTGAGCACTCACCCTCCAACCGAGGAGCGGATCGAGCGCCTCGCCCAGATGGCCCAGGGCGTCCGATAACAGGCGCGGTAGCCCCGGCCGACCGGCGTCTGTTCGCCCGAGGCTCCGGTCACGGGATCGCGGATGAATTCGGAGCAGCTGGAGTTGGCCGAGGGCGAAGTCGGCTGGCATAGAGCAGTTGGTAGACGGCCGGAGCGCCCTGTAACATTGCACATCCCGAACCGAGCGTCTTTCGGCGTGCGGTTCCGGCATGCCGGGATGCCCGAGCGGCCAAAGGGAGCAGACTGTAAATCTGCCGGCTGACGCCTACGGAGGTTCGAATCCTTCTCCCGGCACGGGCGCCCGGCGCCTGACAACCCAACGCCCCCTTAGCTCAGTTGGTAGAGCACTTCCATGGTAAGGAAGGGGTCTTCGGTTCAAATCCGGAAGGGGGCTCTGAGCGAGCGGCGGATCCGCTCGCGCCGAGGCGGCGTAGCTCAGTTGGTGAGAGCGCTCGACTCATAATCGAGAGGTCGGCAGTTCGAGTCTGCCCGCCGCTACATACAGGGCCGTGGCGTAGGCTGCGGCAGCCGACGAACCGAGTAGAGGACAGGAGCCAGACGATGGCGAAGGCGAAGTTTGAGCGTACGAAGCCGCATGTGAATGTGGGGACGATGGGTCATATTGATCATGGGAAGACGACGTTGACGGCTGCGATTACTCGTGTTTTGTCGGAGCGGGTGGGT
>Ga0105098_10000698_pt1 | contig 11859 bp, 11 predicted proteins | sample PPLLak21cMay2015_FD_79137 | JGI IMG/M metagenome (GOLD analysis project Ga0105098, IMG submission 79137) | Freshwater sediment microbial communities from Prairie Pothole Lake near Jamestown, North Dakota, USA - PPLs Lake P7 Core (1) Depth... | ecosystem: Environmental > Aquatic > Freshwater >... | reverse complement strand
TGTTGTCCAGGAAGCGCTACTGGCATGTCCGCAGTATTGTCGTTGCTATGAGTTATGCGAGAATCCTAGAACAGAGGATTTCGAAACAACCCCTTGACTTACTTGTAGCACCGTTGGCTCTAGCGGAGATATCGTTCCTGAAGACCGAAATCCCCATAGTATATGTGTCTGATTCGACTTTTGCGTCGCTGGTGAACTACTATCCCTGGTACTCAAACCTTCTCGGCATATCGATTCGGGAGGGAAACACTCTGGAGCGTCGGGCTTTGAGAAGAGCCAATCTGGTTCTCTATCCGTCGAAATGGGCGGCAGAGGCTGCCATTTCCGACTATCACATGGACAAAGCGAAAGTACACGTAGTGCCTTTCGGACCAAACATTGAGGACTTTCCAGATGAAGCGGCAGTCATGGAGAAGAAGCAGGCAGACAGATGCCGGCTCCTGTTTCTAGGCAAGAACTGGCAGCGCAAAGGTGGTGACATAGCTTTTGAGACACTACTGGCGCTGGAAGAGATGGGGATCAAATCAGAGTTGACCGTATGCGGGGTTGTTCCCCCAAAGTCCTTCTCGCATGAACGGATGACGGTGATACCATTCTTGGACAAGGGCGATGAGACTCAGCGGCAGAGGCTGTACAGTCTGTTGTTGACGTCCGATTTTCTGTTGCTGCCGACAAGAGCAGAGTTGTATGGCATGGTTTTCTGTGAAGCCAGTGCTTTTGGCCTTCCTAGCGTGACCACCAATACCGGCGGGATTCCGGGCGCCATAGAGGAGGGGAAGAACGGGTTCATGCTGCCTCTCAGCGCCAGGGGAACGGACTATGCCATGGTCATCTCTAAGGCTTACCGAGACGGTCACTACTATCGCGAACTAGTGAAATCGAGCAGAGCAGTGTTCAATGATAGACTGAACTGGGAAGCGTGGGCCAAGTCAGTGAAGAGATTGATAGATGAGAGTGGACTGGTCCATTAGAAGTGCCGGTCTCCTCTTTAGGACGGTACTGCCTTTATCCCCTACCCCTTCAGCCCCAGATGGTCACGGGGCATGCGAGGCTGGATTTTCCTTCAGGAATACTCCGGGGCTTCATACGTTCTGGTCAGACCTCTCCCAGCGGCATCCCACTTCGGTTTCCAGCCCGAACGGAATGCTGACTACTTTGGTTGTGATTCGGTTGAGGTCGGGTGCTATAATGTCGCACGGCTGTCACAGACTAGGAAGGAATGCCGGGATGATAAAGGTCGGACAACACAAGAGGGCGAAGTATTGGGGTGGATACACAGTGGAGAAGGTTGCCATGCTCTCCAAGCCGGTCGAGGTTCATAGCGAAGAAGTGGACAAGGCCTTGTTCAACCCGACGCTGGTGAAGCTGAAGTGGGACCAGGAAGACTTCCACCACGAGTTCTGGTTCCCTTACTGGATTACCCTCAACGACGCAAAGGAGAAGTACGGGCAGTTTGCTCCCATGATGGGCGAGGACACCCTGCTGGAGCTTCTGAAGGAAGCGATTAGGCAGGACTTCTTCTCAGAGGGCTTCCTGGACAAGTTGCATGAAGCCATCGCTCCGCGTCCTCAGACCTCTTGATTAACCCGTCATGCTCAAGATAGCGGTGCCTTGTAGAACTTCATGGCATCACTGAAACCAAAGCTGCGGGTATACCGCTCTACCATCTGGACGCTCTCCCATCTGCCCAAGTCCCTGATGGTCAGGCAGTCTACCCCGGCCTTCCGAAGCAGACAGGCAAAGGTTCGTCTGAAAGTGTGAGGGTTGCAGGGAAGGCCAGTTTGTCTCTGAAGGCGTTTCAGCATCTCAGCGATGCCCCAGTAGTTCAAGCCCCAGATGTTCCCGTTCGGTTGATACTCGGCGAGCCATGCCCTTAGACACTCCTGTGACATATCACCAAATGGAGCGTAGGCTTCCTTCCTACCCTTGCCGATGACCCTGATGTTACGGTTGTGCCAGTTGATGTCAGTAGCCCTCACTCTGGCCAGTTCCGAGAGTCTCAGGCCGCTCTCAGTGAAGAGAGCAATGATGGCTTTGTCCCGGTAGTTGCCAGCCGACTGAAGCAGCTCTTCAACCTGGTCTCTAGACAGCGATGGGAGTATGGGCTTGCCCAGTATGGGTGCTGCCATTCTCTCCATTGGATTGCTGTGGCCATGTTCAGCCCTGAGCCAGCGGTAGAACGTCTTGAGTGCCCTGAAAGTGGCGTGTCTGGTGCCCAAGCCATACTGATTCGATGGTATGGAGTTCAGGAACCGCTCTATGTCATGGCGTGAGGCTTTCAGATAATCCACATGGGCTGTGAACTTGGTCAGCCTTTCCGTATAGAATCCAAGCGTCCGAGGGCTTACACCCATTGCCTGGCGCGACTGAAGGAACAAGCTAAGGTAGTCCTTCTGCGGATGGCGCTTCCCGGCCCACGCATCGATGGCGTCCAGCAGTCGCTGTGATGGTGGACACTTGCCGTGTTTCACTTGGGAGATGTAAGATTTGCTGAGGTTACTTAACTCGGCAAGCTCAGAGACAGTCATTTTGTTAAGTAATTTGTGTTGGTCGAACTGCCTTCTAAGCAGTAGGTTCCGGGTTCGAGTCCCGGCAGGGACGCCACCTCTTTGGATTCCAGTAGGCTGGCCGATGTTGGACGTTGGTTGTTGGAGTATCCTGTTAAGATATCCAGGATTGGGCTGTCATGCACGATCACTGCGGGCGTCGCGGGAGCGGCCATAGGGCCGCAGCTCCGACGTGACGTTGGTCTGTTGTCGGCGATTCTGCCAAAGGGCCGGAGTGTAGCGGACCGAAAGGAGTGACCTTGGAAAACCATCACCTATTTGATAAGAGAGAGTTGGAGGAACTGGACAGGCAGGCATCACTGTGTGAGGCAGACTTGAAGGAGGTTGTGGAGAGGCTGCCGAGGTTCACTACCGGGTCAGGCATACCGGTGAAACGCGCGTATACACCTCTGGACGTCAAGGATCTGTCATATCTGGAGGACCTCGGTCTGCCCAGCAAGTATCCGTTCACCAGGGCCATTCATCCCACGGGATATAGAGGTCGGCTGTGGACGATGCGCATGTTCTCCGGCTTTGGAACGGCCGAAGAGACCAACGCACGCTTCAGGTACCTGTTGAGCCACGGTGAGACTGGGCTCAGCACTGCGTTCGATTACGCGACGCTGGTTGGCTACGACACGGATGCCAAGGAGGCGAGGGGAGAGTTCGGCAAGTGCGGTGTGGCCATATCTTCCCTGCGTGACATGGAGATTCTTTTCGATGGCATACCGCAGGAGAAGGTGACTACTTCCATGACCATCAACGGCCCCGCTGCCATCATCTGGGCCATGTACATCGTGGCGGCAGAGAAGAAGGGCGTTCCCATGGCGAAGTTGGGCGGCACCATTCAGAACGACATACTCAAGGAGTATATTGCCCAGGCTTCCTATATCTATCCGCCGGAGCCTTCGCTCAGGTTGGTGGCCGACACCATCGAGTTCGGCACAAAGCACATGCCTCTCTGGAACACCATCAGCATCAGTGGTTACCACATCCGGGAAGCCGGCGCCACAGCCCAGCAGGAACTGGCCTTCACCCTGGCTGATGGTTTCACGTACGTGGAGTTGGGCCTCAAGCGCGGCCTGGATGTAGATGACTTCGTGCCGAGATTGAGCTTCTTCTTCAACTGCCACAACGACTTCTTTGAGGAGATCGCCAAGTTCCGGGCGGCGCGCCGCATCTGGGCGCGGGAGATGAAGGAGCGCTTCAAGGCGAAGAAGGATCGCAGTTGCTGGCTGAGATTCCACACCCAGACGGCAGGGTGCAGCCTCACGGAACAGCAGCCGGAGAACAACATCATCCGCACCACCATTCAAGCACTGGCGGCGGTGCTGGGGGGAACGCAGTCACTACACACCAACTCCATGGACGAGGCCATGGCGCTGCCATCCGAGAAGGCGGTGCGGATTGCCTTGCGCACCCAGCAGATCATAGCTCACGAAAGCGGCGTGACGAGTTCGGTCGATCCGCTGGGGGGCAGCTTCATGGTTGAGTCGCTCACCAACGAGATGGAGGAGGCCGCGCGGGAGTACTTCCGGAAGATAGATTCGTTGGGCGGAGTGGTCAGCGCGATCGAGAAGGGGTTCTTCCAGAGGGAGATTGCCCAAGTGGCCTACCGCTATCAGAAGGAGATTGAAGCAAAGGAGCGGATACTGGTAGGCGTCAATGACTACGTTACGGATGAACCGATCGGGATTCCTTTGCTGACGGATGTGGCCAAAGGCCAGCAGCGGCATTTGGACAGGCTGAACCAGGTGAGGCGCGAGCGGGACAACCGTGACGTCACTCGCAGACTCAACGAACTGCGTGATGCGGCCAGGGGGGACGCCAATCTGATGCCCTACATCCTGGATGCAGTTCGCGCCTATGCCACACTGGGGGAGATGTGTGGCGTGCTTCGGGGTGTCTTCGGTGAGCACACTGAGTTGCTCGTAACGTAGGGAATACCAATAGGAGGTGGGGCATGGACTTCGCATTGACTGAAGACCAGCAAATATTTCAGAAGATGGTGAGGGACTTCGCCACCAATGAGCTGCAGCCGGTAGCGGCCCAGGTGGACGACGAGGAGAAGTTCCCGGCCGAGAACGTGCGCAAGATGGCGGAACTCGGACTGATGGGGGTGTGCATAGCCGAGGAGTACGGCGGTGGCGGTGGCGACAGCGTTCATATGGTCATTGCTACAGAGGAAATAGCCCGGGCCTGTGCCAGCACCAGCACGGTCTATCTTGCCTCACTCTCACTGGCCTGCTACCCCATATATCTCTTCGGCACGGAGGAACAGAAGAGGCGTTTTGTAATTCCTCTGGCAAAAGGACAGAAGCTGGCCTGCTTCGCTCTTACTGAACCCGGGGCCGGGAGCGATGCCGCAGCCATTAAGACCTCGGCTACACTCCGTGACGGTCACTACGTCCTGGATGGGACGAAGATATTCATAACGAATGGGGCTGAAGCTGACACCATCGTAGTGTTCGCCACTGTGAACAAGTCACTTCGCCATAAGGGCATCATCTCTCTCATTGTGGAGAAGGGCACTCAGGGGTTCTCGGTAGGGAAGAAGGAGCGCAAGCTGGGAGTAAGGGGTTCCTCCACGGCAGAACTCGTGTTCGAGAGCTGCAAGGTGCCTGCTGAGAACCGGTTGGGTGACGAGGGCGGCGGCTTCAAGGTAGCGATGGGTGCCATAGACGCCAGCCGGATCAATGTCGCGGCACAAGCTGTCGGCATTGCGCGCGCCGGGCTGGAGGCCTCGCTAACGTATGCCCGGGACCGGCAGCAGTTTGGGCAGGCCATCTCCGGATTCCAGGCCATCCAATGGATGCTGGCGGATATGGCTACCCACATCGATGCGGCGCGGCTTCTGGCCTACCGGGCGGCGTTCCTGAAGAACCAGGGGCTCCCGTATCTGAAGGAAGCCGCCATGGCGAAGCTCTTTGCCGCTGAGGCCGCCATGAACGCCACCACAAAGGCTGTCCAGATTCACGGCGGGTACGGGTACATCAAGGACTATCCCGTCGAACGGTATTTCAGAGATGCCAAGATAATGGAGATCTACGAGGGAACATCCGAGATGCAGCGCATGACCATAGCCAGGCAATTGATCGGGTAATGCCATACAGGAGAGAAGGACATGAGCAATAGAGGGGATACCCGGGTGAAGCAGCAGAAGATCCGTGTCCTGGTCGCGAAGCCGGGGCTGGACGGTCACGACCGCGGAGCCAAGGTGATTGCCCGAGCTTTGCGTGAAGCCGGAATGGAAGTGATATATACCGGGCTTCGCCAGTCACCGGAGATGATAGTTGAGGCTGCTCTGCAGGAAGACGTTGATGTTGTCGGACTAAGTATTCTTTCCGGGGCTCATATGGAACTCTTCCCGCTGATTATGGACGGGCTGAAGCAGAAAGGGCTGAACCATGTTCTTATCGTCGCCGGTGGCATCATCCCGGAAGAAGACGTACCGGTACTGAAGAAGATGGGAATCGAGGCGATATTCCGGCCGGGGGCGATGACTCAGGACATCGTAGACTACATCAAGACGGCCATGGCCAAGAAGAGGGAAGGCGCGGCCTGAATGCGTGGGGCGGGGCGATGTGGCACCCATCGTGACGCGACGAAGGGAAGCGAGAAGCAGCCAACTTGCCTGATCGTGCTCGCGCGGTACCGGTGAGACTAGGTTCAGGTGGATTACCGGAGCTACTGCACTCCTGGGATGGTGGGTGGTGATGGGAAAGCAGTGTAGGGATAGTCAAGAGGGGTGGAAGTCTCAGGGAGAAGGCCGAGGAGTCAGTTCTGCGCTACCTGGGGGCATGCGCTCTGCCGCGGGTTGCCCCTTCCAGAGCCTCCCATTCGGCCAGATTGAGGTCGATCTCCTCCTTGAAACCCCAACTGATGGCCAGAGTGTCGGCCATGTCTTCGCCTGTCGGTATGGTCTCGCTGTCTATCTTGTGGTCCAGGCGCAGCAGCAGGTGTGCAAACTCATGGGCTACCTCGCCGAGAGTGGCCTTCTCTGAGAGCTTCTCCACTTCACGACGGAAGACCATGACGTAGACTTGGTGGCGGAATTTCTTCTTGCTGTGAGGTGCGCAGGCTACATCCAGAGGGCGGATGGTGCTGGTCCCGATGGCGCAGTCCACTATGCAGATCAACTCCTGGCCGAACCTCTGGAAGAGTTCGTCGTCAATGCGGGTGGTGAACTCCGTGAGCGCCTTGTCGAGCTTTGGACTCATGTTGGCATCGAGTGACCAGTTGCCAACCTCATACCACGCTTTGTCCATACCTTGCATCCTCTCCGGTTCAGGTTTTGGCCCATGGGTTTCCGGGGTAGTCGGGTTCTGCCGTCTGGAGCCTGTCTGACTCGTGCATATGCAAAAACAACCTGGTCTTTGCTCTCGGCGTCGCCGTTCGAGGCAAACCAGTTTCAGCATTATAACACTGGCTACAAGGATTGCGATAGTCCACGGTCCGACGGACCCCTAACGGTGCACATCCAGATCGTGATGGAATCGTGAGCGGAGCCGTGCTACGTCGGGCGATCGGTGATACGAATCTGTGAGTCCGGCGACGGAGTCTGTGACGTCCACGTGATGGAAGTTGGATAGACTCGTTGAGGGGAGAAGCAAGTCCACGAATTCACCACTCCGATGCTGTTGAACCCCTACGCATAACCTGAGAGGTGAGCTTGTACTCCACACACGAATTGGGAAAGGAGAGACATGGCTCAGGAGTCACTACTGCGGAAACTGGAAGAGGCTGCGGGTAGAGTCAAGATATTGGAACGCGAGAGGAATGAGGCGGTGGGAAAGATACAGTCTTTGGAACGCGAGGCAAACGAACTGAGGAGCGTGATCTCACTTGCTGAGTCGAAGGCTGATGAGATGCTGAAGGGTGTGCCTGTTCCTGAGGTGTCGAGGGGGCCGGTTGCCCCGAAGGCGCCGGTGACCGCCGCGCCGCAGGGTTCGAGGGGGCTGGAGCAGTTGGTTGAGCCGTCGCCGACCCAACAAGATGAGCTCAGAAAGCGCTTCCCGCACGCCTTCACGTCGACTTAGTGGGGATTTCCGCAAACGGATTAACGGGCGAGGTGCGCGTCTGTCGTCGGGTGGATGTGTGGGGCCAAGTCCTCTCCAGCGGTCAGACGTGTTGGCTGCGATGCATCTTGGTGGTCCCGGCCCCCCAAGTCGTGTGAGCGCGGAGTGACCGGGCGCGGACGGTGGGTGGGATGGGAGTCACAGTGTGATAACTCGTGCCTGTGACTCGCCGGAACTGATCTCGAGCAGCCCGACCGTGCCGAGGCCGGCGCGGTAGTTCAGAAACGTGGGGCTACCGGGGTTAATGAGTAGAATGCCACTGTGCCGTTCCATGATGGTGCAGTGGTCGTGGCCAAACACGACGACATCTGGGATGTCCTTCTCTCCGCCGGCCAGGGTTCTGCCGGTCTTCCAGAGTGCGACCGGATAGGGATAGGGCAGCTCATGGATGACCCATATGGTCTGGCTGTGGAGGTGCAGAATGTGCTTCCACTTGACTCTGCTGTCGGTTAGGACCGCACCGTTGTCCCCGTCCCCGCGTGCCGCCAGTACCGGCGCTATCTGCTCCAATTGATCCAGAGCTGAAGACTGGAAGATGTCGCCGGCGTGCAGGATGAGGTCAACCCCGTCGAAAGCGCGTTCCATTTCGACCGGCAGCTTCGCTGTGGCTTGGGGAACGTGAGTGTCTGAAAGCAGGCCGATGCGCATTCAGGCGGCCTCTTCGTGTGGTGGCTCCTGGTGGCTGGCATGGATTCTGTTCATGAACTCCTTCAGGTCGCGTACCACGAAGTCACCATCGGTCGCGGCGTTTCTATCCAGGTGGAAGGCCGTGATGCCGAGCTGGCTGGGAGCGATGTAGTCGAAAAGGGGGTGGTCCCCGACGTGGGCCATTTGCTGGGGAGAGACTGACAGCGCCTGGCAAACCCGCGCGTAGACCTCCGGTGTCTTCTTGACTTCTCCGAAATCGGAGGTGCAGGAGAACAGGTCTGAGAAATAGCCGTCGAGTCCGGCGGCGGCTAACTCGATGTCTATGAAGTCTCTGGAAGCGTTTGAGGTGACGACCAGCCGATACCCCCTTCCCATTTCCTGGAGGACTTCGACGGCATCGGGAAATGGGGCCACTTCATTCCGAAAGCGCATCAGCAGCCCGGTCCAATCTTCGCCGAGACCAAACTGCCTGAACCAGTACCGGATGTCGTACCAGTCGGTTCGCTGTTCCCCCTCCTTGGCGTATTCCCGGAACACGATCTCCTTTGCCTTGTCCAGTGACATTCCCCTGCTTTGGGCGTAAAGAGACGGAACACCCTCGCTCCAAACCAGGTCAACGAATCTGCCTTGGGTGATGGTACCGTTCATGTCGAAGGAGATGGTGGTTATGGACATGGGTTGGCCGTCCTCCCAGGCGCACACTGTGGGCATGGTGAATGCCGATGGTTGTCTGACCCGGGCCGGGTGTAATGGGAGTGCAGATCACGGAAACCATGCATTGCGAAGTGGCGCCTTCGGACCAATTATACCGCGGCAGCTGAGGTGGTGGGAAACGGCGTGTGCGGCGTCAGGGACTGGGGGTGGTTGGGTTGCCGTCTATGATGTCTACGCTGACGTACAGTCTCGAGTCACAGAGAGATGGCATCACTCCCAGTGCAAGACACCGAAGGGCAGAAAGGGCTGCGAGTGGGGAGCCACATGGCGATGCGTATGTCCCCGTGATGGCTGGTTTTCGGCGGAGGGCTGCCGGTCCGCCGTTACTGATGGCATAGAGCACGATCCGATCCGCTTCCGGGCCGGAGCTTCTGTCGATGTTGCACCTGATGGTATACACCGCAACCCAGTAGTGCCTGAAAGGGTGGATGCCTGCTGCGCCCCACAGATCGGCGGCCCCGAAAGTGTGGGGGATCATTCTGTCCAGAACTGAAGGATGCGTCTCCTTTGCTTCCGACACCAAGACTCTCAGAATGTTGTGGTTGGAGCCCTGGTTAGTGCGCTTGGTGTCCAGAATGAAATAGGCATCCCGGTACTCGTTGATGAGATCCAGCAGATCGCTTCCGGTCAGCGGGGTGTACTTCCCGAGGCACAGTGTGCCTGAGAGTTCCGCAGCCGTCGTCTCTGTGAAGGGCTTGTCCAGACCGTACATCCATTCTGACCCGTCATGGGCGCAGAAGGTTGAACCATCTTGCAGGAGCACCAGATCGACTTCAAAGGTGCGAAAGCCCTTTTCGTAGTTCGACAAGAAGGCCTCACGACTGTCGGTGTAGAAGATGCCATCAATCTCGCCGAAAGCATGGGCGACGTATCCTTGGGGTTTGCGGTGATCGCGCAGATTCCAGAAAGCTGACGGATCGGCGGGCTCGAAACCGGCAAGCAAACTGCAAGTGCTGAAAGGGGAGCAGCCTATCGGCAATGCCACGACAATCACCACCAGAATCGTGGCGGCGAGGACCAGCCATGAACGCAGTCGAGATCGCTTCTTCCCAGATGGCTTCACCTAGACGGCGCCTCCCGCGGTTGGCCCGGGCATGCGGTGCCAGCTATCATGAACCGAGTCTGTTATGGAAAGAACCGGCATTCGCGCCATGCCCAGGCAATCAGGGAAAGGGATGTGACGGCGGTGCTTCTCCCACCACATGGCCACCAACATCATAGCAGGGACGTGCAACCCGAAGCTCCACCGGGCCTTCGCCGGACGCTCTAGTATCCAGGGCTCCCGGTAATGTGGCGACGAGCAATGACTAGAAGGCCGCAGAGGGTCCAGGCTATCGGAGAGACGACATAGTAGTAGGTGTTCTCGCCTACCAACGGCACTCCCATGGGTGCGCCCTCCACAATGGCGACCAGGAGCGTGGCCACGCAGGCAAGGATGACGCCGACGCCGAATCCGTACCAGGGGTGACTGCGCCGAGACCTGATGATGTCCAGGGAGAGCTTCAGTCCAATCCCAAGCGCTATCAGGAGGGCCAATGCCCCGACTATGCCGGTGTTGGAGTACAGCTCGAGGTAGGCGTTGTGGGCGTGCGTGATTCCGTTGATCTCGCTGGTTCCCAGGGCAGTAGTTTCCCAGCGTGCCAGGGCCCAGCATCCGAGGCCAAGGCCGGTAATGGGTGAGTGACCGAGCAGTTCCGCTGTTGGCTTCCATATGTCCTCCCACCGGCTACTGACACTCACGCCACCGAGGAGGCTATTGAGGGAGTCGCGCGTCATTACCAGTACGATCACCAGGAAGATGATGAAGAGGGCAGCGGCTAACAGCCTTGTCCTCTTGACTCTATCAAAGGCGGCGATGCCAAGAAGGATGGCGCCGACTGCGGCGAGATACATGGCAAAGCCGTGATGCGTGCCTGAGCCGCCGATGGCGAAGTTGGGCTGGCTCCCGACAAGCTTCAGGTCGAAATGGAGACTGACCAGAAAGAAGACAAGGAGTATGAGGAAGCCCAGCGCGAGCAACATGATGCCTGGCTTGATGAGGCGGGCAAAGCGTGGAGAGTTGACCCATGAGTAGTAGAAAAGTGTGACGGCCAGAATGCACTGGAGGGCCCCGAGGCTGATAGCGCGGTTGTCAGAGATACTGAATCCGATCAGGGCACCCGCCAGAAACAGGACAATGGGGAGGTCAAAGGGAGTGCGCAGTGACCTGATGCCGTGGCGTGCCAGGCACAGTAGGAAAGGCAGGCAGGATAGTGCCAGGCTCATCCAGGTAAGCACCGGGCTCAATCCCAGGAGGTACGAGACGTAGACCAGAAGTCCGGCCAGGCTCACCCAGAGCATCTGGATATGCAGGAAGGCGTCTGCCAGCTTGACGAGGCGGGCGCGAACGGGGTTTGGTAGGGGTGGCGCAACTGGGGGCAATTGGTTGGCGGGGCCTTGGGGAGTGTCGGGTCTGTGGTGCATGCCTGTGATGTATCATCATAGTATGGCGGGTTGGCCTTTGCAACCCATGCGTTCGTTGCGCATGGGCCTACGGGGTGGCTCGGCTGGGCCAGCAGGGCGCGGTATTGCAAAAAGCCGAGGATGGTGTATACAATTTCTACTTGTGCCTTGATCGGGGTTCCATGGCGTTTACATGGGACAAAAGTAATCTGAACGAGGAGGGAAGGTGATTGGATGCGCTAGGTAGACATATGCTGCTGGAACTCAGGGAGTGCAACAAAGCGGTGCTGGATGACCTGAAGTATCTTGAGAAGGCTCTTGTCTCTGCTGCAAAAGAGTCCGGTGCTACCGTGATCGACAAGTCCTTTCATCAGTTCGCGCCACAGGGAGTCAGTGGAGTGGTACTCATTGCCGAGTCACATCTTTCACTG
>Ga0105098_10000696_pt1 | contig 11874 bp, 9 predicted proteins | sample PPLLak21cMay2015_FD_79137 | JGI IMG/M metagenome (GOLD analysis project Ga0105098, IMG submission 79137) | Freshwater sediment microbial communities from Prairie Pothole Lake near Jamestown, North Dakota, USA - PPLs Lake P7 Core (1) Depth... | ecosystem: Environmental > Aquatic > Freshwater >... | reverse complement strand
TCGCATGACTGACGATCGCAACGGAGACACCCCACCAGGTGAGCATCGCGTTAAAGGCTGCCGCTAAAAACCAGGCTCCAAAGAGATAATAGATCTCTTTGGGTTCATCCGCACCCTGTTCAGGCGTGAAGATGCGGGCAATGCCGGCAAAGTCAATGCCGCAAAAGGCGATTGCCAGGATGGTCGCCCAACGGAAGCCTGCAAAGGTCAACTCACCCAAGACATCTCGCAGGGCAAACTGGGTGGTGCTGAAGTTGAAGATCTCGAATGCCAGCAGCGCACCGATGATCATCATGCCCCAGGCCGCACCTCGGTTGAACCGACGTCCGCGAAACAGAGCTCTCAGCCCATCCCCGGTATTGCGACGGTAAGTAGTCATCTCGACCTCCTTTGTCGAATAAGAGACAATTGGGTCGATTATAGAACACTTGTTCTAAAACGTCAAGACTTGGAGATTGTTTTTGTGTTGGAGGTGCTTTTCCATGACTCGGCCCTCTGGGCGATGCAGTTCGTCTCGAACTTCAGGCCGATCTTCCGCCCTAGATCACTCTCCGTCTGTCAAAGGCGCGGATGGCCTTGGCGATCCGCGCGGCGAGACGGGCATTGTTCAACAACAGGGATAGATTCGCCTGCATGGATTTCCCCTGGGTCAGTTCACTAATGCGTTGGAGCAGGAAGGGAGTTAATTCCTTCCCATGGATTTTTTTCTCCTTCGCCTCATCGGAGGCCTGCTCGATGATCGGTTCCATCTCCGACCTCGGAATTGCTTCCGCTATCGGAATGGGATTCGCGACGATGACCGCGCTTTGCAGCCCCATGCTCCAATGTGCCTTTGCGAATTCAACGATATCCCCCGGCTCTTTGAGATTGAGACTCACACCCAGGCCGCTTTCACGCGAATAAAAGGCTGGGAATTCGTCCGTGCCATAACCGATCACAGGCACGCTCATGGTCTCGAGATATTCGAGGGTCGCGGGCAGATCAAGGATCGCCTTCGCTCCCGCACAAACGACGATCATGGGGATCGTTGCCAGCGCCTGTAAATCTGCTGAAATATCGAAACTTGACTCGCGATGCACGCCGCCGATGCCCCCTGTGGCAAAGACTTTGATGTTTGCCTGCCTGCAGGCGAACATGGTCCCTGCGACGGTCGTGCCGCCACAAGCCCCCTGCGTGATCACCGCTGCAAAATCGCGCGGACCGACCTTGTAAACTTCCTTCTCGTTTGCGAGCCTGGTCAGCTCGGCCTCGTTCAACCCGACGTGCAGATGGCCGTCCAGAAATCCGATCGTGGCCGGGGTCGCGCCCAGCTCACGGACCGCGTGTTCCATGTCATGTGCCAGCTGCAGATTCTGGGGCCGCGGCAGCCCATGCGTGAGAACAGTCGACTCAAGTGCAACGACAGGCAGTGAAACATTCAGCGCCCGTTTGACTTCACTGGACTTTACCAGGACTTCATCGAAATGGAGCATGATGGTTTATAGGAAGTGCCCGAACATATTGTTGATGTGTGTAACCGCCTCTTCGATACTTGGCGGAACAGCTTCCCCGCGCGCGCGCATGAACTCGGCCGCCTCGAGCAGCTGTTGATGATACGCCAGCAGCAGAGCCCTCATTGCCTTCTTATGGTCATTATCATCACTTGTGGCTTTCAAATAAGCTGTGACGGGAACATCCTGGATCAGAGACACCGTCTTTTGCATGATGGCTTCTTTTTCAAGTTCACGCAGCACCTCGGGGCTCTCACGATATAAGTTCTGGTTGCTGAGCTTCCAGGCTTCCAAATGCTTTTCAGGAATGAACTCGACCGGTGTCTTCCAGGTGCCTACGCCGATCCAATGGAGTTCGACGCCGCTGCCGCGCGCTTTCTTCGTAAATTCTTCTGCAAACTCTGTAAATAAATTGGTGATCTTGTAACGTGACTGGAATTCCGGCAGGCTATTTTGCTCGCTCGAACGGAGAAAACCCTGCTCCGACTGGGTTAGCTTCTGGACCTGTTCGGCAATCGCTTCTTCCCGCTGCTTCAGCTTTTGAAGCTCCGGCAGGCCGACGCTGGCTAAATACGCAGTCAATCTGTGCTTGTTCATGAACGCGCCAAGCTCATTGCGGATGAGGCTGATCATTTTATTGATCCATGAAAATTCATAGGTGGATGGATTGGCGAGTTCCGGCGTGACTCGTGAAGTCGCTTTGTAGATGATTTGTTCAACCGCTTCCTTGCTGAATGGATACGGCTGTTCTTTGGATGGTTTTTCTCCTCCACGGTAGATGCTGAACATCAGCCTTACATCGGTCGCGGTGATCTCGATCCCATCCAGGCTTCGGCTCTTGACCGACCGCGACCGGGGATCCTGGTCGCGCAGATCCACATAATGATCGCGGATGTCGATTGCCTGCCGGAAACGTTCGAAGCCTTCCAGCGCAGCCCTGCCGCGCGCTTCCCTGGCGGTGGGACCAATCACCCGTGGAGTGCCATCCGGCTTTTCGAAGAGCGCAATCGAGTCGAGGTCAACGATGACCTTGCCGGGGCCACCGATCAGATACGTGGGTGACTGGCGGTATTCCTCTGCAACCTCTCCATGACTGACGCGAACGGTCTCCTCACTGCCCGAAAGAGCGACGGCCCAAATAAAGCGTCTTGCTACGCTGGGGTGTTCCAATTCAAAGAGGTCAGCCAGGTAAAGGGCAGCGCATTGCAGAGCAATGAAAAACGATCCAAGGAAAATCGGAAAATACTGGAATACCTGCGGATAGGTTAATGCCTCATCGATAAAGGCCAAGAGATTCAGGAAAGGGTTACCGGGAGTCGTTGTTGGCTGGCCAAATAGATACAAAAAGATATCCCGGACACGTTGTGTCCATAAGTCCAATGGAAAATAAAATAAGCTAATGAGAAATCCACTTACAAGAAATAAGATGACGATATACCACAGACGCCGCGCAGCTTTTTCCGGCCGGAGGTCGAATACCCTGTTCAGGAATGTGTCGACCAAACGCGAAAATAACTCGCCGGACAGGTGCAGTTCTTTTTGCAGGTTAGATTCAGTGGAATTTCCAAGAGAGGGGGAAACAGATGCATTCATCTTCAACTGGCCTCCGTCCACCGAATGATCTCTTCCAACTCCTGCTGTTCCTCACTCATCCGCTGGCGCAATTGAGGATTGTTCATGATGAGTGTGCGCGTCCGCAAGAGCAGCGTTTTGAGTGTCTCTTTGATGCCAACCGGCTTCTTCTGCATCAGGTCCTTGCTAAGGAAATCGGCATACTGGCGGATGGCCTGTTCCTGTCCGGTTGTTTCCACCAGGTTCCGTTTTCTCTCCACCTGCTCGCTCTCTGTTTTGGCGTTCAGCAGCCATGTGGATGACCAGCGGCTGATGATCGTTTCCTCGATAGCCGGGTTAAAACGGAGATTGCCAATATTGACGTTATAAACTTCGATGCCGCGTTCCTGCAGCAGCTTATACTCGGAACTGGGAATTTTCCCCTGCCCGCGCACGCCATGGTCATCGAAAATATCAACTTCCTCCCGCGTCAAGCGTGCCTTCACCATCTCATTGATGACTTGCAGCGCCGTTTTTTTCTCGGGCTCTTTTTTGACGCGTGCTTCAGTTGTGAACGGCTGATGTACAAACGGTTGCCTGGGCCTGCGGTGCTCCTTCTTTCCCTCCAGGACCCTGATCGTTTTCGACATCAAGAGGTTCACCTCGCGAGCCATTCTGGCAAGATTGTCCCTACGCCGGTTTGCGCCCACCTGGAGAGGCTGGCTAAGCGGATCAATTTCCTCTTCCGTTGGTTGAGGGACGCGCGACGGGGGCGGTGGGATGGTCTGGTCCGCCTGGAACAATTGAGCGAGGGTGAACTTGGCGATGTACTCGCGCCAAACATCCACCGCCAGCGTGCCGGGAAGCTCATTCCAGGCCACACGCCGGCGCGGCGAATCCAGCAAGGCAATCGGATTGATCCCTTCCCCCAGAATTGCCCTGCGGATCGCTTCTTTATCTTTTTTTTCGTTTTCCTTGTCCCTCTTCGTCACACCCGTCCTGTAGCCAAAACGTGATCCCGGCTGTCCTTCTATGGGGAATCCTGTGTTGACCCGAAAAGAGATGGAAATATTTGGGATCACTTCGATCCCGTCCCGCGTGAGCGCACTGACCTGCTTGCGGCGGTCCTGAACCTGATCCCACTCCTCCCGAGGTTGATCCGCTCTTTTTTCATCGAACGATTTATCGGTTTCTTTGGGGCCAATCACCTGGGATTGAACATGCAAATCCACTGTCCCGGCGACGTATTCCGATTGGCTTGTGAAATGAACGCCCGGACCGACCGTCTGCATAATGGCGACAGGCGTGCGCGTCACCGCCGCACTGGCGGAATCGAGCCACAATACGCCCGGCCCACTTCTGCGCCTTTCGCCGGAATGTTCCTTGATCCTGCCATTTTCAATGAACAGCGTCGGGCCATGCGCGCCAATCAGGTAAGCAAGCAGACGCGCGAAGATCCTTTGGCGATCTTGAAACGTACGCACGGGCAGAATGAACTGTGCGAAAAATGCCAGCCAAAGAACAAGAAGCACAGGGAAGATACAGGCTAAGTCAACAAAGATATTCAGGAGATTGGCGCGAATTCCACCCATGCGAATAATCTGCCAGCCATACAGGACCAGTAAAATCGCCAGCCACCCGGCAATATAAAACCACGGTCGCTTATAAAGAGGAGGAGTCTCGTCCATATAGATGGATATTATAACAATTTTTAGAATTCGGCTAAGAAATGGGGCCTTTTATTTGTGTGAAGAAACCGGATATAAGAATTTTAAGCGTCTTTTTGTCATATTTTTTGCTGACATCATGCGCTTGACAGCAGGAATTACGAACGTATATACTATTCATACCATCGTGCGGGCAGGTATATTTGTTGAGGCGAGCGAGGCAGTCTTATGCCTGAGTATAGTCTTCATGATCCAATTCGGTGTGAGAGTCAGGATACTCTTGAGAGACGGTATCTTGCCAAAAGGATATTTGCTCGCCTTGTCAATGACGCATGCCCGGGGGTCATTGGGATCTATGGCGGCTGGGGGACAGGCAAAACAAGCCTGCTAAACCTTATTCAGGAGAGATGGCAGAACTCAGGTGATAAAACCATTCGCATAGATTATGTTGATGCATGGAATTATGATACGACCGGTAATTTACTTATTCCTGTAATCGTTCAGCTGAAGCAGCTTTCAGGTGATGAGAAGTTTTTACCTCAGAGTTGGAAAACATCAATTAGACGCGTTTTGGCGGTTACTACATTGTCCCTTGCAGGGTTGATGTTAAGCAAATCTCCTATCCAGTTGGGAGATATTAGGGCAGTCTGGGAAGATATCGAGAAAAGAGATAAAGATGATTCTTCCAACATTTTGTTAGGTTGGGAGACGTTGACGGACACTATCCGCGAGACGCAGGTTGCATTTCAAGAGGTTGTGAAGGCGGTTTTAAAGGAACAACAATGTGATCGCTTGGTGTTGTGTATTGACAATTTAGATCGTTGCTCACCAGATCACGCGGTCAACGTGCTGGAATCTGTTAAGAATTTCTTTTCTATACCTTGTTGTGTCTGGGTCTTTGCCATGGATTCCGAAGTGGTAGCCAGTTACATTAGTCACAAGTATGAGGGGACGAAGATGGATGGCAACAGCTACCTGGATAAGATCATTCCTGAGCAATATCATTTATCCTTTTATCCTGAGGAGAATGACCGCCGTGTATTTGGTTTGATCTCTGACGTCGTCGGTGGGGACCTGTCTCTTAGAGATGAAAAGCGATTGCCGCAGCTTCCACACGTGATGGTGCCACGGCGGCTCAAAAAGAGCGCCGGGAAATTTGCAGAATATTTTGACGGCAGCAACCCGGATGCAGACTCGGACACAATTTTTCTGATGAGCCTGCTCTATCACGCATGGCCCGAATTCTATGAACGTCTGTCATCGCCATCCCTTCGGCATGTAGGTGAGATTTTGGCAAATTTCTTCAAAACTCACCAGGCGGAAGACCCGATATGGAAGTGGGGCGATTACGTACCCTCCTCTCTGGATCCCAAATTTACAGAAGATCCGGATCTGAAGTATTTCCTGCAGGTTGCTTTTCCAAATTATCGTGATTGCAGCGATGCGGCCCGCGAAGTTCACCGCGCGGTGAACGGCCTCAGACAGATTGGATTGCCGTAATGGACGATTTTGAGCCCATCCCCAAAAGGCCGTCATTTTGGCGATTTGTCATTGTCTGGGGATTGTTTCTTTTCTTCCTTATTTTGTTCCGGAAGGATTGGCTGCCTGCCTGGCACGGTTGGCGGGATTTGCTATTCGTTCTCTTGAATGGTGCGCCCGCTCAAAGCGTTGGACCCTCCTCTCTTGAGAGTATCGATTGGTATGCGATGCTGAGAATACCAGTCAATATCCTGATCTTTTGTGGGGTTTATCTGATCTCTCTGTTCGTCGTCGCCCAGTTCGTTCTACCCGTGCATACATGGCAGGAGAGGCTCATGGCGTGGAAGCGGCTGCGGTCTTACCTGGTTGGCTGGCATGGACCGGCTGTCTTCGTGCGTGAGGGGAAATTGATCAGCCGGGCGGCGGAGGAGGATAACGTCTATCCCGGCGTGGCACTTGTAGATTTGAGGAGTGCCATTGTCCTCGAGCAGACCAACGTCTGGGCACTTGAAAGCGAAACGGATGGAGAAATCGACGATCCGGTTTCAAAAAGAAGACCACCTTTCTCCTTCCGTCGAGGCCCTGCCTCGCCGGATGATCAGTACGGCTTGACGCGAGTCTGCGGACCGGGAATCAACTTTACCCAATGGGGTGAAAAGATCCGTAATGTCGTGGACCTGCGCCCCCAAATCCGCCTGGAATCGGGTGTGAAAGCCTTTACCAAGGATGGTATCGAAATCGAGACCCGGGTATTTGCTGGTTTCAGCCTGAGCAGCCCTCCCGATGTGATCCCTGTGGCCTATGTGGGCGGCAGTTCCGTTGATGATATTTATGGTCTGGTGATCGATGAAAAGCCATCGGGTGTAGTTTCGATCAGCGGAAAATTTAGTTTGGATCCGGAGGATGCCCGGGAAATTCACAGACTGGTTGTGTCTGGCGGGACAGAAGCCAGGCCGAACGCTACGACTGCCGCGCGATCGGCTCGTTCAGCACGGAAGGGTCCCTTCGCTTTCGATGAGCACAGGATATTTTCGGCCGCTTATGGACAGGCGCACTGGGGCTCATCCAATGAAAAAACCCAGTGGCACGAGCTGCCTTTGCTGGTTGCAGTGGAAATCTTTCGCAACCATTTGGAACAGTATACCTATGATTATCTTTATATGCTTGAGGCTCCCGAGAGGCTGCCCTGGTTGAATGAAATAAAACCGGAATTCATGCGAAAGGTTAAACATCAGGGCCTGCTATCTTTTAAATTGATGAGATTTGCAGGTTCAGGTTTGGGAGCCGCGGGCTCTCCAACCGGGTGGGATATGACACCGTTGGATGAGAAGCATTTTGGCCAGTCGATTCCCGCAGCCTCTCTCGAAAGCTCACCTGCTTATGAATTTCGAAACACCCATTTGAAACCACTGCGTGAGCGCGGTATCGCCATCATGTTTGCTGGTTTTGCCGAGCTCAAGCCGCAGCATGCGATCAGGGTGAAAATGGCCGAGCGGTGGAAGGCGAAACTGGACCTGGAGATCAAGACAACTCTTGCCAGGAACGAACGTGAAGCCATGCAGCTTATCAACAACGCCCGTACCCAAGTTCAGCGCGATGCCACCTATTCCCTGTCGAATCTGCTTAAGCGGGAGACCCATTCGAAGGAAGCGCTTGCCCTGCTGCTTTTCCAGGCGCTGCAGGCAGCTGCGACAGACGAGAAGAATAAAGACCTGCCGCCCCGAGAGATTTTGGGAATGATGCAAAACTTGCATCGTTGGTTACTCGTGGAATGGGAAGAGAGCGACGCCAAAAGGAAAGCGGGCAGAGACGCCAGGCCGCCCCTGCCTCCCGGTGACCAGCCGAGAAACACATGAAAAATCAACGAAAAATCCAGGCTCTGCTTTCCTATTATTTCGAGAATGTATTCTTCAGCGAATCATTAGGGATTCGGTTTCTGCGCACGTTTGTATTGATTTCATTCATGCTGACGTTGTCAGTCGTTTGCGCATATATCTTCGAATCACCGACCAGCCTGCTCGATCTCTTTAAAAAGACGCCTCCGTATCTTCTGGCGCCGTTCTCGGCGGTGATTGCGGCGATCCTTTTAGGGGCACGTTATTTGCAGGATATTTATGAATTGCCTGGTTATTCGACCGCTTTACATTATATGTTCGCCAGCCTGCTGGATGGACCACCCTATTGGCCTCCATTCAGTGGCTGGCTCTTGCCCAGTTTAACCATCTCAAAAGGACAAAAAGTACAGGATGATGAGGTGAGCCTTCCGGACCAGGTGGGGGGCCCCGGCTGGCTGACCGTGGAGCCAGGGAATGTTGTTCTCCTCGAGCATTTGCAGAGTCCCACCATGATCCTGGGGGCCGGCGTGCATTTCATCCCGCGCTTCATGCGTGTCCAGGAAATCACCAGCCTGGAGGACCAGCATTGGAAGGCAAATCCTGTTGTCGCCACAACCAAGGATGGGATCGAAGTGGTTGTCCATGATTTTCAATTCACGTATCGCCTGTGCTCAAATCGCCATGAAAACCTTGCCGGAAGAAGAACGATGCTGGACCCTTACCCCTTTTCCCTCAAGGCTGTCCGTGATCTGGCATACAAGCGGAATGTGCGGGCGGATAACACCCTGATGCCATGGGGTGGGTCCATGCAGTTCCGGGTTGACGGTGCGATCACAGACTTTATCAATAAGAACACAATTGATCAGGTTCTTGCGCCAACCGCAGAAGACACCCGCAACCAGATCATGCAGCGGCTCTATAGCAGCAGTCTGCGTACGCTGTTAAAGAATGTCCTGGGAACGGAACTGATCTGGGCGAACGTCGGGCGTTTTGACCTCAATGATGAGGTCATTCGGGAGAGCATGAAAAAGTACCGGATGGATTCCTGGTTTGCCCAGTGGGCTGGGAAGGCGGCACTCATCCTGGCACAGGGCCGGGCCGAGCAGATCTCCCAGGAAGAGGGCGGGCGTTCCGAAAGTACGGCAACTATGTTGAAAAGCATCATCCAGAGCCTGGATGATGCCCACCCCACGGGAGAGGCGAATGAACACCTCTGGAATATCGTTCTTGCACGCACGGCCCAGGTCATTGAATCGATGACCTCTGTCTACGACCTGGACATGTCAGGGCTTTCAGATCAGGTGGATGGAGAAATACATGAATCAAAATAGGGAGAACATCGATGTCTGGATTCAGTTTGTTTACTCGGAGTGGCTGAATAGATGGGAACCTGCCAGTTTACGGCCATCCATAAACAAACTGATTGATAAAATGAAGAATACGGTCGGCAACCCCAGGAAGTTCGATGATGCCTGGAAACTCATCGAGGAGATCGAGAAACTGCAGGAGCTTTTACGTGACGAGACGCGATCTTATTCAAAAGAATCACCGCAAATGCTCCTGGAGTGCGGAATCGCTGCCCATCAAATGGGGAATTCACGGGAGGCGATCCGGTTTCTGAGAGGGGCTATCAACATTTACACCGACGCTCATGAAAAGGCTGTTGCGCGTTGGTTGCTGGGCTGTGTTTACTGGCATTTGAATGACGAAGTGAATGCTCTCTCCTGCTGGGAGATAAGCTTGAATGACTTTAAAGAGTTGGAAAACCGCACCTCGAAAAACCTGGAACAGGCCACCTGGTATCGGAAGCAAGCAAAGAAGTTGAGCGAGATCATTAGACAGGCGGCAGAAATTAATGGTCCTCCCCCCATTCCCTTGGAGTCCAGGGCTGCTCAAAGCAAAAAGATGCACCTGATCAGGTCGCTGCCTGTGATTGGAGAGATTCCCGCCGGGACTCCCTTGAACGTGCTGCCAGCCCCGGTGGATTTTATGGAAACCGATCAAGTATTGCTGGGTGACAAAAAATTTAGAATTGTGAGTCTTTTTTCAGGGGAAAAGGTGGTAATTCTGCCGGTAGCGCAGCGGTTTTTTATTTTGCGGGTGAACGGTACCAGCATGAATCGCACAACCCCGGAACCCATTGAAGATGGCGATTATGTGATCATGCGGGAACAACGGGCGGCCGAGCATAGAGATATTGTTGCCGCGGAGATTGTTAGCGGCGGCGGCAAAAACGATCGTGCCACCCTGAAACGTTTCATGCGCCAGGACGGAAAAATCTACCTTGTGCCGGAAAGCGATGATCCAAGATTCTCGGAGCGGATCGATCCTCTTGACTATTTTACAAAATTTGACGAGGGGTTTTACATTCGAGGGGTGGCTGTGGCGGTTTTGAAACCGCTGCCCAAGTAGTTTTCAGATGATGCTTCTGCGCGTTGAATTCCACTGCCATACCTCCGCCTCCAGGGACTCCCTCACCCGCCCGGCGGATTTGGTCGATACCTGCCGGCGCAAGGGGATCGACCGCGTCGTGGTGACCGATCACAACACGATCGCGGGCGCCCGGGCGGCCCAGGCGCTCGACCCGGAGCGGGTCATCGTGGGGGAGGAGATCATGACCACGCAAGGGGAGATCCTGGCGGCATTTGTGAGCGAGGAGATCCCCAGGGGACTGACGCCACAGGAGACAATCCGCCGCTTGAAGGATCAGGGTGCGTTCATCAGCGTCTCGCACCCGTTTGACAGCTGGCGAAGCGGCGGCTGGCGGGAGGCGAATCTGCTCGAGATCCTGCCGCAGGTGGATGCGATCGAGGTCTATAACTCGCGCTGCATGCTGCCGCGCTTCAACCGTGAGGCGCGCCGGTTTGCGGAAAAGCACAAGATCGCCGGAACGGTTGGTTCCGACGCGCACGCGGCGTTCGAGCTGGGGCGGTCGCTGATGGTGCTGGAGCCGTTCGAGAGTCCGGAAGGGCTGCGGAATGTCATCCGGACGGGCAAACAAAAGGTCAGGTGGTCGCCTCCCTGGTTCCACTTTTCCTCGCGTTATGCAGTCATCCACAAGAAGGATAGAAGCGGTCTTGACATCACCTGATAGACATGATAATCTTGCGTGCGTCGTGCCCGTTTCGCCTTCCCTGGCACCGCCCGCCAGGGCAGGTGTGAAAGCGCAAGGCGGACGGGCATAAATTTTTTCATCGCAGGAGAAATGTAAGATGTCAGAACGCTACGTCGGAACCGTCAAGTGGTTCAATGCCACCAAAGGCTATGGCTTCATCGGTCGTGATGGTGGTGAAGATGTGTTCGTCCACTTCACCGCGATCCAGTCTGATGGCTATCGCAAGTTGGAAGCCGAACAGAAGGTGGAGTTTTCCGTTGAGGAAGGCCCCAAAGGATTGCAAGCTGCCAATGTGGTGCCCATCTCGTAAGACTCAGCCTCCTGGCTTGCCATAGGCTTAAGTTTTGCGAAACCGACAGAGTTGCCGTGAGGCAGCTCTGTTTTTTTTACCCGGCCCTCTCCGCCGCTAAAGCGGCACCTCCCCCAAATTCGTAAAAGCATCGAAATAATTATTCGAAATCTGAACGAATTTGGGGGAGGCTGAGCGGGGGCGTAATTCAGTACATTCGTCGTAAATCTTGCCATAACTCGAGTGCTATAATGCATATGAACCAGTAACTTTTTCCTTCCTTCGACGACTACTTAAAATATGGTTCTTCTTGGGATTTTCAAGCGGGATGTGAACAAACACACGGTCCTCGCCTCGGGACAGGTGGTACCGGACCCGACGCGTTGTGTCCAGTGTGGAATTTGTACCTACAACTGCCCGATCGGGATCGATGTGCGTGAGCATGCCT
>Ga0105098_10000693_pt1 | contig 11898 bp, 12 predicted proteins | sample PPLLak21cMay2015_FD_79137 | JGI IMG/M metagenome (GOLD analysis project Ga0105098, IMG submission 79137) | Freshwater sediment microbial communities from Prairie Pothole Lake near Jamestown, North Dakota, USA - PPLs Lake P7 Core (1) Depth... | ecosystem: Environmental > Aquatic > Freshwater >... | reverse complement strand
GCGTACGCGGCAACGTGCAGCCCGGCGACGTCATCCTCTCGGGGGGCGGCCGCGCGGTCAAGACGGAGGCGCGCACGGCGGCGCAGGTGAACGAACTGCTCGCCAAGCTCGAGAAGGGCGAGTCGGTGACGCTGCGACTGAAGCGCGGCGACCAGACCTTCTTCTCGACCGTTCGCCTGCAGAACGGCGAGTAGCCGGAGGCGTCGTCCCCGAGCCCGACCCGTGCGCTTCACCCTGCTGTCGCGGTCGTACTGCCACCTCTGCGACGAGATGCTGGAGGCGCTGCGGCGGGTCGCGGCCGGAGCGCCGGTCGACGTGATCGACGTCGATGCGCCCGAGCACGCCGCGCTCGAGGCGCGCTGGGGCGACGCTGTGCCCGTGCTGTTCGCGGGGGAGCCTTCCGCGGGTCACGAGCTCTGCCGCTACCGGCTCGACGCGGCGCGCGTGACTGCTGCGCTGGTCGCCACGCTCGCCGGCCCGGACCCGATCCGCTAGAATCCCATGTTTTGCATCGCTGCGCCGGGGGCTCGCGCCGCCGGCGCCGCCGCGCGTTGGCGCGGACACCCGTCCACCCGGACCGCATCCCGTGCGTCACATCCGCAACTTCTCGATCATCGCCCACATCGACCACGGCAAGTCGACGCTCGCCGATCGCTTCATCCAGCGTTGCGGCGGCCTGGCCGACCGCGAGATGAGCGAACAGGTGCTCGACTCGATGGACCTCGAGCGCGAGCGCGGCATCACGATCAAGGCGCAGACCGCGGCGCTGTCCTACGAGGCCCGCGACGGCCAGGTGTACCGCCTGAACCTGATCGACACGCCCGGCCACGTCGACTTCGCGTACGAGGTCTCCCGCTCGCTGTCCGCCTGCGAGGGTGCGCTGCTCGTCGTCGACGCCTCGCAGGGCGTGGAGGCGCAGACGGTCGCGAACTGCTACACGGCGATCGAACTGGGCGTCGAGGTCGTGCCGGTGCTGAACAAGATCGACCTGCCGTCGGCAGAGCCGTCGCGAGTGATGGAGGAGATCGAGGACATCGTGGGCATTCACGCGCACGATGCAATCCTGGCGAGCGCCAAGACCGGCGAGGGCATCGACGACATCCTCGAGGCCGTCATCGCGCGCGTGCCGCCGCCGCAGGGCGACCCGGGGGCGCCGCTGCAGGCATTGGTCATCGACGCGTGGTTCGACAACTACGTCGGCGTCGTGATGCTCGTGCGCGTCATGAACGGCACGCTGAAGCCGAAGGACAAGGTCCTGCTGATGGCGACCGGCGCGGTCCATCAGTGCGAACAGGTCGGTGTCTTCACCCCCAAGTCGGTCGCGCGGGACCAGCTGTCGGCGGGTGAGGTGGGCTTCGTGATCTCCGGGGTGAAGGAACTCGCCGAGGCCAAGGTGGGAGACACGATCACCCACGTGCAGCGGCCCGCGGCCGGCGCCCTGCCCGGGTTCAAGGAAGTGAAGCCGCAGGTCTTCGCCGGGCTCTTTCCGGTCGAGTCGAACCAGTACGAGGCGCTGCGCGAGGCCCTCACCAAGCTCAAGCTCAACGATGCCTCGCTGCACTACGAGCCCGAGGTGTCGCAGGCACTGGGCTTCGGCTTTCGCTGCGGCTTCCTGGGCTTGCTGCACATGGACATCGTGCAGGAGCGGCTCGAGCGCGAGTACGACATGGACCTGATCACCACGGCACCGTCCGTCGTGTACCAGGTGCTGCAGCGCGACGGCACCGTCGTCGAGATCGACAACCCGTCGAAGCTGCCCGACCTCTCGCGCGTCGAGGAGATCCGCGAACCGGTGATCAACGTCACGATCCTCGTGCCGCAGGACTACGTCGGCCAGGTGCTGACGCTCTGCACCGAGAAGCGCGGCGTGCAGAAGGACATGCAGTACCGCGGCCGGCAGGTGGTCATCCACTACGAGCTGCCGCTCGCGGAGGTCGTGATGGACTTCTTCGACCGGCTGAAGAGCGTGTCGCGCGGCTACGCGTCGATGGACTACGAGTTCCTCGAGTTCCGCGCGGCCGACGTGGTGAAGCTCGACATCCTGATCAACGGGGAGCGTGTCGACGCGCTGTCGGTGATGGTGCACCGTTCCGTTTCGCAGTACCGCGGTCGCGAGGTCGTCCACAAGATGCGCGGCCTGATCCCGCGACAGATGTTCGACGTCGCGATCCAGGCGGCGATCGGTGCGCAGATCATCGCCCGCGAGTCGGTGAAGGCGATGCGCAAGGACGTGCTCGCCAAGTGCTACGGAGGCGACATCACCCGCAAGCGCAAGCTGCTCGAGAAGCAGAAGGCGGGCAAGAAGCGCATGAAATCGGTGGGCAGCGTCGAGATCCCGCAGGAAGCGTTCCTCGCCATCCTGCAGGTGGGCGAGAAGTGATGATCGCCGTGCCGACATCGGTGTGGGCAGCCGCAGGACGGGCGCCGACGTGCCGCGACGGACTGCGGGGCCGGTCCTTCGCGCGCATGGGACAATCCGGCCCGCGCCCAAACCTCCGGGCCCACGCAATCGCCTGGGTCCCTGCCCGATGAACTTCGCGCTGATCCTGTTTCTCCTCACCGTCGCGACCGGCGTCGTCTGGCTCGCCGACCGCGTGCACTTCGCGAAGCGCCGTCCCGCCGGCGAGCCCGAGCCGTGGTGGATCGAGTACCCGAAGAGCTTCTTTCCGGTCCTGCTCGTCGTGTTCCTGCTGCGCTCGTTCCTCGCCGAGCCGTTCCGGATCCCCTCGTCGTCGATGCGTCCCACGCTGGTCGTCGGCGACTACATCCTGGTCAACAAGTTCACCTACGGGATCCGGCTGCCGATCGTCGAGCGCAAGATCATTCCGGTCGGCGATCCACAGCGCGGGGACGTCGTCGTGTTCCGCTACCCCGTGAATCCTTCGCAGGACTTCATCAAGCGGGTGGTCGGCGTCGGGGGCGACGTGGTCGAGTACCGCGACAAGGTGCTCACCGTGAACGGCGTGGCGCTGCCGCAGCAGGCGGACGGCTCCTACAGCTACCTCGAGGGACTGCGTTTCGAGACGACGGAGCGGCGCATCGAGGAAGGGCGGGGCAGCTCGCCACGCCAGTACTCGATCGCCGTCAATCCGCAGGCGCCGACCGTCCAGCCGGGCGGCGTGCGGCCGTTCCCCGGTCGCGAGAATTGCGAATACAATGAAAGAGGTTTCCGCTGCAAGGTCCCGTCCGGACACTACTTCATGATGGGCGACAACCGGGACGCGAGCGACGACAGTCGCTACTGGGGCTTCGTGCCGGACGACCACATCCGCGGTCGCGCCTTCTTCATCTGGTTCAACTGGGACGACATCGCGGGCCTGACGTTCGATCGCGTCGGCAGCAGCATCCGCTGAGGGAGAGCGAGATGGACATCGGTGCACGGGCGGGAGCAGCCGGCGGACCGCCGGGGCGGCAGCACGGCCTCACCATCCTGGGGTTCCTGCTGGTCGCGGCTGTGGTGGTGATCTTCGCCATGGTCGGCTTCCGCGTGATCCCCTCCTACATCGAGTACCAGTCCGTCAGGAAGGCCCTCGACGACACGATGCGCGGAGGTTCCGCCGATCCGAACAACCCGGCCGCGTTCCGTGCCGAGCTCGCCCGACGCCTGCAGACCAGCTACGTCGAGGACGTCAAGGCGACCGACGTGATCCTGCAGCGCAGCGGTACGCAGGTCACGGCCGAGCTGGCGTGGGAGCGCCGCCTGCACATGTTCGGCAACATGTACATCCTGCTCGAGTTCGAGGCGACGTCGGCCCGGTGACGCCCCCGGATGGCCGCTGATCTCGCACGGCGGCTCGGCCACGCGTTCCGCCGGCCGGAACTCCTCGACCAGGCACTGACCCACCGCAGCCACGGCGCGCGGCACAACGAGCGACTCGAGTTCGTCGGTGATGCGGTGCTGAACTGCGTCGTCGCGCGCGCGTTGTTCGAGCGCTTCCCCGACCTGCCCGAGGGCGATCTGTCGCGTGTGCGCGCGAGCCTCGTCAATCGCGACGCGCTCGCCGACGTCGCGCGCCGGTTGGAGCTGTCCGGCACGATCCGTTTGGGCGAAGGCGAGCTGAAGAGCGGCGGCGCCGAGCGCCCCTCGATTCTCGCGGACGCGCTCGAGGCCATCTATGGCGCCGTGTTCCTCGACAGCGGGTTCGAGGCCGCGCGCGGAGTCATCGACCGCACGTTCGCCGAGGTGCTCGGCAACGCCGACCCGACGGCGTTGGGCAAGGATCCGAAGACGAGGCTGCAGGAGTGGCTGCAGGGCCGGCGGCTGCCCGTGCCCGCCTATCGCATCGTGACCGTCGAAGGCGAGGCGCACGCACAGACGTTCACCGCCGAGTGCGCCATCGCCTCGCTCGGGATCGTGACGCTGGGGCAGGGGACGAGCCGTCGGGTGGCCGAGCAGGCCGCCGCCGAGGTCGCGTGGTGCGCGGTGACTGCAAACGCCTCGCGGGCATGAGCGAAGCGCATCCCGCCACGCACCGCAGCGGCCACGTCGCGATCGTGGGCCGCCCGAGCGTCGGCAAGTCGACGCTCGTCAACCGGCTCGTCGGGCAGAAGCTGACGATCACGTCGAGCAAGCCGCAGACGACGCGCTACCGGATCGTCGGCATCCTCACCGAGCCCGGCCGGCAGTTCGTGTTCGTCGACACGCCGGGTTTCCAGACGCTGCACCGCTCGCGCCTCAACGAGCGCATGAACCGCACGGTCGTCGACAGCCTCGCGGGCGTCGACGTCGCCGTGCTGGTGGTCGACGGCAGGCGATTGACCCAGGTCGACCGCAACGTCGCGGCGCTGCTGCCGGCCGGCCTGCCGGTCGTCGTTGCCGTGAACAAGGTCGACACCCTTGCCGACAAGAAGGCGCTGCTGCCGGTGATGGCGGAGATCGCGTCGCTGCGCGAGTTCGCGGCGATCGTCCCGGTGTCGGCGGAGAAGGGCACCCAGGTGGACGCCCTCAAGGAGGAGGTCGGCAAGCTCCTCCCCGAGGCTCCGGCGATGTACGGCGCCGACGAGTTGACCGATCGGGACGAGCGCTTCCTCGCCGCGGAGTTCGTCCGCGAGAAGATCTTCCGGATGCTGGGCGACGAGGTGCCGTACGCGACCGCCGTGGGCATCGACCGCTTCGAGCACGACGGCCCCGTGCGCCGCATCTTCGCCAGCGTCTATGTCGACAAGGCGTCGCAGCGGGCGATCCTGCTCGGCGCGGGCGGCGAGCGCATGAAGGCCATCGGTGCTGCGGCGCGGCGCGACCTCGAGACGCTGTTCGGGGGGCCGGTGTACCTCGAAATCTGGGTCCGCGTGAAGAAGGGCTGGGCGGACAATGAGGCCGCGCTCCGGCGGCTCGGACTGTAGCCGCGATGGCGACGCGCTCGCTGCCGGAACGTCGCGACGACCAGCCCGCGTTCGTCCTGCACGCCTACCCGTACAAGGAGACGAGCCTGATCGTCGAGGCGTTCACGCGCGACCACGGGCGCGTCGGGCTCGTCGCCCGCGGCGCGAAGCGACCGCGCTCTGAATTGCGCGGCCTGCTGCAGGCGTTTCAGCCGATCACGGTCTCGTACGCGGGTGCCGGCGAACTGAAGACGCTGACCAAGGCCGAATGGCGCGGTGGCGTGCCGCTGCCCTCGGGACACGCGCTCCTCTCCGGCTTCTACCTGAACGAACTGCTGCTGAAGCTCCTGCCGCGCGAGGACCCGCACCCCGGACTCTGGGACGACTACGAGGCCGCGCTTCGCGCCCTCGCCGAGGCCGTGGCGCCGGTCGCGCAGGCAGCGGTGCTGCGGCATTTCGAGGTCGGGCTGCTCGCCGCGCTGGGCTACGCGTTGCCGCTGACGCGCGAGGCGGGGGGCGGCGCGGCGATCGATCCGGACGCGCGGTACCATTATGCGTTCGATCAGGGCGCGCGACCGTTCGCGGCCGAACCGGGCGCGCGATGGCCCCTGGTGCGTGGCGCGACGCTCCTCGCGCTCGCCGAGTCCCGCTATCCCGACGCCGAAACCGCGGCCGAGGCCAAGCGCCTGATGCGCGACGTCCTCGACCATTACCTCGACTCCCGACGCATCGAGAGCCGGCGCATCGTCGCCGACCTGCAGGCCCTCGACGGCGAACGCTGAAGGAACGATCGATGGAACATCCCCCCACGCTCCCGCCGCTCGCTGCCCCCCAAGGGGGCTGGTCAGTGGCTTGGGACGGCTCGGCGCCACTGACATGATCGAGCTGGGCGTAAACATCGACCACGTGGCGACGCTGCGTCAGGCGCGCCGCACCTGGGAGCCCGACCCGGTGTGGGCGGCCGTGGAGGCCCACCTGGGCGGCGCCGACGGCATCACCGTGCATCTGCGCGAGGACCGCCGCCACATCCAGGACGAGGACGTACGACGCCTGCGCGAGCTCACGCACATCAAGCTGAACCTCGAGATGGCGGGCACCGAGGAAATGGTCGGCATCGCCTGCCGGCTGAAGCCGGAAATGGCGATGCTCGTGCCCGAGGGGCGCCACGAGATCACCACGGAGGGAGGCCTCAACGTCGCCGGTCAGGAAGCGAGCCTGAAAGGCGTCGTCGCGCGCCTCGCCGACGCCGGCATCGTCACCAGCGTGTTCATCGACGCCGAGGAGCGCCAGGTGGAAGCTTCGGCGCGCATCGGCGCGCGTGTCTGCGAGATCCACACCGGACCCTACGCGCACGCGTTCCACGCGCGCGGCCGCGATCCGGAGAGTGCCGCGGTCGTCGCCGAGCTGCAGAAGATCCGCAAGGCGGGCGCAATGATCCGCAGCCTCGGCATGCGCTTCAACGCCGGCCACGCGCTCAACTACTTCAACGTGCAGCCGGTGGCCGCGCTCCCCGATGTGCGAGAGCTCCACATCGGCCACGCGATCGTGTCACGCGCCGTCTTCGTCGGCCTGCGCGAGGCCGTGCGCGAGATGAAGCGGCTGATCCGCGAGGCGGCGCGAGGAGCCTGATCGTGCGGAGCGCGATCCGGCAACGTGCGCCGTCCCGGCGAAAGCGGGGACCCACCGACTTTGGCATGCCGTCGAGATGACCTACGACATTCCCCGCGGCCCGGCGATGATCGGCATCGAGGGCCTCGAGCTCTCGGCGGCCGACCGCGAGCGGTTGCTCCATCCGCTGGTCGGCGGTGCCATTCTGTTCTCGCGCAACTACGCTGACCGCGCGCAGCTTTCGGCGCTGGTCGGGTCCATCCGGGCGTTGCGCGATCCGCCGCTCGTCGTCGCTGTCGATCACGAGGGCGGGCACGTGCAGCGCTTCCGCGACGGCTTCGCGGAGATCGCCCCGATGCGCACGCTGGGCGAGCTCTGGGACCGGAACATCGCCGCGGCGACGCGCGAGGCGACGCGCATCGGTTGGACGATCGGCCACGAGCTGCGGGCGCACGGCATCGACCTGTCGTTCACGCCGGTGCTCGACCTCGACTACGGCGCGAGTGCCGTCATCGGCGACCGCGCCTTCCACCGCAATCCGAACGCGGTGGCGCACCTCGCGGTGGCGCTGCGCCGCGGACTCGCGGCCGCCGGCATGGCGGCGTGCGGCAAGCACTACCCCGGCCACGGCTACGTCGCGGCGGACTCGCACACCGACGTGCCGGTCGACCCGCGCCCGTTCGCCGCGATCGCCGACGAGGACCTGGTCCCGTTCGCGGCGCTCGCGCGCGACGGTCTCGAGTCGATGATGGTCGCGCACGTCGTCTATCCGGCGGTCGACGACGTGCCGGCGGGATACTCGTCGCGATGGTGCACCGAGGTGCTGCGCGAACGGCTCGGCTTCGACGGGCTCGTGTTCTCGGACGACCTCGGCATGGCCGGCGCCGCTACCGCGGGCGACCTCGTGGCCCGCGCCGATGCCGCTGCCCGCGCCGGCTGCGACGTGATGCTCGCCTGCAACGACATGGCGGCGGCCGACGACCTGCTAACGCGCTGGCGACCGCTGCCCGGCCCGGAACTCGCGCGACGCTGGGCCCGCGTAGCCGGCCGCGCGGGAGGCGACTGCCCGGCCTGAACGGGATCCGCTCGGCGAGTGGGCCCGTTGTCGTGGGCCTCAGCCCGGACTGGCGGCAGTTCCCCGGTGGGGATGCGGCCAGCGGCCGCCGACCTTGCGCGTGATCTCCTCGGCGGTGTGGGCGACGACCGGTCCGAGTTGCCTGATGCGCGCGTCGGGAAGCCGCGAGATCGGGCCGGCGACGGAGATCGCGCCGAGGCACTCGGCGTGTTCGTCGTAGATCGGGCTCGCCACGCAGCGGGTGCCGACCAGGTGCTCGGCGTCGTCGAAGGAAAACCCGCGCTGGCGAATGACGCGCAGTGCGGCCCACATCGTCTCGGGCGACGTGATCGTATTGTCGGTGATGCGTGGCAGGCCCTTGACCTTGAGCATCGCGTCGACCTGCTCGTCGGGCAGCGTGGCGAAGATCGCCTTGCCGACCCCGGAGGCGTGCAGTGGTACGCGGCTGCCCAGCCGCACGATCGTGCGCATCGTCTCGCGGCACTGGACCTGGTCGATGAACACCGCCTCGGTGCCGTCCAGGATCGCGAGATTCGCCGTCTCGCCGGCCTGTTCCATCAGCCGCCGCATGTGGGGATGGCTCTGCGCGACCCAGTCGCGCGAGGCGAGGAAGCTCGAGCCGACGGTGAAGGCGCCGAGGCCGACGTACCACAGGCCGAGGTCGCCGGCCTGGTAGACATAGCCGGTCTTTTCCAGCGTGGCGAGCAGCCGGTGCGCGGTCGACGGTGCGAGCCCGGCGCGCTGGCCGATGTCGGTGAGCGTGAGGCCGCCCTCGGCACGGGACAGCGTCTCGAGGATCGACAGCCCGCGCGTCAGGCTCTGCACCTGGCCGGTGCTGGCGCCGGGCTTGCTGGGGGCACGGCCGCGGCGGGGAGGGGCGCTCAAACGGTGGGGCATCGCAACTTCAATGGGGTCGGCCCGGCAGGGCGTGTCCCGCGGATCTTGCCACAGCGAACGCGTGGTCGCAGGTGATGAACGGCGCCCGACGGGCACGAAAGCGACGGCGTTTCGTTGCGCTGCGTCAAACCTCGATCAACGTTGCCGGTTACGCTCGCACTCGCGCGGCCACGCTGTTAGGATGTTTGCCGTTCTGTCAAGAACAAGGGATGACACCCTCGCGCGGCCACCGGCACTTCCGGTGCCGCCGTGCGCCAATCGAGGAGGCAGTATGCAAAGCAATCGTCGTGACTTCGTGAAATCGTCGGCGGCGCTCGCCGCGGCCGCGGCCGTAGGCGGCTCGCTGCCTGCGTTCGCGCAGCAGAAGCAGGTGTGGAAGGCCTCGGACGTGCATCCGCTCGGCTACCCGACGGTCGAGGCGATCCAGCGCATGGGCAAGAAGCTGGAGACCCAGACCAACGGCCGCATCTCGATCCAGATGTTCCCGTCGATGCAGTTGGGCGGCGAGAAGGAGATGATCGAGCAGGCGCAGGTCGGCGCGCTGCAGATCGCGCGGATCTCGGTCGGTGCGATGGGGCCGGTGGTCGACGAGCTCAACGTGTTCAACATGCCGTTCATCTTCAAGGACGAGGCGCAGATGCGCCGCGTGATCGACGGCCCGATCGGCCGCAAGATGCTCGACGACTTGAGCGCCAGCCCGCAGAGCCGGCTGATCGCGCTGGGCTGGATGGACGCCGGCACGCGCAACGTCTATGCGAACAAGGCGTTCACCAAGCCGGCGGACCTCAAGGGCCAGAAGATCCGCATGATGGGCAACCCGATCTTCGTCGAGACGATGAACGCGATGGGCGGCAACGGCGTCGCGATGGGCTTCAACGAGCTCTACTCGGCACTGCAGACCGGCGTGGTCGACGGCGCGGAGAACAACCCGCCGACGCTGCTCGCCCAGAACCACTACCAGGTGTCGAAGGTGTACAGCCTCACCGGCCACCTGATCATTCCCGAGATCTTCGTGTTCTCGAAGCGCACCTGGGACACGCTGTCGAAGGAGGACCAGGCGCTGGTGACGAAGCTGTCGCGCGAGGCGCAACTCGAGCAGCGGCAGCTCTGGGACGCCTATACCAAGGAGGCGGTCGACAAGCTCAAGGCCGCCGGCGTGAAGTTCGTCGACGTCGACAAGAAGGCGTTCTACGACGCCACGCAGCCGGTGCGCGACAAGTACGGCGCGAAGTATGCCACGCTGCTGAAGCAGATCCAGGCCAGCTGACCACTCGCCGACGCAAGACGCGCGGGCCGGGATCCAACCCGGCCCGCGCGTTCGCGTGCCCACCGCAATGACTGCCAAACAACGCTACGTGCAGGCGATGGAGTGGCTGTACAAGGCCTGCGTCTGGATCTCAGGCGTTGCCTTGATCGTGATCACGCTGGTGATTCCGTACGGCGTGTTCATGCGGTACGCGATGAACTCCCCGTCGAGCTGGCCCGAGCCGTTCGCGGTGGTGATGATGGTGATGTTCTCGTTCATCGGCGGCGCGGCGGTCTACCGGGCGGGGGCACACATCGCCATCCGGGCGCTGGTCGACAGCGTCAACCCGAGGATCCGCACGGTGCTCGAGTGGGCCACGGAGGCCTGCCTCATCTTCTTCTGCGTCTTCATGGTGTGGAAGGGCTTCGAGCTGGTCGTGGCGACCTGGTACTCGTCGATCGCCGAGTTCCCGGGACTGTCGGTGGGCGTCGTCTACATGCCGATCCCCATTTGCGGGGTGCTGCTGCTGCTGTTCATCGTCGAACGCATCTGGTGCGGCGATCCCCCCAAGACGTCGTACATGTACCGCGACGACCCCGAGGCACTGGAGTAGACGATGGACGCACTCGTCCTCATTGGCTCGTTCGCCGTCCTCGCCGCCATTGGCGTGCCGCTCGCATTCTCGCTGGGGCTCTCGGCGCTCATCGGCGCGCTCTGGATCGACCTGCCGACCGAGGCGATCATGCTGAAGATCTCCGACGGCACGGACGACTTCTCGCTGCTCGCGATCCCGTTCTTCGTGCTGGCGGGCGCCATCATGGCCGAAGGCGGGATGGCTTACCGGCTGATCAACCTCGCCAAGGTGCTGGTCGGCTGGATCCGCGGCGGCCTCGCCATCGTCAACATCTTCGCCTCCACGCTGTTCGGCACGATCTCCGGCTCGTCGGTGGCGGATGCGGCGTCGGTCGGCTCGATCATGATTCCGCAGATGGTGCGGATGGGTTATCCGCGCGTGTTCGCGGTCAACCTGACGATCTGCGGCTCGGTGCAGGCGGTGCTGATCCCGCCCTCGCACAACGCGGTGATCTACTCGATCGCCGCGGGCGGCTCGGTGTCGATCGCGCACCTGTTCCTCGCCGGCATCCTGCCCGGTGTCCTGTTCGGGCTGTGCCTGGTCGGGCTCGTGCTGTGGAAGGCCGGGAGGCAGGACATGCCGAAGGCCGAAAGCGTGACGTTCCGCGAGTCCCTCAAGGTCGCAGCGGACTCGGTCTGGGGCCTCGGCACCGTCTTCATCATCCTCGGCGGCATCCTGTCCGGCGTGTTCACCGCGACGGAATCGGCGGCGGTGGCCTGCGTCTACGCCTTCGTCATCACGATGTTCGTCTATCGCGACTACAAGTGGAAGGATCTTCCCCGGCTGGTTCACCGAACGGTGAAGACGGTGGCGATGGTGATGCTGCTGATCGGCGTCTCGGCCGCGTTCGGCTACATGATGGCGCTGATGCAGATCCCGGCTCAGGCCACGGCGCTGTTCCTCGAGATCACCAGCAGCAAGTACGTGATGCTGATGCTCGTGAACATCCTGCTGCTGCTGCTCGGGACGTTCATGGACATGGCGCCAATGCTGCTGATCTGCACGCCGATCCTGCTGCCGGTGGTCACGGCGTTCGGCGTCGATCCCGTGCACTTCGGGATGATCATGATCGTCAACCTGGCGATCGGGCTGATCACGCCACCGGTCGGACCGACG
>Ga0105098_10000692_pt1 | contig 11917 bp, 15 predicted proteins | sample PPLLak21cMay2015_FD_79137 | JGI IMG/M metagenome (GOLD analysis project Ga0105098, IMG submission 79137) | Freshwater sediment microbial communities from Prairie Pothole Lake near Jamestown, North Dakota, USA - PPLs Lake P7 Core (1) Depth... | ecosystem: Environmental > Aquatic > Freshwater >... | reverse complement strand
GCTAAAGTTCGTGTCGGTGTGTTTGGAAATTTTCTTAAATACTGTTTGACTATTTTTGTTGTAGGATGCTCTTTCATTCTTTGCAGAATTTAGTTTGAATCTTATCGCCAACAGTTATTACTATTCCTAAAATGAAACTAAAAATAGTTTTTTTAGAAGTCAATAGTTGTAAGGTAGTCAAACCTATACGAGCGTTCTCCCACTGGCTACAAAATAAATCCTTTGCTTTACTTCCACTATGCTCGCCTTCTTGAATTTCAGCATCTAATACTAAATCCTTTTCTGAAAAGTTTGTATTTATCATTATTGTTTTAAGTTTAGATCGTCATTACTTTTAAAAGTTACTGCGCTGTTGGTTATAGTGCGTAAAAAGATATTCAAAATACCCACAAATAGCGCAATTAAAGCCATTATTTTGTGCTGAGTAGGCAAACTAAGTTCAAACACATTTAATAAGTCAGGAGTAATAATATCCATTATCGCCAATAAAGCCACAACGGCATTTAAAACAAATATTTTTGATTTAAAGATTGATTTTGTTTCCATTTTATATAATTATTAGTGTAAATCTTTTAGGTAGTACTTCCATTAACTTATCAAAGGTGCTTCCAGAATTGGTTACATCCTTTTGTCCGTCTTTATTTATATCTATTTGATCTTCGCCAACAGCGATACAACCTTTTAGTTGAGTGTAATAATTAGCCTTATGGATAGCTATTCCTGATCTATTGGGTACATTTAATATAGTAACGTGTTGATACGGTATGGCTGCTGTTGGGTACTTCTTTTCGCACGTGTATTGTCCATAAGGAATACAACTAATCTTTTGCTGATTATTTAACCAGGGCAATTCCAATGTTTTGCATTTGAAATCTCCAAAAGTCATCTCGCCCAATGTTTGAAGTCCTGTTCCTTCGTTACGCTTTACAATTAATTTATCTTGCATTTTTTACGATTTTGAAACTAAACTAACTAACCAACCTGCAATCGTGCCAAATATTAACCCAATAATAGCGATAACACCGTAACTCTTATTTTTGTACGCATCCAAAACCTCTATTTTTGCGTCGTGTTCAGCTAAAGCCTTTTGCGTGTATTCGCCGTGTACCATAATTTTAGCAAGTAATACAGAGGTACTATTGCGATATTCTTCACTGTCTTTTCGGTGTTGCTCTATCTCTGTTAAAGACTGCCTTACGAGTTCACGTAACGTTTTATCACTTGCTTCGTCTTTGCTCATAACTAATTTTTAAAATCGTTAGGGACTTGAAATATCATTGCGTAACCTGTTATCACTTCACTTTCTGTAATTGATTTTGTAAAAGTTAGCATATCATTTTCAATTATTGGTTCGATAAATTTAGTTTCATTGGCTTCAATAAATTCCTCAATCGTGCCATCCAACATTTGTGATTGACCAACTCCCTCGGGTGTATCAATAGCATTAAAATATAATAGTATTTTCATTTTAAAGTGTTATTAGTTCGTAAGTTATATACAAGTCTATTGTGCTATTGCCTAATGTTGGATTTACACCACTTGTCCCAATTAAGACAGCTGTTGCATCTAGTAATTCCGTACCAACGGCCCCTGACAAACCAGTATTAATAAAATAACGATGCGTCGTTGCTGTTGCATTTAGGATGTCGCAAAACATATATTGCGAATTAGCCCCTGTTGAAAAAAAGATATTTGTCGTTGCACCGTAAGCTGTTGTATTATAATTTAATTTTGCCGAAGCGGATATTATTCTGATTGTTTTTCCTGTCACTAAAGGAATAGCAGTTATTGCCGTAGTTCCTAAAGTTAATATTTGCGCTGAGGTTAAAGAAACTTTTTTAGTATAAATAATAGTTGCATCTGTTTCTATTCCTAAAACACCGTTCGCATTTGCTTTTACAGGTCTATCACCTGTTCCTGCTAATGATGAAGTTCTAATGTTACCTATAACGTGCAATGGGTCGGCAGGGGCTGTTGTTAAACTACCCACCATTAAGTTAGTTGATACCGCTGTATTACCTGTAAATTGTGCAGCCCAACTACGTGTTAAGGTTGCATTAGTTCCTGCTACAGGAGCTGTTACTCCTAATGTAACGGCATCTGTGATAGTACTTGCACCGACAAAAGAATACGTTGGTGCTGTTATTAAAAACTCACGCTGCAATGTTATTGCACCTGTTGCCCATTGCCTACCTGCTGTTGTAAAAGTGGCTGCTGGAATTTCAGTTGATAATGTTTGATTTGTGTTTATTGCACCTGTGTATATTAATCCTTTTACTACACCCGTAGCCGTTGCTGTTTGTGTTATTGCTAACTTTGCTAGTGGTGCTGTTGTTCCTATGCCTACGTTGCCAGTATTATTAATTACCATCCTGATAACAGCATCAGAGGTTGTTGACCCGTTTAATCGTGTAGCAAATTGTAATTTTCCGCCTCTATCATTTGCAGCACCTCCCTCAGTTATTGTCTGTATATATGCAAGTCTTTTGCTTAAAGAATTTGTCGTGTTTTGGTTATACATGAAGTCTATGTAACCAGCAGCTCGACCAGCAGCATCAGTAGTGCTATTGGATAAAAGTTCTAATACCCCCGAACCATCAGCAGCAACAGCAGTTCCAGCTATTGTCAAAGTGTTATAAGTACTTCCTGCTCCTAATACATTAGGCGCTGTTGTTCCTATACCTACATTACCAGCACTTGTAACACTTACTTTTTCAGTATTATTTGTTCGGATTCTAAAATCAATAGCATCAGTAGTTCCAATGAAATTAGTTGCTGCCACCGTTCCTGCATTACCTAATCTTGACCATGCTGTTAACGCCCCGTCCGCTCCCGTTGCACCTGTAGAACCAGTACTACCCGTTGCACCAGTTGAAGAAGTAACACCAGTGCTACCCGTAACACCAGTGAAACCAGTTACGCCAGTTACTCCTGTTGTGCCTGTTGCACCACTGCTGCCTGTCGAACCTGTTGTGCCTGTTGAGCCTGTACTGCCTGTGCTACCTGTGCTACCTGTACTACCCGTTGACCCTGTGCTTGGATAACTTACCCAGCTTAAAACTCCTGATCCATTATTTTGTAAGATAGTTGTAGCTGCACCTTGACTTGGTGGTAAAAGTAAACTAAATGAACTTGTTGGAGCCCATTCAATATTAGCTGTATTTGTATTTACAAATGATAACTTCTTTGTCCCTGCCAATGAATCGCCTATTGCAAAACTATTTCGTAATGTGCCATACTCTACCCCTTGTTCCGCTCCAGGAGAAATGAAAATCGAACCGTTACCAACTCCACTGACTACCACAACCCCTATCTCTTGTTGAATATAAGGGTGTACCGGCTGTATATCTGTTAATTGACCTGCTACATAAGGGCTGACATATAATATAGTTCCAACGCTAAAAGCCGACGTATTAAAATTAAATTCAGTCCTTCCAAACCTTTGTATCTTACCGTAACTATTATTAGTCATAGTCTTCATAACTATTCCCAATCCAGGCATTGTTGTTTGTGAATTAGATTTTGCTTTTGCTACGTTTGGGGCTATTCCGGTCGCTCCCGATGTATATACCACATCTCCCGGATTTAATGTAACACCGGATGTATTTCGTACAGTAGAAACCAAATCCCTTCCAAGCCTTGTTAAAATACCATCATTTCCTAAAGTGTTTAGATTTGTTATACCGTTATTTTCAGATGCAAATATTTCAAGTTTGCCCAAAGCAGGAAGCGTTGGAACTGAATTTGTATCTATTAAAATACCTTTTAAATTTGTTATTCTTTGACTTTCGCAATCACCACTATCAACAGAAATAACCATCCCTAAATTAGGTGTTGTTTGTGCAATTACACAACTACTCAAAAAAACTAAAATAATTAATAATATTTTTTTCATAATTTAATTAGTTACCAATGGAACCTGTGGAATAGCGCATCTATTATAAGGGGATGACAACTTTAATTTTATTTGAAAATAATATCCGTATAATTCACAGTCAAAACTATCCTCAAAATCATTTAAAGTTATGCTGCTTTTATTTGCTAAAACCCAATCATAATCATTTTGTTGAAGCTGATAAATAACATCTAACGCAATCAACAAACAATCGCTTAACACTTCTTTTTTATTAGATAAATCCTTTTGAACTAAATCACCGATATAAATTTTAAAGGAATGTGTTAATGTAGAACCTTCCAACGTAGCAGGCTCTAATACCGCTATCATTGCAGGGCAATTAACAACACCACTACTAGCAAAGTCCCACTCCTCACCAAAAAAGAAATGATTTATTTGTAAATGATTTGTGGCAATATTATTTAGTTCCTGTATTACGTTGTTGAGTGTCATCTATTACTTTTATTTTAGCAAAATATTCTTTAATTTTTTGCTCTATTTTTTTTGATACTGTCCCTTTTGGTTTGCTCATTTTTATAAGTAATTAAGTCTTCCATAATCAATCGGCAATCCATAATCTTTAGTAATGTCATCTAAGTTCCAACCGCATGTATAATTGTTAATAACAGGCTGAACAGTATCATAATCATTGCCTGCATCAGTGTACAAGGGATATAATAAATCATTTGTAATCAAATAGCGTGTTACTCTCTCGCTAAAAAATTGCGCCTTGTCTTTGTTTCTATCCATTAGTCTAATAACATCGACTTGTTGAATCGGTGAACTATTATCGCTTGACTTAGTTGAAATATTTTTGTTTGTGATGTGATACGTAAATAAATCAATACCTTCATATATTACCCAATACTTCAGTGCATCTTGAATATAATCAGTTAATAAAGTAGTGTTTAAAGCTGTCAATGTTCCTGCCACTATTTGCGCATCAAGTTCATTGTATAGTGCTGTTCCGAGTATCGGTAATATGTGCATACGTTGCGCATCTGCTATTGTTATAGTGATGTACTTCATATCTACATTGCCATCAATTAAGGTGTTATCCTTAATGAATTGTTCGGTAATAAATAATGCTGTTGTTGCCATGTTATTTTAATTTAGTAACATTTTGTACCCATATGTGTCTACATTGTGGAGTTGGTGCTGCTGTATTAGGATTAGAATACCAGCCCCCACGTGTTTGCCAAACATCAGTACCTAAATCATTGCTTAAACTTTGTATTTCTTCGTAAGTATAAAGTTTGTTCATCTTAACCATATCAATACAAAAATCTCTTGAAACTCCTTTTAAGTCAGGTGCATTTTTACGTAATTCATAAGAATAAAGTAATTCAATATTTGCTGTCTTTGCACCTTCTTCAATAACAATGTCTAGTGCTGCTGCTGATGGCGTAAATCCTAAATCTGTTGTATTCAAATATTCTAACTTAACTAAGTTATCAATTATTTTTTCTACTTCTTTTTCTGATATTTTTAAAACCTTTGCAATTTCTTTTGTAGGTGTATTTTCTTCTTTGTTCAATAAATCAATTACCGCCCTTTCATCTGCTGTCAATTCATTTGCAAAGTATTCAGCTTTTTTTTGTAATACAGATTGAAATGTAGCATTTTCAATTTCGGAACTTTTGTAAATATTAAACAATGATTTTGACCGACCTATTTTTTTGAACTCGCTAGTTAAATCAATAGTATAATGGTCAACACCAACTGCATAATTATTAGATGACATCAATAAATCTGTTTGCGTTTTGGTAGTAGTTTTTACCAAGCCCCCTGTAAGCCCAACAAGACCTCTAATTTCTTCCACACTCATTGATTCTAACACCTTATTAGCTACCAATGGGGATAAACTATTAATAGCATTTACTATTATTTTAACATCAGCATTTATAGTTTCTTTATTTGCTATACCTAACTTTTCTTTTACAACATCAATAGGCATTGCTTGTGAAATTAAAGCATCAGGAATACCAAAGCCAATAGCTGTTGTAGGTTCTAAATATAATTTTCCCGATATACCTTTTAACTTATAAAACTTGTTAAATACCTTTTCTAATATTCTTTGTCTTTTTGAAACATAAGTATTTTGAAATAACTCGTATGCTTCAATAATTTCTGTTCTACCACCTAACTGCCCCTCTGTTTTAACACCAAATAAAATCGGTGAGCAAACTTTGTGACCTACGAATATTTCCTGCCTTACATCTTTTTTTAATTCAATATATCTTTTATCTAAATCATTTCCACTCAAAGAAACTACATCACTACCTCTGTCTTTGCCATCTGAAAAATTAACAATGATACCACCTGCCCGATCACTTCCCATGAACTTGGACTTAATCATTCTTTCTATTTCTTTTTTCTTTGGCTCGTCTGGAATACCGTTATAAAAGTTTAAAATAGTTCCTGCCGAAAATCCAGTCTTTATCTCTGATAAATTATAATTAGAGCATTCTAGATCGGTTTCCATTGCCTGTGTTGAGCCAATGTATTCAGGCATTGAATAAACGTTTGGATCTTTGCCTTTTCGTGGTGCTGTTATTTGAAACAGAAATATTGATGAACCTTTATTTACTTTTGCATCAAATGGTAAATATTCCTTTAAACCTGTCTTTTCTTCGCTTTGTGAAACGTTCGCCCAATCTTTTGAGTAATAGTATTTAGACTGATCTTCGTTGGTTCTAATCTTATTAAATGGAATGTGGAATAAATCAAAATCAGTTCCTAATTTATTCCAAATAACCTCTAGTGCAAATCCGTTAAATATTTCAAAATCTAAAAAGACTGCATCACTAAGTTCGTTAAGTGATTCGTCAGGATTGATTGAATTAATAAAATCATTTGCAATCGCTGTATTAGTCATTGTCATCCCAGCTTTATTGACCTTCCATCCGTTGCCTAAAATATAATTAACCTTACCAGTAATGATCGCATTATTGGTGGAAGAACGCATAAATAAGTCAATCAAATAGTCCGGGTAATCATTGGTTTCGCCCCAGTATATCCAATCTTTTCCGCGAACTTGTTTAAATTCAGGAACTTTTTGATTCTCAAATTTAACAAACATTAAACCGTTTTCTTTATTGGGAACCTGATCCATAGCCTTTGTATTTTCTTGTTGTTGGATTATAAACGGTTTGTAATTTTGCCGTTCCTATTACTTTTAATTTTCCATTCTCAAGCTTTGCGCCTGTTGCTGATTCTAAAAGGTTTGTTGGTGATGCTTGTTCAAATATTTCATACTTCCAAAAACCAGTAGGATTAAGATTGATAACACCGCTCGAAGCATTTATAGTTCCGCTTGTTTCTGTAATTAGAAACTTATCGTACCTATCTTTGTAAGATGATAAATTAGCGGAAATAAATAGAACGCTCTCACGTGTTAGATCGTTTGTGAACTTAAATAAAAACGTTGGCGATGCTATCGTTACCTTTTCAGTTAGCGTTAGTATAAGCGTATTATTTGCGTTTTTGTTTATAAGAAGCATATCAAAGTAATATAGCAAAAAACTGTTTTTTTTCCTTTTAAAAACAAAAGGCTCGACAAATTAATGCCAAGCCCTTTATCCCCTTAAACCAAAACTTTATGCTGTTATTTGTAAACTCGCAAAAATTGCATCACTAACTGTATTAGCAGGAACTGGTTCCTTAGCGGTAAAGGTTAAAGTATAACCGTTCATATCACCCATAGCTTTTCCTGTTGTACCTTCGTTACCTGTTAAGTCTGCGCCATTAGATTGCCCCATAACATGATTAATACCGTTTGCATCTTTTACAACTATCATCAATCGGTTGTAAGCCAATGTAAGCAAATTATTTCTGTGTGCAGCACTCATTTTCTTTATTGTAAAAGTTAATGTTTGCTCTGAAAATACAGTACCGTTTTCAACTGATATTTTTACGCTATCCGTAAACTGCGCATTTTCTTTTGTTAATTCGTATTTAAACAATTGTTTTCCTGATGAACAAGTCATTGCAGAAATAACACCACTTGCAGCTGTTATGTTTGCTTGTGGCACGTTTGAATATTCGCCAATCAAAAGAGATAAGCCCGAACCGCCTACTGAATCTCTACAGTCTATTGAATCTCCTTGAATTATATTGCAAGCCATTTTGTTATTGTATTAAAAGTTTATAAATAAATGGGGGATATTATCCCCCACTTTTACTATGTGTTTTTGTAGGTAATTACCTCAGTTGTATAAGCAATTTGATAGCCAATTTTCCACTTAATTGACATTTTTATATTAGCGTCATCTTGAGAATACCATGCCTTTGCCTCTTCCATGTCGCTGATTAAATCAGTCCCAACAAAAAGGTTAGCAGGGTAGGTACAAACAATACGCTGACCATAACTAGCTAATGAGCCAGACAATACATTTAAACCATGAGTTGCAACCACTTTCAATCCACTTCCAGGCAATGTGATAGTACCTGTATTAGCTGAATCCCCTGCTGTGTAATTGAATGCGTTTAAATCTTTTAATGCAATAATTAAAAGTCTGAAAGTGTCCCATCCGCAAAATGCAACCATATCTTTACCAGGTGCATTTAGTAATTCAGCAGGAATCTTTTTGTAAACGTCATCAAAAATACCTATAACGTTGTTTGCTGTAATAGCTGCTGTTGCTGTTGCTAAAATTGGTGAGCCTGCATCAATTTTTTTTAACCAACCATCAACTTGTTTAAGATCTTGAACACCTAAGTTCGTATCACCTTGCCAGGTGTATTTTTCAGCACTTGCATTTAAGTTAGCCATTACATTATCCATAATCAATTGCTCAAATGGCATTGTATCATAGTTAGAACCTGCTACTAATTTAGTTGATGTATATTTGTTTTCCAATGTTTCAGGGCAAAAAGTATCATTCCATTTTAAAGGTGATACAGTCAAAGTAACATCTGTAAAAGTAGATGAACCTGAAGCATTGAATGAACACACGCCACCAACTTGAATCGGAGCAGTGTTTGCAAACAGCATCAATTTATCTGCGTTCTTAATACCAGCTTGTATGCTGATACCGGGGTATTTTAAAGTCGTAGCGCCCAATATTGCTGCGGTGTAAATTTTGTCTGCGTTCTCACGTACATAAGTAGTTAGAGAACCTACGGTAAATCCTGCCATAAATTTTAATTTTTTTTTTTAGTTAATTTTGTTATTTATATTTTGTAAATCTTCTCTGTATGCCTTTCTAAATTCAGCAACATTAAATGCTTTTTTTGTTGGCTCTGTTGGTGCAGCACTAGGCTCATTACCAATCTTTGTCAATAAAGAAAACATTTGTTTTATTGTTTCATTTTGTAGTTCAATTTTATTTTCTAATGCTGATAATTCATTATTTTTTTGTGTTGCAAAATTTTCTTTTGCTGACAATAAATTTTCAAACATCTTATCAATAGCTTCTTTTGAATAGTGAGATTCTTTGATAGTGCTTTCAATTACTGATTTCGCCTTTGATTCCGTTGCAGCAACTGGAGCAGCTACTGGAGCAGCAGCAGCTACCTCTACTTCTACTTCTTCTTCAACTGGCGTTATAGCAGTTACAATACCGCCTACTGTGGTGAACATTGTTCCATCTTCTAATGTATGGTCTGCATCAGGAGCTTCAACTGCACCTTGCTCTGTAATAACAAAAACAGCAACACCAATGTCTAATTTGTCACCTTCATAACGCACGATAGTTTCACCGTCAGCTAATTTAGCATCGACAAATTTTTGAAGCGAAACAAACGCTTCTTTGATTTTCTTTAGACCTTCCAATAATTTTGACTTATCCATTTTTGCTTAGTATTTTAATTAATATAGTAGTTACTTTTATTATTGCCCTTTTATAATTGTGCTATATCATCAATCATATCTACGATCTCTTGTTCAATAGATACATCTTGAATTTCCATATCAAACATACCTTCCACTGAATAGCCTTGAAAAGTGCCATCTAGAACTGATTTCCACACTTCGTCATTATCTACTTTATAAGAACCAAACCAACTGCCCTCTGTTATTCCTGTGAATCCATCAGGAACTTTAATGCCACGTTTTGCATCAATAATAAAACTTTCAAACATATAAACACCTTCCACTTGCTTAGCAGGATCGTGCATCATGTTAACATTTGATGTGTTCTTTTGTTTAAAAAACTTTTGCGCTATCTTCTCAATTTCAGCAGCAGGAAATACAACGTAATATTCATCACCTGTTTCTCCTATGCGATATATTGGTAAGTCAGCTACCATTAATGCACCTGTTATAATTTTTCTTTTAGCATCGACTTTAAACTTCATTTGCTTACTAAAAGCAAACCAGTTCCGCTCAGTTGCAGGGCTATCAACTAGCGCAACGTAACTTACAGCACTATCACCATCTTCCGTAATTGACATGGTGTATATCGGTAGTTTCTTTTTAGGCTTTTTCTTCATTATATTAATATAGTTATATTTATATTTATTTACCTTTTATCCGTGCTTAGCTAAATTTTCGATTTGGCTAACTTGGTTTTGAGTTCCTGTTATTTCCGTTTCAACTACATAGGCTTTTATGCTTGTTGGTGTGGTGTTTGTAGACCGTACCGAACCATCGGGATTAAGTGAAGTCGTTGATTGTGAAGGTGCGTTAATTGTTGGTGTAGTTCCAACGGTCGGTGCTGAAATTGCAGGCATAGAACCACCACCAGATCCATTAAACTTACTAGCTGCTATCTTTGCAACGTTTGCAGCAGATGTGACTGCGGTAGCTATAAAAGCAGCTATTGCACCGGGATTCGGAACTCCTAATATTGTTAATGGTGATACTGCTAATGAGTTCTGGACTGCTTGTATTCCTGAAACAATCGCTGCTGATAATGATAAAGCCTTATTTATATTAAATTGCTTTTTAGCCATTTCAAGTTCTTCAGCACTTCCCTTTTTTAGGTTTCTACTTTTAACAGCAAAGAATAAATCGGACAAACCTTGTAATGATTGATTTGAAGCCTGTGCTATTGCAAGTGTATCTTGAATCCTTTGTCTATCCTGTGCTGCTTCAAGATCTTTATCTGCTTTACGTTTATCAATCGCAGCACTTGCAGCATCAAAAGCTAACTTTGCTTGTTCCGTTTGGTAAGCATCTGCTTCTTGTTTGTCTTTAAATTCCTGCTCTAATTCTGCCTTAACCTTTAATGCAGCTTCATTTTCAAGTCGCAAAATATCATCTTCTAACTTTTGTTTAGCTTCAAGTTCTTTGGCATAGCCTTTTTTATTTTCGTCTAAGCGTTTTTCGTAGGCTGCTTTATCATTTGCTGCTTTGTCATCATTGTATTTGTCAGATAAGTCAAGTATATCATTGTAGGCTTTTTTATTCTCTTTTACCAGTTCGTCTAACTTCTTTTGATCATCTTCGCTTAACTCCCCATTAGCTAATTTACGTGCCTTTAATTGCGCTATAACAGCATCGTTTGTCTTTGTGATTGATCCTAACTTTGCTATCTCGATTAGTTCAGTTGCTGTTCCGGCTCTTTTTGCTGCCGAGATTTCGGAATCGTATCTATCGCTATTAGCGTTCTTTATCCGTTCGTTACTTTTAATAATGCTATCGGCTACCTTTGTAGCTGCAAAATCCGTGGCACCTAAAAAATCTAAAAAGTCTTTACCAGCTTGAACAACTGTGCTAATAACTTTACCGAGTGCATCGAACGCATCACCTATAAATGATACTTTATCCTTTAGAGCAAACATAGCAGCGCCAATAGCTGTGACAATGCCAACAACTAAGAAAATTGGATTAGCCATTATTGTTTGCTTCAATACGTTAAATCCATCACCTAAACCTGTTAACCCTTTTATCCCCTCACTAAAAGCCATTACCGCTTGCAACTTCACTAACTGCTTTTCAAGTTCTTTATTCTCTCCACCAAACAATGCAGCCGCACCAGTAGCAGCTTGAAATCCACTTGCAACCCCACCTATAACAGTGCTAAATGCTTTTACTTTTCCCTCAGGTGTGAATGACTGTATCTCATCATTAAGATC
>Ga0105098_10000691_pt1 | contig 11918 bp, 8 predicted proteins | sample PPLLak21cMay2015_FD_79137 | JGI IMG/M metagenome (GOLD analysis project Ga0105098, IMG submission 79137) | Freshwater sediment microbial communities from Prairie Pothole Lake near Jamestown, North Dakota, USA - PPLs Lake P7 Core (1) Depth... | ecosystem: Environmental > Aquatic > Freshwater >... | reverse complement strand
TTGCTTTGGATACCTACGTTGAAAGTCCATTGATCATGATGTGCGCTGTCCCAGGCGATCAACTCGATCCGGCGGTGGAAACCTCCTATCGAGAAGCAATTGACAAACATTGGCCCGCGACTCCGCCGATCCAACGGATCGATCGTTTCGATTTTTATGACAGGACGAAACAAGCTTTTGCCGTCCTCATGACTGGTGAGACGGCGAAATATGGCAATATCATCCTGAAAAAGGGTGTGACTCCAGCGACCGGGAAATAGAATCTTTGACGATAGGAGAATGTTCATGAACAGATCACTTGAAAGGATAGATCCTGCTTTGATACCCTGCAGAACCCTTTATACTGGTGCAAAGATCCCCACTATAGGGTTGGGAACGTTTGGCTCGGATCGTTTTACCGCCAGTGAAATCGCGGAGGCGGTTTTAGGCGCGGCTGCCATTGGGTATCGTCATTTTGATTGTGCAGCCGTGTATGGAAATGAAAAGGAAATCGGCGCCTCCCTTCAAAAGATCATGAGCAGCGGCATCCGGCGTGAAGAACTGTGGATCACCTCCAAGCTTTGGAATGATAAACATGCGGAAGAGGATGTCATCCCGGCCTGCCGGCAAACGCTCAAGGATTTGCAGTTGGAATATCTTGATCTTTATTTGATCCATTGGCCCTTTCCGAATCACCATGCTCCCGGTGTAGATGTAGATTCCCGTGACCCTCATGCAGTGTCCTATGTTCACGAGAATTATATGAAAACCTGGCGGCAAATGGAAAAGCTGGTGGAGCTGGGTCTGGTTCGACATATCGGGACTTCGAATATGACCGTTCCCAAATTGAAATTACTGCTGCGGGATGCCAGGATCAAGCCGGCCGCGAATGAAATGGAATTGCACCCTCATTTTCAGCAATCTGAGTTCTTCAAGTTTTGTATTGAAAATCAAATCGCGCCGATCGGCTTCGCACCGATTGGTTCTCCGACCCGCCCGGACCGCGATAAGACTCCTGAGGACACTGTGGACATTGAAGATCCCGTCATCGTGAAAATTGCCAACCGGCTGAACGTTCACCCGGCGGTGATCTGTGTCAAATGGGCTGTCCAGCGCGGGCAGATCCCGATCCCGTTCTCGGTCCGTCCCAACGAATATTTGAGCAATCTCAAATCTGCTGTCACCGAGCCTTTGACCGAGGAAGAAATGCAGGAGATCGCACGCATCGATAAGAACAATCGACTCATCAAGGGTCAGGTCTTCCTGTGGGAAAGCGCGAAAGACTGGCAGGATCTCTGGGACCTGGATGGACAGATTGCTTCCGCATGAGTTAAAGTGTGTCCAAAGAATATGGCATCCCAATTGATCCTGACGATCGATGTAGGAACTTCGAGCACAAAAACCTCCCTGTGGACAGAGGCTGGTCAACTCGTTGCTCATGCGACCTCCACCTACGATCTGCAACGCGCGCAACCCTTATGGGCGGAGATCGATGGTGATACCTGGTGGCAGGCCGTCTGCGAAACGATTCGGACGGTTCTCGCGACGAGTGGAGTGGATCCCGTTTCGATCGCGGGAATCGGCGTCGACGGAGTAGGCTGGACCCTGATCCCGGTGGATCGCGCCGGCAACCCACTTCATCCTGCAATGATCTGGCTGGATCGCCGCGCCGAACAGGAGACGGCCTGGCTCAAGTCATTGCCGGAAGCGGATCGCCTGGTAAACCTGAACGCGAATCCGCTGGACGCTGCCTACATTACTCCCAAGCTGATCTGGCTGAAGAAAAACCACCCTGACATTTTTGATTCGGCTCATAAATTTCTCGAAGCGACCGGCTTCATTGTGTCTCGATTTACAGGCGCATTTGTCTGTGATCATACTCAAGCGTACGGATATCATTTTTTCGACATCCGGAATCAAAAATGGGATGAGCATGCTGCTCGAACAATGGGCATCCCCATTGAGAAAATGCCTGAGTTGTGTAGCAGCACTGAGATTGCAGGAACTGTAACCAAGAAGGCTGCCGAACAGACAGGACTTAAGTCCGGCATCCCGGTGATCGCGGGTTGTTTGGATGCGGCCGTCGGTGCACTAGGCTCCGGCGTCGTCAAGCCCGGGCAGACCAATGAACAGGGAGGACAGGCCGGCGGTTTCGGGATCAGCCTGGACCGGGTCCTGGTGGAACCGCGTTTGATATTTTCACACCACGTGATTTCCGGACAATATCTCCTGCAGGCCGGAACTGTCGGTGGTGGATCCCTCAGTTGGTTCCGGGACCAGTTCGGGCAGCCGGAAGTCAGCGCAGCCAATCTACTCGGTCAGAATCCGTTCGAGCTTTTCAGCAGTCAGGTGGAGAAGTCAAAGCCCGGAGCAAACGGCTTGATCTTCCTGCCCTACATGGCTGGCGAGCGGACTCCCTTGTGGAGCAGTATTGCCCGAGGAGTATTCTTTGGATTGACATACAGTACGACGCGTGCCGACATCCTGCGGGGGATCATGGAAGGCTGCGCGTTCGCTGTTTATGATAATTTGCAGATTGCCGCAGAACACGGGGCTCAGGTGGATGAATTCTTGGGCTCCGGCGGCGCGACACAAAGTGCCGTCTGGTGCCAGATCAAAGCGGATATTTATGGAAAGCCATTCAGCGTTGCCAGGCGCACAGACGGAGGAGAAGGCGGGCATGGACTGGGATTATTTGCCCTGACCGCGTATGGAGTTGGACTCTCCAAAGACATTGGCACTTGTGTTTCCGACCTGCTTCCAACCCGTCAGGTTTTTGAACCCTCGGCAGGGAACCATCGCTTGTACCAGGAAATCTTCGCGGTGTATCGAAGCTTGTCCCGAAAATTAATGGATGACTTTGCACGACTCGCTGCGATCACACGCAGCGATCTCAAATAATATAACTTGGAGAATTGATCATGAAAGCCGCTGTGCTCGAAGACAAAATGGTTCTTACCTACAAAGATGTTCCCACGCCCGAACCCAAACCCGGTCATGTCCGCTTGCAGATCAAGGCCATTTCCATATGTGGCTCGGACATCAAGCGCTACGTGGATGGACATCGCATGTATCCGCTTATCCTGGGGCATGAAAGTTCCGGGATCATCGATCGCGTTGGCGAGGGCGTTAGCGGGAACTATGTAGGCAAACACGCTGCCATTATTCCTCTCGTGCCGTGCTTTGCATGCGAAGAATGCAAGCGAGGGTACTATTCGGCCTGTCATAGCTATTCATTTATTGGTTCGCGCCAATCCGGCGGCTATGCTGAGTTTGTTGACCTTCCGGAGAAAAATGTTTTTATTCTGCCGGATGACCTGCCCTTCGAACATGCCGCGCTGATCGAACCCTCGACGGTTGCCAGACACATGCTGGCGCTGGGAGATTTCAAAAGCGGACAAACGGCGATTGTGCTGGGTGCCGGCTCCATCGGTCTAATGATCGTACAATGGCTCCGCATCCTGGGCGCGGACCAGATCATTGTTACCGATATTTTGGAGGACAACTTGCAGACAGCATCCAGGATTGGCGCGCATGTTACGCTTAATCCTTCGAAAGTGGATGTGGCAAAAGAAGTACAGAAGCTGGTCGGTGGTGGCGCTGATCTGACATTGGAAGCAACTGGCGTTCCCCAAGTCCTGGAGCAATCCATCTCGCTGAAGCGTCCGCGTGGGAAGATCGTCCTGGCTGGGAATCAACCACTGGATAAGAGTCTTCCATTAACCTTCATCGAAAACTTGATGCGCCGGGAGATCAGTCTTATCGGTTGTTTTATGTCGTACTCGGCGCCGTTTCCCGGTCACGAGTGGACGGAGACTCTGGCAGCGCTATTGAATGGCAGTTTGGATATGGATACATTGATCTCCCACCGCTTTCCGCTTTCGAAGGCCCCGGAAGTGTTTGAAAAGATCGGCGCACATCAGTTGGCGCACCAGAAGATCATTCTAAGACCTGAGGAAGTGGCATGACTCTACAAAATGTATTGCCCTGGATTCTGCGCGCGCAACGGGAAGGCTGGGCTGTCGGCGCGTTCAACGCAAATACGCTGGAACAAGTACAGGCTGTCGTTGAGGCAGCTCAAGCGGAGAACGCGCCTGCCCTCCTGCAAGTCAGCCACCGGGCGTTAACGTATATCGGCAGCGGCAACGAGATCCAGGGCCTCAAATATATTGCCTCCATCGGGAAGGTCGCGGCGGAAAGTGTCGCTGTGCCGATCGCCCTGCATTTGGATCATGGCACGGAAAGCGAAGTGCTTCAAGCCATCGCTTTGGGTTTCACCTCCGTAATGTTCGACGGTGATAATCTCTCTTACGACGAGAACGTATCCGCCACAAAGCGGTTGTGTGAAACGGCGCGTGCAAATGGAGTTTGCATGGAAGCAGAACTGGGTGAGGTGCCCAAGCCGGATGGCAAGGCTTATGATGAAGCGGCTATTGCTCTCACCCAACCGGACGAAGCCGTTCAGTTTGTAGAAGCCACGGGAATTGATACGTTTGCCGTAGCACTTGGTTCCGTGCATGGTCTCAAGACAAAACAAATCTCATTAGATCTGGATCTTCTTAAAACAATACGCGAGTGTGTCTCTGTTCCCCTCGTCCTGCATGGATCATCCGGCGTGTCTGATAAAGACATCAAACAAGGTGTAGCCCTGGGGCTGTGCAAAGTCAATGTTGCCACGCAATTATCCCAGGCATTTACCAGGGCGATCCGTGAGGTTCTTAATCGGGATGATGAGATAGTTGACCCGCGTAAATATTTGGTCCTGGGACGGGAGGCTCAAATGGAAGCGGTTCGTGAGCGGATTCGTTTCTTTGGCGCGTCTGGGAAGGCTCGGTAAGCTGGTTATGATCCTCTGCCTGAATCTAAATGCTGCGATCGATAAGACAATTGTTGTCTCTTCATTTGAAATCGATAAAATCCACCGGTCCGAATCCGTGATTGCATTGGCCGGGGGAAAGGGTTGTAACGTTGCCCGGGCGCTCAAAACGTTTAGAGAAATCCCGGTTGTCTCCGGGTGGGTTGGAGGCTTTGCCGGTCAATTTATCGAAACAGAACTGCACCTGGAAGGAATCCAGACCGACTTCATTCATACTGATTTTGAATCGAGAACCTGCACTTCCATACTGGATCGCGAAAAACAGACCATGACGGAGATTTATGAAACGGGAGAGCCAATTCATCCGAAAAAACAAGAGGAATTACGAACCCATATTCGAACTACCATTAAAAACTATAAAGCTGTGACGCTTTCTGGAAGTCTGCCGCCAGGCGTCTTTTCCGATTTTTATGCCGATGTAATTAAGGTCGCCAAAGAAGCGGGCGTCTTGACTTTCCTGGATGCCAGCGGGGAGGCGCTCCGCAAGGGGCTGGAAGCGGGGCCATTCTTTGTCAAGCCGAATGAGACCGAAGCGAGAGTTCTCCTGAGCCTTCCCTCCAATGAACCTTTTGATTTTGCCGAAGGAGCCGCCGGGATCTCGAAGCAATATGGGACAAATGTTTTGCTATCGCTTGGAGCGGAGGGCGCGGTCGTTGCAAAAGGTGAGGAAACCTTTATTGTAAAGAATCCAAAAGTAGAAGCAAAAAGCGCGGTTGGATCTGGCGATTGCACTCTGGCTGGACTCACATACGGGATTTTGCATGGCTTGACGTTTGAGGAAGCCATCGTTTGTGGCGTGGCAGCCGGGACCGCCAACACCTTAACGATTGGAGCCGGTCAATTTACAATAAAGGACTTTGAAAGGCTGCGCGGTCAGGTACAAATTCTAAGGAGGTAAGCATGTCTACCACTGTTGGTCCGAATCGCTGGATCGGCTCGCTACCCAAGATCGGTATCCGTCCCACGATCGATGGTCGACGCAAGGGCGTGCGTGAATCCCTCGAAGAACAGACGATGTCTATGGCGCGCGCGGTGGCTGAGCTTCTGACGATGAATGTACGTCACCCCAACGGACAATCTGTGGAATGTGTCATTGCGGACACCACGATCGGCGGCGTGGCAGAGGCGGCTGCCTGCGCCGAGAAGTTTGCCCGTGCTGGCGTGGGACTCTCGATCACAGTTACACCCTGCTGGTGTTACGGCTCGGAAACCATGGACATGGATCCTCTGATCCCCAAGGCAGTCTGGGGTTTCAATGGAACCGAACGCCCCGGAGCCGTTTACCTGGCCGCTGTGCTGGCGGCTCACAATCAAAAAGGGTTGCCTGCCTTTTCGATTTATGGTCAGGATGTGCAGGATGGCGGGGACCAGCATATCCCTGAAGATGTGAGGGAAAAACTTTTACGCTTCGCGCGCGCTGGCCTGGCCGTGGCGACCTTGCGCGGCAAATCCTACCTCTCTTTTGGCGCGGTCTCGATGGGGATTGCTGGATCGATCATGGATAACAATTTCTTCGAATCGTATCTTGGCATGCGCGTCGAAACCGTCGATATGACGGAATTCCTGCGTCGCATCGAAGAATGCATTTACGCTCCTGAGGAATTCAACCATGCCTTGTCTTGGGTAAAAGAGAATTGCAAAGAGGGGCGTGAATACAACCCTCCTGAAAAGCAGCGCAGTCGCGCGCAGAAAGACCGGGATTGGGAGACGGTCGTCAAGATGGCGATGATTGCCCGTGACGTGATGAACGGCAATCCGCGTCTGGCGGAACTCGGTTTTGGCGAAGAAGCGCTGGGACGTAACGCCATTCTCTCCGGGTTTCAGGGGCAACGTCAATGGACAGACTATAAGCCCAATGGCGATTTCCTGGAGGCAATCCTCAACACTTCCTTTGACTGGAACGGTCATCGCCAGCCTTATCTTGTTGCCACCGAGAACGACAGCCTCAATGGGACATGTATGTTGTTCGGTCACCTGCTCACGAATACGGCTCAGATCTTCGCCGATGTGCGCACGTACTGGAGCCCGGCTGCGGTGAAGCGCGTCACCGGTCATGAGTTGAGTGGACGGGCATCCGACGGCATCATTCACTTGATCAATTCCGGTGCCTGCACTCTCGACGCGACTGGTTGGCATGAGATTGACGGCCGACCTGCCATCAAACCCTGGTGGGAAGTGACGCCCGATGAGGCACAGAAATGTTTCGAGGCGACCACCTGGCATCCGGCTATGACCGAATACTTCCGCGGCGGCGGCTATTCAAGTACATTCCTCACGCGCGGGAATATGCCTGTCACCATGAGTCGCCTCAACCTAGTGAAAGGCCTGGGACCGGTGCTCCAACTCGCCGAAGGCTGGACCGTTGATCTGCCTGAAGAAGTTCATCGCCAATTGAACGAACGCACGAATCCCACTTGGCCCACGCACTGGTTCGCGCCCAAGCTTACCGGTCAGGGTGCTTTCCGCGACGTTTATTCTGTAATGGCAAACTGGGGTGCTAATCACGGCGCGCTAAGCTATGGGCACATCGGCTCGGACCTGATCAGCCTGGCTTCCATGCTGCACATCCCGGTTTGCATGCATAATGTTCCCGAAGAGAAGATCTTCCGTCCCAGCGCCTGGGGCGCGTTTGGCGCCAGCGATTATACAGGTGCTGATTACCGTGCCTGTGCGAATTTTGGTCCACTATACGGTTAATGAAAATTCAAGCCGGGAAAATTACAATGTTTTAGCGAATACAACTTTTGATCGTGAACGCGCAAAGGCGCTGTCTGATTCAGCAGAAGCTCACTGGCAGGCCATCCTGGACCGGAATATTGTCTGCTTCGGGCAAACCATGCGTGCAGGGTTCGAAGCTCAGGTGGCTATGTTCCCCAACATGATGAACGACCGTGTAGCGGGCTTACTTGATCAATATCGCAACTTTGCCATCGGCTGGAAGCTTTCCAGCGCAGGCGGGGGTGGATATTTAATCCTTGTTTGTGAGAAGCCTGTTCCTGGTTCAATCCGTGTGATTGCGCGGCGAGAAACGGATTGAAAAGTCGGTGTTGTCCACTATTGCTTGTTGTGCGCCAGGACCGATTCGCTAACCGTAAATGTTCCAGGCTATGCAGTATAAACACGTTCTGGCAGGATTTTGGAATGAAATTTGCAAGAAATTCAAAAGGTGATGATCATGGTTGAATTCATAAAAAAAACGAACAGCTTATTTTGCTTTCTGGATAACGAAATTCTGGAAATCGCACCCTGGGGTCCGGATGGAATTCGGGTCCGTGCCACGCGCCTGCCGGAGATCAAACAGGATTGGATCAGCGCTCTTCTCCCTCAGGAGGGACCTCAATCCGAGATTGAAATCAGCGAAACCGGGGCAAGCCTCCGCAATGGATCGATTCTGGCAAAAGTAACTGCTTCTGGGGAGTTGAGTTTTGTGAACGTCAAAACGGGGACCGTGCTACTGAGAGAGCAAGCCATTCATAGGCTGTCGATCCCAGCCAGGCATTATCAGGATGGCAAAGGCGACCTTTTTCACATCGACGTTTGCTTCGAGGCGTACGAGGATGAGCACATGTACGGATTGGGTCAGCACCAGCATGGACGCCTGGATCAGAAAGGCTGTGTCGTTGAATTGATCCAGCGGAATACGGAGGTGAGTATTCCGTTACTGCTTTCGAGCAGAGGCTATGGGTTCCTTTGGAATAATCCCGCTGTCGGTCGTGTGGAACTCGGCTATAACGCAACTCGCTGGGTAGCGGAAGCTGCCCCTCAGATCGATTATTGGATCACAACCGGGGATACGCCTGCTGAAATCCTGTCCCACTATGCCGACGTGACGGGTCACGCCCCCATGCTGCCCGATTGGGCATCGGGTTTCTGGCAAAGCAAATTACGCTATGCAAGCCAGGAAGAGTTAATAGCGGTTGCTGAAGAGTATCATCGGCGTAAGCTGCCCTTATCAGTAATCGTCATCGACTTTTTCCACTGGACCCGCCAGGGCGATTGGCAATTCAATCCAGAACACTGGCCGGATCCAGGCGAAATGGTGAAGAAGCTGGAAAGCCTGGGGGTGAGAGTGATGGTGTCGGTCTGGCCGACAGTCAGCTATCTAAGCCCCAATTATTCCGAGATGTGGCCAAAGGGATATATTACCCGCAACAAGGTCGGAACGCCTGCCCATGTATACTTCATAGATAATCAGGCGGAAAAGGGGATTTATGTCCAGTTCTATGACCCTACTCATCCGGGAGCGAGGCAGTTTATCTGGGAGAAGGTGAAACAGGGATATTATCAGCACGGGATCAAAATATACTGGCTGGATGCCTGCGAACCTGAAATCCTCCCCATGAATCCGGAAAACCTGCGTTTCCATGCAGGCGATGGAGAAGCAGTCGCGAACATCTATCCTCTTCACCATGTCCAGGGTTTTTATGAGGGAATGAAAGCGGAGGGTGAGCAGGATATCCTTTTCCTGTGCCGTTCCGCCTGGGCGGGCAGCCAACGTTTTGGCGCAGCGGTTTGGTCCGGCGATGTTTACTCGACTTTTTCAGCTCTACGCGCCCAATTAAAAGCTGGCTTGAATATGGGGCTCAGCGGCATCCCCTGGTGGACCCATGATATTGGCGGGTTTCACAAAGGCGATCCCACGGATCCGGCTTTTCGTGAACTGGTGGTGCGCTGGTTCCAATTCGGTGCATTCTCTCCCCTCTTCCGACTACACGGACATCGCCTGCCGAACACAGATGGTTTTGCCGGCGCGGCGAACGAAGTCTGGTCTTTTGGTGACGAGGCGTATGAGATTCTCAAACAGTACATGTTTATTCGGGAGAGGCTACGACCCTATGTTATGGATCAAATGCGCACTGCGCATGAGAAGGGCATCCCTCCCATGCGCCCTCTTTTCGTAGACTTTCCGGATGATTCAGCGTGCTATTCCGTTGACGATCAATATATGTTTGGACCTGATCTTCTGGTCGCACCGGTTCTGGATGCAGAGGCGCGCTCAAGGAGAGTGTATTTACCGGCCCACACCACCTGGAAAGATGCCTGGACAGGCAAGCAATATGAAGGTGGACAATGGCTCGATGTCCCTGCTCCAATTGAAACGATCCCTTTGTTTCTGAAAGCCGGTAGTCCTTTGATTGAGGTCTTTCAAAACACCAATAAATGAATGGAAAATTTAATCTGAAGATTACACATCCCCGCGGGGTATATATCTGATATACAGCTACAAATTCCGTCCGACAGCCCTGCATACCACAGGATAGCCCCCGGATATGGGATGACACTTCAAAGACAAGGATAAATTCTTTATATTGCGGAATACTCGTTTATGGGTATTCGACTTCACTCTCGTACACGATCATACCTCACACCCCTGCTTTTCAAAGCCGGGGTGTTTATTTTTTAAATATAACAGGGCGACTCACCTTCGAGCCGCCGACATAGAAGTTTGATTATTGTTTGAAACTTACTAACTTTACAATTCAACTTTCATCAAGAGATTAATAGTCTCTTGCGTCTGCCCCGCATGATTGAGAACGCTTGTACGAAACGGAAAAAGTGAAAACCGAGTGGGAGTTGGTGAGTAATTGCCTATAATTTACAAAAACTGGCGATCGGATCGACCGCCAGTTTTTTCACTACGAATAAACGTCCTTGCCGGATGGCTATTTTTACGGGATTTGGGGGCTGTCCGGTGGTTCTTCCAGACAGCCCCGAGTCTGATTTCTCCGTTTGGTTACGTCTTAGGGGCGCACAACCACGGTGAGCGTCACCGACGTAGACGAGCCGACGCAGCCCAGATTGTTGCCTTCGTAGATGACGGTAAGGGTGTACGTCCCCGCCTTCCACTTGTTGGACGAAACTCTCAGCCTGGCCATCCCGCCCCCGTTCGTGTTGTCGATGCCAAGGACCGTCGGCACAGCCTCACCGGTCACCGGGTTGCGATCGAGCGTGAAGCGGACCGGCTGGCCGATCTCGCAAGCCCACCTCCGAGCCGACAGGACGGCGCTCGGGGTGAACCAGTTCGACCTCGACCTGGTGTGGACCCTCACCAATTGGCTGCCGGTGTACTTGAGCGAGGTCAGGACCCGTGCGTGGACGAAGATGGTTTGTTGCTTGGTCGAGGTATTTCCGGAAAGATCGGTGACAGTCCATGTGACCACGTTCCTGCCAATCGGGAGGACCTCCGGCGCGTTGCTGGTAATCGTCAGCCACGACGGATCATCGAAGGCGTCCGTTGCGGTGACGCCGGCGATCTCTGCCGTCAGCCCGTGATAGCCGTCGGTGTCGGTTGCCGTGAGGTGGATGGGGGATGTGAGATGGAGTTCGGGGACGGTCCAGTCGAGCAACCGGCCGACACCCCAGTGCGACGTGCTCTGGTAGCCGGCGTTGGTCGGATCGGCCCAATTGCGGATGCCAACTCGGGCGCCGTTGGCGGCATCGTTCACCTGGAAGTCGAGGCCGTGGAAGGTCAAGGCTCCGCCTTCATCGAGCAGGCTAATGGATGCCTCGACGATGTAGCCGTCAGCGACAACACTGGTCGCGCTGACGAGCCTGGCCTGCTGGGCGGCGGTGTCACCGGTGCCGAACGAGACCTCATTCTTGTAGTTGATGCGGATCTGGGTGTCATCCGGCCGGTACGTGCCGTTCTTGTAGTTGCCGGCGTCGACGTAGATCTCGACGGAGTCTTTCTGCCACGGGTCGGAGGCCGTGTCGTCGAGGACGGCGTCGTGGACGTGGGCAAGAATGTAGAGCGTGCCGTCCTGCCAGAGGGTCTTCACGTCGGCCGTCGCTGTATCCGTGCCGGTTGTCTGCTTGCCGGTCGAGACGGTGTTGGCGAGCGCCCAGACGTCATCGACGCTGCCGTCAATCGCCGGAGCGCTGCCGTCGCCAATCCCGACCACTTCGAGGTACGAGAGCGGCTCGGCGAGCGTGAGCGTGGCGGTGGCGCCAGGGTCATTCCAGCCCAGCGTGTTGGCGCCGTCCGTCAGGGCAACGTCGAACTGAACCTGGTCATCCTGCGCGGCGCCGCTGAGCGGCAGGTGAACAACCGCCTTCCAGCCAC
>Ga0105098_10000690_pt1 | contig 11941 bp, 9 predicted proteins | sample PPLLak21cMay2015_FD_79137 | JGI IMG/M metagenome (GOLD analysis project Ga0105098, IMG submission 79137) | Freshwater sediment microbial communities from Prairie Pothole Lake near Jamestown, North Dakota, USA - PPLs Lake P7 Core (1) Depth... | ecosystem: Environmental > Aquatic > Freshwater >... | reverse complement strand
TGACGCCGTGACCACATTCCAGGCTTGGAAGACGGCAGCCCGCGTCCACACTCTCCCCGCGGCCGTGGTGCCGGTTGTGGTCGGCTCGGCCCTCGCCCAGTCGGATGGCGTGTTCCGTTGGGACGTCTTTCTCTATGCCCTGTTGGCCGCGGTCGCGATCCAGGTGGCGGCCAACTTCGCCAACGACGTCTCGGATGCGCACCGGGGGGCCGATACCGGAGACCGGGTGGGTCCGCCGAGGATGGTTGCCCTGGGACAGATCACGGCAAGGCAGATGTGGGTCGGAGTGGTGGCGGCACTGGTGATAGCCGCTGGCGCCGGTATCGCGCTCGCAGTGATCGCTGGACCCGTGATCCTGGTCATCGGCGTGGTGTCCGTCGTCGCGATGCTCGGCTATGTCGGCGGCCCATTTCCGTACGGTTACCGGGGACTCGGGGAGGTATTCGTCTTCCTCTTCTTCGGCGTGGTGGCCACGGTGGGCAGCCGGTACATCTATGACATGACAGCGCCGCTCCCCGCGTGGCTCCTCTCGGTTCCGATTGGTCTGCTGGCGGCGGCAATCCTCGTGGTCAACAACTTCCGCGACCTCGACACCGACCGGGCGGCAGGGAAACGGACACTCGCCGTGATCATTGGACCGGATAACACGAGGACGCTGTTCGTCACCCTGGTCTACGGCGCTTTTTTCCTGATCGCTCTTTTCGCCGTGCTGCGATGGACCCCCTTCCCTACAGCCTTCGCCGCCCTGATCGCTCCGTACGCCATGGGCCCGGTGCGGATCATCTATCGCAAGAGCGACGGGCCTGCCCTGATCCGTGCATTGAAAATGACTGCTCGTCTCCACCTCTGGACGGGGTTGGTGATCGCAGCCGGGGTGCTGATCTAAGTGGAACCGTTGGGGATTGGCGTAGCGTCGAAAGGACCATGAGAAGAGCAATTGCCCTCGCCGCCATCCTTGCCATCGCACTCACTGCCTGCGCCGATCCCGGCGAGGAAGGAGCGTCCGACCCGACCGCCAACGCCTGGGTCCTCGAGGCCGGCACGCTCGATGGAGCCGACATCCCGATCGTCGAGGGATTCCCGATCACGCTGATCTTCGACGAGCCGGAAGGGACCGCGGGGGGGAAGTCGGCGTGCAACCAGTGGTTCGGCGGTTACACCCTGTCCGGGAACGAACTGACCTTCACCGATGTCGGCGGGACCATGATGGCCTGTGTCGACGAGGGGGTCATGGAATCCGAGGCGGCATTTCTCGACGCCATGGGCCTGGTCGAGCTGTTCACCATCGAGGATGGTCAGCTGAACCTCTCCGGCGAAGCGGTGGACCTCCTATTCGTAGTCGACGAGACAGCCACGACGACTACCTCCTGATTCCCCATCCTTGAGGAGGCTCGCCGCCGCCACCGCCGCGTGCTTTGTGTTCATGGGTGTCGCCTGCGACAGCCCAGGGACCGGGGATCGACCCGACACGACCGCGGTACCTGAACAGCCAGATTTCTCGATCCAAGACGGAAGCGCAGATGGGCTTGATCCAACCCGTGTCGCTTGGGAACCGACCGGGGTCCCGTGGCGGCTGCTCTCAGGCCGCGTGGGCGGCTCGCTCCTTCCGCTGGTCGACGGGTATCCAATAACCCTGACCCTGTTCGAAAGAGAGGTCGGAGGCTGGGCACCCTGCAACGAATACTCCGTTGAAATGTCGCGGTCGGGATCGGAGATCGATCTGGCCCCGGAATTCCTCTCCACTGCGAAAGGCTGTGCCCACGAAGTAATGGAATCGGAGCGGTCGTATCTCAACGCCCTGCTCGGCGTGGACACTCTCGCCACGAGTTCAGACCAGTTGACGCTGACCGGCGAGGACGTCGAGCTCGTTTTTGGCCCGGCGCCCCCGGCGACTGTTGGTGACCTGACCGGCACGGTTTGGGCCCTGACGAGACTGATCCAGGGAGAGACCGTCTCGAATGCCGCAGGGGCCCGGGCCACGCTCGAATTGTTCAGTGACCAGTCGATGCTCGGATCCACCGGGTGTCGCAGCCTGCATGGCAGGTACGCCGTGTCTGGAGAAGAAGTGCTCGTGACCGAGTTGGCTGCCAATGGCGAGTGTCCGGCAGACCTACGGGACCAGGACAGCCATGTCCTTTCGGTGCTCGGCGATGGCTTCAGGGCCGCCTTGACCGGGCCAGTCGAGCTGATCCTGACATCCACCGGAGGACAGGGCCTGGTCTATCGATACCAGGGCTGATCCAGTCGTTCTAAAAGCCATCACTATGGTTGAAAGAAAACCGGAGCGAAAGGAACGCCGATGGCCGAGACGAAGGTTACGGGGCCGGACCTGGTCGACGACGGCATCCCGCTGGACTCCCTGGCCTTGAATCAACCGGTCAAGGGCCAGGTCGACGGGAAGCAGGTCATCGTGGTCCGCACCGAGAGCGGTTTGTGCGCCGTCGCCGGGCACTGCAGCCACTACGGAGGCCCTCTCGGTGATGGTCTGTGCGTCGACGGCCAGGTGCATTGCCCCTGGCATCACGCAACGTTCGACCTGACAACCGGTGAAGCCGTCGGGGCACCAGCCCTCAATCATCTCAAGCGCTATGAGCCGACGGAACGAGACGGTCGCGTGTTCGTGAACGGACCCATAGATGCCCCCGCTCCTGACCGACAGCCACCCCACACTCCCGAGTCAGTCGTGATCGTGGGTTCCGGGGCCGCGGGCGCCGCCGCCGCCGAGATGCTTCGCCGGCTTGGCTACACGGGATCGGTGTCGATGATCGGTCTCGAGGCGCCTGTCGATCGCCCCAATGTCTCCAAGGACTATCTGGCGGGAACCGCCCCCGAGGACTGGATGCCGTTGCGCAGCCCGGATTTCTACGAGAAGCACGACATCACGCTCATCACCGGCGTCGAAGTGACCGCTATCGATGCCGGTGAGCGGAGGGTGGCGCTGGAAGACGGGCGGAGCCTCGCATACGAGGCGCTACTCCTCGCACCGGGAGCGGAGCCGAAACGTCTCCCCACACCCGGAGCGGAACAAGACCACGTCCATTACCTCCGGACACTCGAGGACAGCCGCGCGATCATCGCTGCTCTCGAGGGGACAGACAACGCTGTCGTAATCGGCACCGGGTTCATCGGGTTGGAAGTTGCTGCGTCGCTGCGCCAGCGCGAGGTGGCGGTGACCGTGGTGGCGCCTGAGGAGTTGCCGCTGGTGCCAATCATCGGCGAGAAACTGGGCCGCTTCGTCCAGGATCTCCACGAGGAGCACGGTGTCGAGTTTCGTCTGGGTCACACGGTCACTGAGATCAAGGACAAGGTGGTGGTGCTCGACGACGGGAAGACCGTCCCTGCTGACCTGGTGGTGATCGGTGTGGGCGTGGTTCCCAACACCGGTTTGGCCGAGCAGGCCGGGCTCAACGTCGACAACGGTGTGGTGGTCGACGATCGTCTCCGCACCAGCGATCCCAACATCTGGGCGGCGGGTGATGTCGCCTCATATCCCGATCAGAACGCGGGCCGGGTTCGGATCGAGCACTGGGTATTGGCCCAGCGACAAGGGCAAGCAGCAGCCCGGAACATCCTCGGGCATGACACCCCATTCACAGACCCGCCATTCTTCTGGAGCCAGCACTACGACATCCCAATCAACGTCGTCGGCAACGCCAAGGAATGGGACGAGGAGATCGTCCGGGGCGAGGCAGCGGACCATGACGTGATGATCGGCTACAGAACGGAAGGATCCATCCAGGCAGTGGCCTCGATCTATCGGGACCTGGAATCGTTGCGCGCTGAGCATGCCCTGGCCGGTCAGGACCAGGAGGCGTTGGAGCAGTTGTTCGGCGCGGGTTGAAGCGGGCCCTGGAAATTCTCAGATTTCTCTTCTGAGTCCTGGATTTCGGACCGGTTTCTGTCACTGGCTCCCGATACGTTGGGAACCATGGAGAGGGAGAATTTCACCAATGACCAGGCCGATGAGGGGATCGGCCATTTCCTGGCTCTGAGCTCGGCGGCTCTGGCGGCGGCCTGTGAGTGGATCTTGGAGGCTGATCGGGGCCAACTGTTCCTGGCCGATGGTGCACGCAACCTTCCGGAATGGGTTTCCGCCCGGTTTGGTCTGCGTCATTCGACCGCAGCCCAGCTGGTCCGGGTGGCCCACCGTCTCCAGGATCTACCGGTTCTTCGTTCCCGGTTCGCCGAAGGGGCGGTATCTCTCGATCAGGTGGACGCGATTTCGAAGCTGGCCACTCCGGATACCGAGGAAGCGGTGATCGCCGAGTGCCTTGGCTTGTCGAATGCGGCCCTGGATCGGGCCACCCGGCGAGCCAACCCGCCTTCCACCGAGGATGAACGTGAGGCGTGGCGGGAGCGCTGGTTGTCGATCCAATACACCCTGGACGGGATCCGAGCCCATATGAACGCTGATCTGCCCGGTGCCGAGATGTCACTGGTCGAAACTGCGATCCGGAAGAAGGCGGATCGGATACCGCCCAACCCCGAATCAGGGATCTTCGATCCGTATCCCCAACGGATGGCCGACGGGCTGATCGAACTGGCCACCACCAGCGGGGATGAACATGGTTCGGGTCCGATTCAGATCACTGTCCACGCCGATCTCGAAGCATTGATAGAGGATTCAGAGACCGGGGTGGCCGAAATCGAGGGTGGTCCGGTCATCGCCAGCGAGACCGCCCGACGCTTGTCCTGTGATCCGATCGTGGAATGTGTGGTCTATGACCACAAGAAGGTGTTGGGGATCGGTCGTCGTTCCCGGCTCATCCCAGCCTGGCTGCGTCATCAGCTCTGGCATCGGGATGGGAACTGTCAGTTCCCTGGATGTCCCCATAAGGGTTGGCTTCATGCCCATCACATCAGACATTGGGCCGATGGAGGACCGACCGACCTGGACAATCTGATCCTGTTGTGTGGATATCACCACCGGTTCCTCCACGAGCACGGATGGGAGATCGAAGACGACGGATACGGGAAACACGTATTCCGGAGACCCGACGGTCAGATCTACCCACCAATCCGACCTGGACTCGACTTCCGACTCCGAGAACTGGTCGGACAACGAATCTAGGGGCCACTGCCCCCACCACCGCTCACTCCGGTTTCTTACCCACCGAGCATGACCTGGCCCATCAGGACCAAGAGGGATTGGAGCGGTGGTTCGACGCCGAGAGCAGCTAGGCGTCCACCAGCTCGACAGTTCCCCTGGACCGGTCCACCTCAGCGCCGACAACCATCGCCGCAGAAAGGAGGACAAGGTTCTTGAGCACGAACTCGCCCTCGACCGTCAGTCTGAACGGGTTGCCGCCTTCGAAGGCGACGTCGGGGAGGACGACGAACACGAGAAACGTGCCCAGCATCTGGGCGATGAGGGCCAGCAACACGATTCGCAGACCGATCCTCGCTGCCAATCCAATGCCGATCAGCACTTCGATCACACCCAAGACCGGCACGAACCATTCTGGATCGACCCAGTAGACCGTGGATGCAAGGAGGTCCACGACAGGTGAGACGCCAAATACCTTGAGCGCACCGAACCAGATGAAAACGATGGCGAGCGACCAGCGCAGGGCGGGAAGTGACCACCGTTGAAGGAACGGGATCAGGACGGCATCCACACGGTCGACCAACTGCCTCACCCCGCCATGTTCCCCGGATGACCCGCCGTGGCGAAATCCACCAGGCGAGCGGGGAGGGGCATCGCTCAGGGGCCAGCCGGTTAGGTTCCGGTTGATGCAGACGCCGATGCGAATCGAACGGGATGTGCCGATACCGATGGACGATGGAGTCGTCCTCCGGGCCGATCTGTTCATCCCCATCGAGGACGGCGAGTACCCCACCCTTCTCAGTTATGGGCCGTACGGCAAGGGCCTTGCCTTCCAGGAGGGCTACAAACCGCAGTGGGACTACATGATCGAGAAGTATCCCGAGGTCGCCGAGGACACCAGCAACGAACACCAGAACTGGGAGGTGGTCGACCCCGAGAGGTGGGTGCCCAGCGGGTATGTGTGCGCCCGGGTCGACTCCAGGGGCACCGGGCGCTCGCCCGGCTACGTCGACGTCTGGTCGGGAAGGGAAACAGCCGATCTCTACGACTGCATCGAGTGGGCGGCGTCGCAGGCTTGGAGTAACGGCCGAATCGGTCTGGCCGGCATCTCGTATTACGCGATGAATCAATATCAGGTCGCTGCCCTCCAGGCACCACATCTGGCAGCCATCTGCCCCTGGGAGGGCGCATCGGACTGGTATCGGGATTTTGCCCGACACGGCGGGATCCTCTGCGAGTTCGCTCAGGACTGGTACCCGCGCCAGGTCGAGAATGTCCAGCACGGCGTCGGCGGGCGGGGATTCTTCAGCGCCGTGACCGGCGAATCCGTGTCCGGGCCGGACACCGAGGCGCCCGAGGTGCTGGCATCGAGACGAGCCGACCTGGGACAGGATGTGAAGAGCCGCCCTCTATTCGACGCCTGGCACCTGGAGCGGAACCCCGATTGGTCGCGGGTGAGAACGCCAATGCTCTCTGCGGCGAACTGGGGTGGCCAGGGTCTGCACCTCCGGGGCAATGTCGAGGCGTTCACCCAATCGGCGGCCACCGACAAGTGGCTGGAAGTTCATGGCGATGCCCACTGGGTCGACTTCTACACGGACAGGGGTGTCGCCCTGCAACGCCGATTCTTCGACTACTACCTGAAGGGTGAGGACAATGGCTGGAATTCGGAGCCGAAGGTCCAGCTCCGAATTCGACACGTCGACGGAACCTTCACGGATCGAGCCGAGAACGAGTGGCCCCTCGCTCGTACCACCTGGACTCGCTATCACCTCACCAGCGAGGGAAGCCTGGCCGAGGAGGCTGCAGCGAATTCCTCGCCAGTCGATTACGACCCCACCGCTGCCGGCGTGACCTTCATTACCGACCCAGCAACAGAGGAGATGGAGCTCACCGGGCCGATGGCCGCCAGGATCTTCATCTCCTCGGAGACGGCCGATGCCGACCTGTTCCTCGTGGTGCGGGTATTCGACCCGGATGGTGCCGAGGTCACATTCATGGGCGCGCTCGACCCCAACACCCCCGTCGCCCAGGGCTGGCTGCGCGCCTCGCATCGGTCGCTCGACCGGTCCATGTCACAGCCCTTCCGGCCCTATCACTCCCACGACCGAATCGAACCCCTCGTCCCGGGCGAGACCTATGAGCTGGAAGTCGAGATCTGGCCGACATCCATCGTCCTCCCGGCCGGATATCGTTTGGCTCTCACCATTCGGGGTGACGACTATCGATATGAGGGCGAGCTGTCCGACTTCGCCCGGGAGTTTCACTATGCCGGACGTGGGGTAGGGCCTTTCAAACATGCCGATCCCGACGACCGCCCGGCGGAACTCTTCTCGGGACGGGTGAGCATCCATGTCGGCGGTGACACCGACTCATACCTCCTCGTCCCACTCATCCGCTAGACCGGGACAGACCCTCGAGGTCGAAAGACGTGTCGATCTTTCGCCGCTCGACTCATCGAGGCCACAGCGCGATCGTTAACTTCACAGGACTGATGCCACATCTCTACGAGTTCTCGGCCACCGACGGGTCGGATCGCGACCTGCTCGGCGGCAAAGGGGCAGGCCTCGCCCGCATGACATCACTCGGGCTACCGGTCCCCGCCGGGTTCACGATCACCACTGACGTGTGCCGGGCCGCAATGGCCACCGGAGCGATACCGGATGACCTCTGGCCAGAGGTCGAGGATGCAGTCGCCCGACTGGAGAAGACCAGTGGTCGAAACCTCGGGTCCGGACCTGCCCCCCTGCTGCTCTCGGTACGGTCCGGCGCCAAGTTCTCGATGCCGGGGATGATGGACACGGTCCTCAACCTGGGCATCAACGACGATGTGGTGAAGGCGTTGATCGAGTGGTCCGGCGACCCGCATTTCGGATGGGATGCCTATCGCCGCTTCGTCCAGATGTATGGAGATGTGGTGCTCGGCGTTCCCGAGCACCGATTCCAGGACGTCCTGACCGAGCTGAGACGGTCGAGTGGCGTCGAGGACGACTCGGAGTTGAGCGCCGAGGACCTGGAAACGGTCACGACCCGATTCCGCGACATCGTCGAGCAGGAGCGCCCTGGTGAGTTGCCCGAGGACCCGATGGAACAAGTCAAAGGGGCGATCACTGCCGTCTTTCTGTCGTGGAACACGAAGCGCGCCGTCGAGTACCGCAGGATTCACTCGATCCCGGATGATTTGGGGACTGCAGCCAACATTCAGATGATGGTCTTCGGCGACCTGGGTGAAGATTCCGGCACCGGAGTCTGTTTCACCCGTGACCCCGGCACCGGCGAAAAAGTCATCTACGGCGACTACCTACCCCGGGCCCAGGGCGAGGACGTCGTCGCCGGCATCCGCAACACCTTGACGCTCGACCAGCTGGCCGACCTCCATCCCGAGTGCCATCGCCAACTGCTCGAGATCATGGATGGTCTCGAAACCCACTACCGCGACATGTGCGACATCGAGTTCACCATCGAGCGCGACGTGCTCTTCATCCTCCAGACCCGGGCCGGGAAGAGGACGGCGGCGGCTGCGGTGAAGATGGCCGTAGCCATGGTCGGCGAGGGCCTCATCGACCGGGAGACCGCGGTCACCCGGGTCGAGCCTGACTCGCTGGAACAACTGCACCGTCCCCGGATCGCTGATCGAGTCAAAGGATCCGCACCGCTCGTGGTGGGGGTGGCCGCCTCCCCCGGCGCCGCCACCGGGAAGGTGGTGTTCTCCTCCGAAGAGGCCGTGGTGCAAGCCAGGGACGGCATCGGGGTGATCTTGGTTCGACCCGAGACGACCCCCGACGACATACACGGCATGGCAGCGGCGGTCGGCATTCTCACCAGCCAGGGAGGCAAGACCTCCCATGCCGCCGTGGTGGCCCGTGGCATGGGCAAACCCGCCATCACCGGGGCGGCCAAGCTGCAGGTCGATTCCGAGGCGGGCATCGCCTCCACCGGGAGTGTCGATATCCGACGTGGTGAGGTCATCACCATCGACGGGACGTCCGGAATCGTCTATCAGGGTGAGATCGAGCTCGTTCCGCCGGACGTCCCCCCCGAGCTCGGTGACCTCCTCGAATGGGCCGACCAGTTCCGCCACCTCGGAGTCAGGGCCAACGCCGACACGGCAGAAGACGCCACGCTGGCCCGGGGCCACGGGGCGGAGGGCATCGGGCTCGCCCGGACCGAGCACATGTTCCTCGGCGAGCGTCTCGCCATCGTCCAGAGGGTGATCCTCTCCACCGATCCGACCGATAGAGAGGAGGCCCTCGGCGACCTGGAACGTCAGCAGATCGGGGACTTCGAGAGTCTGCTCGAGGCGATGGATGGACTACCCGTGGTGATCCGGCTACTCGATCCGCCGCTCCACGAGTTCCTCCCCTCCCGTCTCGAGTTGGAGCACGACATGCTGCGCCGGGTCCGGGCCGGCCGTCCCATCGACGATTTGCAGGCGATGTCTGACCAGGTCGCTCGCTGGGAGGAGGACAACCCCATGCTCGGCCTGCGCGGGGTCCGGCTCGGGTTGATGCTCAAGGACCTGTATCGGATGCAGGCCCGCGCCGCCACGACCGCGCTGACCCGTCGCATCCAGGCCGGTGGCAATCCCCACCTGGAGATAATGATCCCGCTTGTCGCCGCCGCCGAGGAGCTGATCCGGATGCGGGAGATGATCGAGGCGGAGATCACCACCGCCACCGCGGGATCGGGGGTGGAATTGGATATCCCCATCGGGACGATGATCGAGCTGCCCCGGGCCGCCCTGACCGCGGGCGAGATCGCAGGAGTTGCCGATTTTTTCTCATTCGGCACCAACGACCTGACACAGATGACGTACGGGCTCAGCCGCGACGACGCCGAGGGGCTGTTCCTCAGGGACTATCTCGAACAAGGCATCTTTACCTCCGACCCGTTCCAGACCCTCGACCGGCCAGGTGTCGGGCGTCTGGTGCGAGTCGCGACAATGGAGGGCCGGGAGGCCAATCCGGATCTGGTGGTCGGGCTGTGTGGAGAGCACGGCGGTGACCCCGATTCCATCCATTTCGTCCACTCGCTGGGCATCGACTACGTGTCATGCAGCCCACCTCGGGTCGAGGGAGCGCGGCTCGCCGCGGCGCAGGCGGCGCTCCAATCGGACCGTGACGACGTCTGAGTCAGCGGATCACTTCGACCAGGTCTGACACGCCCTCGCCGGTGAGTGCCGTGGTGATCAACACCGGCGCATTGGAGCCGCCCAATCTCTCGATTAGGGCACGGTGCACGGTGTCGACTCCGGGCCGGTCCCCCTTGTTCACGACGAAGACATCGGCGATCTCGACGATTCCGGCCTTGTCGGCCTGGATCTGATCCCCCCAGCCGGGGCCGAGGACCAGGACGACGACGTCGACGTGGTCCATCACCTCCAGCTCGGACTGCCCGACTCCCACTGTCTCGACGACAACCATGTCGAAACCAGCCCGGGCCATGGCGGCTATGGCCGGAGCGGCGGCAATCGATAGGCCCCCGAGGTGCCCTCGGGAGGCCATGGAACGGACAAACACGCCCGGGTCTCCGGTGTGATCTTGCATCCGGATCCTGTCACCGAGCAGCGCCCCGCCTGTGATCGGGCTGGAAGGGTCGACGGCGAGCACCGCCACGGTCTCTCCCTTCGACCTCAGGTGGGCAACGATCGCATTGACCAGCGTCGACTTCCCGGCCCCAGGTGGGCCGGTGATACCAACCCTCCGGGCAGGCGCTTCCGATGAGTCGATGAGTGAGGTGACAACGGACTCACCGATGGGATCCCCGATCTCGAGCGCGGTGATCAGCCGAGCCAGGCTTCGTCGATCACCATCCCGGACGCGCCCGGCCAGATCGCTGTCGCTCATCGGCGACAGGTTAAGAGTGCGTCAGAGAGCGGGAAGGGTGACGCCGTTGGGGCTGTCGAGCTCGTCGAGGCCAGGCGCGTCGGCGCTGGCATGAACCTCGACGACTCCCGGGACGCGGTCCATCAGGATTCTCTCGATACCGGCCTTCAGGGTCATCATGGACAGCGGGCAACCACCACAGGCGCCCACCATCTGGATGTCGACCCGGCCCCCGTCTGTTCCGAGCAGCACGAGGTCACCCCCGTCGGCCTGGACGGCAGGTCTGATGTACTCGAGAGTCTCCCGCAGCTTGTCGACGTCGATAGGCCCTTCGTCGACCTTGACACTGCTCGAGATGGTCACCGGTGTTGTATCTGACATCGCCTTGAATAACCCTCGCCTGGTAGGGATTTGTTCCGGAGTCTACCGCTGGCCCGGACTCAGGACTCGTCGGGCCCGCCCCAGGGAGTGATCTGCACCGGCGGAATCACCTGGATTACCCCATCGACCCACAGGAAGGTCCAGGCGCCTGCAGGGGCGGGGGCAAGGTCTGCCCCCTCGACGGTCACCTGTAGCGGCAGATCCGACGAGATACGCACCGACCGGTCGCCTACGGCGAGGCCCACAGCCACCTGCTCAGGGAGGAACCGGTCACCGGGAACCGGGGTAAGCCCTCCGAAGTAGTGGGCCAGGATGTCGGGATACGCCGAGCCGGCCTCGGCCATGGCCTGGGCGCCGTACTGGGACATCCCAATGAGATGCCCCCAGCCCGCCCCCTCCACAACGTAATAGGGGACAGCGATGGCCAGTGCATCGCCCCCCACCCGGCCGGCGCGCACTTCAGAGCGGATGGAGAACTCCGGACTGAGGATGGTGGTCGGATAGTCGACCCCATCCGGTCTCTGCGCAGGCAGGAGGTCGGGCAGGATGGCCGCGGCCTCGTTGATCCGGGAGCGAAGCGCCCAGGTGTCCATCGAGACGGTGCCCGAGTCGGACACGATGTCGATCATCCACGGGCCCTGACCGTTCTCTGTCGTTCGTGTCGTGATCGACCGGACGTCACCATCGG
>Ga0105098_10000688_pt1 | contig 11957 bp, 10 predicted proteins | sample PPLLak21cMay2015_FD_79137 | JGI IMG/M metagenome (GOLD analysis project Ga0105098, IMG submission 79137) | Freshwater sediment microbial communities from Prairie Pothole Lake near Jamestown, North Dakota, USA - PPLs Lake P7 Core (1) Depth... | ecosystem: Environmental > Aquatic > Freshwater >... | reverse complement strand
CGGCAGGAAGTCGGCCAGAAGGGCCCCTCCATGACAACGTGAACCTGTCCACTTGACCAGGGTCAGGACTGTACTATAGAAGGGGGAGTTTTGCCCCAGCACACAGTATAGTCCTCAGCCAGTGGATTAAGATTTCTCCCTTGCACAACAAAACAACCGCCGACGCGGTTGGCGATTGCACCAGATGATAGACAGAAAGGAGACGAGTATCGATCCGAGAATTGAACACTGTACTTCCTGCATGTCTGCTATAGATAGAACAATCAATACAAGGAGAGAACGAAGATGAAACGCACGACAATTTTTTTGGTCGTCCTGGTGACTTTGAGCCTTCTGCTTGGAGCCTGCCAGCCTGCTGCTACCCAAGCACCAGCAAAATCTGCGCCAGCAGCCACCCAGGCACCCACTGAGGCGCCGGCCGTTGAGCCTGTTGCCACCGAAGCCCCCGCGGATAATCCTGTTGTCTTCGAGCGCAGCGAAACCCTGTACACCAGCGGTACGCAGTGGGGCCCTCCCTCGAGCTGGAACCCGTTCAATGGCGGCGGTTATGCCATGGGAACGATCGGTCTGGTTTACGAGACCCTTTACACATACGATCCGCTGGCTGATAAATTTGCCCCCTGGCTCGCGGCTGCAGATATGACCTGGGCTGATGAGAAGACCATGGAAGTCAAGCTCCGTGAAGGTCTCACCTGGAGCGATGGCCAACCCTTGACTGCCGATGATGTCAAGTTCACCTTTGAACTCGCTGATCCAAACGGCGCGTACAAGGCCTCCCTCAACTATGTAAGACTGTGGAACTTCCTGGCTTCCGTCGAGAAGGTCGATGACGTTACGGTCCACTTCAAATTCAACGAGACCCCTTACCAGGAAATCGGTGTGTTCTTCTATCAAACCCCGATCGTTCCGAAACACCTGTGGGAAACCAAGGATGTGGCGGATATCACCGGCGGCGCGAATGAAAAAGGTGTTGGTTCAGGCCCATACCTGTTCGAATCCAATGACCAATCCCGCCAGGTGCTGGTACGCAACGAAAACTGGTGGGGCATCGAAGCCTTCGGCAAAGCTCCCGCTCCCAAGCGCATCGTTGACATCGTGAATGGCTCCAACAATGTTGCCCTCGGCCTGGTCCTGCAAGGTGGACTCGATCTGAGCAACAACTTCCTGCCCGGCGTTGCCTCGCTCGTCAAGGGCGGCTACGGTGTCCAAACCTACTACCCCGAAGCCCCGTACATGGTCTCTGCCAATGTGGCTACATTGATCATCAATGAACAAGTAAAACCGTTGGACGATGTGAATTTCCGCCGTGCTTTGGCATATTCCATTGACGTAAGCGATATTGTCGAGAACGATTACACCGGGCTGGTGAGAGCTGCCGACCCGACCGGCATGATGCCGACGCAAGACAAATATATCGACAAGGAACAGCTCGCTGAATTAGGCTGGACCTACGACCCCGAGAAGGCAAAGCAGATCCTCGCCGCTGCCGGTTACAAAGACGTGGACAGCGATGGGTTTGTGGAAGCCCCCGATGGTTCCAAGATCGCTTTGAAGGTCACCTGCCCGAGCGGTTGGACGGACTGGATGGCCGCTATCCAGATTATCTCAAAGGGCGCCAAAGCCGCAGGCATGAACATCGAGCCGGATTATCCGACCCAGGCCGCGTGGCGCGATGCGCAGTTGCAAGGCACGTTCGAACTGTCCATCCAGAACGAAGCCCAGATGAGCTCGACCATCTTCAACTATTACAACTGGATCTTCCAGAATCCGCCGACACAGGAACACGTTGCAGCGGCCCAGTTCGGTAACTATGGCCTTTATGATAGCCCAGAGGGATTCGCGTTACTGAACGAGCTTGGTGCAGTATCGCTGGGTGATGATGAAAAACTCCAGGAGATTGCATCAAAACTGCAGAAGATCACCCTCACCGACGTACCCACGATCCCGTTGTGGTACAACGGCCTTTGGGCACAGTACAGCAATGCTGTTTGGACGAATTGGCCTTCTGCTGCAGAAGATGCCAACCACTACCTGCCCGCCAGCTGGCGCGGCTACTGGAACCTCTCCGGTATCCAGATGCTGATGGAATTAGAGCCCGCAGTGCAGGAATAAGATAGTTTCATGACGGGTGACAGTCATCCGCTTTGCGTGGTGACTGTCACCTACTTTAGGAGACAGCGTGAGACGTTACTTTGGAAGAAAATTGCTCATCTATCTACTCACGTTTTTCATCGCCGTGACTGTGGACTGGATGATCCCCCGCTTCATGCCTGGGAATCCCGTCGCACTCCTGATCTCCAGAGCTGGATTGCGCGGCAACGCGGTCACCGAGATGTACACCTTCTACCTGGATGCCTTCGGGCTGGATCTACCCATTTGGAAGCAATACCTCAGTTTCTGGGCAGCACTTTTCCAGGGCGATTTAGGAATCAGCATTTATCTTTTCCCCACACCAGTCAAGGACGTGATTTTAAGAGCTGTTCCCTACGATCTCGCTCTGTTGATACCTTCCACCTTATTGAGCTGGTGGGCAGGAAATAAATTTGGCGCCTTTGCAGCGCGCAGCAAGAAGCTCGATAACACAATCCTTCCAGTCGGTTACATCCTGACCGCAACGCCCTACATGTGGCTTGGGATCCTGCTCGCCTGGGTATTCGCAATTGTTTTGGGCATCTTTCCGGTTGCCGGGGGATATGGCTTCGACTTACAGCCTGACTTATCCTGGAGATTTATTGGGAGTCTGATCCATCACTGGTTCCTCCCGTTTGCATCGCTTTTCATTGTGCAATTCGGTGGCTGGGCCATCGGCATGCGCAATCTGATTATCTATGAGCTTGAATCGGATTATTCCCATTATCTCGAAGCCCTGGGAGCACCCAGAAAACTGGTCCGCAGATATGCCTTTCGGAATGCGATACTGCCCCAACTTACCGGTCTGGCACTCTCACTGGGCGCAGTCGTGGCCGGCGCACTGACTACCGAAGTGGTCTTTGGATACCCGGGCATCGGATATCTGATCCTTCAAGCGATCAACAATGAAGATTATTTCCTTATTCAAGGCTGTTTCCTGTTTGTAGTCATTGGCGTACTGTTGGCAAATTTCATCATCGATGTTGCCTATCTGATCGTGGACCCCAGAACGCGCGCCGGGATGCAGGGAGGGGCGGGATGATCAATACTGCCGCGCCAACACGTACTGTCCCAAAAAAGAAAAACGAGTTCCTTTACTTTGCTTTCAGGAATAACAAGTTGCGCCTGGGACTCGGTATTGTACTTTTTTTCCTGGTTCTGATGGTGGTCGGGCCCCAACTGACAGAATATGACCCAACCGATTTCGTTGGTCCCTCTGCATCGCCCCCATCCGCAGACTTTTGGTTTGGCACAACCTCCTTCGGCGAGGACGTGTTTACACAGTTTGTACATGGTCTCCCATCCACATTTCTGGTTGGGATTATCGGCGGAGGGCTTGCTACACTTTTGGGAATGACCATCGGCTTCGTGGCTGGCTATCGCGGCGGCGTGGTGGATGAAGTGCTGAACATCCTCACCAACGTGATCCTGACGATCCCGGCGCTTGCACTTCTGCTCGTTCTGTCTTCCTATGTAAAGGTGAGAGGCATATTCATCGAAAGCCTCTTTATCGGGTTTACCACCTGGCCCTGGGCCGCGCGTGCCATCCGCGCCCAGACTTTTACCTTGCGCACTCGGGAATTCGTGGAACTGGCAAAGCTTAGCGGCAGGAGTTCGCTCAAGATCGTGTTCGGCGAGATCGCTCCCAATATGGCTTCCTATCTGTTTATGACCTTCATCCTGATGTTCGGTGGCGCCATCCTGACAGCCGCGACACTGGACTTCCTCGGGCTGGGCCCCACGCAGGGAACTTCCCTCGGTCTCATGATGAATATGGCCGTTCTGTGGAGCGCACTCCCCCTTGGCATGTGGTGGTGGTTTGTCCCGCCCGGGGCAGGCATCACCGCCATCGTAGGCGGCCTGTACATCATGAACGTCGGGCTGGATGAAGTATTCAACCCCAAACTCCGGGAGATGTGAAATCATGAGTTTACAAGTTGTAAATCTCCGAGTTTTTTATCAAACGCTGCGTGGCGATGTGCATGCGCTGGATGGAGCCACGTTTTCCATTGCCGATGGAGAGATCATGGGGCTGGCCGGTGAGTCAGGCTGTGGAAAGACCACGCTTGGCTACAGCCTGATCCATCTGACGCCGCCCAGAAAGTTTGTCGAAGGCTGGGTGAAACTGGATGGTGAAAACCTGCCCATCTGGGATGAAGACAGGATGGAGGCTTTCAGGTTCAAGAAGGTATCTATCATTCCGCAATATGCCATGAGCGCTATGAATCCCACGCGCAAAATTGGAAAAATGACAGCAGAACTACTCGAATCCAGAAAAGTCCGCTTCAATGACATCCTGCCTGAACTGAAGCGACGCCTGGATCTGGTGAAGCTGCCACAGGAAATACTGGGCATGTATCCAATCGAGCTTTCCGGCGGCATGAAGCAGAGAATGGTCATGGTCCTAAGCACCCTGTTGAACCCCTCCCTGCTTATTGCGGACGAAGTCACTTCCGCGCTGGATGTTTCCACGCAGCAAGCCGTGGCAGAGATGCTGGTGGAATTCCGCGACCGCGAGTTCGTCAAAAGCATGATCGTCATTACCCATGACATTTCGATCCTCTACCAGATTGCGGACAGCATCCTGGTGATGTATGCCGGCAAGCCCGCTGAAAAGGCATCCACCTCAACGATCATTAACTCGCCGTTGCATCCATATACACGGCTGCTGATCTCGTCGCTGCCAAAGGTCGGCGTGAAATATTCGACTCAAAGACTGTGCGGTATCCCGGGGAATCCACCCCTCCTGCTCGATCCCCCGGTTGGCTGCCGTTTCAAGGACCGCTGCCCCGTTGCCTTTGAAAAATGCAACCAGGAGCCACCCTTCGTCGAGGTAAAGAAAGGGCACTTCGTTGCCTGTTGGAAGGAGCGTGGGCTGTATGCTTAAGATCGATAAGCTGTCCAAGATTTACAGGGTTGGAACCTTCGGCGGGCAGGAGCTGCACGCGGTCAATGAGGTCAGCTTCGAGGTCGAGGATTGCCAGGTTGTCTCCTTGATCGGTGAGAGCGGAAGTGGGAAAAGCACCATTGGGAGAATGATCCTGGGTTTGATCCCGAAGAGTTCCGGCGAGATTATCTTCAACGGGACCGAGATCGCGTCCCTGAAACACGACGCGCTGAAGAAAGAGTATTACCGGCAGGTACAGGGTGTTTTTCAGGATCCATTCAGTTCCTATAACCCAATCTTCAAGGCAGACCGGGTCTTCCGGCTCCTCAAGGAAGAGTTCTTTCCAGACGTGGATGCCGCTGAATGGGATGCAAAAGTGGAGCGCTCTTTGAAGGACGTCGGCCTCAATCCCGAGACGGTGTTGAATAAATTTCCTCATCAGCTGAGCGGCGGCCAGCTTCAGCGTTTCCTGATCGCCCGGGCACTGCTATTGGATATCAAATTCCTGGTCGCGGATGAGGTCATCAGCATGTTGGACGCTTCCACGCGTATCGATGTCCTCAACCTGCTGGCAGATCTCAAAGCCTGTGGACTCTCGATCCTATTCATTACGCATGATCTCAGCCTGGGGTACTACATCAGCGACCAGTCCGTGATCCTCTATCAGGGATATGTTCTGGAAAAAGGGGTGACAGAGAAAATATACAACACTCCGTGCCATCCGTACACAAAAATGTTGATGACAGCCGTTCCACGGTTGGACAGGAAATGGGATGCCAGGGAGATAGAACTCAAGGCTGAAATGGCAAAACCTGTGGCGGGCTGTGCTTACTACAACAGATGCCCGGTCGCATTCGACAAATGTCGGCAAAGACCGCCTCTGGTTGAAGTCACGAAGGGACACTCTGTAGCCTGTTGGAAGGTTTCTGAAATTACTGATTGATATTCGGTTGATCGGATTTTCAACTGATCGTTTCTCCTCTGCTTTCCTGGTGCCGGTTTTTGGATCAGCAACAAGGGTTGTGCCTTTTGCGATGCGTACGACATCACAATTAAGACCACGCAGGATCCAGACCATCTACAATCCCAGGGAAAAACTCCCCCTGCATCGGGGGAGTTTTCATTAAGTAGAGGACTTTATCCCGCACCCCCTCTCCCACTGAAGTAAGTCGCGCCTTATGTGGTGTTGCTTATGGTTGTTTGGAATTGGGATACTTAAGAAATAATAATGTTGTTTGGGCTATTATATTGACTTGGCTATGCGCATCTTTAACTTGCAACAATTTCGAGCGCTGATTCAATATGCCGGAGGTGGGGTACATCTTTATCTATCGGATGTATATTTTCCCAGACCGGATAACCGCTGAATAAATCTTTAAATCTACTTTGGCTGGTCCCTCCACCACCTTACCGGTCCGGATGTCAAAGCGTGATCGATGCCAGGGGCATTCCACCTGATGATCCGCTAGTTTTCCCTCTGATAGCGGACCATAGCGATGAGTGCAAAACTCCTGGAAAGCGAACACTTCACCTCCCTGTTTGGCGATGGCAACAATATTTCCATCACAGACCACCCGTAAAGTCCCACCGTCTTGCACCTCATTGTCGTCGCAAACCGGCAGCCAGCCATCTTGCGCTGTCCGGTTAGACACCCTGATTGTCCGCCGAGGTATGCGAGTATAGCGGCGATGACGCCCGACCCCAACACCATCGTCATAGACCATGGTTCCGCCCAGGTATCCTGAAAATAAAATAATCCCGACGCCAAGCAAAGAAAACAAAAGATAGACGAATGGAGTGATTGCCAAATCCGGCTGCCGCAGACGCAAGAAGAGATTGATCACAAAAAGCCCTAGAGCTGAGAGGTTAAGCGTCATATGGAGATTAGCAGTTTTCCTGGCAGGATGATCGAGACGGATATCAGAACGATCTGCCAGTCCGGCCGCCACGGCGAATACCCCCATAGCGACTCCAATTGTCATCGCATAGAAAGCCGCTCGAAACAAACCATTCGATGTAAGTCCCAGATAAGAGATGATATCGAGTGCCAGGCTGAGAATGAAGAGCCCAATCGGGAAATGAACAAGTGCTGGGTGAAGCGGGTGTCCAAAAGGCTTGCCTTGCAGAAATGCTTTGAACATGATCTAGTCTCCCTCCGGCGGCGGAACAACAGCTCCGCCTTCCTGGGCGATTTTCCGCCACTTTTTTTTCGACAGCCGGGCTACGCTGATCCCATAAGCATAGATCATACGCCCTCCCAGGTAACCGGAAACCAGCAGCAGAAGCGTTGCCAGGGTTGAAAGCCAGACCAGTCCCGGCAGGACGGACGTCGCGGTTTGAAACGATCCCAGACGCAGCCATAAATTGATCGCCCACAAAGCTGAGATGATCACATTCAATATCAGGTGAATCAAGCCAAGCTTCCAGGCAGGCTTTTCGCGGCGAATGTCAGTCCAATCAGCATAACCGGTGGGAATGGCTGCGAGTGCCGCGAGCAAACCCAGTACGATCGCGTAGAAAGCTAACTGCACAAATGTATTTTCTGCATTAAATTGAGAAAGCAAATCGAACACAAATGCAGTAGGCCATAACGCTGTAGGAATATGAACCAAAGCCGGGTGCAAGGGATGTTTGAGCCACTTACCCTGCAGGAAATCGATCATAGGACCCATCCTTTCAGGAATAAGTGTACGCCAGGAATGGGTCAGGCGATTATGGGGAATTTCCCTACGAGAGTTGGCGATTTATTGGGGATTTCTACTTTCCAGCATCAAATCCAGCAGGGCACGGTCAACAAGATAGCCATCTACGGTTTCGAATTCAACGCCGGCGCGGCCGTGCTCGATGACCCCAAATGGTCCTTTGAAATTCCACATGGCATACCCCCACCCAAACTCCTTGAACACCGTGAACAGGTCGGTCAGCCAACGCATGGCAATGTCATTGGGCGTGCGGTTGAAACAACCGAACTCGCCAATATGAATGGCCACTCCCCTTTTTTGGACGTCGCGCCAGGGTTTGTAGGAACGCCGCAGCGTGGATAGATTCCAGGTACGGCCATGCCAGCGGAGGCCCGGATAGACCGGCTCCCGACAATCGACGTGGCCGGCCCACCAGGTTGCCTGGTGGTGGCTGATGGGCATGGGATGGTATCCGCGTCCACTGTGGACCACGCCCAGGTCAGCCAGTTCCGGCATGGCCACACCGCCACCATCCAGGCCGTCGATCACGATCGTGCGCTCAGGGTCGATCGCCCGAATCGCAGCCACTGTGCGCCGTATGATGGCGGCATGGTTTTTGCGAGTCATGCCATATTGTCCGACGGCCGGAGGTTCATTGATCAGGTCAAAGCTGAGCCATTCACCGGGTACATCCTTGTATCGCCGGGCAAAAGTTTCCCACAGAAACACAAAGGCATCCTGTGCCACTTGATCGAGCCAAAGGTTATGTTTTTCCAGATCGTTGCGATTGATGCAATACCCCGGAGCGCGATGCAGGTTGAAAGACATATGGATGCCGCGTGACCGGCAGGCTTCCAGGTATCGATCGATGTAATTGAAAATGGATTCGTCCGGATGTGCGTAATCGAAGTCCCGCGTCCAGAAACGATAATCGGTGGGGATACGGACAAAGTTGAAACCGTATTTTGCGAGGAAGTCCAATGCCTCTTCATCAGCCGAAGCAGGTCGCTGGTCTGACTTCCAGGAAAACATCCATTGAAAATTAAAGCCGTAATAGTTCATTATGAGTTTTTCCGTCATTGCGAGCGGCGCCCTCGGCGCCACGAAGCGATCTCAGAAGAAATTCTATGAAACAGTATGAGAGATTGCTCACCTGCCCTGGTACGGCTCACCTGCCCTGGCGGGCGGTGCCAGGGTAAGCCGCACGGTGCCAGGGTCGTCGGGCTTCGCCCTCCTCGCAATGACGGATACTAACGATTATTCTGCCCGGACGTAATCAATTCGATATGTTCCCGGCTGGAGATAGATGTTGACATTCTGCAGCCTGGTGAGATCAGCCCCGGAGCAGGTCATGTTAGTGAGGTCGAGGGTGATGGTGTCCACGGTGTTCGCCGGAGTGTTCCCATCGCCGCCATTTTGTTCACACCAGGTGTATGCATCACCAACCTGGATGGAGAGCTTCCGATAGGTCTGGCTGGCAAGGGTTTGCAGATTAAGGCGGATGGAGATCTTCCCGCTCACATCCACGGGTGAAGCGCTCAGGTCCACAACGCGGAACCAGCCCTCGGCGGTCACCGTGACCTCGATGCTGGAAGTACCGTCGGTGGCGAAGGCGGAGGATTGGCTCATCGTGCCGGAACCACCTGCCGGCGCCGCGCCGTCCGTGCCTGTCTCGTACGAAGCCAACAGAATGGCTGCACCCGGATCGGGTTGCACGGTCACCGTCAGAGCTGCCACGTTGGAAAGCCGGCTACTGCTGTCTTTGATCACGTAGGAAGCTATGGTTTCTCCCACGAAATCAGTAGTCGGTGTAAACGTGACGGTGCCATCCGGAGCCGCTTCGAACGTGCCGCCGGTCACCGCTATAGTTGTCTGCTGACCCGTTGCCGACGGATCGAGATCCAGCGATTTCACTTTGAGCGTTGCTCCGCCATACGTGACATCATTGGCGGGCGGGTTGAGGGTCACCGCCGTGTTGAAGGCAGTAACCACGCTGTCATCATCTGCGACCGGCGGGAAGGTCATGCGACGGTTGGCATTCATCATATCCGCAAAGTGACCGAGCGTGATGAATACCGGCGTACCTTCATACACCGTGAAGCCATCATAGTCAGGATACAGCGAGCCGTCATCCTGCTGCCCGGAGAGGATCCAGTACAAAGCGCCATCGCCGCCGCTCTGACCACCGCTCTTGAAGACGGCATCGGTCCATTCCTTGTAGACCGCGTTGCGAATGCTTTTGTCCCGGATGCCGAACTCGCCCAGCATCATGGGTTTCCCGTTGCGTTTGGCATCGCGGATGTGCTGCTTGATCCACTCTGTGCCCCAGGCGACATCCGTACCCCACGAATCGGGATAGAGGTGGACCGACATGACGTCGATGTTTTTCAGGCGGGTGAAGGCGATTGTGTCCACACCTTCGCCGCAGTTCTCGGTCCAGTGTGTGTCCTCTGTGGCATCGGGCAGGCAGTAAAAGCCCTCATCTCCCACGGAGACCAGATGGTTTTTATCGATGCTCTTGATGTACGTGGACATCTCATCCGCCCAGTCGATCAGGGTCTGGGTGGTGCAATTGTCAGATCTCCCGTATGCTCCGGCGCTCAGACAGCGCGGCTCGTTGCCCAGCTCCCAGGTCATGATGGTCGGATCATCCTTGTAGGCGAGGCCGTTGTAGGGGTTGACCCGGTTGAGCAGGTGGGCGATCCAGTCCTTGTACCACTGCTTGATGACCGCGTCGGTGTAAAAGCTGTCGTGGTACCAGGTCTGGTCGTCCGGCGTGCTGATGTCGCGCCAGCGCACATACTGATCCATTCCCCCGAAGTCATTCCAATTGTTGACGAACGGGATCACCAGCTTAAGTCCCTCCTGGCCGGCTTTGTAAACAACGTAGTCGAGGTGTTCGAGCCCGGTGGCGCCATCGTTGTAGGCTGGCGCCTCAGCCGCCGGATCCCAGTACTGGAAGTAGACGCCATCCGCAGGGCCGCGGATTGACGTAGCGGAGTCGTTCGGGTCCCCGATATCGAGCGAACCCCAGATGCGCATGACGCGGAAGTCATTGCCAGATGCCGCTTCGAGCACATCGTCGACCATGAATTGAGACTTGTACATGAGATAGTAATTGCTTGAACCGGCGAAGCGGAACTGCCTGCCGTTCAACCGCAGGGTATTGCCTTTGCGCTGGACGAACCCATTATTATTTTGGTGCGCAGAAGCAACCGAGGCGGAGAAGAATTGACCCACTAGAATGAACAGGATCAGTGTGACACCTAGCGTGTGCCTCATTTTTTTTAGCATGGCTTACGTTCTCCTTTCTGAATCTACGTCCGATACCGCGATTTGTTTGGTCTTGTACTGGTTACCTCCTTTCACATGTAAAGCCCGGCTCCAACGATCCATCTGATTCCCGGATTGCCGTCGCCCCACAAGGCAAGAGATTCAACAGATCTCAAGTTATATAGAGGCTTGACGGAAGAAAATAAATACCTGTACTGTGGTTTTGCCTAATACTACCAGGGAACCAATTGGCTATCTCTGGACGACAAAATTGAAGTAACCAAGAAGATAATCGCCTCGATCTTCAGTAGTTACAGTCAGTCCTTCGGTGGGTTGTCCCGAAAAATACAATTGGCTGGTTACCTCCTCCCCACCCTCGGGCCGCACCTTGACGTGGATGTGCTCGATCGGCCTGCTTGCATACAGTCCGGGCAGGATGGTTTCCAGGTAATACCGTCCCTGCGGGTCGGTGAACTGGTGTCCGCGCAGACGATAGCCGGCCTGATCATATTCTCCGTTTGCATCCGCCTGCCAGAAATCCAGCCAGGCGCCGGGTAATGGCTGGCAGCTCTGGTCGAGCACATAGCCCACCAGGATCAAGCGCGTGCCCTGTATTCCTTCTTCAAGCAGAGAGTTGCGCTCAGGCGTATCCGCTTTGTAATAGGGACCTTCCGTTTGGGATTGCGTCAGCCCGCTACAAGTTGGGACAGGCAGTGTAATTCCCATTTGGCTGAAATAATCGTCTGCCGGCGCGGGGGAAGCCGGTGATTCAACAGAGGGTGTCAACGCCGGCGCAGCGGTATCCGGCTCAGGCGCAGGGAGGGACGGGGTCACCGGAATGGAAGCGACAGGAGTTGGAGTCGTACTTGCACAAGCGGTCAGGACACTCAATACGAATAAGGTCACAAACACGTTTCTCATCAAGAATCTCCTTTTCATAATGACGGAAATCGACACAACCCTCTTACAGCCGCTTACCCACAGGG
>Ga0105098_10000685_pt1 | contig 11975 bp, 11 predicted proteins | sample PPLLak21cMay2015_FD_79137 | JGI IMG/M metagenome (GOLD analysis project Ga0105098, IMG submission 79137) | Freshwater sediment microbial communities from Prairie Pothole Lake near Jamestown, North Dakota, USA - PPLs Lake P7 Core (1) Depth... | ecosystem: Environmental > Aquatic > Freshwater >... | reverse complement strand
TGGCGCACGGTCTTCAATTCCATCGTGATGTGTATCTTTGCCAATACGGCTCCCGAGATGCAGGTCAAGCTGATCAACGCCGCCTGCGGCCTGGATTGGACGGTGGAAGATATGCTGAAATGTGGTGAGCGCGGCTGGAACCTGAAGCGCGCCATCAACAACCGCCTGGGCTTGACGCGTGCCGACGACAAGCTTCCCAAAGCGTTGCTCGAACCCTTCCTCGATGGGGGTTCCGCGGGTTTCATACCTGATATCGCTGGTATGTTGTCCGCTTATTATGAGGCGCGCGGCTGGGATCCGGGAACAGGCAAACCGACGCGGGAAAGACTCGTGCAATTAGGGTTGGAGGATCTGGCCGACGACTTATGGGGCCAATGAGAGTCGAACCACGCTGCGAATGGGTGGAGATTCTTTTGTTGCTCTGCAGTTAAGCGGCTTGCGCGTCGCATGAATTTCCAGTTTGATCACACTTTTCGCAAATGGCCAACGGGAAGGATCTGAACACTAGGTATCATCGTGATCCTCTCTGGCGGGATGCGCACGGCTCCAGAAGTACACTACAGGTGCTTTTCCGAGATAAAGCAGTTTGGCAAGCAGCAGCCTGTTCAGATCGAATACGATGCTAAGGGCAGCGAGCAAGATGCCTATTCCGTACAGTAGTGATAAACCGGCAAGTATAAGTAGTGCACCGCCCAGCGAGTTCTCTTGTCTGACGACAATTTCAAGCAGATACAGCCCCCACAATGCAAAGCCGAGTATAACTCCAACCCAAAGCCATAGAATGATTGAGCTGTCCAGCCAGCCTTCTCCTGGTTCTGCCTGGCTCAACCCAAAGAGGCTGGGGAAAAGAGTGAGGATAAGCGTAAATACAGTGCTTAGTGCGGCGATTTCGATGGCTTCGAGTGCATAGATGTTATGCCGGACGCGTTGTGAAAGAGGAAGTTGTATTACCCGAATCTTTTCCACCGTGTCGAGAGCCGCGACTTGAAGCTCGGTCAATCTTTTCTGCACTGCCAACGCAGCCCGGTAAGTTAACACAAGCATTTCCTTGGGACCAATGTCATTCACTGCTATCTTGAAAGCGGCTTCATTCATTGTTTCCTGCGAAACTGCCAATGCAACGCTGGTCTCTGTTGCCTTGTTGATAAGCTCGCCGATTTTCAACCCATATTCTCTTAGCGTGGCAGCCGCGCGGTTGTCTGGTATTGTACCGAGTTCATGTATGATCGCAAGGAGCCTGGAGTGGGTCTGTTCGGATGGAAGCAGTTCGTTCAGCTCCTTGGCCAGTAATGAAACCCGATCTGGGATCGGCTGCTGAACAATCACTGCTGCCTCTGCGTTAGCAACTGCTTCGGTCGCACCGGGATCATCGCTGTAATCGAGTTTTTCCAGCGCAGCTTTCGCCGCGATCCGCACACCATCATTTTGATCCCGCAACAGCGCAATCAGTGGCTGGATGGCAGCCGCCTCACCCATCTCGCCCAATGCTTCTGCTGCTGACATTCGCACATACTCGCTACTGTCCTCCAGCGCCAGGAGGAGTGGCTCAAAAGCCTGGAGGTCGCCAATTGCACCTAATGCCTCTGCTACATTCGATCTCACATCATCATTAGTATCTTTCAGTGACCTGATCAGCGGCTGAACGGCGCGGGCATCGCCAATTTTGCCTAATGCCTCTGCTGCAGTCTGTCTCATATACTTCTCGCGATCCTTCAATGCAACGATGAGAGGTCCAACGGCACTGACATCGCCAATTTCTCCCAGTGCCTCTGCTGCCTCTCCCCGCAAAGTATGATCATTATCATGACCATCATCTTTAAGCACTTCAAGGAGCGGCTTGACTGCACTGGCGTCACCAATCATTCGTAGCGCCTCTGCTGCTGCATGCCGCACATCGTACTCTCCATCGTGAAGTGCCTTGGCGAGCGGCTCAACAGCAGGAACGCCGATCTTTGCCAGCGCCTCTGCTGCCCTTGACTGCCAGATTTTTTCGTTCTTGAGAGCAATGAGGAGTGGCTGAATAGCCGGAACGCCGATCATACCCAATGCTTCCGCGGCATCCAGGCGGATTTTGTCATCCTTCTTATAGCTCAGGGCTTTGATCAAGCCCTTCATGTCATTCCTGGTTCTCAGTTTTTCAATATCGGGTGGACCAAACAATCCAAAGGGGGACATGGCGCGGGCTTCCTTTCAGGGGAATTTATTGTATCGCTGTGATGGGCTTGCCGATCCCGCTGGCTATTGTTTATATTATTAAGAACCCGGATGCTAAAATTAAAGGACGCAGTCTTTTGGAGAAATGTTTTGCATGAATATTTGTAACCCTCCGAAGCACAATGGAAATCTACTATCCCTAGAATACAACAAAAATCGTCCTGGCGCAATAGGCAGAGTGCCTGCGTTGAGTTTCTATTCCAGACAATATTGCCCGTCGATTTTCACAACCGCACCTCCGCCAAACCACACACGGTTATCGCCTGTGTCCGTTCTTTGCGAAAAAAGCTGTACAAAGTTCGGCGCATCGCGAAATCCATTTTGCTCCAGTTTTATCTGCTCCCCCTGCCACATGTCCTGTGCCAGAAGGTAATACCCAAACGCTGAATTCCCGGAGCCTGTGGCGGGATCCTCCAGGTAGCCAAAGGTGGGCGCAAAAACACGGGTCCGGTACTGGCTGCCCGGAGAAGCGACTTCCGAGGAATAGAGCAGAACAATGTCCGCCCCGATCTGCAGGCAGAATTCCTTGAGTTCCTGAAGCTCCGGACCAACGCAGAGAACGCAGTCCAGTCCTGCCATTGGGACGATCAGTGTCTCCAGGCCGCCGTTGACGATCTGGATCGGCAGCGATCCATTCAGGTCGTCAGGGTCACAGTTCAGCGCCCGCGCGATATCCGCTGCGCGCACTTCTTTCGTGGAAAACCTGGGAGGTGGCGCGGAAATATAAACGCTCTTCTCGTCCCGATAACGATTCTCGACCTGCAGGCGAGCGGTCCGCGTGGTGATCGACAATGTCCTTTTCGAGTGCAGCGCTTCGTTATTCGCCACAATGTCATTTAGGATGGCGATGGTTGCGTGCCCGCAGAAGGCCACTTCTCTCTCCGAGGAGAAATAGCATAATTCGTAATCCGTTTCCGTTCCTGGGGCGGCATATCCAACTTCGCTCACGAAACCTTTCAACTCTTTAGCGATCCGGAGCTTTTCGTCCTCAGACAGCTCGTCCAGCTTATTCAAATAGACGACCGCTGCGGGATTGCCGGATGAATTCCTGGAAGCGAACGCGTCGATTTTCTTGAACCTGAGTTTTTTCATGGCTGGCCTCGATGTTCTTAAATTTGTCTTGCTAACTGATAGCTGGTGATATTTTATTGATGCTGACTGGTATCAATCTTTCGCAACCGCAGTCAGATTCATCGTGAGCAGAACCCCGGGCTTCGGCAGTTCGGCCACTCCGATCACGGTTCGCGCGGGGCGATGGTTCCCCATCATCTCGACGTAGGCGCGGTTCATTTCCTCGAAGTCCCGCATGTCCTTCAAAAAGACGTTTATGTGGATGACGTGATTTAGATCGGAATCAACCGATTGCAGCATGATCCGAAACGACTCAAGGATCTGTTTTGCCTGTGAATAAACGTCTGGCCCCGCGAGTTGGCCGGTCGCCGGGTCGACGCCGGCGGTGCCTCCGATGCTGATGAACTTGTCGACCTTTGCGATGTGATTATAAGGGCCAATGGGTGTTGGCGTATTTTCTGGCGTGGATGTCTCTACTCGATTTGTCACAGGGACCCTCCAGGGTTATGCCTTTGCACGTTTACTTGATATGCTTTTCGAAGCATAGACTGTTTTCGACCTCAGCATATTGTCCGTAGTTTGGGATCATTTGGTATCCGTTCTTTTGGTAAAGTCCGATTGCTTCGGGTTGTTTTTTTCCGGTTTCCAAAATGCACTTCTCATAGGACAATTCAGCCGCCCAGGCTTCCAACTCCTGCAAAACCTGGCTGGCAACACCTTTGCCTCTGCTTTCCGGTGATGTATACATCCTTTTGATTTCCATCGTGTCCGAGGCGTATTCTTTGATCGCTCCGCAACCGACGGGTTTATCATTTTCATACGCGAGGACCACATATTTGATTTTGTCGATTTTATTGAACTGCGCGTAAAACAAATGGTCTTTCCCATCTCTTTCGGCCAGGTCAGCGTCAAGGTGTTTTACAAGCTGAATGAAATCCTGATTGTCGGAGTTGGTTCTGATTATTCTGATCATCTAAAGCTTCCTTATAGGGTATTACCCAGCATTATACAGAAAAAGCTGACCAGAAATCAGTACCTTTTTGGGGAGTATACGCTGTGAGAGTAGGTCGGATATGCCGTTTGATTTTTGTTAGAGGACCGACTGAGAACACAAGTTTTTATTTCTCTTGCAGTAGAATCTGATTATCACAGGAGAGAATTTAAATGAAACTCGTTACCGTATCCCAAATGCAGGCAATTGAAAAGGAAGCCGATGCCGGCGGACTTACCTATGACCAGATGATGGAAAACGCGGGCCAGGGACTCGCAGATATTCTTCTCGGTCTTTATATAGGAGATGAGAAGTCAGAAGTGATTGGCCTGGTTGGCCCAGGAAACAATGGCGGCGACACACTTGTGGCGATGTCGACGCTGGCCGCGCAGGGCTGGAAGGCGCGTGCCTATCTGGTCAAACGCAGGAAAGATGACCTGGTGAAACGCTTTCTGGAAGCCGGTGGAGAGGTTCTTTCCAAGGAAAACCCTTTCGAGCAACTTGCTCAGGCCATCGAGACCGCCGATGTTTTTCTGGATGGCATCTTTGGCACAGGGATCAAGCTGCCTTTGAAGAAGGACGTGGCTGAACTTTTGTCGGAAGTTAACGATGTTCTCGATGGGCTGGACGAACCTCCGCTCATCATCGCGGTGGATTGTCCGTCGGGCGTGGATTGTGAGACAGGTGACGTGGCGGAGGAAGCCATCGCCGCGGACTTAACGGTCACGATGGCAGCGGTCAAGCAGGGGATGTTGAAACTGCCTGCTTTCGAATACGTTGGTGACCTGAAGGTGGTGGATATTGGCTTGCCTAACGATCTGTCTTCTTTTGCGGAGCTAAAGACGGAGGTTGCAGACGATGGATCCGTTTCGGCGCTTTTGCCTGAGCGTCCGCTCGATTCGCACAAAGGGACGTTCGGGACCGCGCTGATCGCGGCGGGTTCCGTCAATTACACGGGAGCCGCCCTCCTGGCGGGGGAGGCAGCGTACCGCGTGGGCGCGGGACTTGTCACACTGGCTGTCCCTGCGCCGCTGCACGGCACCCTTGCCGGCCGTTTCCCGGAAGCGACCTGGGTTTTGCTTCCGCATGAAATGGGAGTGATCTCGCGTGACGCCTGGGATGTGTTTGCGAAAAATCTCGAGCGCGCGACAGCGTTATTGATCGGGCCCGGTTTGGGAACCGAAGACACCACGAAAGAGTTCATCGAGCATTTACTGAAAGGCAAGGTCTCATCCAGAAAGGCTGGCTCACGGATTGGTTTTGTACATCAGGAGAGCGAAAAGAAGGAGGAGACAAATTCGGAATTGCCGCCGATGATCCTGGATGCCGATGGATTGAAGCTGCTTGCGAAGATTTCCGATTGGCATAAGCTTCTGCCCGCACCTGCCATCCTGACTCCTCACCCCGGCGAAATGTCTGTCTTGACAGGTCTATCGAAGGAAGAGATCCAGGCCGATCGAGAGGCGATTGCCGGCAGATATGCAAAAGAATGGGGCCACGTGGTCATCCTCAAAGGCGCATTTACTGTCATCGCCTCACCGGATGGACGCACGACCATCATCCCCGTTGCATCACCGGCATTGGCGCGCGCCGGGACAGGTGACGTGCTGGCAGGCCTGGTCGTGGGTTTGCGCGCCCAGGGGCTGGAGGCGTACGAGGCGGCCGTCGCGGGCGCGTGGATCCACGCCCAGGCGGGTCTCTATGCGGCCGATGACCTCGGCACGAACATTTCGGTGCTGGCCGGCGATGTATTGGCTTCTGTCAGCGATGTGTTGAGCGATTTGGAATAAAGGAATTTCCCGATGGTTGAGTAGTCACGAGCGAAGCGAGTGGCGTACACTTGCACCGGCACGATTTGCCAGGCAAATCGAAGTGTAGGTGTCGAAACCATCTGTAACAAACGCACTTTTGATTATTGGTGGTTTCGATATGCCCTGCGAAAACCACGCTGGGCTACTCAACCACCGGATATGAATCAAAAAGAGGAGCCTGATTTCCAGGCTCCTCTTTCATCTTTCTTCTTTCCTCTTTTTTTTTACTATCCCTTCAAAAACTCTTCCAACGCTGCCTTGCTGATGCGGTAGGCGTTGCCCATCTTCTTGGCTTTCAGGCTTTTATCAGTGATCGCCGCGATCACATCTTCTTCTGAAACCTTCAGAATGGCGGCGGCCTCCGCCGGCGTCATTACATCGGGAATGCCGGCTGCGGCTTTTGCGCCGCCTTGCTGTCCCTGCATCGCGCCGGAGGTGGCTTGCTGCATCAAGTTGCCGATGCCCATCCCGGCGCCGATCCCGGCGGTCAGCCCCGCGCCGCCGCTGGGGTTCTGTGCGGCATCGCGCATCGCGTCGGCCGCCTGGAGTTGAGTGTACGTTGCCATGTCGAGCATGCCCATGTCGCGCAATTCCTGAGCGGACTTGCTGGATGGTCTCAAATTTCCAATCACGAAAGATAATAACTGAACGCCAATGGCTTCGAAGTCATCCTGCGCCTTGGCGCGCACCGCTGCGCCGATTTCCTCGACGAGACCGCTCAGATCCGCAACGCTCTTGAGAGCAGACGTCTCGCCCAGCACATCCTGGATCTTCGAAAGCAGGGTGTTCCGGAAGCGTTCTTCAATATCAGCAGTGCGATATGCGCCCTGCGCGCCGACGAGCTGCGTGACGAACTGTTGCGGGTCCTTCACCTTGTATGAATAAGTGCCATAGCCCTGCAGTAAAGCCACACCCAGACCCATGCCCGGGTTGCGGACGATAATTGGCTGCGCGGTGCCCCATTTTTCCTGCGGAAATTCCCTCATCGAAACGAAGTACACTTCGGCGGGGAAAGGCGTTCGGTCATTGAAAGCCTTGCCGATGAGATCGATCAACAGCGGAATGTTCGCCGTCGTAATGGTGTGACGTCCTGGCTTGAATACATCCAGCGCGACCCCATCGCGGAAGAACACCGCTGTCTGTCCATCGCGTACGATCACCTGTGAACCGATGCGAAAGTCACCGATGCCCGTTTCGGGAAAACGATGGACGATCTCACCTTTCATCTCGTTCGGGTATTCAATGACGTCGAAAATTCTAGCCATGAGATTTCTCCTTTGATAGTGGTAGCAAATTCATTATAGTCCATGCCTGAACGCGCTACAAGTCGCGGATGGCGCTCAGCGCCGAACCGTTTCTCTTTATTTTATACGGATTTCTGCCCCTGTCGTTTCACTCGAAAACACTGCCAACTGATCACTGACGACTGCTTACTGACCACTGGCAACTGTATCCGCCTTTTTCCCTTTCATGGGCTTTCCCGTCCCTTTATCTTTTAGCATCAAGACCTCCGCCATGATGCTCACCGCGATCTCTTCGGGCGTTTCCGCGTTCAGCTCGAGCCCCATCGGTGAATGGACGCGGGCGATCTTCTCATCCGGGACACCTTTCTCCTTCAGGGCTTTGACCGTCGTGATCCACCGCCGCCTTGACCCGATCACACCGATGTACGCCGCACTCGACTCGAGCAGGCTTGGGAGTCCCTCCGAATCCACATTCGAGCCTCGGCTGGTGATCACGATGTACGTCTGTTTGTTGATCTTCAGGTGTTCGGTTAACTTCTCCATCTCGACGGGATAATACGCGTCCGCGCCCGGCACCGACTCCGGATCGCAAAACTCCGGCCGGTCGTCGCTGACCGCGACTCTGAATCCCAGCCACTTCGCCAGATGGACGACTGCCTTGCCGACGTGCCCGGCGCCGATGACAACGATCATTGCAGGGGGAAGGATTGGTTCCACAAAGACCTCCACAGTTCCGCCACAAACGCCTACATCGCCGCGGGAGGGATCGGACATCCGATACGTGATGAGACGGGATTCGCCGTCGCCCATCGCGATCCAGGCTTCATCGAGGACGCGGTGCTCCAGGTCCCCGCCGCCGATCGAGCCGATGAACTTCCCATCCGGGTAGACGAGCATCTTGCTGCCCACATGCCGCGGTGTGGAGCCTTCGCTCTTCACCACCGTACATAGCGCAGCGGACTCGTTGTTCTTTTCGATTTCAGAGAGGGCTTGGTAAATGCTATCCATGGCTCTATTTTACCGTCAGAGTCCCCTGGAACACATCTCAAAAACAACATTTCGTCACACCTGTATGATTTGCCAAGCAAATCACACGCAGGTGCAAGTGTTGCGAGGAGGGTGTTCGTCCCGACGAAGCAATCTCAAACATGGCTAAAAAGTGCTTTCAATTTCAAGTGAGATTGCTTCGCTGCGCTCGCAATGACGGGTTAGAAGAGGTTTGGAGCGTTATGGCAATTCGGATAACACCTGCTCGAGTGCATCTGCGAATTCCTTTTTCGTGAATTTCCGTCCCCGCCACTCCTCGCCAAAGACTTCGCAGTCGGCAAGCTTCTCCCGGGGAAAAGGCGGGCGCTTCATGAACGTGCCGGCCTCATCCAGGTATGAAAAGGCCGGCGGCCTGGTGGAGGCGTCCATTTTTCGCGCAATGGGCTTCCTGACCAGGTCATCGATCAGGACCAGCGTCAGCGGTCCATACAGATCATTTTTGTATTTCACTACATAAGGTGTATCTTTCAATACATACATCAGGAATTTGGCAGTGGACGGATTCCATTCCGCAACCGCTTTCAGGGCTGCGAAGGCTCTGACAGACATTGGCATGCTCGCCTACTCCCGCGTTTCCAACAAATGATTCTCCAGCTTGTCCATCGTTTCCATGAAGGACTGTTCCAGGTCGATGTTGTGCATCTTTGCCAGGATGATCACCGACCATAGGCAGTGGGATAACTGCGAGCCAAGCTTCTCCTGGCTATGGAGGATTTCACGCTTGCCATGTTCGGCATTGATCAGCTTTACCAGGTTATTTGCATCTGCCAGGAGTCCCTGGGCAATGTCTTCGTCGGTGGCTGGTGAGCCGTAAAGTTGCTTCTCTTTTTTCTCGTACTGCATGCGCAGGTCCATTGCTCGGTTGACTAATTTTTGAAATTCCATTAGATCTCCATACGTAGCTAACTATTCACCTTCATCAAACCACTTTTCTTTGTAAAATTTCTGATTTACTACAATAAACTCATCCGAATTCGTAGCAGTAAACCCATTAATAATGTCCACAAGTTCTTCTTCATTTCTGGGGTCAGTATTGATTGTCCTGTAACCATCAGGACCTTTCATTTCCAGGCTGATATATTGACTTGGCGAAATAGGCATAATAATGTTCAGGGTAGGCGAACCTATTCCATAAAATGTTAATGGTTTGTTAGGGTCATATACGGCTGGATCAAACCAAAAACAAGGGTTGTCAGAAGTAATTAATCCTGGAAGAGTCTTTGTTTCGTAAATTACGCAATTCATTAGATATACATATGAAAAAGCCATATTGACAAAAGTAAATAAACGAAATGGCATCGGTTGATCTTTGTGCAACTCTAGAACCTTATTGTACTCTTCGGTTTGTTTTACTTGCTTAGCCAACTCTTGAGGAAGTGTTTCTATGAAATCAATATACTCTTGCCATGTTTGCTTGTCTTCCTCTTTATAGCGCTTTGTTCGAGCAAACATTGTCGAAACAAACAAAGCTATGACTTTTCGATCATCTGGTGTCAAGGGCAAGTGCTTTTTTAGCTTTTTGTCACGCAGCACAATAAATTTGTCTTCAACATCTTTGAGTTGATGTTCCAATTCTAGATTTCTGTTGCCACCTGCATCATATATTGTATAAAAATCCGACTCGGAAAAGAGTGATCTGGGCGATTTTCTCGAAATCGAGTGGTCTTTCTTGGAAACGATCCAAACAAAAGCTCCATTTGGAGTATTTGGGTCACACCAAGCTCTGAGATATGCTTCGGTTATAAAATGCTGATTTTTGTATTCCATCGTTAAGCGGCTTTATCTCTCCAAAAGCCCCAACACCACCGGCAGCAACTGCTTCTTCCTCGATACCACCCCCGATGCCTGGCGGGTGCCATCGGGAAGAGGAGGATAGGGCAGATCGTCCAGGATGGGCGGCGCGTTTGACGAAAGGATCAGCCGGCTGGAGCCGCGCACGATGTCGGTGACGAGCAGTATCACGAAATCCAAGCCGCGCCTGTCTCTCAAATCATCGAGTGCCTTGGCGAGAGGTGCGAGGTGCTCCGAAAGCTGCACGAGATCGGTTACCTCAACTTGCGCAATGGCGAGCTTGAATCCGCCGGCTTCATACAGCTTGATATCGTTGCTGACAACCTCTTCGGGTTTGCGATTCGAAAGGCCCGCGCCCGCCGAAAGCACCGCTTTTCCGTACGACGCGATCGTCTCGCCTTTGAGCGGGCTGCCTCCCGCGAATGCCCAGCGCGCCATCCGGTCCGCGGCCTGCTTGTCGCGCGGCGTGGTGGTGGGAGAGGTCAGGATAAGGGTATCCGCCAGAAGCCCCGCGAGCAGCGCTCCTGCCAGCGCGGGCGGCATGGAGAGTCCCGCCTCAGCGGTCTGCTCGCAGACCAGGGTCGAGGTCGATCCCACAATATCCACGGTAAAACGGATGGGCGTATGGGTGTACGGGTTGCCGAGTCGATGGTGATCGAGGATCTCCAGCAGTTCAGCTTCTTCGAGCGCGGGGATCGCCTGGCTTGGCTCGTTGTGGTCCACGAGAATGATTTTCAGACGCGGCGGGTTGAGGAGATCGCGCTGGCGTGCAATGCCAGAGTAGAGTCCATTCTCGTCGATGACCCAATGCTCATTGGCTTCATCACGCAAAATCCGGTTGAGAAAATCGCGGATGTGCCCGTTGGCCGGGAATTTCGATATGCGCGTGTCTGCCGCTTCCTTACACTGGGCAGACATCATCTGACGAACAGTCGTATCCCCGGGCTGTGGACCGAGCACCTCGGTAAAGTACTTGAAGAGGCTGAAGCCGTTGATGATGCCATAGGGTTTGCCGTCTTCATCCACCACGGGGGCAATGCCGCCCGTACGGCTGGCAAGAGTCCATGCCAGGCCGAGCTGGGCCTCCGGGCGGATGCTGTCGAGCCTTTGCATGACCGACTCGAAGCGCGGCGAGGCATCGGTGAGCAGCACGGGCGGATCGAGCTTGAGCTGTTTGAGCACCCAGGCCGATTGCGGGTTGAGGGCGCCGGCGCGGGCCGCGACCGTGTCCACTCCATCGCGTTGGCGCAGGAGCCACGCGTAGCCCATCGCAGAGGCAATGGAGTCGGTGTCGGGGTTGACGTGTCCGATCACATAGGTTTTGTCTGGCATAAATTCCTTATTCGCTGAAACTTTATTCCCTTACACTTTCAAATCTGGACGCTGATTTACGCTGAAAACGCAGAATTTCCCTTTCGATCAGCGGACTCAGCGTTTATCTGCGTCATTATATAAGGCACCAAACTCACGAGCATTTAACGTGCCGCTTGCAGGGATTTCCATACCTTCTCCGGCGTGACGGGGATCTCATCCACATTTACGCCAATGGCATCGAGGATCGCGTTGCCCACCGCGGGCGCGACGCCATCCATGGGGATCTCGGCAACCGCCTTGACACCGAACGGATGGCTTGGCTCGAACGTCTCCACAAAGATGGTTTCCAGCTCTGGCATTTCATCCGCGCGGAAGATGTGGTAGCGGTCCAGATCGCGTTCAATGGCATTGCCTTTTTCATCGTAACGCATTTCTTCGCAGACGGCGTAGCCGAGAGCCTGAGTCATCCCGCCTTCGATTTGACCTGACGCC
>Ga0105098_10000684_pt1 | contig 11977 bp, 12 predicted proteins | sample PPLLak21cMay2015_FD_79137 | JGI IMG/M metagenome (GOLD analysis project Ga0105098, IMG submission 79137) | Freshwater sediment microbial communities from Prairie Pothole Lake near Jamestown, North Dakota, USA - PPLs Lake P7 Core (1) Depth... | ecosystem: Environmental > Aquatic > Freshwater >... | reverse complement strand
CGAAGGCGAGCCGACGGCCCAACTCGGCACTCCTCGCCACCGCCCCGGGGTAACGGTTGAAGCGCCGGGCCATCTCGGCGGGATGTTTCAGGTATCGCTCGTCGCTGGCCGGGCGAAACCCGTCGGCGACTGCAAGGGTGCGGCGGCCTCCGATAGCGGCCAGCACTTCGGAGAGGTCCGCGTCTTTCGGGTCGTGATAGTGGACCTGGTTGGTGGCGACAGCGGGGAGGGAAAGCCTCTGGGCCACCTCCCACATCAAGTCGTTACGAGGGTCGTCCTCGGGCATGCGGTGATGCCAGAGCTCCAGATGAAGCCGGGTGCCGAACAACTCGCGGAGACGGGAGGCCTGCCGCATGGCGCCACCCAGATCCCCACTGGCCGCCGCCTTGGGCACCGCGCCGGCATGGCAACCGGTGAGGACATGGAGGTCCTGATTGCCGGCTGCAGTGGCCAGGTCTTCCCAGTTGTAGATCGGGTGGCCCTTTTCCCCCCGCATCTGGGCTCTCGTCACCAGATTGGACAGGGTCCGGTACCCGTTGGGGGATCCGGCGAGCAGCACCAGATGGTCGGTCTCGGGGAGGTTCGTCGCCTTGGCGCCATGCGAGCGCACACTGCGCCCTCGACGCAGCCGCCCTTGACCTCCCTTGGCCCGGGCGTGACGATGCTCATCCCATTCCTGAGCGGCCGCCACCGGGTCACCGGGGCCGGCTGGGTCTGTCTCGAGCCCGATCTCCACTCCGTAGATGGCGGGCAGACCGGTTTCCTTTGCCGCCTGCCAGAACCTCGACACTCCGTAGAACCCGTCGTGATCTGTGACCGCCAGTGCCTCATAGCCGAGATCGATGGCCCGTTCCACCAGGTCTTCGGGATGTGAAGCGCCATCGAGGAAGGAGAAGTTGGTATGACAGTGGAGTTCGGCGTACCCGGTCACCCAGCTCACTATATCGAACATATGTTCGACTGCTCTCGAGAGCTTAGGACTGAGTCCGTCCTGGTTTCCTCTTAAGTTCGGTCTCATGGCCACAGAGATCAGTTCCTTCCGCATCGACATTCCCCAAGAACAGCTCGATGACCTGCATCGGCGACTGGACACCACTCGCTGGCCCGACGAGGTTCCCGGCGTGGGATGGGCACAGGGCATCCCGCTCGACTACACCCGGGAATTGGCCGACTACTGGCGGACTACCTACGACTGGCGAGCACAGGAGGCCTGGCTCAATTCGTTCCCGCAGTTTCACACCGAGATCGACGGCCACGATCTGCATTTCATCCACGTCCGCTCGGCAGAACCCGATGCAATGCCGTTGGTGCTCACGCACGGATGGCCCGGGTCGATCGTGGAATATCTCGATCTGATCGGGCCGCTGACCGACCCGGCGGCGCACGGCGGCTCCGCGGAGGACGCGTTCCACGTCGTCGTGCCGACAATCCCCGGATACGGCCTATCCGGCCCCGCGGTGGGCTGGTCGACCGCACGAGCAGCGCGGGCGTGGGCCGAGCTCATGAGCCGCCTCGAATACGACAGTTACGTGGCGCACGGCGAAGACACCGGTGCAGCCATTTCACGCGAGCTGGCGGTTATCGATCCCGAACACGTGGCTGCGCTACATCTGACGATGATCGCCTCGGCCACCGTCACGGCCGAAACCGCCGACCCTGACAATCCCGCCGAGCAACGGGCCGTTCAAATCGCTCTCCGCACCCAGTACCAACTCGGCGCGTATGCATTGCTGCAGGCCAGCCGCCCGCAAACTCTGTCCTATGCGCTCACCGACTCGCCGGTGGGTCAACTGGCCTGGATCGTCGAACGATTCAAGGACTGGACCGACTCCACCGACGCACCCGAGGATGCCGTAGACCGCGATGCCATGCTCACCAACGTCATGATCTATTGGCTGAGCGGCACCGCCGGCTCGTCGGCCCGCTACTACTACGAAGGCGCGGCGACCTGGGGCAAGCCCGCACCTGACATCGATGTACCGGTGGCCGTCGCGGTCATGCCCCACGATATCGGCCACCCCGTCCGCCGCATCGCCGAGCAGAACCACAACATCGTGCGTTGGACCGAATTCGACCGGGGCGGCCATTTCGCCGCAATGGAAGAACCCGACCTCATGGTCGCCGACCTTCGTGCCACGTTCCGCGATTACCGCAAGTAGACACCGGACACGGCCGATCGACGGACCCCACTAGGTCCCAAGAACACGAGACTACGTTTCAAATCATGGACACGCGGTCCACAGTCATGGATTGGGACAAGGCACTGCGCGATTCGGATTGGGAGAAGGCCCGGTCTCTCCTTTCCGACGACGCCACCTACGTCGCCTCGAACCCACCGATCAATTGCTCGAGCGCAGACGAGATCATCGATCTGATGCGATCGTTCAAGGGCGTCAACCCAGATGTCGATTTGATCGATCTCGAGGCGATCGGCGACTACGCCGTCGCCAGCCTTAGGCAACCAGCCTGGGATTGGGAGTGGTTTCAGCTCATCACCGTCGACGGCGAACACATCGTTCGTCTCGAGGACTTCGTCAGCCGGGAGGCGGCTCTGGCCGCCACTGAATGAGCTCGCCGATGGCCCACACCGGGGTTAGCCGCTCGCAACGGAAACTCCGTCAGCCTGGTCGACGTTCAAGACTTAGAACACACTCTCGAGGGGGACTGGAAATGAGATCCCGGGTATTGCTTGCGGCGGGGATCGCTGTGTCGATCGTGAGCGGTGCCTGCTCCACGGAGGCCGAGACGACGACCACAGTGGGAGCCACTACGTCGACCTTTTCGTCGTCGACCACGGAGGCCACCGCTGTCCAAACGACCACATCTACGACGGTCGAGACCTCTACTACCACCACCGCACAATCGCCGACCACGACGCTCCCCGCGTTTCCGCCGGCTCGACAGGATCTGGAGCACGGCGGCTCCACATGGGTCGTTGTCCTCGGCGGGTCCGAGACGCCCGACGACCCGGTGTTGGCCGAAGCGATCCTGGCGGCAGAGCAGGCAGGATATGTAACCGGTGCGACGGATTGTGACGATGGTGCGCCCGAGGCATTGGGCCTACCGGACGGAACTTCGACCGTGAGCGTCTACCTCGAGAACGAGGCGGACGCCCATGCCGCTCTTCTCGCTTTCGAGGCGCGCGGAGTCAGCGGCGTGGTAGCGGAAGTGCAGACCTTCTGCCTCGACTGAGGTTCAGCTGCCGCTCAGGGAGAAGTGCATCCAGTCCTTGAGCGAGCTCCAGTGCCCTCCCCAACCCCAGCCGATCTCGGCGAAGGACTCAGTTGCGACATCACCGGGCACAATCATCCCGACCCGGACGTCCTCCCGGTCGACATAGGCCGACGCCAGCTCGGGCAGAACCAGATCGCCCTTCAGATAGGGATTGTGGAACGGGTTGATGTCGATCCCGGTGCCGTATGCATGCTGAGACCACGACGTCGAACCCACGGCAGGACGGCACACGAATGACGTGGTGTCGTTCCAGTCCCCTGTCGGGTGAGCATCTATCTCTTCCTTGGTGATGACCCGCATCTGCTCGATCGGGAACCGCGCCTCGTGCAGTCTCCGGAAGATCTCGACCACCTGTTCCGCGACGGCGGCGTTCACGATCATCTCCCCGGTGTGGAAGCGCTGGTCGAATCCAAAGTGGGTCATCGTCAGATAGGAAAGCTCGTCGAGGGTCACCGGGCACTCCGGAACCCAACTGGAGCGTGCCAGGACATCGGGTGGGATGGGGTCGATCGTCGAGTGAAATCCCTCGTCGGCCGGCGGCGGGAGGAGATCCAGCGTCTCGAACTGCCTGTCCTGCATCTCCGGGGGAGTCGGCTGCACCACCCCAAACTCATCGGGCCGAAGGGGCAGGAGCCTGGTGCCCATCCAGTCGGGCCGGGCATAGGGGTTGATCGTGGTAGTGGTGGCCATCGTGGTAGTCGTCGGGAGAGTCGTCGTCGTGGTTGGCAGCGTGCTTGTGGTCGTGGGGACCGTCGACGTGCTGGAGACAGCGGTGGAGGTTGGTGCACACCCGGCCACGAGGATCAGGACGGCAACGAAGCCCCGTCGCATGGCGTCGACGGTAACCGAGTGAGGGTGCAATCGATGAGACCTAGGATCGAGTGATGACTCAGATCACCCGGGCTGTCCGAGACTTCCTCGCCACGGGGCCGCTGGGTCACGTGGTGACATTGAATCTCGACGGCACACCCCACATCACCCTGGCTTGGGTTGGCGTGGACGGTGACGAGTTGGTCTGGTCCACTTTCTTCGATCAGCACAAGCTCGAATCGTTGCGGGCCGACCCCAGAATCACGATCTCCTTCCAGGCCAACGAGCACAGTGGCCAAGGGCTACATCCGTACCTGGTGGCCAGAGGCACCGCCCGCATCACCGAAGGTGGGGCGATGCCCGTGATGGACCGGCTGGCCGAGGCGTATATCGGGCCGGGAGCCGTGTTCCCCAATCGGGACATGCCCGACGGTTTCACCATCCATGTCGAAGTGGAGCGGATCTACGGTCTCGGCCCATGGGTCGAGCTCCACGACTAGGGCACGCAGCTCTTCCCCGAGCTCTTCGAGGGTCCGACGTCGGCCCCTGACCGTCACCATGAGGGCCTGGAAAGTGGCACCTGGCTAGCGTCGGTCCTCGGAGGTAGCGATGTCATCCATCACCAAAACCATCAGGCTCTCGGGCCAGGCCGCCGACTCGATCGAAGATGCGGTCAGGACAGTCCTGGCTCGGGCGGCCTCCACCATCTCGGACATACAGAACTTCAGGATCGTGGAGGTCGGGGGCTCAGTAGACGACTCAGGGGTGCCTACCCAATTCAGCGTGACCCTCGACATCACCTTCGGAATCAAGGACCCGGTCGAGCATGGCTGATCCGATTCTCACCGACCACGAGATCAAGACCCTGGAGCCACAGTCGAGTCTGGCTGTGCGGGTTCGGGTTCCGATGTATCAGCTCGATCTGGGGGCGCTTTTCGCCACGCATCTCCCCCGTCTCCAAGCCCTTGCCGCCGACGGCGGCCCACCGTATGGCAGGTATCACGAGTTCGGCCCAACGCAGGCCGATGTCGAGATCGGAATCCCGGTCGGCGACATCTCGCCGAATCTCCCCGATCCCGGGGGCGGTGAGCACCCGATAGAGCCGTCCGAGCTCCCGGGAGGGCCGACAGCCATTGCCATCCATCACGGGAGCTACGAGACGCTCGGTCCCGCCTATGACCGACTCCACGATTGGATCCATTCTCAGGGTCACGAGGAAGGCCCGGGGCCGTGGGAGTCGTATCTCGACCTTCCTGACCAGGTGGAGGACGAAGCGAGCCTTCGGACGGTGTTGCACTGGCCTCTCCTGGAGGGATGACCGCACCGAGGCGCCGGATATGAACGTCCCCATCCCCGCGCCCGCCTCACTGGGCGACGGGGTCCATCTGATCCCGGCACCACTGCCGTTCAAGAGCCCGGCCTGGGTCAACACGTACGCCGTCGAGGCAGACGGCGGGATCCTCCTCCTCGACTGCGGGACGGACTGGGAGCCGGGACGCGAGGCGATACGTGCTGGGTTCCAGCGGCTCGGCCTGGATGAGTCGGCGGTGCACACGCTGGTCGTATCGCATCTCCACCTCGATCACGTCGGCATGTCGGCCCGGCTGGTCAACGAGTTGGGCTGCCGGTTCGTGATGCACGAGAGGGCCGCCAAACTGGTCGATCGGTACAACGACACACCCGGTTACGTCGATCGGCTCCTTCGGATCGGCCGGACTCACGGCGTCCCTTCCCGCGTCCTGGGCTCGGTTACCGGCGACCTGGCCACCCGCCCCGAGTACATGCCGCTCATCCATCCGCCCGATCACACGGTGGCCGACGGTGAGCGAATCGACATCGGCGATGGTCGCTCGCTTGAGGTGATTCACACCCCAGGGCACGAGCCGGCCCACATCTGCTTGCGCGACTCGAGGACGGGCATCCTCTTCTCCGGTGACCACGTGTTGCCCCGCATCTCCCCGGTGATCATGTGGGACGAAGACCTCGGCGATCCTCTCGGCAGCTATCTGGCCTCCCTCCAGAAAATCCTCGAGATGAACCCCGGCATCACCTACCCGGCACATGGCACTCTGATCGACCGGGGCGACGAGAGGGCGCGGCAGATCCTCCTCCATCACGATCGGCGGCTCCTCGACATGGCCGAGTTGGTCCGATCGGCCGATACGACCGCATGGGAGGTGATGCTCAAGTCCTTCCGACCCAATCTGACTCCGTTGGAGGCGAGGCTGGCCTTTTTGGAGACCGTCTCCCACCTCGAGCATCTGAGGATGACGGGGAGACTCCAGACAGAGCAGCGCGACGGGACCGTGGTCTTTCGCCGCTGAGGGTTTCTCGCTTCGGCCCGACGGGTAAATCCGGTCAACGACAACGGAGGAATGCATGCCCGTACATCGAGGCAAGGACGGCAAGGGCCCCTACTACCAGTGGGGTGACTCAGGCAAGAAGTACCACTATCAGTCCGGCGAGAAGAAGAGCCGGGAGTCCGCCAAGCAAAAGGCGACGAAGCAGGGCCAGGCGGCCCGGGCATCCGGCTACAAGGGCTAAGCATTTCTCCCCCGAAGGGGGGAGTACCGGCGGAGCCGGGGAAGGGGCGAGATTCATCCCTCGAGCAGGTGGACACCGTACGCGACGACGAAACCGACCACTGTCAGAACGCCAACCGGTCTGCCGGCGTGCTCATATGCCTCTGGCATCATCGAAATGGCGAGCATCGTGAGCACCGCCCCACCTGAGAAGGCGAAGACGAACGAGATGACGTCGGTCGACGCGCCGTCCAGGAGTAGATAGCCGGCCGCGGCGGCGAGGCCACACGCCAGGACCACGGCGCCCCAGATCTCGAGAACCAGCGAGCGCTTCCAGCCACCTTCGACCAGGGTGGTGGTGGCGGCAATCCCCTCGGGCAAGTTGGAGATGAAGACAGCCACCAGCATCGCCACACCGATCTCGTTGGTCTGGAGCAGCGTCAGGCCGAGCACCGCCGTCTCCGGTACTCCATCGAGCAGAGCGCCGAGGAGGATCGACAGCCCGGCTCCCTCCTCCGCATTCGGCATGGCGTTGCCTTCGCGTCGTCGCTGGAATCGCCCGATGAGCATGTCGCCGAAGGTGAAGGCCGCAGCACCGGCGAAGATCCCGAGCACCACCGACCAGGGGCCGCCGCCGACCTCGGTCGCCTCGGCGATGAGTTCGTACGCAACAGCACTGAGCAGAACACCGGCCCCGAAGGCCATGATGAGACCCAGGGTGCGGCGGTGTGGTGGGCGACCGAGGGCCACCAGGGCACCGATCAGGAGGGAACTTGCCGCAAACAAACCCCAGAGAAACGCCTCGGCCACGTCAGTTGGCGCTCAACACCACTTCGACCGCGAACTCACCCTCGAAGTACAGCACCTCGCTAGCTCGAGCTGCCGCCTTCAGATCATCCTCCGCCTGCCGCACCAGCTCGATCGACTCCGGGCCGGATGACACCGACACCGAATCCACCTCGGCCCGCATCGAGACCTTCGCGTCGGATTTGGCCTTTCGCACCGCGGAAAGGACGGCACCGGTCTCGGTGAGTACCGCAGGGTCCCCTGAGCAAGGCGCAAGCTCGCCGATATTGGGCCAGCTCGCCCGATGAACCGAGCCCTCTCTCCACCACGACCAGACCTCCTCAGTCACGAAGGGCAGGAATGGGGCAAAGAGCCGCAGATACACGCCGAGCGCCATCTGCAGCGCGGCATGAGCCGACGCACTCTCGGTCCCGCCGCCCTCGTACGCCCGCCCCTTGACCAACTCCAGGTAGTCGTCGGTCCAGGTCCAAAACGATCGTTCGACGATCTCGAGAGCACGGGCGTAGTCGAACGCATCGAACGCCTCAGTCGCCCGCTCCACCACCCTGGTGAGGGCGGCCACCATCGAGCGATCGAGTGACACCGAGATGGCGGATGCATCCACGTCTTCGGCGAACCCGAGGGCGAAACGTGATGCGTTCAAGATTTTCGTGGCAAGACGCCTACCGATCCTCATCACACCGTGGTCGACGGCGGTGTCGGTGCCGGGACGACCGTTGCAGGACCAATAGCGGACCGCCTCCGCACCGTGCTCTTCGATCAGGGCGTGGGGTGTGATCACGTTTCCCTTGGACTTGGACATCTTCTTCCTGTCCGGATCGAGCACCCAGCCATTGATGGTGGTGTGGGCCCATGGCAGAGCATCGTGCTCGTAGTGCGAGCGGACGATGGTGGAGAAGAGCCACGTGCGGATGATCTCGGGGCCCTGGGGCCGAAGATCCATGGGGAAGACCCGGGAGAAGAGGTCGGGATCGTCGTCCCAATGCCCGGCGATCTGGGGAGTGAGCGAAGACGTGGCCCAGGTGTCCATGATGTCTGGATCGCCGACGAAACCTCCTGGTCGGCCTCGCTGCCCTTCGTCGTAGCCAGGGGCGGTGGCCGAGGTGGGGTCGACGGGCAGGTCCTTCTCGTCGGGGAGGATGGGATGGTCGTAGTCCACCGCCCCGTCGGTAGCTACCGGGTACCAGACCGGGATGGCCACGCCGAAAAACCGCTGCCTCGAGATCAGCCAGTCCCCGGTCAACCCGTTGACCCAATGCTCGTAGCGAACCTGCATGAAGTCCGGCACCCAGTCCAGCTCGGAGCCTCGTTTGAGGAACTGTGATCTCAGCTCTTGGTCCCGACCACCGTTGCGGATGTACCACTGCCGGCTGGAAACGATCTCGAGAGGGCGGTCGCCGTTCTCGTAGAACTTGACCGGATGGGTGATCGGACGCGGCTGACCATCGAGATCGGCCGACTCAGTGAGGAGCTCCTCAGTTCGCTTCTGGGCCTGATTCGGGTAGAGCCCGGCGATCTGCCGGTATGCCTCACGACCCGACTCGGAGTCGATCCAATCCGGCACCTCCTGATGAAGACGACCCGTCTGCTGGATCAGGGCGCGGGTGGGCAAATCGAGCTCCCGCCACCAGGTCACGTCGGTGGTGTCTCCCCACGTGCAGATCATGGCGATGCCACTCCCCTTCTCGGGGTCGGCCAGGTGATGCGATACGACGGGAAGCTCGACCTCGAAGAGCGGGGAGGTGACAGTCGTTCCGAAGAGCGCCTGGTACCGCTCGTCCTCGGGGTGAGCGACAAGGGCGACGCAGGCGGCGATCAGCTCGGGTCGCGTGGTCTCGATGAATAACGGCGTGCCGTCCAGTTTCCGGAAGGCCACCCGGTAGTAGGCGGCGGGACGTTCCCTGTCTTCCAGCTCGGCTTGGGCGATCGCCGACTTGAAATCGATATCCCAGAGCACCGGTGCCTCCTGGGAATAGGCCTCGCCGCGGGCCAGGTGGTGAAGGAATGCCTTCTGGCTGGTGCGCTGGCTATGGGGATCGATGGTGGCATAGCTCTGTGTCCAATCGACGGACAACCCGAGCGTGCGCCAGAGGTCTTCGAAGACCTTCTCGTCCTCGGCGGTGAGGCCGTGGCACAGCTCGATGAAGTTCCGCCTGCTGATCGAGATCGGTGGATCGGATGGCTCCTCTGGCGCCGTGAAGTCATGGTCATAGGGCAGGGTCGGGTCGCAACGCACCCCGTAGTAGTTCTGCACCCGCCGCTCGGTAGGGAGGCCGTTGTCGTCCCAGCCCATCGGGTAGAACACCTCCTTCCCCTTCATCCGGCGGTAACGGGCGTGGGCGTCGGTCTGGACGTACCCGAAGACGGATCCCATGTGCAACGAGCCGGACACGGTCGGAGGCGGAGTGTCGATGGAGAAGATCTCGGGCCGGTCCTTGGAGCGGTCGAACCGGTAGGTCCCTTCGGTCTCCCACCGCTCCATCCATTTGGCCTCGAGACCTTCGAGGGCCGGTTTCGCGGGGATATTCCTGGTCATCGGGCGGTGAAGGGTACCGGCCGAGGAGGATGAATCCGCACCGGCCAATGACGGCCGTAACGCTTCGGGAACGCCTGTCGCGGTAGCTTCATAAGGTGAACAAGGCGGCAGCCAACGCGGCCTGGTCTCAACGGCTGGCGATTGGCGCCGCCGCTCTGATCACGGCCTTCTATCTCGGCTCGTTGCTCGCCTTCGGGAACGCGGGGTCGTGGGTGTGGGCAGACGCCCTCGGCTTCTCCGTCTGGATCTTGTCGTTCACCGTGGTCGGAGTGATCATCGCGTTCCATCGCCCCGGAAACCCGATCGCCTGGATCTGTCTCGCATTCAGCGGCGTCTGGTCGATCTGGATTTTCCTCGACGGGCTCCTCGCGTACGAGTCAGCGAATCCCGGCTCCTTCAGCCAACCTGACCTGATTGCCGCATTGGCGTATCCATTGTGGGTGCCAGGAGTGGGTCTGATCGGCTTCCTTCTCTTGTTGTTCCCCGACGGGCGCCTTCCCTCGCCTCGCTGGCGGCCGGTCGCTTGGCTGCTCGCTGGCGACATTGCGCTCCTCACCCTCACCGGTTTCTTTCTTCCGGGTGTGATCCAAGAGACGGAATATGTGAACCCGCTCGGCATCGAGATCTTGGAGGCGTTCGATCAAGGGATACCTGGTTTCGCCCTTGTGGTGATCCTCGTCTTGTGCATTCTGGCTTCGGCCCTCTCCGTTGTGGTCCGCTATCGAAGGGCGGTCGGGCGCGAGCGGCTGCAGCTGAAGTGGTTGATGGCGGCTGGTGTGGTGGCGGCCGCCGCCTATGCGCTCCTCTTCTTCTGGGACGAATTCAACGTCCAACTCGTCTGGTCGCTTATCCCGATTGCCATCGGGATGTCCATGCACCGGCACCACCTCTATGAGATCGACCGATTGATCAGCCGGACCATCGTCTACGCGATCGTGGTCGGTGCTCTCGCCATCGTGTTCGCCTCGGTCATCTTCGTCCTTCAGGAGGTGTCGCCCTTCCAGGACGATTTGGCGGTAGCTGCCTCGACTCTGGCCGCGGCCGCGGCTTTCAACCCGGTTCGAAACAGGGTGCAGAAGCGGGTGGATCGCCGGTTCAACCGGTCCCGTTACGACGCCGAGAGAGTCTCGGTCGAGTTCGCCACCGGTCTGCGCGACGAGACCGACTCCGACCAAATCTTGGACGGCTGGGCGGGCGTGGTGACCCGGACCATGCAGCCGACGAGCATGGGCATCTGGTTGAAGCCAGACTGAGGGTTGTCATCTCCTGTCAGACGCGTATGCTCTCGAACGACATGAACCGGCTCTTCGCCCACGGCCACCATCACCACCACCCTTCATGGGTCGGATGACGATGGCCTGAGGCAGAGAAGCCACCAACGCAAACGCCGACCCAAGCGGTCGGCGTTTCTCGTTTTACGAGGGCGATATCCCGGCCGCACGGCGGGAAGGAACCCCGACATGAGCATCGAGCCGACGATCCACCTGGCCCTCCCCAAGGGGCGAATGGAGACAGGTGTCTTCAACCTGCTCTCCGCCGCCGGCATCGAGCTCCACGTCGGACAACGGGGTTACCGACCGGTGCTCTCGGAGCCCGGGTTCGAGGTGAAGCTCCTCAAACCACAGAACATCGTCGAGATGCTGGCGGTCGGGACACGCGATATCGGCTTCGCCGGCGCCGACTGGGTGGCCGAGCAGCAAGCTGATCTGGTCGAGCTGCTCGACACCGGTCTCGACCCGGTTCGCATCGTGGCCGCAGCCTCAGAGAGCCTTGTCGATGAAGGCGGCAATCTCCCGAACCGAACACTCGTCGTGGCCAGTGAGTACGAGCGGCTCACCCGGTCCTGGATTGCGAATCGACAACTCGACGCGTCCTTCGTTCGATCGTACGGGGCGACAGAAGTCTTCCCACCCGAGGACGCCGACGTGATCGTCGACAACACCGCCACCGGGGAGACCCTCGCCGCCAACGGGTTGGCCGTGGTCGATGAGCTGATGCCGTCTTCGACCCGCTTCTACGCGAGTCAGGGCGCCGTGGCCGATCCCGACAAGAAGAGCGCGATCGACGG
>Ga0105098_10000683_pt1 | contig 11981 bp, 9 predicted proteins | sample PPLLak21cMay2015_FD_79137 | JGI IMG/M metagenome (GOLD analysis project Ga0105098, IMG submission 79137) | Freshwater sediment microbial communities from Prairie Pothole Lake near Jamestown, North Dakota, USA - PPLs Lake P7 Core (1) Depth... | ecosystem: Environmental > Aquatic > Freshwater >... | reverse complement strand
TGACGATCCGTTCCTGGTCGTCTGTATCGAAAATAACAAAGTTCGAGCCGATCGGGAGGTGTTCCGCCTCTCGCCGCAAAATGCGCGCACAAATGGAGTGGAACGTCCCGAGCATGATCCCTTCAATCGCCTGGTCGGGCAGCAGCGCTTTGACGCGCGCCTGCATCTCCTTGGCGGCTTTGTTCGTGAATGTGACCGCCAGGATCTGCCACGGCCGGACTCCCTCGGCTGCGATGAGATAGGCGATGCGCTGCGTCAGCACGCGCGTCTTTCCGGACCCCGGGCCGGCCACCACTAAAACGGGCCCGTTCCCCGCTGTGACCGCGTTCAGTTGCTGCTTGTTGAGTTTGTCGAGAAATTCCATAAGAGAAAGTAAGGGCGGGTGCTACACCCGCCCGGAGGATTGGGCTATTTCAGTTCCGAAGTACAGTTCGGGCAGCGCGTGGCCTTCAGCGGAATGGTGGTAGAGCAGTACTGGCATTCCTTTGTGGTGGGGGTGGCAGGCGGCTGTCGTTTCAAACGGTTCATGGCGCGTACCAGCAGGAAGATCACAAAAGCAATGATGATAAAGTCGATAATCGACTGGACGAACGCACCCCATTTGATCACCGCGCCGCCGACCGTGATGGCCAGATCGGTGAAGCTGATCCCGCCCAGAAGAAGTCCGATCAACGGCATGATCAGATCATTCACAAAGGAAGTCACGATTTTTCCAAATGCGCCGCCAATAATGACCGCGACAGCCAGGTCCATCACATTACCGCGTATGGCAAATTCCTTGAATTCCTTTAGCATCTCAGCCTCCTGCTTTTGATTTTCAACCAAGTCATTCTACTGCCTTGAAAAGACACTGTCAACAAAGTGCCGGGCGGGCAGCTTCCACCGCTGGCTGGAAGACCCTCCAGCCTTCGCATCCTTCCGAGGAGTTGTCTAAAACAGTTCTGGAGAACTGTTTTTGGCGATTCCAGGGTCTTAGGATTGTCTTACAACTGTATTAGAGTTGACGCACTTCGGGAATTAGGTATAATTCTGCTTGCTTGGCGCTCTGGAACCTGTCGTTCCAATACTCCAATTTAGTAAAGGAATAATACACGGATGCCCGAATTCATTCTCGATGTACAAGGGCTCGAAACAACGTTCAAAACTCCGGATGGAACAGTTCATGCAGTCAATGGTGTTTCATTCGGATTAGCGGAAGGTGAAACCTTAGGGGTGGTGGGCGAAAGCGGGTGTGGGAAAAGTGTAACCATGCTTTCGGTCCTCGGATTGATAGCCTCTCCACCTGGAAAAGTCACTGCGGGGAAAGCCATTTTTTCCGGACAAGATTTGATCAGCATGCCAAAAGAAGAACTGCGCCATGTGCGCGGGGCCCAGATCAGTATGATCTTTCAGGATCCAATGACTTCCTTGAATCCTGTTCTGACCATCGGTCATCAGCTGGAAGAGCCGCTGGTGCTGCACATCGGCATGACCAAAAAACAGGCCCGCGAGCGGGCAGCTGAGCTGTTGTCCATGGTGGGTATCCCAAATGCCAAGGACCGCTTGAATGATTATCCCCATCAATATTCCGGCGGTATGCGCCAGCGTGTGATGATCGCCATGGCCCTGTCCTGCAGCCCCCAAATTCTAATCGCCGATGAGCCCACGACTGCCCTGGATGTGACCATCCAGGCCCAGATCACGGATCTTGTCAAGCGCTTGCGTGATGAACTGGGTATGGCCATCATCTGGATTACACACGACCTGGGCGTTGTGGCTGGCATTGCTCAACGGGTCCTTGTGATGTACGGTGGCTATATCATTGAGGAAGCGCCGGTCAGGGAATTGTATGCCAATCCCGAGCATCCTTACACGATTGGATTGCTCGGCAGCCTGCCGCGCGTCGATGAGAAGGAACGTACCAGGTTGTTCTCCATCGAAGGTTTTCCGCCTGTTCTCTATCAAAAGCCGGACGCCTGTCCCTTTGCACCGCGTTGCAAATGGGCACTCGAGCACTGTTGGAAGGAAAACCCGCCGCTCCTTGGGGTGGGCCCTGATCACCGTGCGGCTTGCTGGGTAGATACCAAAACAGGGAGACATCGCTAATGGTCACCAAAGAAATGAACAACAACGATATATTGCTGCAGGTCGATGACCTGAAGATGCATTTTCCGATCTACCGCGGTGTGTTCCAGCGCCAGGTGGGCGCGGTGCGTGCGGTGGACGGGGTCAGTTTCTTTGTGAAGCGTGGGGAGACGCTGGGTCTGGTGGGGGAATCGGGCTGCGGCAAATCAACAACCGGTCGAACAATCCTGCAGCTCTATAAGCCGACGGCCGGAACCGTCAACTTCGATGGAACGGATCTGGTCAAGCTGAAGGGCGAGCAGATGCGCCAGATGCGCCGCAAGATGCAGATGATCTTCCAGGATCCCTATGCAAGCCTGAATCCGCGGATGACGGTTGCCCAGCTGGTGGGTGAACCGCTGATGGTCCACAATGTCGCGACCGGCGCCGAGATCACTGAGCGCGTGGCGCACCTGCTGGAGCTGGTGAACCTGAGCCCGGCCTTTGCCAGCCGCTATCCACACGAGTTTTCGGGCGGACAGCGCCAGCGCATTGGCGTGGCGCGGGCCCTGGCCTTACAGCCTTCCTTCATTATCTGTGATGAGCCCATCTCCGCCCTGGACGTTTCGATCCAGGCCCAGGTGGTGAACCTGCTCGAGGAACTGCAGGAACAGTTCAACCTCACTTATCTCTTTATCGCGCACGATCTTTCGATGGTCAAGCACATTAGCGATCGCGTGGCGGTCATGTATCTGGGCGTGATCGTTGAACTGGCGACGCGCGATGAGTTGTATGCGAAGCCTCTCCATCCGTACACGCAGGCTTTGCTCTCGGCGGTGCCGATCCCTGATCCTGTTGCAGATGCAAAACGGAAGCGCACGATTCTCCAGGGTGATGTTCCTTCCCCGGTGAATCCGCCCTCCGGCTGTCGTTTTCGCACACGCTGCCCGATCGCCGAAGCGGTCTGTGCAGAAACCCGGCCCGAGTTCCGCGAAATCAAACCGGGCCATTTTGTCGCTTGTTTTTTTGCAGAAAGATTTCTATAGCAGCTTAGCCTTGAAAGGAGGTGGTTGTTCCAGACCCGACACCAATCGTTACGATCAGATGTCAGTCCGTTTTCGATAAACCCTTCAATTTTTGTGAGGAGAAGAAAAATGCGTAAACTGTTTGTTTTACTAAGCCTGCTGGTCTTCGCCAGCCTGATCCTGTCGGCTTGCGGTGGCACACCTGCTCCCGCGACTTCCGCTCCCGTGGAGCCCGAAGAGCCGGCCGAGACTCAAGCTCCCGAGCCGACAGACGCGGCCCCGAGCGGCGCCGGAGGATCGAAGGATCCGAAGAACTTCGTCGAAGCCACCATCGGTGAGCCCGAGACACTGGACCCGGCCCTGGCCTATGAAACCGCCGGCGGCGAGATCATCCAGAACGTCTACGAGACCCTGGTCTTCTACGATGGCATTGCGACCGATAAATTCGTCCCGATGCTGGCTGAAGAGATGCCGACTGTTTCAGATGACGGCACCGTTTATACCTTCAAGATCCGCCAGGGTGTGAAGTTCCATGAGGGACAGGATCTGACCCCGGAAGATGTTGCTTATTCCTTCCAGCGCGGTTTGCTCTACGGTGGCTACAGCGGCCCGCAGTGGCTGCTGGCTGAACCGTTCTTTGGTATTGGCGTGGATGACGTCTCCCTCCTGGTGGATGACACCGGCGCTCTTGCCGACGATCAGGCTGCTCTGGCGGCTGCTGATCCGGCTGCCCTTAAGGCTGCCTGTGAAAAAGTGACCGGCGCGATCGTTGCCGACGATGCCGCTGGCACCGTCACCATGACGCTGGCCCAGGCTTGGGGACCCTTCATCGCCACGATTGCTCAGGGCTGGGGCTCCATCATGGATAAGGACTGGACCATCGAGAACGGTGGTTGGGATGGCTCCTGCGACACGTGGCAGAATTTCTATGCTGTCCCGTCCGAGAGCGACCCGCTGACCACCATCATGAATGGTACCGGCGCCTTCAAACTGGATCACTGGACCCAGGGCGAAGAGATCGTTATGGTTCGCAACGATGATTACTGGCGCGAACCCGCCTTCTACGAGCGCATCGTGATCAAGTCCATCGATGAGTGGGGCACTCGCTTTGCCATGCTGCAGGCCGGTGACGCAGATCTTGTGAACGTCCCGCCCGAGAACCGCAGCCAGGTTGATGAAATGGTCGGCGAGCGCTGTGAGTTCGATCTGGCCACCAATGCCTACAAGGAATGTGAAGTGGTCGATGACAGCAAGCCCATGCGCTTGTACATTGGTCGTCCTTCACTCTCCAGCCAGGATCTGTTCTTCACCTTCAACATCGCTGAAACCTCCAACTACGTCGGCTCCGGCGAGCTGGATGGCAATGGCATCCCGCACGACTTCTTCTCGGACATTCATATCCGCAAGGGCTTTGCCTACAGCTTTGACTGGGATATCTATATCGCCGACGTCTTCGACGGCGAAGCGGTTCAGCAGCCTGTACTGGCTCGCGCCGGCATGGCTGGTTACGAAGCCGATGCCCCGGTCTACACCTATGATCCCGCCAAGGCCGAAGAGGAATTCAAGCTCGCGGATGCAGATAAGGATGGTATCCCCGCTGGTGACGATCCCGAAGGCGACATCTGGACAACCGGCTTCCGCCTGCAGGCTCTCTACAATCAGGGCAATACCTCCCGCCAGGTCATTTCGGAGATCATGGCAAACAATCTGGCCGCGATCAATGAACTGTTCGTAGTCGAGACCGTGGGTCTGCCGTGGCCGACCTTCCTGCGCACCCTGCGCGCTTCCGAGGCTCCGTACTTCACCAGTGGTTGGGCTGAAGATATTCATGACCCGCACAACTGGTACCAGCCGTACATGGTCGGTACGTACGCGCTGCGCCAAACCATGCCTGCAGACCTGGTAACCCAGTTCCGCGACATCCTCAACCGTGGTGTTGCTGAGACAGATCTGGAAGCACGCCATGCGATCTATCAGGAAGCCAATGCGCTTTACTTCGAGCAGGTCCCAACCGTCCTGCTGGCGACCGCCACGAGCCATGGCTTTGAGCCTCGCTACCAGAAGGGTACAGTGCTCAACCCGATCTTCTCCGGCAACTACTGGTATCCGATGTCCGAAGAGTAGTATTTGCTGAGACGATAAGAACCTAAAATTGAGGAGGCCCCACCCGGGGCCTCCTCAACTTCACAAATTTTGTCCTGCGAAGTGGGCATAATAAGAATTCGGCTTACGTGAGAATTAGGCTTACTTCGGAAGTCAAAATTTAGAAACCTAGTCTGAGGTACCTATGACAACTTATATCATTCGCAGGCTGCTGCTGGTCCCGCTCCTGCTTTTTGGTGTATCGGTGCTTATTTTTGGCATGCTGCAGTTCCTGGAACCGATCGAGCGTGCAGCATTATATACACGCGATGTCCCGAAAAATGACAATATGATCACGGGCGTCATCAAAAAGTATTGCCTGGATTGCCCCATGTATCAGCAATATTGGAACTGGATGGCCGGCAGGAAGGATCCGATCAGCGGCGAACGCAGGGGTGGCATTATCTTCGGCGATTTCGGCTGGTCGAAGACAACTTCCCAGCCGGTGATCCAATTGATCCAGCGTCGTTTCCCAAATACGCTCGATCTCACCCTTTGGGCGGTGATACCAGTGATCATACCGGGCATCTGGCTGGGGGTACAGGCCGCGGTCCATCATAATGGGTGGATAGACCAGGCCGCGCGCATCTTCAGCATTGTGGGCACCTCGGTGCCAATCTTCGTGTTTGGCTTGGTGGCCCTGATGTTCTTCTATGCAAATCTCCAATGGTTTCCGCCGGGGCGCCTGTCGGACGTATATACCCAGGTGGTGACAAGCAGTCAGTTCCATCACTATACATCGCTCCTGACCATCGATGCCCTGCTGAACGGACGCTTTGACGTGTTCCTGGATGCCTTACGCCACATGGTCCTGCCCATCCTGACGCTTTCCTATATCAGCTGGGCAACCTTCGTGCGCGTGACGCGCGGGTCCATGCTTGAAACCCTGCGCCAGGAATATGTTGTCACGGCGCGCGCCAAGGGCTTGCCCGAACGTGAGGTTGTTTACGGGCATGCCCGTCCGAACGCCATGCTTCCGGTCGTGACACTGGCAGGCTTCCAGGTGGTCGGCCTGCTGGCTGGCGTGATCATCACCGAGACCGTATTTGATTACCCGGGTATCGGTTCGGCTGCCGCGCAGGCTTCGGCCCAGCTCGACGTCATCACCGTTCTTGGCTTTGCAATGTTCAATGGCTTGATCCTGATCGTTGCAAACCTGGTGGTCGACGTGCTCTACGCCGTGGTCGATCCGCGCGTGCGTTTGTCATAAGGAGAAATGAAATGACTGTACAGACTCCCAGCGCTGACAATGAGCTTTTAGGTCAGGCTGTTGCAACCCGTAAGATTGGCCGCCTGGAACGTTTTCTCGGACCCGACAACTATCGAGTTATGCAGGGACTGCTCAAGACGCCTGCCTCGATTGCCGGTACTATCCTGATCTCCTTCTTCGTGCTGATTGCCATCGCGGCGCCGGTCCTCGCTCCACCCTTGAACCCAAATGATCCCTATAAGATCCCGCGTGACGGCTTTAAAGCACAGCCCCGGGAAATGGGTTCGGAATGGCGGGTCAGACCGCCCGAGGTTCCCTTCTGGTGGAAGGCCGTGACCGGTAAGGATGAATGGGTCCATATTTTCGGGACCGCTCAGGGCCAGTTTGATATCTATTACGGTATCATCTGGGGCACGCGCACTGCTTTCAAGACGGGTCTGATCGTCGTCATTACCACCGTGCTCCTGGGGATTATCATTGGCTCGGTATCCGCCTATTATGGCGGCTGGGTGGACATGGTCCTCATGCGCATCGTGGATATTCTGTTCGTTCTGCCCAGCCTGATGGCAACCCTGATCCTGGCGGCGGTGCTTACGCCTGTGATTGGACGCAGTCTCGCACCAGCCATGATTGCACTCATTGCATTTGGCTGGCTGGGATACGCGCGCATCATCCGCGGCGATATCCTGTCGGTGAAGGAACGCGATTATGTGATGGCCTCGCGGGTCATCGGCGTGAAGGACAGCCGCATCCTGTTCCGGCATATCCTGCCCAACGCCATCTTCCCCACGCTGGTGCTGGCTTCCCTCGATATCGGGACGGTGACGATTTCATTTGCCGCCCTGTCGTTCCTGGGGATCGGCACGGAAGTCGGTTACGCCGACTGGGGCCAGGTCCTGGCTTTTGCCCGCAACTGGATCACCAGCCTGAACACCTACTGGTACATCATCGTCTGGCCGGCTGTCACGCTGGTGCTGTTCGTGATGAGCTGGAACCTGGTCGGCGATGCCCTGCGCGATGTGCTTGACCCACGCCTGCGCGGCAAGATCTAGTCTTTCGTGCAGAACAAAACCATCCTGAAGCTCACTTTACTGCCTCTTGGAATAGCCCTGCTCCTTGCAGGGCTATTCTTCGATAGTGGCGCGGCCGATTCGGCTCGTCTGCAGGCGGAAGTTACGCCTACACCGGACCGGCTTGCCGAGCCGACCCTGCCGGCCTCACCTTCCCAGGCCGACCTGGGTGCGCAGGCCTACTGGCTCTCGTGCATGCCCTGTCACGGAGATCGCGGCCAGGGCCTGACCGATGAATTCCGGGCAGCCTACCCACCCGAGGAAAAGAATTGCTGGGAGAGCGGCTGCCATGGCGCGAATCCCTATGAAAGCGGCTTTACCCTCCCAAAGAAAATTCCGGGAGTCGTTGGCAGCGATACGCTGGGTAAGTTTTCGGATGCCGCGCAGCTCAATGCCTATATCCGCGCAGCCATGCCCTTTTGGAAACCCGGCAGCTTGACGGAGGACGACGCCTGGCGCGTCACGGCGTTCATCCTGCGCGAAAACGATCTGTGGGATGACGCGGCCGAATTGAATGCAGCCAATGCCGCGGGCGTGCCGATCCCGCGCGCGACGGCGATCCCCGTCACGGCGCCTCAACCGGCTGAAGGTCAGGAACGAACCGGCACTTTCGTCTGGCTTGCAGCGATTGTCCTGGTGATCGTGCTTCTGGCCATCTTCATCCTCAAAAAATCCCGAAATACGACTAAAATCTAGAGGGAGGCCGCATGAAAACCCACTTTGCAAAAGTCCTGATCCCGCTCGTCGTCCTGGCTTTGGCGATCCCTGCCTGTGGGCCCCGGGTGACCGTGACTCCCTTCGTGACTGCCACGCCGACCGTGACACCTCTGTTCACCCCGACGCCTGTCACGCGTTCCCTGAAAGTCTGTCTGGGCGAGGAACCGAACACGCTCTACCCGTACGGCAACCTCAATTCAGCGGCGCGCAGCGTCCTCTCCGCGATCTATGACGGCCCCATGGATGTTGTGGACTATACCTATGAGCCAATCATCCTCGAGAAGATCCCGACTCTGGAAGATGGCGATGCGCAGGTGACCTCCATCAGCGTCCAGGCGGGCGAGGAGGTCGTGGATACAAACGGCAATCTGGTCTTGCTTGCGACGGGTGCCAAAGTGCGCCCGAGCGGCTGTCGCAGCGATGCCTGCGCAATCACCTACGACGGTTCCAGCACCCTGCAGATGGATCAGCTTGTCGCGACCTTTACCCTGCTGGAGGGCCTGATGTGGTCGGACGGCGCGCCGCTCACGGCCAGCGATTCGATTTATTCGTTCGGGCTGGCCGCCAATGATGCAACCCCGGTCTCGAAGTTTCTCGTGGATCGCACAGCCATCTATGAAGCGGCCGACGATTACACCATTCAGTGGTGGGGCAAGCCGGGCTTTATCGACCCCGATTACTACACCAATTTCTGGATGCCTTTGCCCGAGCACGCCTGGAGCGAGTTCCCGCCCGAGGACCTTCCGAATGTGGATGTCTCGGCCAAACTGCCGATGGGCTGGGGCCCCTACATCATCGATGAATGGGAACCCGGGCAGAGCCTGCACTTCATCCGCAATCTCAATTATTTCCGGTCCGAGAGCGGACTGCCGAAGTTTGATGAGCTGACCTTCCTGATTTTCCCGGATACCGATGCGGCCATGAGCGCACTGGTCGAGGGGAATTGTGATGTGCTCGATCCCTCCGTGCGACTCGACGGGCAGGTGGGACTTTTGCAGCAGATGCAGCTCGACAACCAGGCCCGTCTGTTCACCGCTCAAACCAAGGTCATGGAATGGCTGGCCTTTGGCATCGTCCATGCCTCCCATGACGATGGTTTCGACGCCAAGGATGACCGCCCTGATCTGTTTGGGGACAAGCGGACCCGCCAGGCCGTTGCCTTGTGTCTCGACCGCCGGAAAGTCGTGGATACGGTCCTGTTCGGACTTTCGGAAGTGCCGGATACGTACGTCCCGCCGGAGCATCCGCTTCACAACCCGAACGTTCAGAAATATGAATTCAATCCTGCCTCCGGAAATCAGATCCTTGAACAGGTGGGCTGGCTGGATAACGACAGCAACCCATCCACGCCGCGCCAGGCCTTTACGGTGACGAACGTCCCGGTCAATACGCCGCTGGTGCTGAACTATTACACCACTTCCGCGACGCAGCGCCATCAAGTGACGGAGATCTTTGCACAGTCACTGGCGGAATGCGGGATCGGACTGAACGTCATCTATTCCGGCGCAGAAGATTTTTATTTGCAGGGTCCCAGCGGACCACTCTTCGGCCGTCAATTCGACCTGGCCGAGTATGCCATCGGCGTCGACAGCCTGGAGCCGCAGTGCAGCTGGTTCCTCAGCTCGCAGATCCCGATGGAATTGAATCGCTGGGTCGGCACAAATGTCAGTGGATATAAAAATCCCACCTTCGACGCGGCCTGTCAGAGGGCGCTGCAAACAGTTTCCACCGATCCTGAATATAGCTCCCACCAGGAAGCTCAGGCTGTTTTCGCGGCCGACATTCCATCCATCCCGCTCTACTTACGGCTCAAGGTGGCGGCCACGCGCCCCGATTTTTGCGGGTTCACGCTCGATCCATCCTCCTCCTCGGCCCTGGCCGACATCGAGACCTTTGATTACGGTCTCGGGTGCGCGCCCTGATGTCCTGGTAAAGAACAAAACTTTGCTATAATGCATTTATTCCTGAACATGGGAGCAGCTCGTGATAAATAACAGCAAACCTTTGTTGGAAGTAAAAGGGCTAAAGACGTATTTCTACACCGAAGATGGTGTTGTTCGCGCGGTAGACGGCGTGAGTTTCGAAGTCTATCCGGGCGAAGTCCTGGGGTTGGTGGGTGAGTCGGGCTGCGGCAAGAGCGTTACATCACTTTCGATCATGCGCCTGATCTCCAAGCCTGGCAGAGTGGATGAGGGTGAAATTTTACTGGACGGTGAAAACCTGCTCAAATTCTCCGAAAATGAGATGACAAAAGTGCGCGGCAACCGGATCTCGATGATCTTCCAGCAGCCGCAGACCGCCTTGAATCCCGTTTTCAAGGTCGGGGACCAGCTGGCTGAAGTGCTGGATGTGCACCAGGACCTCGGGAAGGAGAAAGGCTGGGCGCGCGCGGTGGAATTGCTCAAGATGGTCGGTGTGCCTGATCCTGAACGTCGTGCGGATGCCTATCCCCACGAGTTGTCGGGCGGTATGGCGCAGCGTGTCATGATCGCGATGGCGCTGGCTTGTGTCCCTGAACTGCTGATCGCGGATGAACCCACCACGGCGCTGGACGTGACCATCCAGGCCCAGATCCTCGATTTGATGCGCGACCTGCGCCGGGAAATGGGAACTTCGGTCATCCTCATTACGCACGATCTGGGGGTGGTGGCGGAGATGGCCGAGCGTGTGGCCGTCATGTACGCCGGCGAGATCGTCGAGCAGACCGACGTCAACACCCTGTTCGACCAGCCGCTGCACCCCTACACCCAGGGCCTGATCGGCTCGATCCCGGTCCTGGGCCAGATCAAAGACAGGCTGGATGTGATCCCGGGTTCGGTGCCGAACCTCGTCAACCTGCCGCCCGGCTGCCGGTTTGCGCCGCGCTGCCAGGCACGCCTCAAATACAACTGCGCCATTTGTGCGGATGTGAAACCCGACCTCGTTGAGGTCAAACCGGGCCATCACGTGCGCTGCTGGTTATATCAGGACGCGGAGGGCCATGTCGCTCCGCTCAAAGTTAGTTAATCGCGGCATTTACTGGAGCTTTCAACATGCAGATGAACAATGATCATAAAGGGGAAAAGCTCGTAGAAGTCGATAACCTGGTCAAATATTTCCCGGTCCGCGCAGGCTTACTTCAACGCGTTGTGAACTATGTCAAAGCCGTGGATGATGTCAGTTTCTTCGTCCGGAAGGGGGAGACGCTGGGACTGGTGGGCGAATCCGGCTGCGGCAAGACGACCGTCGGGCGGACCATGCTGCGCCTGATCGAGCCGACAGGCGGCGCGGTGAGGTTCGAGGGCCGGGATGTTTTTTCCATGAAGCCGCGTGAAATGAAGGTGGCCCGCCGCGACATGCAGATCATCTTCCAGGATCCCTACGCCTCGCTCGACCCGCGCGTGCCGATCGGCGAATCGATCATGGAAGGTTTGCACATCCACCGGATCGGTACCCCGAAGGAACGTGTGGATATCATGCTGGAGACTCTCAGCAAGGTTGGGCTCGAGAGTTATCATTCGCGCCGCTATCCGCATGAATTTTCCGGCGGGCAGCGCCAGCGCATCGGCATTGCCCGGGCCCTGGCGCTGCGCCCCCGCTTCATTATCTGCGATGAGCCGGTTTCAGCGCTGGATGTCTCCATTCAATCCCAGGTCCTGAACATCCTGAAGGATTTGCAGACTGAATTTGGGCTGACTTATCTGTTCGTTGCCCACAACCTGTCGGTGGTGGAGCATGTCTCGGACCGCGTGGCAGTGATGTACCTGGGCAAGATGGTGGAGCTGACCTCCCGCG
>Ga0105098_10000679_pt1 | contig 12002 bp, 14 predicted proteins | sample PPLLak21cMay2015_FD_79137 | JGI IMG/M metagenome (GOLD analysis project Ga0105098, IMG submission 79137) | Freshwater sediment microbial communities from Prairie Pothole Lake near Jamestown, North Dakota, USA - PPLs Lake P7 Core (1) Depth... | ecosystem: Environmental > Aquatic > Freshwater >... | reverse complement strand
TCTTTTACGCCATCCAGCACGCGCAGGCAAGCCTGCTGACTCTTGAAGAATATCAAACGTTAGGTTTGCCTCACGATCAAAAGGCCCTGGAGCCTGCACAGGATTTGTGGTGCAATCTCCTGCATCTGCATGGACATGACGTTTACTTCTCCCTTCTTTCCTCCCTTCGACCTCGCTCAGGGCAAGTTTTCGACTTTCCAATTGTGAACTGGCACGACCGAGAGACCTTTCCCACGCTCGCTGAAGGCCAGAAACTTTTCAGCGGGGTGACATGTGGCGGCATGAGACAGGACACGCTGGTTTACGGGAACCCGGCTGAGGTGCAGAAAGAGGCGGCGGATGCCATCCGGCAGACAAACGGAAAACGGTTCATCCTCGGGACGGGATGTGTTGTCCCGGTGATCGCCTCCCACGGGAATATCTCCACAGCCAGAAAGAGCGTCGAATGAGCGTGAGAGTCATCTCGGGGAAAGCCAAGGGGCGCAAGCTGAAATCCGTACCGGGCGATACCACCCGGCCGATCACGGACCGCGTCAAGGAAGCCTTGTTCAACATACTCGCAGGCGACGTCATCGATTCAAACTGGTGGGATATGTTCGCAGGCACCGGCGCGGTGGGCATCGAGGCGTTGAGCCGCGGCGCCGCGTCCGTGCGCTTCTCCGATTTGAACCGCGCCCCAATCGAAACGATCAATTTCAACGTGGAGCATTGCGGCTTCAAATCACAGACAGAGATCCGCAGGGTGGATGCATTTGCATATCTTTCATCACCACCTGACCGGAGATTTGAATACATCTACATTGCCCCGCCGCAATACCAGGAGATGTGGGCCAAGGCATTGGAACTGACGGATGAAAATATCGAATGGCTCAGCGACGACGGCTGGGTGATCGCGCAGATCGCGCCCAAGGAATACAAGTCATTGGCGCTTGAAAACCTCGAAGAGTTCGAACAGCGCAAATATGGAACGACTCTGCTTGTGTTCTACGAAAGAAAGGAATTATCATGAAAGCCTGCCCCTATTGCGCCGAACAAATCCAGAACGATGCCATCAAATGCAGGTATTGTGGTGAGTGGCTGGATGGCCGTTCACGCTCCACCTCCGTGTCGATGGCGGGCTATGGCTACTATCGCTGGAACTATGAATACAAGTCGGAAGCGAAGCTTTTTGGCTGGCCGCTGATCCACATTGCGCAGGGCATCGATCCTGAAACGGGCGCGCCGCGCGTTGCCAAAGGCATCCTTGCGATCGGCGATATTGCCATCGGTGTTATTGCGCTGGGCGGCCTTGCCCTGGGAGGGATCACACTGGGCGGCGCGTCGGTTGGTGTGTTTGCCATCGGCGGCTTCGCACTTGGCGGCGTGGCGCTGGGTGGGATTTCCATCGGTGCGTTCATTGCTCTGGGAGGCCTGGCACTGTCCGCCGCGTATGCAGTTGGCGGCCTGGCTCTCGCGCCTCATTTTATCGGCGGCAACGGCGCAGACCCGGAATTCCTCCGGCTGCTCGAAAGTCTGTTCCCGGGATTCGAGTATTAATCGAGGGTGGCTAATTCGGCGACTAGCAGGCTGTCGGCGAACCTGACCAGCATCGTTTTTCCACCGCGAAGGACGCAAAGATCGCTAAGAAAACCTTCTAAACTTGGCGCTCTGCGCGGTTTAAATTGGCTGTTTGCGCCTCGAAACACTGCTCTCCGACAAGCTGCTAGCCACAGAGATCACTGAGCTCTCTAAGAAAAAGAGAGCCGCAGGGTTCTCTGGGCACGCCAGGCGGTGCGCCGCGAATTTCGCGAAAATTCGCGAAATTCGCGGCTGAGATTTTAGGTCTTTGGTGTATCATAGATTTAATGATCGCGAAATTACATGACTGGGATTTGACGCCTGAAGAGGCTGCGCTCGTCCAAACGGAGTTGCGGCAGCGTCTCGTTCTGACGTGGGATGGGCGGCCGGTCACGTCCATCGCGGGTGTGGATGTCAGCATCAAGACTGAGTCAGCGCGGGCTGCGATCGTCGTGCTGCGCTATCCTGAGCTGACCCCGCTCGAAGCGGCCGTTGCGGATGCGCCGCTGGTCTTTCCTTACATCCCGGGCTTGCTGTCATTTCGCGAGGGTCCGGCCGTCTTGGCTGCCTGGAGCAAATTGCAGAACCAGCCTGACCTGCTCATGTTCGACGGACAGGGCATCGCTCATCCGCGTGGGATCGGCATCGCCTCCCAAATGGGACTCTGGCTGGAGAGACCCACCATCGGCGTGGCAAAATCGCGTTTGTACGGGCGGCACGCAGAGGTGGGCGTCCTGCGCGGCGCCCGGGCGGACCTGCTCGACAAAACCGGAAATGTGATCGGCGCGGTCCTGCGCACGCGCGAGAAGACAAATCCACTTTACATCTCCCCTGGTCATCTCATCGACGTGAAATACGCGGTGGAATTCGTGCTGGCTTGCAATACAAGGTATCGCCTGCCCGAACCCACTCGCTGGGCACATAACGTGGCGGGGGGAGAGAAATTACCGGGCGACGACAAGCAACCACGTTTATTTTGAAGATCACAAGGATCAGCAATAGGAGGCAGACAGATGGACATCCAAACCGTAAAAATCGAAAAGCCCGAAGAAATCAATTTCATTTTAGGTCAATCCCATTTCATCAAGACCGTCGAAGACATGCATGAGGTACTGGTCAGCACGGTGCCGGGAATCAAGTTTGGCCTGGCATTTTGCGAAGCCTCCGGCAAATGCCTGATCCGCTGGAGCGGAACGGATGAAGCCATGATCGAACTGGCAAAGAAGAACGCCCAGGCTATTGGCGCCGGGCATTCCTTCATCGTGTTTTTGGGAGAAGGCTTCTATCCGATCAATGTTTTGAACACGCTCAAGAACGTGCCGGAGGTGGCGCGCATCTTCTGTGCAACAGCCAACCCCACCGAAGTGCTTGTCGCACAGACCGAACAGGGCCGCGGCATCCTGGGGGTCATCGACGGGTTTTCACCACAGGGAATTGAAGATGAGGCAGGCATTACCTGGCGCAAGGATTTTCTGCGCATGATCGGGTACAAAATTAAATAGAGGATTTCCCTACCCTACTTACCGCTCTTCAACTTGCCCTGTTTTTGATACACTTAACCCAAGTTGCCACCCTGGTTATAGAACGTCAAAGCGCAAACTCTTCGCCACGGATTTCACAGATTGGCGCGGATTTTTTGGAAAAATTCGTGAGAATCCGTGGCAAAAATAGGCAAACCGTCTCTTCATGGGCTTAAGGTAGCAACTTGAGTTACACTTACTTTCCTGACGAACGACATCCCTGTCGGAAGAGCGCCATGGCAAGCCCTTTTTAGTTCAAATGGGTCAACGCCGCATTTCGAGCCTCATGCTAGAATAACGAAATTTTACATGGAGTGATCAGCATGACCACACGTCGAGCACCGTCCAGGATCATCCCCAGGGCTTTTCCGGGCATCAAGCCAGACGAGATCGAAGAACTCATTGCAAATAGCCAGGTCCTTTCGTATGCACCGGGCGCTATTCTTTGCTATGAGAACGCCGTAGAGGACCGTTTTTATATGATCCTCGAAGGTGAGGTGGAAGTCGCAAAGAACATTAACAACAACGAATCGCGTTTGCTCAAGACCCTTGGGCCGGGGGATTTCTTTGGCGAGATGGCGCTCATCCACAATGCGCCGCGGGCCGCGACCGTGACTGCCAAATCCACGCTGATGACGCTCGAGCTGGATAAAGCCGCCTTCGACCGCGTCCTGCACAAAAGCACGAGCGTCGCGCTGGCCATGGTCAGCGAGATCAGCAACCGGCTGCGTCAGAACGATCAAATGGCTGTGGACGATCTCCGCATGCGCGCCAGCGAACTGGCAGAGGCATATCAACGACTTGCCGAACAGGACCTGGCACGCCGCGAGTTCCTGACAACGGTCGCCCACGAACTCCGCACTCCGCTCATGGTGGCCAGCGGTTACCTCCAGATGCTGCAGAAAGATCTCATGCAGGGCGACCAGCTCAAAGCCGGGATCGAGACGGTCACACGCAACGTCCAGCAGATCGTTGCGCTGGTCAACGATATCCTGTTCCTGCAGGAGATGGACCTGGTCCTGCCTGAGTTTCAGGCGGTAGATATGAACGAGGTCGCGCGCACGGTCACAGAAAAATATGCGTCCATAGCCGGGGAGCATGCTATCAACCTGCGCCTCGTTCCAAACCCAAACCTGCATCCGGCCTGGGGCGACGCAAAATCACTGGAACGCGCCCTCACCGCGCTGGTGGATAACGCCATCAAATTCAGTCCACAAGGCGGCAACGTGTTCATCAGCCTGAGGGGAAAAGGCGAAAACGTATTGGTGGCCGTGGAGGATGAGGGCATCGGGATCGCGGAGGAAAACATGCCGCGCATCTTCGACCGCTTTTACCACCTCGAAAAGAGCGGCGAGGACATCTTCGGTGGCGTCGGTCTTGGACTTGCCATCACACGTCAGGTCATCGAACAACATCAGGGCCGCCTGGATGTGATCAGCACTCCCGGAAAGGGAAGCACATTCACGTTGACGCTCAAGCAATGGAAGTAAGGCGATTTACGATTTACGATTGATGATTTACGATTGATGATTTACGATTGACGATTTGTGATTGACGATTTTCGCGCTGAGCGGAGCGACGAGTGCTCTTCGAGGAACGCAGACGAAGCGTGCAATTTACGATTTGCGATTGACGATTTAGACGTAAAGAAAGGTAGTTTAATGGAAGAGAAAAAGATCAAAACAATTTTTGGCTTGCTGCTGACGATGATATTCCTGGCAGCATGTTCGTTGCCTGCAAGTGCTCCCACAGCAGCACCACAAGGAACTCAAATGGAACCGCCGCCAACCGGGGCAGCCACCGAGCCAGCGATCACACCCGAAGGCGGCATGCCGGTGACCGGTGAAGGGCTTTGCGCCAATGCCTACTATCCTGTCCGCCAGGGCGCGACCTGGAACTATAAGAGCACCGGCAGTGCGGCAGGCGAATATAGTTTTACGGATACGATCAGCTCAGTCCGTGAAGATGGCTTCACACTTTCCACGCAGTTTGGCGATGTGGCCCGCACGCAGGAATGGGCCTGCCGGCCGGAAGGCCTGGCGGCCCTGCAGTTTGGAGGCGCACCCGCTGCAATGCTCGACGCACAGAATATGCAGCTCAATTTGCAGGTCAGCAACGTAAGCGGTGTCACATTTCCGAGTCAGATCAAGGCCGGGGATACATGGCAGCACAATCTTGACCTGCAAGGCAACATGACTGTCGCCGGTCAGGAAGGCACGGCCACGGGCAACGCCCAGACCAGTTTCACTGCCCTTGGAAATGAAAGCGTCACTGTCCCGGCGGGGACGTTCGACGCGCTCAAGATCCAGGTGGATACAGCGTTGAACATGAACGTAACTTACCAGAGTTTATCGGTCCCCGTTGCATTCACAACTTCCTACACCTACTGGTTCACCCAGGGTGTCGGCTGGGTCAAAAACAGCGGCACAGGCAGTGCGGCAGGGACGTCGTTCAGCGAGACGACAGAACTACAATCGTACAGCATCCCCTGAATTCCAAAACCCCTCTCCCCTTCGCGCTGAGTGCTACGCAATCGAAGCGCGGAGAGGGGTTTTTATTCCGCAAATTCGACGATCAATCGTTCCCGCTCGTCATAATAGGACCGCGCCGCAAAGGACGGATCGCCCTGCTTCATCCCATGGATTTTTGACAGCAGAACCGGCAAATCCTCGACGACGGGCAGCTCGCCGATCCGATCGAACGGAATCCACTCGGGCAGGCCTTCTTTGGATGGTTGAGGCTCCCCTTCCGGGCATTCTCCAAGGAAGAAATACAGGCAGATCCCGATATCACCTGCATCCACGATCAATGTGCCGCACAGCCACAGATCAGCCGCTAATGCCGTCTCCTCCAGCAACTCGCGCTTTGCAGCGGAAAGCACATCCTCTCCCTTTTCCACGTGACCGCCAAGCCCGTTATATTTGTTCGCCCAGAGACGCTTAGTCGGCGCGCCTTTGAGGAGCAGATACGAGTCGCCACGCCGCAGAAAGATTGCCGTGCGAGGGATGACGGTGTATCGGTCTTTTGTAACGCCTTGATCGGATTGAGGCATGGAAAAATCCTTTACCCTATCGATATGCTATAATTTTTTCATCTGATTCTAACTTGACGCTGTCTAAAACGCCAAAGGAATCTGGTTTTATTTATGATACGTTGTGTGTAGTTGGCATGGAGGTATTATATCGATGGGCAGCCGGCAACGACCAGTCGTTTCAATGGAAAACCTCTCCTCCTGGTGTGAGGATCGCTTCGAATCGCCCCTGCACGACATTATATTCGAATCTGGCTACTCATCTGCAGTTTACGGAATCATCCTGAGTGACGACAGGTGCGTAGTCGTAAAAGTTAGACCCTGGCATGAGCGGTTCGTGTCATGCTGGCGAGTGCATCGGGACATGTGGGAAGCCGGTTTTCCTTGTCCTGAACCGCTCAGCCCTCCGGAAAGACATGCTGGTCTGGCAGTCTCGTTCGAACGCTACTTGCCCGGAGGTGAACATCTCTCCCGCGGTATGGGCGCTGCCGAAGGACTTGGCCGCGTCCTTGCGGAGCTCGTAAAATTGGCTCCTCCCGCAGGTACTTTTCCTCAGCTATATCCGGAATGGGGATTCCTCCGCTGGGATGACCCGGGGGAAACATGGCCGCCCGCCACAGATATCGCGGAAAACCTTAACACGCGACATGAACCCCGATGGATCGAGCATTGCGCCGGACTGGCCCGTTCGATAATGCGAAGAAACAGACTACCGCTCGTTATCGGCCACGGGGATTGGTGGTCTGACAACATCCGCTGGGAAGGCGGACGTCTGCTCTCAGTTGATGACTGGGATTCCATGGTTTGCTTATCGGAGCCAGCCATCGCGGGCGTCGCTGCCGCCTTGTTCTCTTTTGGGCAATCAACGATCGAAGAGAGCGCCACATTCCTGGATGCATACGTCGCCACCTCAGGCCGGCGCTGGAATACTCTTGCGTATCAGGTGGCATGGGCTGCGGGACTATGGGCGAGACTATTCGACGCTCGTAAGGAATCTATGCGCGGCGTTTTTGAATTCGCCACCCTGCTTGAAGGGGAAGTCGAAGAACGGCTGCATCGCGCTGGGGTGAAGGTCCGCGTATCAGAGCTGTAGACCCACCGGATGCACTCACTATGAAAAACAAAATCACTGACAGGTTGCATTCTGATAACATCAAAACGTAATGGCAAAACCCACTCAACAGAGGGTGCTTCGCAAAGGCAAGCCGTTGGACCCATTGATAAAATTGAACGTAGTACACAAAAGAAAGAGGAGAAACACAGGAAATGAGTTACATTACGATACATCGAGGCATCGCTCAACTTGGAAAATTGGATATCTTTTACCGGGACACGAGAAATGACGCCCAGCCGATTCTTTGTCTGCATGGAAGATGGGGCAGGGGTGAAACATGGATTGATTTTATGCGACATTATGGAGAAAATTACCGGGTGGTTGCACCCGACCTGCGAGGACACGGATTAAGCAGCAAGCCAATTTCGAAATATACTGCTGAAGAGATGTCAAAAGATATGATCGATCTATTGGATTATCTACACATTGATTCGGTAATATTGGCTGGTCACTCCATGGGAGGACACATTGCCGGACACCTTACTGCAACGTATCCGGAATATGTAAAAGCACTGGCAATCCTGGATAAATCAGCGTCAGGACCGGAAAAGCAAAGTGAATTGTCACTGGAGGAGTTGGAAATAATCGATCCAGTTACAGAGCATTGGCCATTACCATTTTCGAGCTTAACCGAAGCACAGGAGACCATCAGAAGGGAAATGGACTCAGACCTTAGCTATGAATATTTCATGAATAGTCTGGTTGAAACGGCAGATGGATATGTGATGATGTTCAGCACCCAGGCAATCGCTGCCAATATTGCATTCTATAGCAGTTGGTACAGTCTGTTGCCGGACATCAAATGTCCGGTACTGCTGGTTAGGGCAAAAGGAAATAGCGCAGTCTCTGACACGGATTTCGAAAAGATGAAAACGATGATCTCGAACTGCACAGCCCATGAAATGTCAAATCCCGATCATAATGTTCATCTCGCGAACAAGAATGAGTTTTATAAATATTTCGATGAATTCCTGGAAAAGGCGATGAGCAACAATGGTATTTGATTTGGCAGGCCCGGCCGCGCTGCCGTCGGTTTGACCTTTGACTGAGAGGCTTCGACCACCTCTTCTCCCCTGATGCTTCGAGTAATCAGAGTCCGTGAGGAGTAGCTCGTGAATAATCAAGTCCTGATTTATCAAGTTCGCGCATTCGCAGACCGAGGATTCGGGGGCAGCCCCACCGGAGTGGTATTGAATGCGGGTGGATTAAACGAGGTGCAGATGCAGGCCATTGCAAAGAAACTGCCCGTCTCACACACGGCCTTTGTTATGGAAGTTGTCGATCAGGATCATGACATAAACATTCGCTTCTTCACACCGAATGGCGAAATCAGGAACTGTGGTCACGCGACGATTGCCGCGCATTTTCTACTTGCAACGGAAAAGGGAACATCACAGGGATACATGTCAAAGCAAAAAACTCAGTCAGGGGTTCAGGAAGTGCAGATTTACCGTGAAGAAGGAATCCTAAATGTAACCTTCGAGCAGAGTGAGGTCCTGCTTAGTGGAATTGAAAAAGACGTTGTGCAAGAACTGTTGATGCTATTTAATCTCTCCAGTTCCGATCTGCCTGAACACTATCCGATTATGCTGGCTTCTCCGGGAGCAAACCGATTTTTGATCCCGTTAAAGTCACAGGAAACTCTGGCGAAACTGAAGCCCGGCTTTCCGGCGATGCGGTCACTGTGCGAGCGAACAGATAGTATCGGTTGTTTTGCTTTCACTCTGAGCGGCGCGGAGGACAGGTGGGAGGCCCAGGGCAGGATGTTTGCCCCGATGATAGGGGTCGACGAAGATATAATCAATGGCAATAGTTCGGGGTGTTTGGGCGCTTATTTGATACATTTATCCAACACTGGCTTCGATCATACTGGATTAACTCTGACAGTCTACCAGGGACACGGATTTGGGACCCCTGGAAAGGTGGTCGTCAAAGCTCAGAAAAGCAGTGAGAAAATCAGAACCTTCGTTGGAGGAACAGCAATTATTGCCAGCCAGACGAGGATGGAGATCAACCAATATCAGAAAGATCCTCATGATAAGGATGACGCCGTGTAGGATAATGTGCATCGGACAAGACTTCTACACATGAAGACAAGTCCCTCGAAGCCCATTTTCCGGTTATCGGAAGGATCATCGCGAACACGCTTAGCACGGCTTGAGCAGGCAGAGAACAAAGTAAAAGGAGAGCATGACAACCAATGTTGCTTGAATTATTGAAAGCGAAGGCGATTGAAAAAGGGTTTCTCGAACCGGAAGATGAAATTCATCTCGAGGAAGCTTTTGTTTTGGTACGAGACATGCCCTATATCAGGGCAAGTTCCCGCGATCCCCAAACGATCATAGAAGAATGGCGCGGCACCTGTTCAGGCAAGCATTACCTGTTGAAAGGCCTCTTTGCCGAACTAGGCTATTCATCCCGGGTGATCGCCTGTACAACCGTGACGCACATCGATCCGAGAAAAGTCCTGGGAAAACTGCGAAAGCTGTTAAGGCAATCAGACGGTCGCCTTGTAGACGTGCACAATTATCTGGTCCTTGAATTGCCAGATGGGGAAATGGTCGTCGACGCGACCTGGCCAATTTCCACCCGAGGCATGGGTGTGGTCATTAATGAGCAATTTGTTCTGGGAGAGAATCAAAAAATCGCTGTTAAGCCGCTGAAATCCTGGGTTGTTCCCGATGACCGCGATCCTCAGGAGTTCAAGAATGAAATATTGAAAGACAGCTTCACAGCAGATGAACTGGCGCACAGAGATGAATTTCTGGAGACACTAAGTAAATTCACCAACAGCAGGGCGATCAAGTTCGTGGTGCGTCTGGCAAGGCGTCTACAGGGCAGGGACGTATGAATAAAGGAAAAGCTTCAATGAAAACCATGAGAACGAACAGCTTAAAGCACTGGTATTTCAGAAAGAACGATTGTTACTGGAGTCCCGAGCCGGCCTGGCCATCGCTATGGTGGATCATTTTGGAGAGGAAGCGGAAGAAGTTATAAAACGCTTCCTAAAAAATGGAGCCCGGGACTGGGCCGCGGGCGCCGCGCAGGCTGATATAAGGGCAAACAACAGGAATGACATCCAGGGGTTGATGAATTTTCTCTGGGAGCCGCTGCGACAGGAAGGGTTTGAATTCACATATGACCGGAATGAGCGGGGCTGTCAATTGAAAGTTACGAGATGCCCTGTGGCCGAGATTGCGAAAGGCCTGAAATTGGAGAAATGGGGCTTTATCTTTTACTGCATGGGTGACGAATCCATTTGTGAAGGATACAACCCCGCGATCGCGTTGAAACGAACGAAAATGCTCATGGACGGGGATGAGTATTGTGATCATTTCTATTACTATCAGCAACATCCCAAAGACACATAAAGAGAAAAGGACTATGGATACACATCTTTCCCTGAAATCGTTGGCGAAAATGATCGACCACTCCCTGCTTCATCCCACGCTTACCGATGAAGCCATTGTGGCCGGGTGTGAACTGGCAAAGAAGTATGACGTGGCGACGGCCTGTGTGAAACCTTATGCAATTCCACTGGCAAAATACGTGTTGGGCGATTCGAGCGTTGAAGTTTGTGCTGTGATCGCCTTTCCGCATGGCAATAGCAATATAGCCATCAAGATCGCGGAGGCTGAAGACGCTGTTCTGGATGGCGCCGGTGAAATCGATATGGTAGTGAATATTGGAAAAGTAATAGGTGAAGACTGGCAGTACGTCTCGGAAGAGATCCGGGCAATCAACGAAACGGTGGTCAGCCACAAAGCGATCCTGAAAGTCATCTTCGAGAATGACTATTTGCAGGATAGCCATATCATAAAGCTCTGTGAAATTTGCAGCGAGCACGAAGTGGCATTCGTCAAGACCTCGACCGGATACGGCTTTGTGAAACAGGAAAACGGCATGTATGCATATGAGGGCGCGACCGATCATCATTTGCAGTTGATGCGCGAACACTGTCCGCCAGGCGTTGAAGTCAAAGCCGCGGGTGGAGTAAGGAGTCTGGATGATCTGCTGCGAGTGCGCGGGCTGGGAGTGACACGGATCGGCGCGACAGCCACGGCCTCCATCCTGGATGAGGCAAGACGGCGCGGCGTAGAATAGACAAGACGGGATCGCCCATCCAGTAACGCTATGAATATCGAAAGCGTGCAAGGCTTACAAAAATCCCTGGACCGTGAAGGAAAAAGTTCGATCATGGAGCAATAAAGGAACATAAATACTGTTTTGGAGGTAGAGAGTGCCTGTAATTAGACATAATCCCGAAACAATGTATCCTCAATATCAGAGTTATAGTCATGCCATTGAAATTCAAAGCGGGTCCCGGTTACTGATCATCAGCGGTCTTAATGGCTATTTGCCCGATGGTCAATCCATGCCGGAAACGTTTGAAGAACAGGGGGAGATCATTTGGGAGCATTTAGGGACCATTTTGGCGTCCGCGCAAATGAGCTATAAAAATCTGATCTCATTAAGAACCTACCTGGCCAGCCCAGAATTTGACGAGGCCAATGTCAGATTAAGGAGAAAGTATCTTGGCAGTCACGAAACGGCGCTAACTGTTGTCTGTTGCCAACTGCTCGACCCGCGCTGGAAATTAGAAGTAGAAGCGATGGCAGCGGAATAATTCAACTTACTTGGGATTTTCCCGGGGCCGAATAAAGATTCCGTAAAATCAGCTCACGAATTGCTTCTGGCGATCTCCCCCAAGTGGCGGAGTTCAACACTCCCCGGTCGATGGATGCGGCCGGGGAGTGTTCGGCATATGATGGATTCAAGG
>Ga0105098_10000678_pt1 | contig 12002 bp, 14 predicted proteins | sample PPLLak21cMay2015_FD_79137 | JGI IMG/M metagenome (GOLD analysis project Ga0105098, IMG submission 79137) | Freshwater sediment microbial communities from Prairie Pothole Lake near Jamestown, North Dakota, USA - PPLs Lake P7 Core (1) Depth... | ecosystem: Environmental > Aquatic > Freshwater >... | reverse complement strand
AACTCTCCGCAAAAAATTTTTCACTCTTGCGAGTGTTAGTTTACGGTTTTATTTACTGGATCGACAGAGTTGTTGCTTCCTATCACTATTCAGTTGTTAAAGTTCGGGTAACAAAGCGGGCTGGATTTTACACGAGCCGCCTTGGCCTGTCAAGAAACCTACAGACGAAAACACCGATGTCATTTCTTTCTCGACATCGGCTCGTCAGACTGCAAAACCCACAGGCTTGTGTCTCTGACTCGAGACTTCTCAGTTTTCATTGATCTGTCAAGGGGACGAGATCTTGTAGAATGTACTGGCGAATGCTTATTATATGTATTTGAGCGATTTTGTCAAGAGTTATCAGGCATTTGGTCTTGAGAAATCTCTTGCTTCTATGCTGGTGGCATCCGCTGACCGGCACATCCACAATACTCATTGTAAGAACAGAGTGATGATACCACAGAAACTATTAACAAATCATAAATGTCCACTATGAAAATCATTAGAATATGTTCCAGCGAGTAGCCCCAATCCTATCAGCGCCTCTTCTCTTGACCGATAACCTGCGCGCTCACGAATTGCATTTGTCTCCGCCTCAACCCTTGCCCACGTTCGTCTTCACAGAGGCATTCTGACACAAGACGTACACGATGCACATGCTATACTGACAAGATCACATAAATGTAGCCTTGCGAAGGTTCAAGCGGCATACAATTGGCCAACGAGCCAACCTTCGCAAAGCTTCTCACTGACAAGCGACCAGGAGCGATGATGAGCAATATCGGTATCTTGTATCCGGGCGAGATGGGAATTTCCATCGCCGCGGCTGCCATTCACAATGGACATAAAGTGTATTGGGCATCGCAAGGCCGCAGCGACAAAACGCGCGCTCGCGCAGAGAAATATAATCTTACAGAAGTCGATTCGCTTTTCCAGTTTTGTAAAACTTGTGAAATGATCATCAGTATCTGTCCGCCACACGCGGCAGAAGAGGTTGCGAAATCTGTGATCGAGGCAGGATTTCAACGACTTTATCTGGATGCAAATGCGATCTCACCGCAGCATACCATCAAGCTCGGACAAATGTTGGAAACAAATGGAATTCAATTTGTGGATGGCGGCATTATCGGCGGACCTGCATGGACCCCAAAAGAGACGCGGCTTTATTTATCAGGCGAACACTCGGAGACAATCGCAGCTTGCTTTTCAGACGGACCGCTGGAAACAAAGATCATCGCGGCTGAAATCGGCAAAGCGTCGGCATTGAAAATGTGTTACGCGGCGTACACGAAAGGGACGACCGCCCTGCTCGCCGCGGTCCTTGCAACGGCTGAATCTTTCGGGGTGCATGCAGAGCTTTCTCAACAGTGGGATGTGGACGATAAAGGTTTTACAGAACAAGTCAATCAAAGAGTGAGCCGCGTGACTGCAAAAGCCTGGCGCTTCGAGGGAGAGATGGAAGAGATCGCCTCCACGTTTCGCGAAGCCGGTTTACCGGATGGGTTTCATCGGGCGGCTGCAGAGATCTATCACCGCATGGAAAATTTCAAAGGTTCGGATGAAGCTCCGCCTCTCAATGAGATATTGAATGCATTGCTCACTTAAAAAACCACTTCGTTTCGGGACGGTTTCGCTAGCACATCTCGACATATGAATTATGCTTCTTCAAACGCCTCATGCTATACTATGCGCGGTTCTCAGGAGCAGCCATGGCAGACTCAAACACTCCCTATTTACGCGACCTCACCAAACAGGAACATTTCCTCGAACAGACTGTCACACGCCTCGGAAGAGCGGTGGAAAATGAGATCGTAATTGTCAGCAAGCGTGCCTCGCGCGAACATGCCCATATCCGCCGCGATGGACGCCGCGTCTTTCTGGATGACCTTGGCAGTACCAACGGAACGTTTCTAAATGGCGAACGTGTACTGGGAAGTGTGCAGCTACGCGACGGCGATGAGATATCCATCGGCAAGATCGTGTTCACGTTCCATGACCCGGATACAACGACAAGTGAGACGCCGTTCCCGGAGCTGGAAGTTAATGTCGAGGCGGGGGTTGTCCGTTTGAACCGGCACGCGATCCAATTGTCGCCGAAAGAGTTTTCTCTCCTGGCGTATCTCTACGACAATCGGGGCAAGGTTTGCTCAAAGGACGAAATCGGGCAAACCGTCTGGTCTGAGTACAAGCGTAGCGGTCCTGTAGATGGATCGGGGATTTACGACTATCAAATCGAAAACCTCGTCCGCCGTCTGCGGACAAAGATCGAAAGCGACGCCAACATGCCTGTCCTGTTGATCACCGTGCGCGGACTCGGCTATAAACTGCTCGGAAAAACTGATATGGAATGAAGGACAAGTTGTTAGCGCGCTGTTAGCGTTTGGATAGGTTGAAAATCTGGATTGGGGTTAATATCTGCATCGACAGAACACTGGAGCACAAACACATGTCACCATCAAATCTCGAAGGAATAACGTTAGGAAAATATCGCATCCTCGAACCGCTTGGGCGCGGCGGGATGGCGCAAGTCTACAAGGCGTACCATCCGCAGTTAGACCGCTACGTGGCGGTCAAAATATTGCGGTCGGATCTTGTGGAAAGCAACGAATTCCTGGCACGATTCCGACACGAAGCACATGCGGTTTCGGGACTCCGCCACGCAAACATCGTGCAGGTCTTCGACTTTGACATGCAGGACGACTACTATTACATGGTCATGGAATTGCTCGAAGGCGACACCCTGCGCACGCTCCTTAACAATTATCGAGTCCGCAATCAGCGGGTGCCGCTTGCGGAAAGTGTCCGCATCCTGAAAGATGTTTTGAACGGATTGTCGTATGCGCACGCCGAGGGGATCATTCACCGTGACATCAAGCCTGCCAATATTATGCTGACCAAAAAGGAACAGGCTGTGCTCACCGATTTTGGCATCGCACAAATCGTGGGGAATACTCAACACACAGTCTCGGGCGCATTGATGGGCACGCTCAGCTACATGGCCCCCGAACAGGGGTTTCAGGGTATATGCGATAGCCGCAGCGATATCTACTCCCTGGGTATCGTCCTGTATGAAATGCTCACAGGCTATACCCCCTTCGATGCGGATACGCCGCTCGCGATCCTGATGAAGCACCTCAATGACCCGCTGCCCCTCCCGACCCAAGTGGACCCTACGATTCCGCATTCGCTCGAAACGATCGTGCTCAAGGCATTGGCCAAAGATCCCGATGACCGTTTCCAAAGCGCGCAGGAAATGTTCAAAGCACTTGAGAACGTCGAAAAGGATCTTTCGATGGAAGAGCGCTCCACTGTCCTGCCACCCGGTGGCTTTTCGCAGCAAGCCGTTTTCTCCGGGACTGCGCGCAGGCAGATTACCGACCATCGTTTTGCAGACGCGGATACCGATGCGGGAATCAAGCCAATCGCAGGCGCGCCGTCATCCGAGGTTCAAGTTGATCTGCATCTCGAAAAACTCTTATACAAGCTGACAACTTCTCTGGAAAAACTTCCCCATGTTCGCATTAGTCCGGAGTCAGCCGTCTTTGGCGGAATAGGCTTATTCCTGGTCGTCAACTTTGTCGTCGTCACACTAAGCGTTCTCACCAGAGGAAATATCATCGCACATGCCTGGCCCGTTGAAATATTTCTTGTAGCAAGCTTTCTGGCAATCATCGGCTGGGGCATTCAGAGATGTGAGCTCATGATCCCAAGCGGGATTGTCTTCGGCAACGCGCTGATCCTTGCCTATTGTTCGCTGAGCGGTCGTTGGGGAGACTGGGTCTTTCTATGGATGGTAGAACTGATCTTTATCTGGCTGTCGATTTTTATCCCGGTTCAAATCCGTCGAATCCCAAAGGCAGGACCTGTGTGGGCGCGCATATTCGGTCCGGCCATGACGGTCCTATCCCTGTTCTGCATATCGATCAGTTTATCCCTGGCTTTTATGGTTGCTTCGATCAACCAATTCATTTCCTAGACTGGAGGTCTATTATGAAACCTGAAAAATTATTCAACCTGATCGCTGGAGTTACCTTGCTGGCCATGGGGCTAATTGCCCTGGCTGGGAACACCTTCCTTGCAACCCGGGCATGGAAACTGTGGCCCATGATCATTGTGCTTGCCGGGGCTGGGCTGACATTGCCCGGTTTCCTCAGCTTCACAAACCGCGGCTTTGGCGCGTTCTTCATCCCCGGCATCCCTGTGCTCACCACCGGCGCAATCCTGCTTTACGCCAGCATGACAAACCATTGGGAGGTTTGGGCGATCGCATGGACACTGGAAATCCTGGGCCTGGCGGTCGGCTTTATCATGGCGGCAATCTTCATGCGCGTCCCCGGACTTGCCATCCCCGCATTCATCATCGGTATCAATGGCCTGATGTTCATCTTTTGCGCCGTGACAGGGTTATGGCAGTCCTGGGCAATCTTGTGGCCCATCGAATTCCTTGCCGTGGGACTTGGATTGCTTGTAGTTGGCATAGCTAACCAATCCGCAGGTGAGAAGACAGCCGCCAGCATTCTTCTCACCATCGCTGGCGGAGGATTCTTCATCACAGCCTTCCTGAGCGTCTTCAACAACAATGGCATCATAAGGTTCGCAGTGCCCGTCATGCTGCTCGTCACGGGTGGCTTGCTGACAGTGACATACTTTTTACAGAGGTCACCTGCAACCCCACCCACCGCCGAACAATAATCCATCTTTCAGCCCATAAATCAAAATCGCCCCGTTTGGGGCGATTTTGATTTTACTAGAATAGTTCCTGCCTACCGGATAATGCTCGCAGCAATGTATTTTGATCGGCATATTCAAGGTCACCACCGACCGGAAGGCCACGCGCGAGGCGCGTCACTTTGACACCCAGGGACTCCAGGTGTTGACGCAGGTACAGCGCAGTGGCGTCGCCTTCCATGCTGGGATTGGTAGCAAGGATCACTTCCTTGATCTCGCCTTGCGCCACGCGCGCGATCAGTTGTTTGATCTTCAAATCGTCGGGGCCGATGCCTTCGATGGGAGACAAGACTCCCTGCAGGACATGATACTTGCCCTGATAGCCGCCTGTCCGCTCGAGCGCCAGGACATCCAGGGCTTCTTCGACGACACAGACCAGGCTGCCATCCCGCTGCGATGACTCGCAGACTTCGCAGCGTTCGCGGCCCGCTTCGGTGATGTTAAAGCATTCCTGGCAAAAAGCCGTGTTGGCTTTCAAGTTTGCCAAGGCGGACGCCAGATCCTGGGCAACATCCTCGGGTGCGCGCAAGAGATAGAACGCCAGCCGCGAGGCTGACTTGGGCCCGATCCCCGGCAGGCGCTCGAGCCCGTTAATTAGTGATTGAATGGATTCAGGTAATAGCATAGTGTATGTAAACGAGTACACAAGTAAACACGTAGGCAGGCAAATTGTATACCTGTATACATGTCTACTTGTTTACCTAGAACGGCAGCCCACCCGCCAGCGGCCCCATCAGCTTTTGCTGAAGTTCACGCGACTGGTCGAGCGCCATGTTCACCGCGGACAGGACCAGATCCTGCAGCATTTCGGCATCCGCGTCCTTCAACAGATCGGGGTTGATCTCCACAGAGCGGCATTTCTGATCGCCGGTCATGACCACTTTGATCGCGCCGCCGCCGGCCGTCGCGGTGACCGTTTCCTCAGCAAGTTTTTCCTGTGCTTCCGCCAGCTGCTGCTGCATTTTTTGGATTTGTGCCATCATCCCCCCACCACCCATTTGCGAACCTTTGTTAAATCCTTTAGCCATAGGATACTCCTCTAAAAACTAATTATTATCAAATCAATCCCACCATGCTTCCAAAATCACATATGACTTATCTTCCACTTCTGTCGTTCCCAGCATATCTGCTGCAGTCGAACCACCGATCCAGTTAACTTCATCAGCGTTGAACTGCTCTCTCATCACTTCCTCCAACTTGAATTGCCATCCATCTTTAGAATATATATAAAGTGTATCGGCGTGCCAGCAACCATCATCCATGTCACGGAGTGAAATAAAGTCCAAAGGCAACAAAACGGCATGCCACATCTTGTGGTTTTCTTTCAACCACTCCGCAATTCTCTTGCCGTCAAAAAGATTGAAGTTCGTTTTTGAAATAATGTCAAGTTGTACCCGCTGAGCCTCACTAATCTTTTTCTCTGGCAATTGAGATACAGGACTGATTATAAACTCTGGTTTTATATTTCTTCTCTTTTTTGTTGCCATAATCAAACCACCCTACATATCCACGATCTGCCCGCCGTGCTGGATGGCCGTCGCGACCATTCCATCCTGTGGGATGTCTGGCGGGATCTTGCCTTTGGCGGTCGTTACCACACAACGGACGTTCATGTCCACGCCAAATTCATCTTCGATCAGCCTGCGGATCAGCTCGAGCTGTTCGGGCTTGTCGATCTTCGAGACCAGCACGTCGCTCGCCAGACCCAGGATCAACGTCCTGCCCTGCACGTCGATCATCTTGACCGAGTTCAATAACGCAGAAAGATTCGCCTGTGACTTTGGAAGAGATGACGCCAGATGTTTCCAGGCTTTGATCACATCCGCGGCGCTGATGGACGGCTTGTCGGCAGGGCGCGGCGCCTGAACTTCGTCCTGGGTAGGAGCGCTCATTTCGTCTTGTTGGAGGCTATCGCTCTGCGCGGGCTTTCGGGGAGACTCCGTTTGGGAAGCGGGAGGCGGCTCAGGCTGCGCGCGGGCCGCCGCGGAAGGAGGCGGCGCGACCGGTGGTGGCGTCGACTCATTTGGCGCGTCCAACACTTCTGCCAGGGCAAGTTCCAGACCCAGCGAGGGCTGCCAGCCGCCGCGCACATCCGTCGCGGCAGTGTTGAAGGCTTTCATCATCCGCAACACGTCGCTGGTCGAAAAGGACTTCGCATGGGCCTGCATCTGCTTCCTGACATCCGCCGTGGCTTCCACCTGATTGGCATTCCCCATTTGAATGAGCATGAGACCCCGCAGATACTCGACGAGCTGACGCGCCAGCGAGCGCGGATCCGCACCGGCGTCCAGAGCCTTATGAATGGACTCGAGCCCATGTGCGGGGTCGTGGTCCATCACGGACGAGATGATATCCAATACCGTTTGACTCGTGGCCGTGCCAAGCACCGTTTGTGCGAGCGCCAGTGTGATCTTACCGCCCATGGACGAAAGCTGGTCGAGCAGGGAAATGGCATCCCGCATCCCACCGGCCGACTGGCGCGCGATCTGGATCAACGCGTCGTCATCCGCCTGGATCTTCTCTGCTTTGGCAATGAGCTTGAGCTGCTTGACGATCTCATCCATCGGAACGCGGCGGAACTCATGGCGCTGGCAACGCGACAGAACCGTCGCCGGGATCTTGTGGATCTCCGTTGTCGCCAGGACAAAGATGGCATGCGGCGGCGGCTCCTCGAGCGTCTTGAGCAGCGCATTGAACGCCGCCGTCGAAAGCATGTGGACTTCGTCAATGATGTAAATCTTGTACTTGCCCTGCGAAGGCGAGAAGTTGATCTTGTCGCGCAGGTCGCGGACGTCGTCCACGCTGGTGTTGGACGCCGCGTCGATCTCGAACAGATCCATGAAGCGATTCTCGTTGACCGCCTTGCAGGTTTCGCACTCATTATCGGGCCGCTTCGCCGGGTCAGGATTCAGGCAGTTGACGGCTTTTGCCAGGAGGCGCGCCAGCGTCGTTTTGCCCGTCCCGCGCGAACCCGCGAAGAGATAGGCATGCGCGACACGGTCTGCCGTGATGGCATTCCTGAGAGTCTGGACAACGTGATCCTGCCCAACGACTTGATCCCATTCTTTTGGCCGGTATTTTCGGTAGAGGGCTTGAGTCATGTTAGCTGTCAGCTTTTAGCGATTAGCATTTAAGGCACTTTATACTTCGCGCGCAGATTTCCACTTGGGTCGTACAACTGCGCTTCTTCACCTGATTCCCAAACGGCATCACCTTCCCCCCAGTATAGATCGATCACGGTGTTCGTCCCGGAAGTGGTATGAACCTGCACGGCGCCATTGGTATGAAGGAACAGCTGTGGAAAGACGAAAACATTGCGGTCGTCATCCCTCAGCTCCCAGTTCGCCAGATTGATCTGGTCCTCGCCCTGATAGCTCACGACGACCCATTCAGCCTCCAGCGTCCCTGCGCCGATCACGCTGACGATTTCCACGGGAATATCCGCTTGCGGGTTGAGTGTTTCACCCGGGGCGGCAACCTCCTGATTGCTGGAGGGCGCAGCCGGCTGGATCGCCGAAACGCTCGCCGACCGGTAATTACGGTCGTACCAAAACAGGATCGCGCCGGTGACACATGCAGAAATGAACACATTCAGAAGCAGGTAAAGGATAAATCGGCGGCGGTCCATGTTGTCCGAATCATAGCACAGAATTTCAGTAATTAAATTTAAAAAATCCTGCGCTCGACGTAAGCACAGGATTTGGATTTGCTGGATCTAGAGTTACGGCAATTCCGTCATCAAAAAATCATCAAAAGACACATCCGTTGTTGTTGCCTCTTCCCCGCTCCAGGTGAACAGGCCAATCCCGCCGCTGATGTAGGATGACTCGGATACGGAAGCAATCTCCTGACCATCTACGTACAGGGTTAGTGTGCCATTCCCGCAGTCCGCACCGACACGATAGGAAGCGGCCTCCTGTGGAATCAACTCGGAGACTGTCCATACATCATCGCTCGTGAGGAACACATCCTTCTGCCCATCCGAGGCTTTGGCGATCGCGTATTCCCCGGCGGGCGTCACGGCAAAGTAATAAAAATTATCCAGCACATCCTGTTGGTTACACATGACACCGAACGCTGTGGTTGAATCGGCGCCATTGTTGAGAACCGTCACTTCCATGTGCACGTTCTGATAATCTTCAGCGTTTGGCATGCTCCACACAAAGTAGTTCTGCGTGTACACGATCATTTGCAGGGCGTCGTTCGCATATTCCACTGAACTATCAGCATCCGTAGCTGTGCCCCATTGCGGGGTGGAGAAATCATCGCTGAAGGGGAGCGCTCCATTGCTTCCGCTGGCTAACGCCTGGCATGCCAACGCAGCCAACGCGAGAACTGAAATTGCCAAAATAATTCTTGTCTTCCTTTTCATCTCTCACTCTCCTTCAGCAATAAAATTGATGGGCGGTATTCTAACATTTAATCGGGAATTGAATCTCAGGAACTCCCGGAGAGTTTTGGATTCAGCGAGTCATGGTCAGCGCGACCCAGTCACCCAGCTGCTTCCGCTCGTTCATTCTCAGGCCTTTTGCCTGCGCGGCCTCGATGACGTTTTGCGTCTGCTCCTGCAGGATGCCGCTCAGGATGATCGAGCCGCCATCGTCCATCAGTTCGGCGAGACCCGCATCAAACAGGCGGATGATCACGGGAGCCAGAATATTGGCAACGACGAGGGGCGCTTTTCGAAAAGGGAACTTGCCATCCAGAATTTCCTGTATCGAGCCAATGCCAAGGATCAATTCATCCCCTGCATGGTTGGTATTTGCATTCTCGCGCGCATTGACGATGGAGTCAGCGTCGATGTCCATGCCCAGTGCGGAGGTGGCTCCCAGCTTAAGCGCCGCGATGGAGAGGATCCCTGAACCGCAGCCGATGTCAATTACGATTTTCGATTTACGATTTACGATTTGCGATTGGGTGAAAAAGGACTCCATCAATTCCAAACATAGCTGTGTGGTCGGATGGGTTCCTGTGCCGAATGCCATGCCGGGATCGATCTTAATGGCTACACGATCCGGGTCGGGCGAATCCATCCAGGCCGGCAGGACAACGAGACGCTCACCGATCAAAATCGGCTTGTAGTGCTGCTTCCAGGCTTCCATCCAGTTTTGATCAGCGATCTGTTTGTAGGACGCGGCTGGCAACGGCTGGATCATTCCCAAATAATAAAGAGACTTTTCCACCTTCTGGCGAGTCTCTTCGATCTGGTCGTTCATCTCCAGGTAGGCGCGGACGGTGATGGGCCCCGTGGGCGTGCCTGCATCTTCCTCATCCGTGTATTTGACGCCCTGCTCCATCATCACACCGCTGTACGCGAAACGCGCCAGCACATCTGCGACGGCTTCTGCCAGCTCGCCATTGACCGTGAGGGAAACTTCAAGCCAGTTCATGTTGAACCATTTTATGTAACCTTTTTATGATGTTGGTATCGATAGGACGGATATCCGGCAAATTGTCCACTGAAAAATAATCAAACGCTGAAACTTCCTCGCTGGGAGTAAACGTTCCATCTGTAATTCGGCATAGGTAAAACAAACCTACGCGGTCCGGTCGCCAGGCGTCGACCAGCAAAAGCTTTTCGATCGAGACGCTCAGTCCGGTCTCTTCCCGGACTTCGCGTACAACCGCATCTTCCGGATGCTCGCCGTACTCCAGGCAACCTCCCGGCAAACCCCAGGGATGGGATTTCTGATAAGTTACTTTGACAAGAAAGATTTTTTTATCCTGGTCGAACATAACCGCGGCGGCAAACACCTGAAACAGGGGCCGTATGATTCGAGAAGCAATATTCTGAAGCCATCCGGGAAACATTCGCCAGATTTTGAGTAGTATTTTTTTTGTCATAAGGAATAATTACGATTCAAAACAACCCCTCAAGGTAATGAGGTTAGTGGAACAACGCAAAGGCATGGGGAAGTCTATTTGACGGGATTCACTGGCGACTGGGATGCTGAACGTCATCCAAATGAAATTCACAGTTCAAATCACAGTAGAGCGAGTCGGGGAAGCAGTCCACACACTCCAGTTGAAGTGTGGCGTGGGCAATATTATAACGTTGACGGAGCACATCGCTGACCTGACCTCGAATCTGTGCGCCTGCACTGATGTGAAGGTCGTCGGTGAGGATGTGCGCGGACATCGTCCGCAGGCTTTGCGTCAGACTCCAGACATGGATATCGTGAATGCCCAGCACGCCATCCACCTGGACAATGTCGTCCACCATTTTCTTGATGTTCACATCCCGGGGTGTGGCTTCCAGCAGAATATCCACTGCATCGCGCAGGATACCCCAGGCATTGTACAGGATGAGGAAGCCGATCAAAACGCTGACGAATGGATCGAGCCAGTTGGCGTCGGTGAAATAAATGATCACACCTGCAATGACCGCGCCGACCGTGGAAAGCACATCGCCCATCAAATGGACGAACGCCGAACGCAGGTTGAGGTCGCTCTGGCTGCCGCGATGCACAAGCAGAGCAGTGACCAGGTTGATCACCACCGCAATAAGACCCACGCCGATGAGAATGCCCGACTGCACTTCAGGCGGGCTCAGAAAACGACGATAGGCCTCATAGAAAATGCCGAGCGAGATCAGCACCAGTGTGGTCGAGTTGAGCAGCGCAACCAGGATGCCGGCGCGATGATAGCCGTACGTCTTCTGGGCATTGGCGGGCTGCGCGGTAATGCGGACCGCGAACCAGGTCAGGCCGAGCGCAATAACATCGGTCAGGTTATGGGCCGCGTCGGTGAGCAGCGCCAGACTGTTGGCGAAGATCCCCGCCGCAGCCTCGAGGAAGACGAAGCCAAGCGTCAGAACAAGCGATAGCGAAAGACGCTGCGTGGTCTGCTTTGCAGCCTCTCGTAAATGAAAATGAGCGTGAGAATTTGTTTGCGTCATAATTTCTTGAAATGGAATTCCTTAGCCATGTTCCACATGGTCAAGCCCCAGAAGATAGAGTTTCGCCACATGGTCATCGTCGAGCGCGTAATAGACCTGCCGCCCATTCTTGCGGCTGCGGACCAGTCGCATGTGACGCAGGCCGCGCAGCTGATGCGACACAGCCGACTCGCTCATTTCGAGCTGGTCCGCCAGATCGCCGACGTTCATCTCGCCGTCCAGCAATACGGAAATGATCCGCAGGCGGGTCGGGTCGCTGAGTGTGCTGAACAGGTCAGCCAGATGAGAGGAGGTTTGGTCTTTCAGTAGCATACTAAATATATGAATAATTGCTCAAGTATTCATAATTATAGCATAAAAAAAGAGAACCGTCAAATGACGATTCTCCAATTTT
>Ga0105098_10000677_pt1 | contig 12003 bp, 8 predicted proteins | sample PPLLak21cMay2015_FD_79137 | JGI IMG/M metagenome (GOLD analysis project Ga0105098, IMG submission 79137) | Freshwater sediment microbial communities from Prairie Pothole Lake near Jamestown, North Dakota, USA - PPLs Lake P7 Core (1) Depth... | ecosystem: Environmental > Aquatic > Freshwater >... | reverse complement strand
TGAGCGGAGCGCGGCACGGCCTTATGGCGGTAAAAGCGAATATTTTAGGCGTTTTCTCACCAGATCAATTGGGATCGGTTTTCTCTGTTTTAAAAGAGAATATCCTGAAGATCTTTAAAAAGAAGCAGAATCAAGTCGATATTAAAGTAATTAATATCGTTCTTTTATTATGTGTTATTCTCCTGTCTGTTTATTTTGTGTATAGCCTTTCCCAGGGTATAAAAAAGATCAACCCTGAGAAATGGGCAGCTCCTGAATTAGTGAAAGATGCAAAAATCGGAAAAGAGACTCCCCGGTTAAAAGATGTGGCTTATTATATAAGTAAAACACAAAGCAGGGATATCTTCAAGATGGGTGTTAACGCATCTTCATCGGTGAATGAGGTTATTTCTTCTAAAGCGGCTGAAGTAATGCAAAATTTAAGGCTCGTCGGGATTTCCTGGTCTGAGAATCCCGATGTTATGATAGAAGATGTTAAGTCCGCTCGGACTTCTTTTGTCAGAAAAGGGCAAATGATCGGAGATCTTAAAGTAGAAAGTGTCTTTAAAGATATGATAATTTTGCGCTACGGAGAAGAATTGATCGAATTACGATGATATTAAAGAAAAGGTTTTTTAAATACATTATTGCCATTCCTTCCTTAGCCTGCATAAGTTTATCCGTTATCCTTGATCTTCATGCTGAGCCTGCAAATTCAACCGATAATCAATTAATACAATTAGCCCAAGCTACACTTCCTCAACCCATGGTTGCTCCTCCGGTAACTGTCCTGGCGGGCAAGATCTCGCTCGATTTAAGGAATATCGATGTCGTTGATGCCTTGAAGTTTTTGTCGATAAAAGCAGGAATGAATATTGTTACGACAAAGGCTGTCATGGGAAGAGTAACGCTCATGGTTGAGAATGCCCCTATCCAGGATGTTTTTGATCTTATGCTGCGCAGTAATAATCTCGCGTATGATAAGCAGGGGGAGATTTTTAATGTCATGACTCAAGAGGAATACCGGGTGCTTTACGGGAAGAATTTTGCCGATATCCGCCAGGTAAAGGTTTTCTATTTGAATTATACTGTCCCGGAACAGGCTTTTAGTCTGTTGGATATGCTTAAAAGCGAGATCGGCAGGGTATTGGTCGATCCGGAGTCCGGTAATGTATTAGTGATCGATTCTCCTGCGCGTATTGAAATTATGGAGAAAATCTTGAAGGATTTCGAGGAAAAGAATACCGTTAAAGTCTTTAAACTGAATTATGCAAAAGCTAAGGATGTAGAAGAGGCGTTGAAGAATCAGCTCGATACCAAGAAGGTCGGGTTGATCAAGGCGGATGAGCGGGGTAATCAATTAATCGTGCAGACTCTTTCGAAGCGCATGGATCAGATCGAAAAGCTGATCAAAGACCTTGACCAGAAGACCAAGGAGATCATCGTTGATATCAATATCGTCAACGTGAAATTATCTGATGATACCAGCGAAGGCATACAGTGGGAAGGATTATTTGATTTAGGCCGGCAATTCGGCATGAGTTACCTGGGGTCTACGCCGTTTGCTTCAGTGCAGGCGTCAACCGATACCTGGCGTTCACGTAGTTCGGTATGGGATACTGTGGGAAATGTAGGTTCATATCCTTTCAGCGGTACGACGACCAATTATTCTGCCAGCAGTTCGAGGATCGGGACCGAAGAAATGCACCTGGGAGTTGTCGGTAAGCATGATTTTGATACGGTCATTAAATATTTGCAGACAAAAGGCAAGACCAGGGTTATTTCCAATCCAAAACTCGCGATAGTCAATAATCAGGAAGCGAAAATCCATGTCGGACAGAAAGAAGCCTATGTGACGACAACAACGACTACCGGACAGACTACCAATACTGTTTCCGAACAGGTGACCTTTGTCGACGTCGGCGTTATCATTTCCGTCGTGCCGATCATAAACGATGAAGGCTTTATCACCCTGAAAATAAAAGCCGAGATCAACAGCGTCCTTGAGATGCTTATTACTCCGACCAAAAATCAGATCCCGATCATCGATACATCGCTTGCGGAAACTACGGTCATGGTTAAAGACGGTTCAACCGTTATTATCGGGGGGCTGCGTAAAGAAACAGAAAGTTCTACCGCGCAGCAGACTCCGATATTGGGAGATATTCCTTTACTTGGCCGCTTCTTCAGTGTAAAATCGAAGTCAAAAGAAAAGACGGAATTGTTGATCATTCTGACGCCAAAAATGATTTCCGGAGAGGTTTTGGTATCCGGCCCTGTTTTAAAAGAAGTGGGCGGTGGCGCAGTCAAGCCGCCGAAAGATTATAGCGCATTGAAAAAAGAAGAATTCGTTGAACCGGCGGCTCCGGTTTTTATACCGGTTGAGAAACAAAGATTGGAAATGAAAGGGCCTAAATCGCTTTCACGATGATTTCAATTCTAAGCGGAGACTCTATGAAGAGAAAAACTGGTTTGCGTGGAGTGTTTTTGAGCATAAGTATACTAGTATCCGCAGGGTTGGCGCTCTTTCCTGCTGGCAATGACCGGGCGCAGGCAAAAGACGATCTCAAAGCGATCACGGCTGATCTTGACAGTGTTGATTCTGCGTTGAGCAAAGACAAGCTTATTAATTTGCTTAAAAAAGCAAAAGATGAGCTTTTGATCTCTCAGCAGGCGCTTTTGCAGCTTAAGGAGCTCTGCGGGTTAAAGGAGCAGGAAAACAAGTCTTTGAATGAGAAAATATTTAAACTTCAGGAGGACTTTAAGAGTTTTCAGGAATTGATCAACCGCTTGACTCAAGAGAAAGAATTTATTCAAAGTAAACAAAAAGATGTTTCTGCGCAGATGAGTGATCTTGAAACGGTCAGGGTTGTCTTAGGCGGGGAGGTCCAATCGTTAAAGAAAGAAATAGAGCAATTGCGCGATAAGCTTTCCGGCGTCGAATTAGAGCGCAATGAGCTTAATGTTAAATTAAACTCCCTTAAGAAAAAACAGGTCCCGCAGAAAGAGCTCGATGGGCTGCGTGATAAATTATCTGATGCGGTGACGGAGCGCGTCCAGCTGCAGGAAGAAGCCCGTCTCCTTAAAAAGAAGATCGTTGCGCAAAAAGATGTAGACCAGATACGCCTGCGGGTATCGGAACTTGAAGAAGAGCGGTTGCGGCTGGCAGATGACCTGAAAGAGAAAGATATCCGTTTTAAGGAATTGTCGATCGCTTCTCAGGAAGCAAAGGAACTCCGCGAAAAATTGTCAATCGTCGAAGAAGAACGCGATACGTTAAAAGAAGATTCTCTGCGCCTGAAAAAAGAAATTGTCGCTAAACGTGATTTTGACGCTCTGCGTGATAAGGCTTCACGGCTTGAGGAAGAACGCTCCCAGCTTCAGCAAGAAGCCGTTGGGTTAAAGAAACAACTTGTTTCTCAAAAAGAAATCGAAAAATTACGCGAGAAATTCGCTCATTTAGAAGAAGAGCGTAATTCTTTGCAGGCTGAAGTTAAAACCTTGAAATCGCAGCTGGGGTCTGAGAACGATATAGCTCGGGTACGCTCTAAATTCGCGGCGATAGAAGAAGAACGTAATGTCCTGCAGGAACAAGTGGGGGCCTTAAAGAAACAGCTGGGGTCGGAAAAGGAAGTTTCTGTATTGCGCGCCAAAATTGTGAAACTCGAAGAAGAGCGCGACCAACTGAAGGAGGAAGGATCAGCGTTAAAGAAACAGTTGTCTTCGCCTAAAGATTTAGAACAGCTGCGCGTAAAGCTAGCCAAAGTTGAATCTGAGCGTGACCAATGGGAAGCGCAGGCAGACGCGTTAAAGAAGCAGGTGGGCTCTGACCGGGATATCGCTCAGGTACGCCGGAAGTTGGCTCAACTTGAAGAAGAACGGGATCTTTTACGGCAGGATGCCTTCAAGAGCAAGCAAAAGAATATTTCTTCACAGGAATTAGCAGAGCTGCGGAATAAATCCGAGCAGTTGGAAAAAGACCGCATGAACGCGCAGAAACAAGTCGATGAGCTTAAAAACAGCCTCTCTGTTTTATCGGCTCAACTTAAAGAAAGCAAAGAAAAAGAAGCTTCTTTAACTGTAGCTCAGAGTAACAATGATTTTGTACAACAGATAAATAAGCTGCAAAAAGACCTGAAAATCGCTCAGGAGCTTTCCGGGCAATTGGTCCAGGAAAAAGCCGTCTATCAGAGCCAGGAAAATGTGTTGAACGCTAAAACCAAGGCATTGGAGAGCGCGAATGCGGTCCTCGAAGAGCAATATCAGGATTGCATGCAGAAAAACCTGACTATTCTCGATGAGCGCACCAGGATCTCTGAACAGTTAGCGCGCGCCATGGTCCGCCTTTCGGATGCGGAAAACCTTAAAACAGGTTCTGTAGCTCAGGCCCAGAATTACCAGCAAAAGGCCGAGCAATTGCTGGCGCAAATATCCCAGAATGAAAAAGAGAAGGCTGCGTTACGCCAGGAATGTGATGAGCTTAAAAAGGGGAAGGGAGAGCTTTGGGATCAGATCACCAAGTTAAAAACCAACAAGGAGCAGGACAGTGCGCTCCTTGATGCCGAGATAGAGCAGGTAAAAGCGCATAAAGATGGCGAGTGGGCTCAGCTCAACGATAAGTTCAGGGAATATAAATTGCAAAAAGAAGCGGATATGCGTTCGCTTACCGAGACGGCCAATAAAGTCCAGGCGGATCTGCGTAGTTCTCAGGACCTTTCGTACCAGTTAGTTCAGGAAAAGAGCGCTCTCTTGAACCAGCAAAAACTGAATCTCACCCAGCTTAAAGAACTGGAGGCACAAAAGAATCTTTTAACGGATGAGAATAAGAAGTTGCTTGAGCAAAATACTTTCCTGAAAAATCAATATGTGGTTGTATCTGAGCAGGTCAATGATCTGCAAAACCAGTTTGCCCGGTTAGAAAAAGAGAAAGAAAAGGCGGGGGGAATGCCGCCTCCTGCAATGACTAAAAAAGTGGCTGATTTGGAGGCTTCGAAACACGAATTGCTTGAGAAAACAAAAGAATATAACCGCAAACTCCAGGATTATGAACAACGGGCCAAGAATAAGGAAGAGGTGGAAAAGCAATATAAGGAATTAATGGGGGATTATCAGAATTTGAAAAATAATTATGACCAGTTAACGCAGCGCTATAAAGTCACCGAAGAGGCCAAGGACAGGCATGAGACACTGACCAGCCGGTACGCTGAATTGCCTCAGGAAAATACCGTGTTACGCTATAACCTGGGGGTCATGTATGCTCAGAAGCAGGAATATGATAAGGCGGTCAAAGAATTCCAGAAAGTCTTGGAATTAAAACCGGATGATGCTGAGAGCCATTATAATTTAGGCGTTATTTTCAGCGAGCAATTAAATGACCGTAAGAAGGCGATCCTCCATTTCAGGAAATACCTGGCGTTAGCGCCTCATGACCCTGAAGCTGAGCAGGTTAGAAGGTTCGTGCTTACCTGGGAGACCGCTGATCAGGATCTAAAAAATGGCAGATAAATTCATAACGGTAAAAGAATTATCACAGATGTACGGGGTATCTTCACAGACGATCAACCGTTATTGCGACGCGGGGCTTTTGAGCCTGGCTTTTAAGAAAGGTAATGTCCGTTATTACGAGCGTACTCAGGCGCATAAACGCGTTAAACAGATCATTGCTTTGTCCAAAGAAGGGTATTCGCTTATGTTGATCCGTAAACGCCTCTTGGGAATATAAGATATGAAAATTTACAAGGTATATTCTTTGTTGATTATTTCCCTTTTGTGCGGGATAATGAATTCTTACGCGCAAGGGGTGCAGCGCGCGGATAAGCTTGCTTTTCATCAGGAAGTAAGCGTTGTCACTGATGACTTCCCGAAAGTAAATATCTCCTTGGACCTTCGGGATATGGAAATAATCGAAGCTTTGAAATATATCGCTACCAAAGCGAATTTGAATATTATCCCCACAAAAGAGGTCTCCGGCCGTACATCGCTCATGGTCGAGAGCGTGCCTGCTAAGGATGTTTTTGATATTATTTTGCGCAGTAATAACCTGGCGTATGAAAAAAAAGGCGACATTTATAATGTGATGACTGAGAATGAATATAAGGCCCGCTATGGCAAGAATTTTATTGATACGAGGGTAACCCGGGTCTTTAATCTAAAATACGCGATCCCCGAACAGGCGTATAATCTTTTGAACACGCTCAAGAGCGATATCGGCAAGATACTCCTTGACCAGGAGTCCGGGGTCATCCTGGTTATGGATACCGCGGAGCGTGTTAAAAGTATGGAGACTACCTTGCAGGCAATGGAGCAAAAGAATGTTATTATTGTGTTTGACCTGAAATACGCCCGCGCCAAGGATATTGAAGAACAATTAAAGCCGCAAATCGATGTAAAGAAATTAGGTTCAATCAAAGCTGATGAACGGACAAACCAGGTTATCGTGCAAACCCTCCCCGAGCGTATGGAGGATATCAGCCGTTTGATACAGAGCCTGGATAAAAAGACCAAGCAGATACTTCTTGACGCAAAGATCATTCAGGTCAAATTGACCGATTCCGTCGGTTCCGGGGTTGAATGGGAAGGCTTGTTTAACCTTGGGAAGAAATGGGGGACGACCTATCTGGGGTCGTATCCTTTAAGTTCCGTCGGGCCTTCTACGACAGCGACGAGCAATACCTGGCGTTCACGTAAGGAAGTCGTAGCGGATACCGGCTATGTCGGATCATATCCTTTTTCGGGCACGACGACCGATTTTTCCGCCTCAACTGCGAAAACAGCGACCGAAGAAATGCATTTGGGGGTTGTCGGTAAGAATGATTTCGATACGATCATCCACTACTTACAGACCTTGGGAGAAACGCGTATACTCTCTAATCCGAAACTCGCCGTGGTCAATAATCAGGAAGCCAAGATCCATGTCGGTGAACGGCAGGCCTATATAACGACGACGACGACTCAGACGCAGACAAGTACAACCGTATCGGAAGCAGTCACCTATGTCGATGTTGGCATACAAATGATGGTTACTCCGACGATCAATGACGACGGTTTTGTCACTGTTAAGGTAAAGCCGGAGATCTCAAGTGTCATTTCATTCCTGGAAACCTCCAGCAAGAATAAGATCCCGATCATCGATACCTCGACCGCGGAAACGATCGTTATGGTCAAAGACGGTTCCAGTATCTTGATCGGCGGTTTAAGTAAAGAAGAAAAGACCCTTGATTCCAGCGGTACGCCGTTCTTGAGTAAGATCCCGTTCATCGGAGATGCTTTTAAGACGAAAACCAATAAAAAAGTGCGGGCAGAATTGGTTATTTTATTGACTCCGCATGTCGTGGAAGGCGATGAGCTTATTACCGGTTATGACCGTGATTTCGGCCATGCCTTGGATAAGGAGTACCAGAAATACCAGGATTTCTCCGAGGAGAATACCCCGGTAGAGCTCAAGGCGTACGAGAATTATCAGCCGATAAAACAGGATATGGACCGTTTGCCGGTGCTTAAGCCGGTCAAAAGTTTCTAACAGGGAGTAAAATCTTTTACCTATGAAAAGAAAAACCTTATTTATTTTGGTTATGGTCATCGGTTTCTTTCCGCAGGTTTACGCGCAGGATAATTTGAAGACTGAGTACGACAAGCTAAAAAAAGAATACGAAAAAGTTGTCGCTGACCGTGATAATGTCCTGGCGCAGTCGAAGAATCTTCTTGAGTATAAAGCGAAGTATTTAGAGGTAGATGTCAGGATCAAACAATTGCAGGAAGAGAATAGTAAGTTGCAAACAGCGTATGATGCGAGTAAGTCTCAGTCAGAAGAAGCAACTAAGGCTTTAGCAGATGCAAATACTGCTTTAAAAGATGGCGAAAAGAATCTGCAAGACCGGATAGCCCTCTTGACACAGGAAAAACAATCCCTTCAGAACGCTGTTGATAAACTTGAGATCGAGTATAAGGTCGTCCCTGAAACAAGGAAAGAGATCAGCCGGTTGCAAAATGATAAAAAAGACCTGCAGAGGAAATATGGCGGGATTGAAGCTCAGCTTAAACGCTATGAAGAGCGTTCGCTCGATAAGGACGCGCAGATCGAAGTTTATCGCCGTCAGGTAAAAGAATTTAAGCGCAGGTATGAAGAAGCGCTTGCGAAGAACCGCTTACTTGAGAAAAAAGCGGAAGCTCAGCCGGCGCGTATCGCTGAGATCGCGCGGGAAAATAAGGTTTTGATAAAAGAGACAGCGCTTATGCATTATAACCTGGGTGTTTTCTACACCAAAAATAAGGAGTTCGCGCGCGCGATCGCTGAATTTGAGAAAGCTACAGAGTTAAATCCCGATGATGCCTCATCGCATTATAATATCGGTTACATTTATTCTGAATACCTGGTTAACCGTCAGAAAGCAATAGAGCATTTCAGGAAATACTTAAGTTTAACCAAAGGCAGTGATAAAGATGTGGACTGGGTCAAGAAGTATATATTAACATGGCAGACATGGGAAGGTAAGAAACCCATGAATTAATCTTTCTTTAAAGGAGGAGGAGAAATGAAAAAAGGGTTAGTAATGACGGTGGTTTTAAGTTTTATGTTTATTTATATGAGTGACGCGCACGCCTGGTTTGGGAGCAAGAAAAAGACCGATGATTCTGCAACGCAGGTAAAGGCTGCCGATGTAAAAGCTGCTCCCGTAGCAAAAAAAGCTCCGGAGAAGGCAGTCGATAAAGCCAAAGAAGCGGCAAATAAGAATCAAAAGGCGCTGGCGGAGAAAAAGCGCGGGGAATTGAATAATAGCGAATGGCTTATCGAATTATCCCCGCTTTCCGGAGGAGGAAAGAAAGACAGAGAAACGGTTTCTTTTAAGAATAACCAGGTTTCTTTTATGAACTTCGGGAAAAAGGGGTTTCCGATCACCAATTATACTTTAACCGTTCAGGATGAAAACCAGGTGGTTTGGGAGACTATGCAGACTTCCGAGAAAACGGGTGTATGTTTCTGGCGCGGTGAAATGTCTGCGGATATGCAGGGCATGCGCGGGGTCTTGAGCCATCAAATTGACGCTAAGACTAAAGCAGATTATTCGTTTGTCAGTGTCAGCAAAAAAGGCATCCCGGTCAGCGGAAACTAAACTATGTATGAATCATATTGGGGGTTAAAAGAGAAGCCCTTTGAAAATACGCCTGACCCTCGGTTCGTGTATTATTCACAGCAGCATAAAGAGGCTTTGGCGCGCATGCTGTATGTGGTGCGTGAACGTAAGGGCGCCGGTTTAATTACCGGTGAATACGGAAGCGGTAAGACTCTTTTGAACCGTATTCTCTGGCAGGAATTACAGCAGGAGCATTTATATCAGTCGGTTTTTATCCTCAACCCCCGGCTCTCCGGTTTGGAATTTATCCGCGAGATCATCCATCAACTGGGGGGAGAAGAATTAGCTACAAAGATCGATCTTTTCCACTGTTTGCATAAGATCCTGTATTCAAACCATAGTATGGGCAAGCATAGCGTGATCATGATCGATGAAGCCCAGGCTATCGAAAGTAAAGAGATATTCGAGGAATTGCGCCTTTTGTTGAATTTCCAACTTGATAATGCCTTTCTTTTGACGCTTATTTTGTTAGGCCAGCCGGAGCTCAATTACGCGGTATCAAATTTACCTCAGCTGAGCCAGCGCATGGCGGTGCGTTTCCATTTGAAAGCATTAAGCGAGCAGGAAGTCAAAGAATATATCCTGCACCGTTTAAATATCGCGGGGGCAATAAAACAGATCTTTGAAGAAGACGCATATAAGGAAATATTCCTTTGTTCCGGGGGCATCCCGCGGCGGATCAATAATATTTGCGATTTGGCATTATTGGTTGGTTTTGGCAGTGAAATGAGCGTGATCGAGAAACAAACAATTACCAAGATAAATGATGACCTCGAAGCCTCTAATTTCAGTAATCAACTCCCGGTAGACAAATCGAATGCTTAGAATATCAGATATTTTTAAGAAACATAAAGAGGCCAAGAAGAACCTTGATGCCGAATTAGGGTTAGGCCAAGACCCCCTCGGAGGCACTCTCGGTACTCATCCTCACGGCCATGAAGAACCCGCCTTTCACAATCGGTCTTCCCCGACGCATAAAATCAATATTTCTGCGGCTGTCCACAAAGAATTGAACTCCATTAATGGCGCTAAAGCCACGGACTTGTATGACCAGCTTGTATCGGCATCCCGTGTATTGTACAATCCCGATTTAAAATATGAAGAAGGATTTCTTGCTTCTCTTGCCCCGATGGCCGAAAAGTGCGTTGGATTGCTGCAAGGGGGAAATAAGAATTTGCTGAAGTGTTGTTTAATTGATTATCCTCAAATTTCTGATTACTTTTATTATCATACGGTTAATGTCTGTATTATTTCTCTTGAGCTGGGAATCGGTTTACGCTTTGACGCGCCCGGGTTAATAGAATTAGGCGTTGCCGCGCTGATGCATGACATAGGAATGGTGAAATGTATCAGCCTTATCAATAAACCTGATTGTTTGCTGCCGGAAGAGATCAAACGTGTCAAAGAACATCCCTCGATAGGCTTTGAGATACTTGAGCGGTTAGGCAGGGAATTCGGCCAGCGGGTTTTTGATGTTGTGCGCCAGGAGCATGAACGTATGGATGGTTCCGGGTATCCTGCCGGCCTCAAAGATGAGCAGATCAGTGAATATGCGCGTATTGTCGGATTAGTCGATGTTTATGAGGCGATGATCCATAAGCGGCCGTATCGCCCGAAATTCAGCCCTCTGGAGACGATCAAGACAATTCTTAAGAACAAGTCGTTTTTTGAGTATAAAGTCATTAAGCTTTTGATCGAACGCATCGGGGTATTCCCTATGGGGACGTTGGTCAGGCTTAATACTAAAGAGATCGGGTTAGTGGTCAGGGAAAATCCCGATCTGCCGCTTCGGCCGACGATTAATATCATCGTTGATGCCTATGGGAAAGAATTAAAAGAGCCGAGGCAGGTGAACTTAGCGGATAATTCGATGCTTTATGTTGATGAATGTTTAAATAACTAATCTAAAAATGAAACGTATTCGTTTGATCGGGATAATTGCGGCGATTGCTGTGGCAGGTTACGCAGCGTTTCTGGTTTATGTGAAACTACAGAGCGCCCAGAATTTAAGCGTCCAATTATATCAGGAGAAAGAAGAATTGCAGGACTATACTCAGCAGGTTGAGAACAGGGCTGCCCAATTGCAAAGTTCCCTCGGAGAAAAAGAAAAGGCCCTTCAAGAACTTGCTCATGTGGAGGCGATCCGGCAATCAGTGACTAACGCGCAGGCGACTATAGATCAATTAAGCCGGGAACTGGCTACGGTCAATAAAGAACGTATTACGCTGCAGGAAAGTAATTCTAATATGACTAACCGTTTAGCGAATACGACCAAGGAATTCGTCCGTGTGACCGATGAGCTTAAGAATATTAAAGGCCAATTATTGCACGCGGATAAGATGCAGATCCTCCCCCTGAGAGAAAAAATAGAGAAATTATCCGCCAGCAGCCAAGTGAAAGAAGAGGAATTGGCTCAGGCGAAAAAAACATTAAAAGAATTGCAGGGGCAGAGCCAGATAGCGGCAGCAGCCAATAAAGAGCTTGCGAAAAAGGTGAAAGACTTGGAACTTGAGAAAGTCTCTCTTCAGTCTAAAATCGGCGAATTCCAACAGACGGTTTCCCGCCAGAGCGGGCCGCTCAAATCATTAGAAGAAAATATCGCCCAGTTAAATTCAGAATTGAGCCAAAAAAGGAACCAGATCAGCTCCCTTCAGGCGGAGCTGTCACAGTTGAATTCTGCGAAATTCGCCCAGGAAAAACAGTCGCGGCAATATCAGGATTCCATGAGTTCATTGGAGGCGGCTAATCGTAACCTAAAAAGCCAGCTGTCCCTGCTTTCAGATGAGTTATCGAAGAAGCGGAAGGAATTAGATTCCCAGAAGGAGGAAAGCGCGCGATTGAAGAGCGATGTTGCGGATTTAAAAGCGCGCCTGGGGACGGTTGATGAAGAATT
>Ga0105098_10000676_pt1 | contig 12010 bp, 9 predicted proteins | sample PPLLak21cMay2015_FD_79137 | JGI IMG/M metagenome (GOLD analysis project Ga0105098, IMG submission 79137) | Freshwater sediment microbial communities from Prairie Pothole Lake near Jamestown, North Dakota, USA - PPLs Lake P7 Core (1) Depth... | ecosystem: Environmental > Aquatic > Freshwater >... | reverse complement strand
CTCCAGCTTGCCGCCGTCCTCCAGGAGTACCAGAAACTGGCGCTGGGACACGGGTGAATTGAGGGCCCAGGCATTGCGCATGCCCACGTCATGGGTCGAGGGCAGCTTGCCAGCGGCGCCCATGTGGCAGGTGGCGCAGGTGGGGGCCGCCGTATAGTCCTTACCGGCGACCCACTGCGGCGAGTCCAGGTTCATGCGATGCCGCTGGGACGCGTAAATCATGCCATGCTTGGAGGCCTCGAAGATCTCCTTGTCTGGCGAATCGGGTCCGGAATGGCAGCGGGCGCAGGCCTCCGGCTCCCGGGCCTGGGCCTTGGAAAACAGATGACGGCCGTGACAGGACGAGCAGGAACCCTTGGAGCCGTCCGGATTGATCCGGCCGATGCCCGAATTGGGCCAGGTCTCCGGGTCCAGGGTCCCGTCCCCTTTCACCTTGACCCTGGAGCCATGGCACTGGTCGCAGCCGGCGGCCTGTACAGCCGGCCCGGTCAGATTGTCGACCATGGCCGGGATGCGATCCTTGATAAGGCTATAGGCCTCGGCATGAACCGAGCCCTGCTGCTCCCGCAACTCGACCTCATGACAGCGTCCGCAATCCTTGGGGGAGACGATGGTGGCGATGACATGTCCCTCGTGCTTCAGGGCATCCGGGTCCGCCACATCGGCCTTGTGACAATCCAGACAGTTGACCCCGGCCTTGGCGTGGGCGCTCTCCCGCCATTCCATCGCCAGGCCCGCCGAGGACTTGGTATGGCAATTCACGCATTCCTCGCCGGCGGGGTTACCCCAGTGTCCGGGATCCAGGGTCACCTTCGCCGCTAACAGGGGCCCGGTGAACGATAAAAAACAAAACCCGGCGCCAATTCGAATGGTGGCCCTCAGCCCAATGGGGACACTAGGCATCCGCGATTCCTCCTCAGATGAAATAAACCGATGGCTTCTTACTTCTTGGCGGGTGGCACAATATGTCATGCCACACCTAATCTCAGGCCTCAGGTGCGAAGGAAAGCCTTAGGTTTTTAATTATGATTCGGGGAGGCTATGCGGGCAAGTCAATTAGTATTTTAGCGGTTTATGATATATTAATATCAATAGTTTACCAAATTCCTTGGTTGACGCCACGGTCATTGGCGACAAGTATAGTCACCAGGACGGCCACGCCCGTCCCTTCATCCCTGAAGTACGAGGAAAGAAACGACCATGCCCTATCCCAAATTGACTTTGAAGCCCGCTGCCCTGGCCGTCCTGTTCGGTCTCGGCGCCAGTGGCGCCGTTGCCAACGAGCCCATTCATCAGGTTTCCGCCGAGGTCTGCAAGAACTGTCACCAGGAGATATACAAGCAGTGGAGCGGCTCCATGCATGCCCAATCCACTGCCATGACGGATCCCCTCCATGCCGTCTTTTATCAATCAGAGGTAGGTTCCCCGACGGAAGAAGGCCAACTCCACAAGGCGTCGGGCAAATACCCCGTCTGTCTCGCCTGCCATGCCCCCAACGCCGCCCGTGACAAGACCACCAAACTCGACGCCAAGCCGGCCTACTCCGAGGGTGTCAACTGCGTGGCTTGCCATACCCTGGCCAGCTACAAGGGTATCAATGACGAAGGCGGCAAGCTTCGCCTGGGCATCAACGCCTATGTGCTCGCCGATCAGATTCAGGCCCCCACGGGTTTGAACCAGGGCTTACGGAAGCTCACGGCGGGCGACGATCCCTTCGGCGGCGCCAGCGGCGCCGATCAGAAACCCAATCCCCACCTGGGAGAGCCGGTGGAGTTCGAGGGCAAGCCGATTCCCGCCCTGCCCATGCAAGGGAATCCCAAGCTGATGCGCTCCAACGACGCCTGCATGGGCTGCCACGACAAACGCAACAATCCGCACGGCGTGGCCCTCTGTGGGACCGGCGAAGAATACGTCCAGTCCAGGACCCAGGTGAACTGCATCTCTTGCCACATGCCCGTCGCGGGCGGCATGGCCGATCACGGCATTGGCGGCGGCCACGACAAGGCCATGCTCAAGCGCTCCGTCCTCTTCGATCTGAACGTTGAGCCCAAAGGCGGCAAACTTGCCGCCGCGGTGACCATGACCAACCAGCAACCCCATGTCATGCCTACCGGTGCGCCCTTCCGCAACATCTACCTCAAGTTAGCTGCCTACGACGCCCAGGGCCAGGTAGTATGGCAGAATGCCGAAGGGCACCCCAGCGAAGGCGACCCCCAGGCCTACCTCCATCTGACCCTGGTTGATGACCAAGACAAGCCGGTACCCCCACCTAAGGCTACCAAGACCGGCGCCGATACCCGTCTCAAGCCCCACGAGACCCGCGTCTTCAGCTACGACATCCCTGCCGAGGGCATCGTCTTGGTGCGTGCCGAACTTTATTACAGCCTGCTCTGGCCGCAATTAGCAAAGCAATTCAGCCAACTTCCTGACGAGGTCAAGACTCCGGTGATGATTGCCGAGTCCGAGAAGATCATCGCCAAACCCTGATCCCGGCCCCCCGGCCGAGTGAGGCACCATAGGCATCGGGGTTCGCCCCGATGCTTTTTTTGTTGCCTCGTTTAAACCGAAGCTTTGCATCCTGGAAAACCGGCCAGGGGACAGTGGGTTGGGCTTCGGGTTTTCGGTAGGGATTGTCTGGAGCCGGGCAGCCCCTCGTATCTCCCCCTACCTACTAGCCGAGCACCACCAGAAAGGCCAAAACGTTAGAAATAATCCTGCTAAACCTGAAAGCCGATCGGTACGGTAGCGAAATCAGCTAGAAACCCATCTTCTCGAAGAAACCCTTGACGCCGTCAAGCCAGGAATGGGACTGGGGGCTATGCTTGTCGCCACCGGCGACGACAGATTCGTCGAACTCCCGCAGCAGTTCCTTTTGGCGTTCGGTGAGGTTAACCGGGGTCTCCACGAGGACGCGGCAGATGAGGTCGCCGACAATGCCACCACGAACGGGTTTGACGCCCTTGCCACGGACGCGAAACATTTTACCGGTCTGGGTGCCAGGGGGGATCTTGAGCATCACCTTGCCATCAAGGGTAGGTACCTGCATCTCCCCGCCGAGGGCGGCGGTGACGAAACCGATGGGGACCTCGCAGAAGAGATGGTTGTCCTCGCGGGTGAAAATGGGGTGGCGCTCTACCTCGATCTGAACATAGAGATCGCCCGGGGCACCACCCTGATCGCCGGCCTCGCCCTCGCCAGCAAGGCGGATGCGGTCGCCGGTATCGACGCCAGCGGGGACCTTGACCGAAAGGGTCTTCTGTTCCTGGACCCTGCCTTGGCCATGACAGTGAACACAGGGTTCGTCGATGCGGGTGCCGGTGCCGCGGCACTGGGGGCAGGTCTGCTGGATGGAGAAAAAGCCTTGCTGCATTCGCACTTGACCCATGCCATTGCAGGTGGGGCAAGCGCGCGGTTTAGTGCCGGGGCGAGCACCGCTGCCGCCGCAGTGGTGGCACTCCACCAGAGTGGGGATGCGAATCTTGACCTCCTTGCCCGCCACCGCATCCTCCAGGCTGAGGACCATGTCGTAACGCAGATCCGCGCCCCGATGGCTGCGCCGACCACCACCGCGGCCACCGAAGATGTCGCCGAAGACATCACCGAAGATATCGCCAAAGCCACCGCCAGGCCCCTGGCCAAAACCCGCCTCGGCATCGACTCCGGCATGGCCGAACTGGTCATAGGCGGAGCGCTTCTTGGGATCAGTCAGAATCTCGTAGGCCTGCTTGGCCTCCTTGAACTTCTGCTCCGCCTCCTCACCGGGATTACGGTCAGGATGGAATTTCATGGCCAGCCGCCGGTAGGCCTTCTTGATGTCGGCCTCGCTGGCGTTGCGGGGAACCCCCAGGACATCGTAGTAATCGCGTTTGGACATGGCGGACTAAGCTTCAGGGGGCTTGATCGGAAATTGGTCGTATAACTGGAGTGGCCGTATCAACGGCCACCGCGAAGGGCTTCGGGTGGCCGCTAGGCTAGGCGCCCGCATCCGGGCGATCTCATCCAGAAAGGCGGGACAAGGTTCCGCACTGACTACTTTTTGTCGTCCTTGACTTCCTCGAACTCAGCATCAACGACGTCGTCGCCGGCCTTCTTCTCGCCGCCGCCATGGCCGCCATGGCCGCCATGGCCGGCATGACCAGCATGACCCGCTTCGGCGCTGGCGTCGCCCTGCTGAGAGTAGATGCGTTCGGCCATCTTGGCGGAGGCATCGCCCAAGGCCTTGGTCAGGGACTCGATGCGGACCTTGTCCTCGCCCTTCATGGCCCCTTCCAGGTCCTTGATGGCGGACTGGATGCGATCCTTCTCGCCGGACTCCATCTTGTCGCCGAGCTGCTCCATGGACTTACGGGTGGCATGGATGAGGGTGTCGGCCTGGTTGCGCGCGGTTACCAGCTCGTGGAAGCGGCGGTCGTCCTCGGCATGGGCCTCGGCGTCCTTGACCATACGCGAGATCTCGGCATCCGACAGGCCGGAGGAAGCCTTGATGATGATGGACTGCTCCTTGCCGGTTGCCTTGTCCCGCGCCGAAACATTAAGGATACCGTTGGCATCGATGTCGAACTTGACCTCGATCTGGGGCACGCCGCGTGACGCCGGCGGGATGTCGCTCAGGTCGAAACGGCCCAGAGACTTGTTGGCCGAGGCCTGTTCGCGCTCACCCTGGATGACATGCACGGTGACGGCAGTCTGATTGTCGTCGGCGGTGGAGAACACCTGCTGGGCCGAGGTCGGAATGGTGGTGTTCTTCTCGATGAGCTTGGTCATGACCCCGCCCAGGGTCTCGATGCCCAGGGACAGGGGCGTGACATCCAGGAGCAGCACATCCTTGACCTGACCCCCGAGAACGCCGCCCTGGATGGCGGCACCGACGGCCACCGCCTCATCCGGGTTGACGTCCTTGCGCGGGGCCTTGCCGAAGAACTCCTGGACCTTGGCCTGAACCATGGGCATGCGGGTCTGACCACCCACCAGGATGACCTCGTTGATCTCGCTAGCGCCCAGGCCGGCGTCCTTGAGGGCGGTGCGGCAGGGGCCTATGGTGCGCTCGACCAAATCCTCCACCAGGGATTCGAGCTTTGAACGCGTCAACTTGACATTGAGGTGCTTAGGCCCGTTCTGGTCCGCCGTGATGTAGGGCAGATTGAGGTCCGTCTGCTGGCTGGTGCTGAGTTCGATCTTGGCCTTCTCGGCGGACTCCTTGAGGCGCTGCAGGGCCAGGGGATCCCGGCGCAGGTCCATGCCCTGTTCTTTCTGGAAAATCTCCACCAGGTGGTCGATGATGCGCTTGTCGAAGTCTTCGCCACCCAGGAAGGTGTCGCCGTTGGTGGACAGCACCTCGAACTGATGCTCGCCCTCGATCTCCGCGATCTCAATGATGGAGATGTCAAAGGTGCCACCCCCCAGGTCGTAGACGGCGATCTTTTGATCGCCGCGCTGCTTGTCCATGCCATAGGCCAGGGAGGCGGCGGTGGGCTCGTTGATGATGCGCTTGACTTCGAGGCCAGCGATGCGGCCAGCGTCCTTGGTGGCCTGGCGCTGGGAGTCGTTGAAATAGGCGGGCACCGTGATGACGGCCTCGCGCACTTCCTCGCCCAGGTAGTCCTCGGCCGTCTTTTTCATCTTCTGCAGGATCTTGGCCGAGATCTCCGGCGGCGCCATCTTCTTGCCACGCACTTCAACCCAGGCATCGCCATTGTCGGCGCGGGCAATCTTGTAGGGCACCATGCCCATGTCCTTTTTGACCACGGCGTCGTCGAAACGCCGGCCAATGAGACGTTTGATGGCAAAAAGGGTGTTCTGGGGGTTGGTAACCGCCTGCCGCTTGGCGGACTGGCCTACCAGGACTTCGCCGTCGCCAGTGAAGGCCACGATGGAGGGAGTGGTGCGGTCGCCTTCCGAGTTTTCGATAACCTTGACCTTGTCGCCTTCCATGATGGCGACGCAGGAGTTGGTGGTGCCGAGGTCAATGCCGATAATTTTTCCCATGGTCGTTCGTCTCCGGATTGGATGCCTGGCGCGCCCCGCGCGCCTCATGGCTTTTCGATGGGGTAAAACCGATGATTTTCAATTCTGAGAAAGTGCCGTGGCGACCATTCCCAGCTTCTCCGCCCTCAGCCGGGGCTGGACACGATCACCAGTGCCGGCCGCACCAGGCGGCCGTTGAGCACATAGCCCTTTTGGATCACTTTCACTACTGTGTTGGGCGCCAGGTCGGGCCTGGACTGCATGGTCATAGCCTGGTGGAAGTCAGGGTTGAAGGGCTCCCCAGCGGGATCGAGGCGTTCGACACCGAAGCGGCCCATGACATCGGCCAGAAGCTTCAGAGTGAGATCGGTGCCCTCGCGCAACTTGCCCATTTCCGCCGATTCCGCGCTGGCGGCCTCCAGGGCCAATTCCAGGCTGTCGCGTACCCCCAACAGTTCCTTAACAAAGCTGTCCAGGGCATATTTGTGAGCCTTTTCCAGCTCCACCGCCTGGCGCCGTCGCAGGTTCTCCATGTCGGCTCGGACCCGCAGGAGCTGACCCCAGTGATCGTCCGCCCTGGCGCGGGCGTCCTCCAGCAGGGCGGTCAGATCCTGACCCGGCTGCGCCGCTGGTGTGCCCTGGTCCGATGGTACCGCTTCGGCCGCCTGGGCCTCCTCGAAGGGGTTCGGATTGCCCGGGGCCGCGGCCTCCACGGCGGACTCGGCGGTTGCGCCTGTCTTGCCCCCTTCTTCTTCCACTGCCATTTTTACCTCCGCGTTGAAATATCTCAGGCTGTCTACAGCCCGCCGCTTCTTAATTTAGGATGTCAGCCTTGTTTTAGGGCCGCGCCCAAGAGGCGCGCCGTGACATCCACTATGGGGATGACGCGGGGATAATTCATGCGCGCCGGACCTATGACCCCGAGTACCCCGATTACCTTGTTGTCGATGTAATAAGGCGCCGTCACCAGGCTGCAACCGCCGAGCAGTTGGTGGCCGGACTCATCACCGACGAAAATCTGGACGCCTGCGGCCTCGATGCACCGATCCAGCAGGTGCAGAATCTGGCTTTTCTCGGTAAAGGCATCGAAAAGCTGCTTCAATCGATCCATGCTGGCGAGTTCAGTGAACTCCATCAAATTGGTCTGCCCGGCTACGCAGAGGTCATCCTTGTCCTCGGCGGACTCCACCACCCGCCGGGCCATGTCCATCGCCTGGCGCATTAAGCTATCCATGCGGTCTTGGGTGTGTCGCATCTCGTCCAGGAGACGCCGGCGCACCTCCCGCAGATCCCGGCCGGTGAAGAGGCTGTTGAGATAGTTCGCCGCCTGCTCGAGTTGAGCTGGTGAATAGCGTTCATCCGTGTGGATGACCCGATTGTGTACCTCACCCTCCTCCGTCACCAGCAGCACCAGCACCCGGTCGCCGGACAGGGGCAGAAATTCGATCTGGCGAAAGGCCTGCTGCTCGCGCCGCGGCGTCATCACCAGGCCAGCGAGGCGGGTAACCCCCGAGAGAATCTGGGATGCCGCCTCAATCAGGTCCGCCGAGTCGTCCAGGGCGGCAAACCGGCGGCGCATGTCCTCTACCTCCGTCTCGGCCAAGGGCCTCACGGTGAGGAGGGAGTCGAGAAAGAGGCGGTAGCCCGTGACCGTCGGCACCCTTCCAGAAGAGGTGTGGGGCGAGGAGACGAGTCCCAACTCCTCCAGATCGGACATGACATTACGCACCGTGGCCGGACTCAGTTCCAGGCCGGTGCCCTTTGCCAGGGTGCGCGAACCCACCGGCTGACCATCCCGGATATGTCGTTCGATCAGTGCCTTGAGGAAATGCAAGGCACGTTCGCTGACCTTATTGTCGCCTTTCGCCGTCAATTTGCGCCCTCGGTATCCCGACTTCGCGCGATCGCGCACGCCCTGACCGCGTTAGCACTCGACTTCGGCGAGTGCCAGCCAAGGCAATTTAGGGACTGGCAACCTCAGTGTCAAGGTTTACGCCAGGTTTACGCCACTGGCCCATTTGGGCGATCATCCTCCACATGCCCAAGTTCCATACCATCGGTATCATCGCCAAGCAGGGAGAGACAGCCAAAACCCTGGCCGCTGTCCTGCGCCTGACAACCTACCTGCGCCAGGGCGGATACCGGGTGCTGTTCAGCCCCCTGGCCGCCACCCTAGCGAGCGAGGCCAGCGATCTGACCTTGGCGCCTTCGGACATGGGTCAGCACTGCGATCTTGCCATTACAGTGGGAGGCGACGGCACCCTACTCGGCGCCGCCCGCGCCCTGGCCAGTGCCGGAGTACCCTTGCTGGGCATCAACTTGGGACGGCTTGGCTTTCTCGCCGACCTCTCTGCAGATGCCATCGAAACCTGCCTAGCACCCATCCTGGCCGGCGATTTCGACACCGAGGAACGATTTCTCCTTTCCGCCCGGGTGGACGAAGGCGAGGCATCCCTGGCCCTCAATGACGTCGTCATTCACAAGTGGAACACGGCGCGCATGCTTGAACTGGAGACCCGCATCGACGGCGTCTTCGTCAACCGCCAGCGCTCGGATGGCGTCATCGTCTCCACGCCCACCGGTTCCACCGCCTATGCCCTCTCCGGTGGCGGGCCCCTGCTCCATCCGGCCCTGGACGCCATCGCTTTGGTCCCCATCTGCCCCCATACCCTAAGCAACCGGCCTCTGGTGGTGGCGGGGAGTAGCCGCATCGAGATCCGTGCCGACAGCCAATTCGAGCTGGGCCATGTCATCGTCACCTGCGACGGTCAATCCAATGTCTTCCTGACCACCGAATCCCGGGTCCTCATCGAGCGGGCTCCCCATCCGATTCGCCTTCTCCACCCCAAGGGGCACGACCATTACGATATCCTCCGCGCCAAGCTGGGTTGGGGCGGTCATCCCACGGCGACGGCGCGGGAGCCCCTGGACCCCTCCACATGCTGAGTCACATCCTCATCCGGGACCTGGCCATCGTCAGCCACCTAGAACTCGAACTGGGCGCGGGCATGACGGCCCTCACCGGCGAGACCGGCGCCGGCAAATCCATCCTCATCGACGCCTTGGGCCTGGCCTTGGGCGATAAAGCGGACCCGACCATGATCCGCGCCGGCCGGGATCGGGCGGAGGTGGCGGCGAGCTTCGACCTGGCTGCGCTCCCGGCCGTGCGCGACTGGCTGGAGGAGCAGGACTTGGCCGAGGGCGGCGAATGCACCATCCGCCGCGTCCTGCCCCGCGCCGGACGTTCCCGCGCCTACATCAACGGTCACCCCGCCAGCGGTGGCCAGCTCCAGACCTTGGGTGAACTCTTGGTGGATATCCATGGTCAGCACGCCCATCAGTCGCTGCTGCGCCCTGCGGCGCAAAGGGAGTTGCTGGATGGCTACGCCGGCCATACCGGGATGGCGCGGGAGTTGGCGGACCGCTACCGCGATTTCCGTGCCCTGGACACGCGGCTGAGGACCATCGTGACCCAGGGTGCGGAGCGAAGGGCCCGGCTTGACCTGTTGCGCTTCCAGGTCGGCGAGTTGGAGGCCCTGGGGCTTGCCACCGAGGAGGTCGAGGAACTGGACCGGGAACAGAAGCGCCTAGCCAACCTGGGCCTGCTCCAGAGCACCGCTGGGCGCCTGCTGGACGGCCTCTACGATGGCGAGTCTTCCACCCGCGATCAGCTCGGGCATGCGGTGGGCGAACTCGACGGCCTGCTCACCGTCGACGAAGGCCTGGCCGAGATCCGCGAGTTGGTCGCCGGGGCCGCCATCCAGGTCGAGGAGGCTGCCTCGGGCCTGCGGCAATACCTGGACGGACTGGAGCTGGACCCGGCCTTGCTTGACCAGGTCGAGGCCCGCCTGGTCCAGGTACATGACCTAGCCCGCAAGTTCCGCGTCCAGCCGCGCCAGATCTCCGAGACCCTGGAACGTCTACGCGGCGAACTGGCATCGCTGGAGGGAGACGAGGTCTCGGTGGACGCCCTGGAGCGGAAGCGCGACGCCGCCTGGGGTTACTTTCTGGACCTGGCGAGCGAATTGAGCGGGCGTCGACGGGAAGCAGCCCGGCGGCTAGGGTCAACGGTGACCGCCTCCATGCAGGAACTCGGCATGAAGGGAGGGCGCTTCGAGGCCGGCGTCACACGCGGCGACGGTGAAGCCGCCAGCGCCCAGGGCCTGGACCGGGTTGAATTCCTGGTTAGCGCCAATCCAGGTCAGCCCTTGCAACCCCTGGCCAAGGTGGCCTCCGGCGGCGAACTGTCGCGCATCAGCCTCTGCATCCAGGTCGCCGCCGCCGAGTGCGCCGCCATCCCCACCCTGATCTTCGACGAGGTGGATGTGGGTATCGGCGGGGCGGTGGCGGAGATCGTCGGCCGCCTGCTACGCACCCTGGGCACGGCGCGGCAAGTGCTCTGCGTCACCCACCTCCCCCAGGTCGCGGCCCAGGCCCACCAGCATCTGCAAGTGCGTAAAGAGAGCCAAGACGACCAGATCCATACCCGCATCGCCAGTCTGGACCCGGAGGCGCGGGTGGACGAAATCGCCCGCATGCTGGGGGGAACCGCCATCACGGCGAAGACCCTGGCCCACGCCCGCGAGATGATCGAAAGGTCGGTGGCCTGAGCCATCCTCACACGGCGCGGAGGGGATCCTTCACCGCCTGGCAGTCGGGGCAAAAACCATAGATCACCAGGGAATGGTCCTCGAGGGTAAAACCATGCTCCGCCGCGATGTCCCGCTGGCGCGCCTCGATGGTCTCCTCCAGGAATTCCACCACCAGGCCACACTTGAGGCATACCAGATGATCGTGATGGGTACCGAGATTGAGTTCGAAGACGGACTGTCCCCCCTCGAAGTGATGCCGACACACCAGGCCCGCCGCCTCGAACTGGGTCAGGACACGATAGACGGTGGCCAGGCCGATCTCCTCGCCCCTGGCCAGGAGGCTCTTGTACACATCCTCGGCGCTCAGATGTTGGAGAGCGCCGCCCTCCCGGCTCCTTTCGAGAATCCCCAGGATCTTGAGCCGTGGCAACGTGACCTTGAGCCCCGCCTGTTTGATCTGATTATTTTCCAAGCCCTAACCTCCCCTTTGGATTGGCCTGACGCGGATTCTCTCCCAAGGGCCCAATGGGCTGGAGTATCATTCTCCACCTTGAATCGGCGCCAGCCAGGGTAACGACCAAGATGACGCAAAAGCTTCCCATTTTACTGACCATGAGCGCAAGCCTCGCCCTTTCCGGCTGCGCCTCCAAGGATGGCGCGCCCCAGTACCGCGAGTCGGCCCTGAGCCGCCTGCCCTTCGTCTATCAGATGACGATCCAGCAGGGCAACATCATAACGGAAGACATGATCGACCGGCTCGAACCGGGCATGACCCGCAATCAGGTGCGCTACCTGTTGGGCACGCCCATGCTGGTGGATATCTTCCACGAGGACCGCTGGTATTACACCTACACCATCCGCCGCGCCCACCAGGAGATGGAGAAGAAGCCCCTGGTTATCCACTTCGATGGCGACGCCATGACGCGGGTGGAGGGTTTCATCAAACCGGACCCGGATAGGGCGGCTGAGCGGGAGCCCGAGGAGATAATCGTCAGTGTCCCGGACTGGGAAGGAGATAAGGGCTTGGTTAAGCGGGCCATGAAGTCCATGGGGCTCGAGAACGACGACTGACCACCTTGGTATCGGAACTCAACAACCACCAGCTCAAAGCTGGTGGGATGGAAATCGGTGGACTAAACTCCCGACTGAAAGAGAAGGCGGCTGATAGCCGGTGGGTTGGACCACAGACCGTTGGCCCTTCGGGCGGGCTATAGTCGCCTTATGGAAATCAAAAAAGGGCGCCGCGGCGCCCTTTTGATCGCACCAATGGGCCGATAAGGCCCCCTTCAGCGTCCGATCAGGCGTCGAGGGCGTCGAGGGCCTTCTGGAAGCGGTTGGCGTTGGAACGCTCCGCCTTGGCCAGGGTCTCAAACCAGTCGCCGATCTCGTCGAAGCCTTCCTCGCGCGCGGTCTTGGCCATGCCAGGGTACATGTCGGTGTACTCGTGAGTTTCG
>Ga0105098_10000675_pt1 | contig 12028 bp, 13 predicted proteins | sample PPLLak21cMay2015_FD_79137 | JGI IMG/M metagenome (GOLD analysis project Ga0105098, IMG submission 79137) | Freshwater sediment microbial communities from Prairie Pothole Lake near Jamestown, North Dakota, USA - PPLs Lake P7 Core (1) Depth... | ecosystem: Environmental > Aquatic > Freshwater >... | reverse complement strand
CGGTACAAGGTCAACAGGAAAAAAGTGAGTTTTTAAAAACGATAATTAACACCTGAATAAACGCCAAAATAGAAGGGTTGAAAACTGCCCGAAGTATTTGAAAAGGTGTTGAACTGATATTTTACCATAGGTGATACGTTTAAGAACCAGTCTTTGGTAACTTTGTAATCAATATCAAATCCCAGGTTTCCACTAAAATTTAATGAATTGATGTTGTTAGATTCCCCCAGTATGGTAGACACATTTTCAGGGTTTATAAATGAAACTTCGTTGTTCGTTAAAATAAAGGTGCTAAATCCGCCAACCAGGTTCAAGCCGATCTTGCTTTCAAAAACATTGTATTTCATTTCAAGCGGGATTTCAACATACTCAAATGACTGATTTAACTGACCATCAACGCTCGATTTATTTTGTATTGACTCGCTGGTATCGTTGCTTGAATTTTCACTGGTGCTTGAAAGATTAATTCCCGGCATTACAGCCTTCAGGTTGTGATTCGGATATTTTGAACTGGTAACTGCCAAATTTACATCTTTGGTATTATATCCCAGGTCAACTTTATTAATTCCTGACTGGATGTTGATCTTATCATTTACCTGATAATTCAATTTCATTCCATAAGAAAGCGCTTCTTCGGTAATGGTCTTGTTGTTGCTGAGGTTTTCGCTGATGGCCGAGCCGGATTGCAGAGAATTCAGATAAACCGGAGCGATGGTAGGTCCAACAGACCATTTTTTCTCCCGGCTGTTCTCTTTCTGCTTTTCAGACTGAACGACATCGGTATTCAGGTTCTCAACAAAATTCCTGTTGCTGTTATTAGAAAGATTGCCGTTTGAAAAGGTTACAGCCCGGTCATTTCCTTCATTTGCAGCTTTAAATTTCTGGTCATCTAAAGATTTGGCTTTGCTACTTTCAGCCGCGGCTACCTCAATAACAGGATCCAGTGTAATTATTTTGGTTTGTTTCGAACTCTCTTTGCTCAGCTCTTCCTGAAAAGCTATTTCTGTCTGTAACTGAACAGGGGAAGAAATATTATTCTCCTCTGCTGTTACTTCATCCTGAGAAACATTTTCAGGTTTGTTTTTCTGTACTACATCAGTTGAAATGCTGTCTTTCTTCCAGGGATTAAGATAGCCAAGTCCCAATGAAAAAAATAAAAGAAAAGCTACCGCTACACCACTTAACTTTTGATAAAGCGGTATAACCCGGCGGGATTGTTTTTTGTTTAATTGCGCTTCAATATTTTTCCATACCCGCTCAGGAGGGAACACTTCCAATTCCTTGAAGTTCTCCTGAAAAATCCGGTCTATGTTCTTATATTCTTTCATTACGAAAATATGCCTATATTCTTCTGTTTCTGGTTCAGCTGAACTTTTTCTTTAAGAATAAGTCTTGCCCGGGATAAGTTTGATTTAGAGGTTCCTTCTGCGATTCCCAATAAATCCGCTATCTCTTTATGTGAATATCCGTCAAGTACATAGAGGTTAAATACCATTCTGTACCTTTCAGGCAATTCCTGTATGATCCTTAATAAAAATTCCAGGGAAATGTCTTCTTCAACTACCTCAACCTCAACCTCTTCAGGTAGATTCATTTCCACTAAATTCAGAACATTCTTTTGTCTGTATGTTTGCAGCGTTGTATTGATCACAATCCTTTTCATCCAGCCCTCAAATGACCCCTTGAATTTGTACTGGTCTATCTTATCAAATATCGTGATAAAGGCGTCCTGCAAATTGTCTTCGGCTTCCTCTGTACTTCTGGAATACTTCAGACTTACCGCATACATTTTCCCCGCAAAGAGCTGGTAAATCTCAGATTGCGCTTTAATGTCCCTTTTTTTACATTTTTGTATGAGTAATTCCAGACTCATTGAATACCTTAATTATTTATTGTTTTTTCTTCTGCCTTTGATCCAATTACATAAAATACAAGCAGATAAAAGTACAATAAAAAATAATAAAATACTTTTTTCAGTAAAAAAAAGACATTCACTGTCCTATGTAGATAACATAATTGCCATTTGGTTGCGTAAAAATGCAATCGTTTTACAGTAAATTTACGGCATGGAATTATCGGAAATTTTTGGTTTAAAAAACGATACCTGTTTTGAAGAAACTGCATTGAAAGTTTTTAGGTTTCAGGCCAGGGAAAATCCGGTTTACCGAAACTTTCTGCAATATTTGTCCATTCAACCGGAAAAAATCGATTCCATATATAATATTCCCTTTTTGCCAATTCAGTTTTTTAAGACCCACCGCGTGGTGAGTAATTTAAAAAAAGAAGCAATTATCTTTACCAGCAGTGCTACGACCGGGACACAGCAAAGCAATCATTTTGTATCAGATTTGAATTGGTATGAGACCAGTTTCAAAAAGGGATTTGAATATTTTTATGGTCCGGTTAAGGATTATACCCTGCTGGCTTTATTGCCCGGTTATCTCGAACGGTCGGGTTCATCACTGATCTACATGATGAATTCTCTGATTGCACAATCAGAAAAGAAAAAGAGTGGTTTTTATCTTCATAATTTTGAAGAGCTGGCAGAAACTTTAATTGAACTGGAAGAAAAAAAAGAAAAAACCCTGCTTATCGGCGTGTCTTTTGCCTTACTGGACTTTCTTGAAAAAAACAGCTTTAAACTTGAAACCACGGTCGTAATGGAAACCGGTGGAATGAAAGGCAAGAGGCAGGAGCTGGTACGTGAAGAATTACACAGGGTCCTTTGCCGGGGATTCGGTGTTTCTGAGATACATTCTGAGTACGGAATGACAGAACTGTTGTCTCAGGCCTACTCAAAAGGAAAGGGTATTTTCTATACTCCGCCCTGGATGAAGGTATTGGTGAGAGATACAGAAGATGCCATGACCATGCTGCCCGAATCCAGAAATGGGGGCATAAATGTTATTGATCTGGCAAACATCAATTCCTGTTCATTTATAGCTACCCAGGATCTCGGGAAAATCTATAAAGACGGCTCTTTTGAGGTGCTTGGGCGCTTTGATCACTCCGATATCCGAGGTTGTAACTTACTGGTGCTCTGACTAAATTGCGCGCAGCAGAAAATAGTTCCTTTTTCCTCTTTGCATCAAAATAAACTGATCGGCTATCAGGTCAGCTGTACCCAAAATAAAATCTTCGTTTACTTTTTCCTTGTTGATCGAAATGGAGTTTTCGCTCAATGCCCTTCTTGCCTCTCCGTTGGATTTTACAAAACCGGATTTACTATTCAGCGCATCTACAACAGTTACCCCGATGCTGAGGTCGTTTCTGGAAATTTCTGCCTGTGGCACCCCTTCAAAAACTTCCAGAAAAGTTTGTTCATCCAGTTGTTTTAAATCTAATGCCGTTGAATTTCCAAACAGTATGGAGGAAGCAGAAACCGCATTTTCATAAGCCTCTGCTCCATGGGTCATGATGGTAACCTCTTCGGCCAGGCGTTTTTGCAAAGCCCTTGCATGGGGTGCACTGCGGTGTTCACCGATCAGTCTTTCGATGCTTTCTCTGTCTAAAAAAGTGAAGATTTTAATGTACTTCTCTGCATCCTCATCGCTGGCGTTGATCCAATACTGGTAATATTTGTACGGCGAAGTTCTCCCGGCATCCAGCCAGATATTTCCGCCTTCGGTTTTTCCGAATTTCGTACCATCGGCTTTGGTTACCAGCGGACTGGTAATTGCAAAAGCCTTGCCCTGAACCTTTCTTCTGATCAGTTCGGTCCCGGTGGTAATGTTTCCCCACTGGTCACTACCACCTATTTGAAGTTTACAGTTGTTGTGCTGGTACAGATATAAAAAATCAAAGCCCTGTACCAATTGATAGGTGAATTCCGTAAAACTCATGCCTTCCTTGGCATCCGGATTTAACCGGTTTTTTACAGAATCTTTCGACATCATATAATTTACAGTGATATGCTTGCCGATATCTCTGGCAAAATCCAGAAAGCTCAGGTCTTTCATCCAGTCGTAATTGTTAACAAGAATTGCGCTGTTGGGAAGTCCGCTGTTAAAATCAATAAAACGAGCCAGCGTTTTTTGAACACCTGCCACGTTTTTGTTCAGTGTTTCTTCATCCAGTAAATTTCTTTCGGCAGATTTTCCGGAGGGATCTCCTATCATTCCTGTAGCCCCGCCAACAAGAGCAATGGGTTTGTGTCCGGCCCGCTGCAAATGCATCAGCAAAATGATTTGTACAAGACTTCCTATATGCAGCGTATCTGCTGTGGGATCAAATCCAATATATGCAGAAGTGCTTTCTGATTGCAACTGTTCTTCGGTTCCCGGCATGATGTCGTGTAACAGACCTCTCCACCTCAATTCTTCCACAAAATTTGTCGTCATTTTAATAAAATTTCGGCAAATATAAAAAAGAAAGTCTGAAGGTTTCTTATTATTGCCCTCCAATATCGGTCAGTGCTGAATTATTATATTTTTATTCTCGTTCGTTCAAAAATCTAAATTTCAACTTTCTGTGATTTAATCTGCGGAATAATTAATTTTACCCCATGATTTTAGTTACCGGCGGAACCGGATTTGTCGGTTCTCATTTGTTATTTCACCTCAGTCTTGAATACCACAGGATTAGAGCTACCTACCGAAAACAGCATGATCTGGCTTTGGTAAAAAAGGTGTTCTCTTATTATTCTGACCACAGCGAAGACTTGTTCAGGGCAATTGAATGGGTAAGGGCTGATATTACAGATATTTCAGAATTGCATATTGCTTTTGAAGGAATTTCGGAAGTTTATCATTGTGCGGCTGCAGTTTCATTTGACCAGAAAGATTATTCCCTGATGCGAAAGGTGAATATAGAAGGAACAAGTAATGTTGTAAACCTCTGCATCCTGAAATCGGTTAATAAAATTTGTTTTGTGAGCTCTATTGCTACTTTGGAAATGATCAATCCCGGAGTACCGATTACCGAAAGCAATATCTGGACAACAAGTAAAGGGAAAAGTGCCTATGCCATAACAAAAAGGGCTGCTGAAATGGAGGTCTGGCGTGCCTGTCAGGAGGGCCTAAACTGCATTGTTGTGAACCCGGGAGTGATTATTGGTTCCGGTTACTGGAAAAACGGCACGGGCAAAATATTCAGCAAAGTGCGCCGTGGGCTTTCTTATTATCCAACAGGGAAAACCGGATTTGTCGGTGTGAATGATGTGGCAAAGGCCATGATCACGCTCATGAAAAGTTCTATTAAAAATGAGGGTTTCATTCTTGTTGCAGAGAATCTTTTTTTTAAAGACCTGCTTTTCGAAATTGCCGATAGTATGAGATCTAAACAGCCCGGAAAAAAAATAAGTGTGGCCGGCATGGAATTAGGTTGGAGACTGTCCTGGCTGAAGAGCCTTCTGACAGGTAGAAAACAGGAATTAACCAAAGACGCTGCAAGGGCAGCCTCCGGAATAAAACTTTATTCTTCAGAAAAAATACAGAGATCGCTCGATTTTAAATTCAGTCCCATGATTACTGTAATTCAGGAGACCGGTGCTTCCTTTTTAAAAGACCACCCGTAATTAATTAGGCCTGATGGGTTCCCGGGGTCTGATTTTTAATTTCGTGGTATCGTTTTTATCCATTGGGTTTTGGGGCAAGGAATCCGATTTGGAGCCTGCCAGGGTGTCCTGCTCTTTTCTGTACTTTTCCCTCAATTCATCCAATCTGACCTTTACGTTCCTCAGGATCCTCTCCTGATCATTAACTCTGGATGTATAATACAACGAGCTTTCTGCAAAACGAACACTGTCTATCTGATACTTCTTATAAACCAGATGCATGTAATTTACATTCTTTTCTCCATTGAGGTTGGGAACACTCACTGCGCCATTGGCTACGTACATATCAAATAACAAATCCTCCATTTGTTTGGGAGGAATCAGATCATCCGGTTTTTTGATCTTAGCTTTGCTGTCGCAGCTCATTAAGATGATTGTAGTTAAAAAAAATAAACAGTATTTCTTCATCGGTTAAATACTAATCTTTTTCCTTTCGGCAGGTCTTCAAATTTTCCCTGATCAAAAACCAGGTTTCCGTTTACAAAGGTATGGGTTATTGCACTGTGAAAAGTTGTTCCTTCAAAAGGAGACCATTTGCATTTGTACAAGATATTGTCCTTCTCTACTTTGGTACTTTTGTTGAGGTCAACCAGAACGAGATCGGCGTAATAATTCTCTTTTATATAACCCCTTCTGTCAATTTTAAAAATCACTGCCGGATTGTGACACATTTTTTCTACAATTTTTTCAAGTGATATTTTTCCCTGCCGGTAAAACTCCAACAAAGCCAAAAGGGCGTGCTGAACCAGGGGCCCGCCGCTGGGTGCTTTTGTATAGACCTGGCTTTTTTCTTCCAGGGTATGCGGCGCATGGTCGGTGGCTATAATGTCAATCCGGTCATCCAGCAGCGCTTCCCAGATTCCGGCCTTGTCTTTTGCTGTTTTAACGGCCGGATTCCATTTGATCAGTGTTCCTTTCGTTTCATAATCCCGGTCATCAAACCAGAGGTGGTGTATGCAAACTTCTGCAGTGATCTGCTTTTCTTCCAGGGGTATCTCATTTGTAAAGAGCCCTGTTTCCTTAGCTGTTGAGAGATGGAATACATGCAGTCTGGCACCTGTTTTTTTTGCTAGGGCGATTGCCCGTGAGGACGAGAGATAACAGGCTTCTTCACTCCTGATAACCGGGTGAAGTTTTACAGGTATATCCTCACCGTATTCCTGCGTGTACTTCAGCATATTTCTCTTAATGGTTGCTTCATCCTCACAATGCACTGCGATCAGCAATTTCGTTGAGGAAAAAATCTTTTCCAATACCTTTTCATTATCGACCAGCATATTTCCTGTCGAGGATCCCAAAAAAAGCTTTATTCCGGCAACATTTTTTGGGTCGGTCTGTAAAAGCTCCTCAAGGTTATCATTGGTTCCACCAAACATAAAGGAATAATTTGCATAGGCCTTTTCTTCAGCCAAGGCAAATTTTTCTTCGAGTAGTTTTTGAGTAGTGGTTGTTGGGTTGGTATTGGGCATTTCAATAAACGAAGTGATTCCCCCGGCAATGGCGGCCCTGGATTCAGAGGCTATATCAGCCTTATGTGTAAGCCCCGGTTCCCTGAAATGCACTTGGTCATCAATTAATCCCGGTAATAAATATTTACCTGAGGCATCAATAACCCTTGTGTTTGAAGGAATTTCACTTATATTTTTATCAATGGCAGCAATTTTTTCGCCGGTGATCAGCACATCAGCCTCGGTGATCACTCCTCCATTGACCAGCTTTGCATTTTTAATCAAAAAACTCTTCATGATTTCGTGTTTAATTTGGCAATCCCCTTAAACGCATCTCAATAATTCCAAAGATAGCTTCGGTAATAATGGTCCGATTCATTTTTGATTCACCGAGCGTTCTGTCGGTAAAAATAACCGAAACCTCCTTTATGGTGAATCCGTGTTTCCAGGCTTTGAATTTCATTTCGATCTGAAAGGCATAACCAACAAACTGGATCTTATCGAGATTGATGGTTTCAAGCACCTTGCGTTTATAACAGACAAAACCTGCTGTGGTATCATGCACAGGCAAACCGGTAACAAAACGAACGTATTTTGATGCAAAAAAAGAAAGCAAGATTCTGCTCATGGGCCAGTTCACTACATTGACTCCCCTGGAATAACGGGAACCGATGGATAAGTCCGCACCTTCCTGAGCACAAGCCTCATACAAATGTTCCAGATCGGCCGGATTGTGAGAAAAATCGGCATCCATTTCTATGATAAATTCATATTTTCTTGCCAGCGCCCATTTAAATCCATGAATATAAGCCGCCCCCAGACCATTCTTGTCTTTCCTGTTTTCGATATACAGGCTTTTCGGAAATTCCTTGCGCAGGTTTTCTACGATCAGCGCAGTTCCGTCGGGAGAATTATCATCAACCACCAAAATATCAAAGGCCTTTTTTTGAGAAAAGGTAGTGCGAATTATTTTCTCAATATTTTCTTTCTCATTGTAGGTAGGAATGATAACCAGCGTATCCTGCATGTTATAATTTTTGCGAAAACAAAGTTACTATATTTTATTTCTAATTTTGTGTTAATAATTTTTTAACCCGATCCTTCAATGGTTTTATAAAATCTAAAGTAAAGACTTTTTTCAGCGGTTTGGAGTAAAATCAGAATGGGATTGTAAGGATCTATGCTATCCTTAGTTATTGAAGAAAATATTACCTTTGCTGACCGGGTCAATTCAACTGCTCAAGATCTGAAAAACCGGCACAACAGAACCGAGGATAAAATGGCGAATTAATGTTTGACGGACAAGAAAGAATAGTTTTTAGCCCAGACTGGCTTACCATCGTTTTCCTGGTTATTTTATTACTGATCGCAATCATTAAAAATAACTTCAGCGAACAGCTTTCCTCTCTTTTCTCCCTGCTGTATTCTGATAAATACTATTCAGACTTTGGAAAAGTTAAACCCCTGATCTGGAATAATTTCAATATACTTTTCTTTTTGATATTCATCCTGGTATCGGCTGTAATGATCTATTATTCGCTTAATGCCTATGTCAATGATTCATTCCGGTTTGATTTGGGATATTTTCTAAAGATTCTGGCAGGTGTACTTATTTATTTGGTTCTCAGGTATACCTTTGAGGTAATATTATCCTCTCTTTTCGAGATTTTTGAAGAATACAAATTCTTTTCATTCGTAAAATTAAGCAACCTTTTTCTGATCTCTGTCTACCTGCTACCTGTTCTTTTATTCATTACCTATGTCAATTCAAGTCAGTATGTTATCTTCATTGGCGCAGCGCTGATTTTTTTAGCTTTGGTCATCTTGTTCAGATATATCAAAGCACTCCAATACGACCGGATTAATTTTAGCAATATTTTCTATTTATTTTTATATCTTTGCGCCCTGGAAATAGCTCCAATTATATTAATTTATAAATTAATTGTTAGTTAATGGAAAAGGCAATGAAAATTAAAAGTATTCTTGTTTCACAACCGGTCCCATCCTCTAATCAGTCCCCCTACCATGAACTAATGGAAAAGCAAAAAGTGAAAATTGACTTCAGGTCATTTATTCATGTGGAGGGCGAATGTGCAAGAAATGTTAGAGAACAAAAGATTGATTTTTTAAAATTCAGTGCAGTTATTTTCACAAGCAAAAACGCTGTAGATAATTTTTTCAGAATTTCTGAGGAGATGCGGTGTAAGATACCGGATGATATGAGGTATTTTTGTCAGTCTGAAGCCATAGCTTATTATTTGCAAAAATATGTTGTCTACAGAAAAAGAAAGATCTATGTGGGAAAGAACACTTTTGAGGAGCTCGTCCCGCTCATCAAAAAGCACAAAGACGAATCGTTTTTACTCCCTTCTTCGGACAAGCTTAAACCAACCATACCACCCATTTTAGACGAACTTGGTGTTAAATGGCAAAAGGTTATTCTTTACAGAACTGTAGTTAGTGATTTAAGTGATCTCGAAAACGTTTTCTATGATATCCTGGTGTTCTTTAGCCCTACAGGTATTGAATCTTTGTTTAAGAATTTTCCTGATTTTAAGCAGAACAACACAAAAATTGCCGTTTTCGGCAACTCAACCGTGCAGGCTGCCGAGCGGGCCGGTTTAAAAATTGATATCGCAGCGCCAACAAAAGAAACCCCATCCATGACCATGGCTTTGGAAAAATATATTAAGGAAGCGAATAAATAATCTTCCAACAAAAAAAAGGTGCTCCGTAATGATCTGAGCACCTATTTTATTTTAATCCTTTTTTGTTTTATTTTACTCCCTGGAGCACCTCTTTGATTTTGGTCTCGAGTTCTTCTGCCAGTTCCGGATTATCTGCAATCAGACTTTTTACGGCATCACGGCCCTGTCCAAGTTTCGTGTCACCATAACTAAACCAGGAACCACTCTTGTTGATGATTCCCTGTTCAACACCAATATCTAGTATTTCTCCAACTTTTGAGACCCCTTCTCCGTACATAATATCAAATTCTGCCGTTTTAAAAGGTGGTGCTACCTTGTTTTTAACTACCTTGACCTTGGTTCTGTTTCCAATTACCTTTTCCCCGTCTTTGATCTGGGAACTTCTCCGTATATCCAGACGCACTGAGGCATAGAATTTTAATGCATTTCCGCCTGTGGTAGTTTCCGGATTGCCAAACATTACCCCAATCTTTTCGCGAAGCTGATTGATAAAAATTACAGTACAGTTCGTTTTGCTGATACCTGCGGTTAGTTTACGCAGCGCCTGAGACATCAGTCTGGCCTGCAAACCCATTTTAGAATCGCCCATTTCTCCTTCAATTTCACTTTTGGGTGTTAAAGCGGCAACCGAGTCGATAACCATAATATCTATGGCTCCGGAACTGATCAGGTTATCTGCTATTTCCAGGGCCTGCTCTCCGTAATCGGGTTGCGAGATGATCAGATTGTCCGTGTCAACACCCAGGTTTTCCGCGTAATACCTGTCAAAAGCATGTTCTGCATCTATAAATGCGGCTATGCCACCTGCCTTTTGAGATTCCGCTATCGCGTGAAGTGCCAGGGTTGTTTTTCCCGATGATTCCGGACCATAGATCTCTATAACCCTGCCTTTGGGATAACCTCCAATACCCAATGCAACATCCAGACCCAGGGAGCCTGAAGCAATGACCGCCATATCACTGGGAGGGACATCTCCCAGTTTCATAACCGATCCCTTGCCGTAGGTTTTATCCAGTTTGTCGAGCGTTAACTGCAGCGCCTTTAATTTTGACTCTTTCTCTTTATCACTTGCCATAATTGTTGTTTGATTTGTTCATACAGCTAAAGTACAAAAAAGTATCTTGCTCCTTTGTCTTTAGGAAATACAAATTTGCTAAAATTATGTATAGGTCCTTGCTCAATATATGAGCAAAGTGATTTTGTAAAAAAATAAAATTTAACCCTATATTTGGAACCTGAAAGAACTGTTTAAAACAGCGTTTTCGAAAATAGGATTGACTGTAGATTTTATACAACCCAATCCCTTTACCCTATAAAAAAGTTAAAATTAAAATTATGAACCGGTATAAGCTCATTATTATCTCAATGGCCATTGTAGCTGTTGTTGCCTGTAATTCTCAAAACAAACAAATAAAAAATGGGGACAATTCGCCGGAAGTGAAGAAAGTTGAAACCGTAGCAACCGCTCCTGATCCTCAAAAACTGGCAGGTCAATGGGAAAGAACAGATGGTGGATACAGGATCGTTATGGAAGAAATAAAACCTGATGGCACTATGAAGGCCTCTTATTTTAATCCCAACAGCATCCATGTGCATCAGGCAAACTGGAAATTGGAAAACCAGCAGCTTCAGGTTTTTATAGAGCTGAGGGATACAAATTATCCGGGTTCAACCTATACCCTTACCTACGATAAAGACCGGGACCTGCTTACAGGCATCTATTTCCAGGCGGCCATGAACCAGTCTTATGAAATTGAGTTTACAAGGATCAAATAAAAAGGGCTTTTAGTTCCGTAGCCTCTTCGGGTTTCATTTTTTTTGCCAAAACCAGGCTCAGCTGCTTTCTGCGCAAGGCTCCTGCATATCGCTCTTTTTCCAGATCAGTTTCGGGAACAATTTCAGGAACTTTCACAGGGACTCCCATTTCATTTACCGCGACAAAGGTGTAAATGCCTTCATTGACCTTGGATCTCTCTCCGGTTTCCCTGTCCTCTATCCACACATCCACAAAGATCTCCATGGAACTCGAAAAGGAACGCGATACTTTTGCTTCCAGGGTTAACACACTGCCTACCGGTACCGCTTTGGTAAAAACCACCTGATTTACGGCTGCAGTAACTACGATCCGGTTGCTGTGACGGCGGGCGGCTATGCTTGAAGCACGATCCATGCGGGCCAGCAATTCGCCTCCAAAAAGGTTGTCTAGCGGATTTGTTTCTCCGGGTAAAACGATATCTGTAACGATGGTAAGTGACTCTTTTGGAGTTTTTGTTGCCATGCAGAAGTATTTAAATTGTCTGGTAAAAATAGAAAAAGAT
>Ga0105098_10000673_pt1 | contig 12052 bp, 10 predicted proteins | sample PPLLak21cMay2015_FD_79137 | JGI IMG/M metagenome (GOLD analysis project Ga0105098, IMG submission 79137) | Freshwater sediment microbial communities from Prairie Pothole Lake near Jamestown, North Dakota, USA - PPLs Lake P7 Core (1) Depth... | ecosystem: Environmental > Aquatic > Freshwater >... | reverse complement strand
ATACTGGATAGTCCTTACCGCCGACATCAGTCCATACCTCCTTGAACCAACGCTTTAAGGGGCGACCCTTGCCGTCGTCCTCCCATTTACCTCCTTTTTCCTTATATATTTTAGAAGCAAACCCAGAAGCGTACGCAGACCATTTAGGAAACCGAGTACGAGTATATGCTTTTACCTCCTCCCATAGAGAAGGGTTTAGGGGTCTCGCCCCACCCAATCCTCGTTGTTGTGCGATGTCGGCGGACGATGCTTGTCGCATAGCGTCGTCTGGGTGAGGAATATGGATAGGAACTATCTTGGCGATGAGTTCATCATAGGGTAGTCCAGTTTCTTTTTGGGTTTTCATCATCATCTCATTATAATCTTCTAAATCCAGTCCTTCATTAAGGTTATACCGAATAAAATTGACGACGTGTCTTCCACAAGTATTCACACCACCGCCGTCTCGTTGGTATTTGTAGTCGTTAAAATATACTGGGAGTTTGCTCGTGGATAGGAGGTTATGTAGGGACGTATCCCCCTCGCCTTGAACCCTTTGTTTAGAGTAGTTGGAATATTTCAGTTGCTTATCAATAACCTCGCCGTAGGGGTCAAAGAAACTGATTTCACCGTTGTTTTTTGTTAGTCCTATCCAATGACCGTCCATAGGGCGATTTTCGTATAATAAAACTACGGCGTCCTTTGGTTTAGGGAGGAGTTCGTCTATGCTTGAATATTCACTTAATTTGTGGTAGGGGACAATTTTAGCGTGTCTGCCGAGAACAGCACGGAGTTCCTTATCGTCTAATGGGTCTTGAACTAACTCTCGTGTTATGTCGGCATTTAGAGGGGCAATCTCCACGGAGATATTCTTCTTTCTCGGCATTTTATATATAAATATATATAATTTAATATTAATATAATATATGTATTACTATTATAGAGTATTTTACTGGAATGGACGTTGGTAGTTTGGTAGAAGATTTTGCTGACTACGAGATTATCCAGAATGACGAAAAAATTGGGGACGCTGAACCCCACACCCCCAAACCCCTAGTTGAAGTTTTACTGTGTCCTATCTGCCAACACAAGTGCGAAGGGTCGCAAGAACTACTGGAACACTACTGGGGGTATTGTATGAAAACACGGTCGTATTTTGATACGATGATGTCGGTGAAGGAATAATACATATTGATTATTTACGCCCAAAAGGATTTAAATAAATTATCAATTACTAATCTAATAACGATGCGGAATACTTGCGAAGAGGATTTGAAGGTAGGTAAGGCGGAAGAAATTGCTTTGTTGCCGATTTTGCGTAATTTTTTTAACGACCACGATTTTAGGTTGGTGAGTAGCGACTGGGACAGCAACGACTATGTAGGGAGCAAAGGGGCGAAGTATGAAGTGAAGACGAGAGACCTTTTGAGCGACAGCAAGGAGGCGAAGGACGGATTGCTGATTAATGTGGCGAAGGTTGCGTGGAACGATTATATCATCTGGAACTTGCTGGATGGGATTTATTATGCGAAGTGCGATGATATAATTGGAGACCGCGAAATGAAAATCGGCGACCATACGAACGCTTTGCGTCCAGACGAACGAGAGAATGCGATACGGACAAAGAAGGTTTATTATATACCGATTACTAAAACGGTATGTATTAAAGAATACGAAGAGAGACGTACCCCTAAAAATAGAAATGGCGGATTTAAGAAGGGGGTATGTTATATACAATTGGATTAAGTCGTGCTATATACCAGTTCCGCTGTTGCTACGTCATAAGAAACTCTACCTGCTCCAATACCGAGAGCAACACCACGAATAGGGGCGATATACACCCCTGCTGCTGCTGGATTGAGGGCAGCACCAGTAGCATTAATACAGATGGAGTTTGCTGCGAGACCTGCTTGTGCGGCACGAAAACCGATGGCGATACTATCTTGTCCCAGATTGGTCTCCCCTGCTTGTGTCCCTAGTGCGACACTATTTCCTGCTTGATTATTCGTCCCAGCACCAATTCCAAATGCGATTTTACTCGTAGGGATTGCTTGATTGACATCGTATATACGAAGTGCTGCCCCTAAATTGACCTCTCCTTGAAACGGATTTATATTATAAGGACTAACCAACCCATCGCTAAATAACGTCCGCTGTCCTGTTCCACCAACATCAGTTAGAACAAAAGGAAAAAGTGCGTTTGCTTGTGTGTCGGTAATCAATACCGTATTCGCTGGGGGGACTGGTTGGTCTTCTTGGAACTCACTTAAAAGTTTGCCGAATGTGAGGGGGTCTGCTGGGTCTTGTCCGCAAAATGTATTGAACGACATTTATATATTATCAATATAGATATATATTTATAATATTATTTTTAAAATTAATCTTCAAGGAGTAGTAGAATAAAATAACTCGCTTGTTGCTGGATTGTAGTGAAGTTGATTGAGACCCCCTAATGCTGGTGTGGGTAGTCCTCGCAAACCGCTTATGTGTAATTGTGAATTACCAGTAGCATTCAACGGATTTCCAGTAGCATTTATCACAATTGAGTTCGCACGATTAGCATTATTATTTGCTACATCACCAATCCCAATACTATAATTACCTGCGTTCTGGTTATTCGCAGCAGTCCCAATACCGATTACATCTGTTCCAGAAAAAAAGAAACCATTACCCCCAGCACCTACCGCCCTAACAGCACCTCCACCAGCACTACTAAACCCAGAGGACAACCACCCCAAAAGAAAAATATCTGCCGCTGGATTTACTACGACTGGATTATTAAGAAAACCGCCATCATCACTAAATAACGACCTCTGTCCTGTTCCAGCAGCGTTCGTTATAACTGGAAAAAAGGTGGCGTTGGCGTTTGTATCTGTGATATTCACGGTCTCATAATCTAATGTCTCTATCTCTTGGAATTGTAGTAGCAACTTGTTATATGTTGCTGCGTTCGTTGGGTCTTGTCCGCAGAAAGTATTGAACGACATTTGTATAGTATTATAGATATATATTTATAATATTATTTCTAAAAATTAAGTTTTATGGGGAATAATAAACCTCTGCGGTCGCTGGGTCATACCAAAGGACATTCGTCCCTAATGGGAGTGCTGGGTTTGCGAATGCCTTGATGGGACTTATGAATAACCCAGTTCCAGTAGGATTTAGGGCAACACCAGAAGCATTAATGGCGATTGAGTTTGCTGGTTGATTGGTTTGCCCTGCGACACGTCCAATCGCAATAGTATCTTCCCCTTGATTAGTTTCACCAGCACCAGCACCAATCGCAACTGCGTTCGCTGCCTGTGTTGTTTTCCCAGCAGAAACCCCAATCGCAACCGCATCTGCCTTCTGTGCCGTCATTCCTGCCTCCTTACCAATCGCAACTGCTTCTGGTGCTTGACTATCATCACCAGCATCGTTGCCGATTGCGACCGCATCTATTCCTTGATTGTTTCGCCCTGCCTCTCTGCCTATCGCCACCGCCCCTGCTCCTTGTGTTATTCTTCCAGCATCAACACCAACCGCTACTGCGTTCGTTGCCTGTGTGTTGTTCCCTGCTCTTGCCCCAATCGCAACGGAGTTTGCTGCTTGATTGTTCCGCCCTGCTTCCTCGCCTATCGCAATTGCGTCTGCTGCTTGATTTTGACCTGCTCCTACTCCAATCGCCACCGCCCCTCCTCCTTGACTGTCGCGTCCAGCACCAGACCCAACCGCAACTGACGCTACTCCTTGATTTGTCTGTCCTGCGGTATTCCCAATCGCCACGCCTTCGCTTCCTTGATTTACCCTTGCTGCTCTAAACCCAACCGCAACTGACCTTAACCTTTGTGTCGTTTCTCCTGCTTCGTGTCCTACCGCCACGCATTCTATTTCCTGCGTATTGTTCCCTGCTCTATCACCTATCGCAATACTATCCGCTCCTTGATTTGTCTGTCCAGCAGCATCACCAATCGCAACGCTGTCCGCTGCTTGATTAGTTTCCCCTGCTTGAAATCCAATCGCTACGGCAGTCGTCCCCTGTGTTGTTCCCCCAGCACCAACACCCACAGCAACACTATTAGAACCCTGCGTATTCGTTCCACAGTTCAACCCAATCGCTACGGATTGCCCCCCTTGATTAGTTTGACCTGCTCCTGCTCCAATAGCAGTAGAAGAACCTGCTTGATTAGTTTGCCCTGCGTTCTGTCCAACCGCAACAGAAGCGTTTCCTTGTGTCGTCTGCCCTGCTCCATTCCCAATCGCCACCGTTGATGCTGATTGCGTGTTAAAACCAGCATTCGCACCAATCGCCACAGCGTTCCCCCTTTGATTTGTATTTCCAGCACCAGAACCAATCGCAATTGCTCCGTTTCCTTGTGTTGTCTGCCCAGCAGCATCACCAATCGCAATACTATCTATCCCTTGTCCGTTATTTCCAGCAAGGTCGCCAATCGCCACCGCTTCCGCACTTTGATTAGTTTGCCCTGCGTTCAACCCAATCGCGACCCCCTGCCCTCCTTGATTAACCGCCCCAGCACCCTTCCCCAAGGCAACTTGCGTTTGGTTTATTTTCAAAGTATCTACGACAATAAAATCACCAGTCGCAGCATTCACGCTAATCGGCGTAGCACCATCGTCGGCGAGGAGTTGCTGTGCTGCCCCTGTTGCCGCAACGAGTACTGGAAACACAACGGCATTTGCGTTTGTAGTAAGAACGGAAGGATTACCGCCCCCTCCTGCTGCTGGTAGGAACGCTGCGAGGACTTTATTGTATGTTAGGGGGTCTGCTGGGTTTTGACCGCAAAATGTATTGAATGACATAGTTGTTATATTATTAGATAATATAATTTTATATCTAATAATCTTTACAGATTAATTGTTTGTGCTAAAAGCATTATCTTCCAGTCGTTTCGGTTGTTCCACTTCCTACTGGGAGTAAATTGACTTGTTGTAGTTCTACATAATCCACACCCAAATATTTTGCGACATTATTAGAAGTTTGAGAACCAATCACGAGACCGACTGTATTAGGGGTTGTTAGAGGATTTGGAAACCCTACACCTTGGGTAATCACATATGTTCCAGTTGCTTCACTCGTCCCATCCGTGAGATTATACCAAGTTCCAGAAACATTCGCAGTAGTAGCACCGCCATAAACTACATTAATTTCAGCACGACACCATTTTTCAGTCATATCACCGTTCGCTAATGTTAGTGTAAATTGGACTACATTATTGATTACAAATTGCCAAGTAGGAATAGTTGCCGACGACGATAATAGACGCCACAAAACAGTATTACTTGTTTGTGCCCCTGTTGCTGACGTTGCCGATGTAATGCCGATTTGTTGAGCGATAAATCCTGCTGGTGCTGTCGCTGTTGATAAGTTGGCGTTTCCGTGGGGGACTATACCAAAACTGACTTTGGATATATTCGCATACGAAAACATAAGGTCGCCGAGATTTTGAGTGCTATTTCCAGAAGTACCCCCAGAGAACAATTGAATAAAACCTCTACGATATAAAGCACCAGTAAGAATTGTTGGTTCAAATACACCACTAAAATAAGATGTATTTCCAGCACCGCTTTCAGCAAAAGATATTGTGTTGCCGACAAACCCAGCAGTAGTATCAAACATATCAAAATCCTCCATCATAATATTTTGAGTGTTTGGAAACGCAATCACCTCTTTTGTTGTAGAATTATATTGAAGTTGCTGGGTTTGATTAGCGGTTAGAGAGCGAACTGGGGCAACAAAAAATCCTGCTGCTGCTGGATTGACCGCAACACCAGTCGCATTTATAGCAATACTTCCTGCGAACTGGTTTGTCTGTCCTGCGAGGTTTCCAATCGCTACGGCGTTTGCCCCTTGATTATTATTTCCAGCACCATCCCCTACGGCGACCGCCGACGCTCCTTGTGTCGTTGTTCCAGCACCATTCCCTACGGCAACCGCCGATGCCCCTTGATTATTATTTCCAGCGTCGTCTCCAATCGCCACCGCCTCTTGACCTTGGGTAGTTGTTCCAGCACCGAACCCTACCGCCACCGACCGAACAGATTGATTTGTCTGTCCTGCGGTATTACCAATCGCAACAGCATTCGCCGATTGAGTGTTGTTTCCAGCAGCAACCCCTATGGCGATTGCGGAGGTCTGTTGTGAGGTCTGCCCTGCGGTATTTCCTATGGCGATTGCCCCTACCAATTGATTTGCGTTTCCTGCTAATCTACCCACGCTGACCGAATTAGAACTCTGGTTCGTCTGTCCTGATTGAAAACCTACGGCGACTGCCGACGCTCCTTGTGTCGTCTGTCCTGCTTGAAAACCTACCGCTGTTGCGTTTGCTGATTGTGTATTCTCACCAGCAAAACCGCCGACTGCGACTGTTTGTAATCCCTGTGTCTCTTGCCCTGCTTCACGACCAATAGCAACAGAATTGACGCCTTGGTTATTTTGTCCTGCGTCAAAACCCATCGCAACTGCTCCTGCGGACTGGTTATTCTCACCGCAATTATGTCCCACCGATACAGCATTCGTTCCTTGGTTTGTGTCTGCTGCGTTATGACCTACCGCCACCGTATTTGCCCCTTGCGTGTTATTTCCTGCGTTGTGTCCCAACGCCGTTGCGTTTGCTCCTTGATTGAACTCACCTGCGGTTTGACCGATTGCTACGGATTGATTTCCTTGCGTGTCTCGTCCAGCATTCGCACCAATCGCCACAGCGTTCGCACCTTGACTAATATCGCCAGACGTCGCACCAATCGCCACCGCCGACCCACCTTGATTATCTCTCGCTGCGTTCAATCCAACCGCTATGGCGGACGCTTGTTGAGGGGCGACCGATGCGATTGATTTGCCGACCGCAACTGCTCCTGCGGACTGAACTCGTATTGTATCCACGACGATAAAATCACCAGTCGCACAATTGACGCTAATCGGCGTTGCCGTATCATCGGTTAGAAGTTGGCGAGGCACACCTCCACCCCCATCCACGAAAACTGGATACACTACCGCATTCGCGTTTGTTGTATTCACGACTGGGTTGGTTTGGTTCGCCCATAGGGTTTGCCCACCAGCACCAGCGGATAGGAACTGTCCTGCCACCCCCACGCCTCCTCCGCTGTCTTGTAGGGATTGACCGCCAAAGTTTAGTGTTGCGTTTAGTGGATTTGCTACGGATACGATTGGTGCTGCTGGATTTACGATAGTTATATTTGCCCCAGCATTCACCGCCAGAATACCCAACGGCGGCAGAAACCTTGTGAGGACTTTTTGGTATGTATTAGGGTCGGTTGGTTCTTGTCCGCAAAATGTATCAAAAGACATATTTACGATATATAAATATTGATATAATAATATAATATAATTTTATGTTTAATAAATATATCTCCGTAATAAATAATATAACCGATGCCCTATGAAGTACGAGAGCAAGAAAAGGGGTTTAAGGTCTGTAAGAAAGGCAGTCGCAAGTGCTACTCTAATGACCCCCTACCCCTAAATAGAGCGGAGCGTCAGTTAAAGGCGTTATATGCGAGTGAGGCAGATATGGAGGGTGCTGGGTTCTTCGGCAACCTTCTTAAAAGAACCTTTACTGGTATAACCGATTTTATAGTGCGACCAAGAGGGTTTGACCCCTCCAAGCACACGCAAGGGTGGTTGCGTCGCCCCTTTGATATGCCCCCACTACACGACCTATCCCAGATGGTCGCATCCACATATAAAAAAGACACACCAGATATTCAAGGATATACCCTTCTCTCCAAGACGCCGACCGTATCCTTCTTTCAAGTGAATAGGAAGAAGAATGTAATCATTATTGCCCTTCGTGGAACGGCATTTACGGATATTAACGACATTTCAGCAGATTTAGGAATTGTTAAGACGATTGTAGAGGACGCGAATACGGCGAGGAATGTTCGCAATAGTCGGCGATATATAGATGACGTTGCGACAATCAAAGCATTCCAGAGCGACGCATCGCAATACCTCCCACGCCCCTCCGCCAAGATGGTTTATTATGCGGTCGGTCATTCGCTCTCTGGTGCGATGATTGATGAGTTGTTGGAGGACGGTCTCGTGTCGTCTGCGGTCTCGTTCAATCCAGCGATAGAGAGGGTCAATTTCGCAAAGGACAACAACAACCACCGAGTATATCTCTCGTGCGATGTTTTGTATAACCTTCTCGGCAAGTTTATCACCAACGGTAATTTGGAAGTGGTGGAAAAAGAGAACCCTTTTGGAGCGGACGCTGGGGCGATTGATGCGTCAAAGGGTACTATTAAATGCCACAATATAGAAACCGTAATTCCGTTAATGAGTGGAAAAGGAATTGAAAATAATCTCTCATCTAATAATAAAATGTCCTTTCAAGATTTAATCAATCGCAGTTCCTCTTTTAGATTAGATAAGTTCAAACCGATAGGGTCGCCGTGTGATAAGATACTGGAACAACCAATCACGCAGGATGTAGGTGCTAATTCTGGTAGAGTGCGACAGCAGAGGGCGTATAGGGAATGTTTAGAGAGGCAGAAGCAAGGGGCGAGTGGTAGTGGTTTTTTGGATAAACTTGCGTCCCTTGCTGGTGAAACCCTTCAAAGAGAGGCATCAAAAGGAAATATATTAGGAAGATTGAGTGATACTCTTAATGAAGGGGCAAGAAGACGGAAGGAAGAGCAAGACCGAGATTGGAAGGAGGGTATGCTTGGTAAGATAGGAATACCGAACCCTATGAAGTTGTTTGGCGGTGCGAAACCCTCTCATATGCTCACTAGTGAGGAAGCGGAGAAGAGGTTTTATGGGGTTGGTGATGGACGCCCCTTTACCAAAGATGAGTGGGAGGCGAAACTGTGTAAGGGTTCAAACTCTTTATTATCGCAGAAATACGCCAAGATTGATGAGCGTGAGAGGAAGGCATTTACAAGGGAAGCGGAGAAAAGAAGGAAAAGACAGAAAAGGGAAGATGAAAAGGCGAGGAGGGCAGAGGAAAAAAGAAAAGCGACACCAGAATACAAGAAAGCAGAAGCAGAAAGGCAAGGGAAAGAAAGCAAAGAGAAAGAGGAATTATCAAAATTAACCGAGCAAGATAGATTGGGGTTGTATGTATTTGATATGGACGAGGCAAGTGTGTATTTACCAACGTTTCCGTATAAATATATTGATTATGACGAACCAGATAGACCTGCTTATGTTTGGGTTCAAGCAAAAAGAGATGATGAGGGTGAAGCGAAAGATGATAATAGATGGGTTCAATTTACAGTTAATACCAATATGTTAGGAGACAGATTAGGTCAGCAATATCACAAAACGAAGAGAGCAAAGGATTATTTTAAAGGACTAATGAAAGTAGTCAAAGCGAGGGACGAAGAGAAACCAGCGAGAACTCAAAATGTAGGAAACACAGAGGAACTTTTTAGGAAACAAGAAAGAAGAAACGAACTTGATATAGAAAGTGGTTGGGAGAAATATACGAAGGTTTTAAGCAAGGGTGGTGCGTATGACCGTAGAGATGGAGAGGAGGGTTCATTATCAAGGGCGTTGAAACAACAATTCACAGAAACCGATAGTGAAAAAGCAGCAAGGATTAGGAAAAGAGATGAGGATTTTTATAAACGTTTCCCCAAGGGAGTTGGTTCGCTTGGAGCGGACTTTGATTAATATCATCAATCCCCAATTCCCCACTTTTTAGAACTTTCCAAGAAGTATCGTGGGTGGGCGAAAAGTCCTACCAAACTACCAAGAATAATCTATTTATATTATTCCACAAACAATATAAATATATCTGTATTATATATATAACAAAATGGATTTTACTGCGACCCTTGTGGAGAAACTTAAAGAAAGGGGATTGACCGATAGTTCGGTGTCCTTGTATGTCCGCAACCTTGAAAAGTTGAACTCTAACAAACCACTTAATAATCTTAACTTCCTCAAAAAATATAACGACATTATGGAGAAGTTGAAAGGGTACAAGGGGAATACACAAAGGGGGTTTCTTATCTCAATTGTGTCCTCTCTGTCGTCGTTTAAGGGGGAGAAGGGGATTGACCCCCTCCTCAAAAAATACTATAAGACGATGATTGACTTGAATAAGTCCTTGAATGAGGCGAACCATAGCGGCGTGAAGACGGAGACCCAGAGTGCGAACTGGATTGATTGGAGTGATGTAGAGCATATCTACGATGGTCTCCGTGATAATACGACGCAGATGAGTTCGCCCATTACGGAGGGGGAATATAACAAGTTGCTTGACCTCGTTGTTCTTTCTCTCTATGTTCTCAATCCTCCCAGACGCAATAGCGACTATATGAATATGAAGGTTGTGTCGGCATTTACCCCAGAGGTGAGCGAGGCGTTGAGCGGCAACAATATCCTTGATTGGAACGGCAAGAGGTTCATATTTAGGAACTACAAGACCTCCAAGAAGTATGGCGAGACGATTGTCCCTATCCCAAGAGAATTACACGAAATCCTCGCCATCTATTTTGATAAGAAGGGTATTCTGCGTCGCCTCCAAGCACCAGCGAAGAAGACGAAGAAGGAGGCAACAATCTTTATTGAACCCTTCCTTACGCTGTGGAATGATAAACCCTTTTTGATTAACTCAATCACGAGGATATTGAATAGGGTATTCGGCAAGAAGATAGGGTCATCTATGCTCCGTCATATTTACACCACCAAGAAGTTTGGCAAACAACTCGCCGAGCAGAAGGAGACAGCGGAGGCGATGGGTCATTCAGTCGCCGAGATGAACCAGACATATATTAAGGAGGATTAAATATTAAATAATCTATGCTATATTATATTATTAATATGACTACCTTTGTTGCTTGTGATTTTGACTACCACGAGACCAAACACGTCTCTCACTATACCTATGCGATTGCGAAAGTTGTACTGAATACTTCGGTTCAAATTGTAATCACCCTTTATAGTGATGTGGATAGTCGTTGGGGCAAGAACATCATATTCGTCCTTCAAGGCGAGGACTACTCCAAATGGACTGATGATAGTTATATCACAGAAGCGGTTGCGAAGAAGGTTGCCGAATATATGCCCCCTCCTCCTACCCCAGTTGTAGTTGAAGAGATTAAGGAAGAAGTGGTTGTCGCAGAGGAGGTCGTTGAGGAAGCGAAGGAGATACATAGAGAAGAGATTGTAGAAGAGATTAAGAAGGTTTCTTGTAAGAAGGCAGTATCAAGGAAGAAGAAGGAAATCCCCAATTGTCCTATATTAGTATCCCCTACGCATTAAGCATTTCTACCTACCTTTCTACCAAGGTTGATGGTTTGGTAGTTTGGTAGGACTTTTTGTCTCCCCACGATACTTCTTGGAAAGTACGAAAAAGTGGGGAATTGGGGACGGATAATATCCGCAATTAGAAAGTAATAATACAATAATAATATAAAGACATAATATATATTATTGTATAGAACCAAAATGCCTACTGCTATGAGTTATGCGATTGATACACTCCTCCGTTTATGTGAGGAGAACACACGCCTCCGTGTGAGATTGGGAGAACCGCCCAGAGAGGTTGAGAACATACAACTTGAAGTGAAGGAGACGAGTGAAGATAAGGATTGGGCGACCCTCCAAAATATCCCAACCGAACTTGTGAAGCAATACCTCGCCGAAGAGTGTTGCTTTCATATCTACGATAAACCCCCTATTACTTTGGAAGAAATGGAGCGATTGAAGGAGAGTGCCGACTTGATTGCGGAAAGTCAGCAGAAGCAGATAAACCTACTGCTTGAAGATAAGCGTGAGAGAATGGAAGACCGTGAGCGATTGGTGAAAGAAAATGACTTCTTGAAGACACAGTTGAAGGAACTGACTGACGCGATGATTGAGACCAAATATCAGTTGAAGGCAGCAACAGAGGTAAAAGGGGTAGGAAGACCCAAAAAGACCGAATGCTCCCCTTGTATCGCCGACCCTTCTGTGTAATAATCTAAATATGTATGTAAATAATCCATTAGGGGTCTATTAGATTATTTACAATACTGATTTATTGGAATAATACAGTAATAATATTAATATTATTACTGTATTTTTACTGGATTTTCTGTATTATTACAAATATTAAGGTAT
>Ga0105098_10000672_pt1 | contig 12052 bp, 15 predicted proteins | sample PPLLak21cMay2015_FD_79137 | JGI IMG/M metagenome (GOLD analysis project Ga0105098, IMG submission 79137) | Freshwater sediment microbial communities from Prairie Pothole Lake near Jamestown, North Dakota, USA - PPLs Lake P7 Core (1) Depth... | ecosystem: Environmental > Aquatic > Freshwater >... | reverse complement strand
TCTCTGGATCTGTGGGAACCGCGAGCTGGTGCAGCACCGGGTCTTCATGCCCCTGAGCATCAAGGGACCGTTCCCCACCTATGATGTGAGCGGCGGCACCTCGAAGCTGGTGGCAGCCGATCAGTATTACGCTGAGGAGTTCAACGTCACGGAAAGCACGGTGCCCGAGAAGGGCGCGTTCGTTCCGGTTGAAGCGGCCGCCTCGTAGGATAGCACTCAGCTATCAACCCTCAGTTGTTAGTCCCCTTCCCCACTTCGGTGGGGGAGGGGAATTCCGGAGAACATCGCGTGAACAAGAGCTGGTCCAAGCCTGTTGATTTTTTTGCAACACGCATACATTACATCGATCATATAGCGCCGCTTTGGAGTGCGCTGGATGAGTCGGTGCGTGGATCGTTCTATGTTCCGGAGTTGATCGGGGCATATGCGGCCGGCAAGGGTCTGGACGTGGTGGCGCTGAAACCGCCAGGGGTCAACAATAAACTGCAGGTGGCCCCCGATGGAGATGGTCCGCTGGTGACGTGCTCCTATGGTGATCTGCAGCTGGCTCTGCACAAGAAACCCCGACGGCCAATGATCTTCATGCAGCATGGAATCGGTCTCTCGTTTGCCCACAGCGCCTATGCTGGCGGAGCAGGCATGCAGCGTGATGTAATGCTCTTCCTGGATCCCAATCAGCATACGCGGGATCTGATTGCAAAGACATTTCCGCATAAACCAGGTTTCGTGATCGGTACTCCAAAGCTGGATAAGATGGTGGATCCACAAAACTGGAAATCCGGTAATTGGCAAGCGCAGGGGAGAAAACCTGTTGTTTGCATCTCCTTCCACTGGGATGGGCATGCGGTTGCACCAGAGGCAGGCAATGCCCTGGCTCATTACAAGGCTATCCTGCCGCTGCTGGCAGAGAGCGAGCAGTTCACCCTCATTGGTCACGGTCATCCAAGGATCATGGATGCCCTGGCGGATATGTACCGGTCCTGTGGGATCGAGCCGATCTGCAGCTTCGAGGAAGTAATGCAGCGTGCAGATCTGTATGTGAATGATTGCTCCTCCACGATGTATGAGTTCCTGGTCACGGGTAAGCCGGTGGTGATCCTGAACGCTCCGTGGTTTCGGCAAGGTATACATACCGGGATCCGCTTCTGGGAATATACCGACATCGGGCCGCAGGTGAATCAGCCCGAGGAGCTTCTGCCCGCGATCCTGGGGCAGCTGACAGTTGAAGAAGATATTTATGCCGCAAGCCGCGAGAGAGCTGTAAAGGACCTGTATCCCTATTTGGGAGAGTCTGCGAAGCGGGCCGCAAACGTGATCGAGGAGTTCGTGCTATCAAAAGGGCCGAGCCATCCGAAGATCGATCGTGTGGCAGGCGAAACCATTGGCATCGTTTACATGGGATTTGGCGCACGTGCGGCAAAGGAAATTCGCAAGAGCATGATGTCGCTGAGAAACGTGGGAGTGCAGATCCCTGTCTGTGTGGTGGGTGATACGCCGGTGAAGGGCGCGCAGTGCATCGAGTGGGCGGGACAAAGCCCGTTCGATGCAGACCAGCGGAAGAATTTCCAGTTCAGGGCAGGACGTGTCAAACCGTTCCTGGCAGGCCTGACGCCCTTCGAGCGGACCCTGTACATCGATGCGGACACAGAATTTATGTCCGATATCACAAAGGGTTTCGAGCTGCTGAGCGAATACGATCTGGCACTGGCGGAGGAGCTCTTGACGATTGGACAGCTCTATAACAAACCTCTCGCCGGCTGGGAGATCAACATCATCGAGCGCGATGCCACGATCGAGGAGCTGGGGGGGGACCGAGATATTAAGTTCCTGAATTCAGGCGTCATCTTCTTTAGGAAAACTGAACAGGTCCTGGCGCTCTTCGAAACCTGGGGCAGGCAGTGGCTGCGCTGGCAGCAGTGGGATGAACAGCTTTCCCTGATGCGGGCCCTGCATGAGTGCCCGGTGAATTACAAGGCATTATCTGTGGATTGGAATCATCCACATCGCCATCTGGCGAAAATCATTTTTCACAATTACGGTCGAGGAACGGCACGAATAAACGTGACCTCCCCAGAAGGAATTCAACATGCAACAGCCAATCAGTGAGATTTTAGCGGTACAGAATGCTCAGGGGATCCGCCCATTGAGTGAGATCAATGAGCGTGAATGCCTGGCACGACTGGCCAGTGCAGTCCCAGCAGGCGGCACGATCATGGAGATCGGCTGTCTCTACGGCGGCACCACGGGTGTCCTGGCGCTTGCCAACCCGCAGGCGCAGGTGATGGCTGTTGATAACTTCTCCTGGCATCCCCCTGATGACATTCCCACAAGCGCTGCGCTCGTTCGGGAGAATATGAAGTTGATCGGTGCAGGGAATGTGGATGTTATCGAAGGTGATAGCTGTGTGCTTGGCAAATTCTGGCATGGGCCCATCGATCTGCTTTGGGTGGACGGTGGTCACACGTTCGAGATCGCCTATGCAGATCTCAGCAACTTCGGGCCGCATGCCCAGGTGATCGCAGTCCATGATTATCACAATGGCTACTGGGCTGGCGTAAAGCAGGCCGTTACCAAGTTCCTGGAAGAGCATGCCGAATTCAAGCTGGTCGAAGTTGTGCACTGGGTGGCAGTGCTGAGGAGAAAAGCGTGATCGAAGAGCTGCGGGACCTGTATCAGGGTCAAACTGCATGGATCGTGGGGAAAGGTCCAAGCCTGAGATTCTTACAGGCTGGGCATTTCAGCGCGGGACCGGTCATCACGATCAATGAGTCGATCCTGATCGTGCAGGAGCTGGGACTGTCCAATCCGATCTACAGCATGCAGAAGGATGGCGATGCAGGGATCGGAAAGGCAGTCTATCCGCATCCTGATATTCCGGTGATCTTGCAGCGCCCTGGTTACTCTGAGCGCAGCCTGCTCGAGCACCCCCTGCGGATGTGGGTTTCGCCCGAGCAGGACTTCGGTTTTTTGCATACCGAGATGAGTGTGCGATTGTGCGTTGGCATTGCGAAGGTTATGGGCTGTGCAAAGATCATGTTCGTATGCTGTGACTCACTGGTCAATGACGATGTGCGCCGGATGGACGTTGAGACCCACACAATCGTCACTGCAAATTCCAATGCTTACCGATACGTCAAGCCGCATGTGTTGAAGGATGTCGAAAATATCCCGCATGGGTTTGTTCTGCCAGAGCCGAACGGGAGCGCAAAGCAATGAAACATACCGATCAGGAACTGATTGCGATGTACGATGCATATTACAAAGCGGACCCTAACAAATGGGCGCACGGTCAGAGGAATGGTTTCGCGTTTGCGTCTGCAGCCAGGTCCCTGGGCGGCAAGCCTCCGAAGAACTGCCTGGATATTGGGTGCGGCGTGGGACATACTCTGGAATTTTTCCAGGAGCGCTGGTCGGACGTTGAATATTTCGGGATGGATTTCTCGCCTGAGGCAATCAGGCTGGCTTCTTCCAGGGTTCGCAATGCGAAATTCCACTGCGGTTTCCTGGCAGAGTCCAATCCATTCGATGAGCCGTTCGAGGTGATCCTGATGCTCGGTGTGATGGAGCACCTGGAAGATCTCGAAGTTGGACTGAAGCAGGTGAAGGCGTTGCTTGCCCCGGGCGGGATCTGTTACACGGAGATCCCGAACTGCATTGGATATCCGACCACAACGGACAAGACAGAAGGATTTCGCCAGCTCAACACCGGCAATCATCAGTATGAGTGGCATCTATTCCGACCCACCTGGGACGCAAAACTGCAGGAGGCTGGTTTCGAGATCGTTGAGCGTCTTACAGGACCATCCATCTATACAGAATTTTGCTACATCTTGAAATGAGTCAAATATGAGCAAATTACTTTCTGACCTGGTTGAGCAATTGGCGCTGGATGTTCCAGTGGTTGACAGCATTCCCACGGCAGTCCAATATGAGAATGCAGTGAAGGATGCGGTCCGTGACTTCTCCGAGCGCTGCGGACTGGAGCAGATCGCCACACTCAATGTGGTGCCAGGCACAGCGACTTATACCCTGGCTTCCGATTTCCTGAAGATGATCGTTCTGGAAACTTTCGAGTCCATCGATGGCGTGATCATCTCCTCAGCTGGATTGATCCCAACCAATGTCAGTTACGAAGAGCGCTTCACGATCCGGAACGGTCAAATCACATTCTGGCCGACGCCCACCTATACGATGGCACGTGACTATCGATACAAGGCTGCCTGGATCGGCACAGACGTGCCGGCAGACGCATCGGTGGCAGCGGATGTGAACTATGAGACGATGGGCGAGCGTGAAGCCCGGATCATCCTGTTGAAGGCACAGGCAACCGCATTGACGAAGCAGGCAAATGCCCAGGATGGCACCTCGATCAAATATTCGTTTGGCGCTGTGAGCGAAGATCTCAGCAGCGGTGGTGAATCCTTGCGCAAGAGCGCCAAGGCGCTGGAAACTGAATATGTCGAGGCATGCAGAGATTACAACGGTCAGCATGCCGCGTATGGAGATTGATCATGGAGCCTAAAAAGTTTCCGCAAGCCAACAAGGATCTACTGAAGCCCCAGGGCTGGACCGATGAAGAGTGCGGCAGCCTGCCAGTCTACACAGATGGCAAAGTATGCATCTCGCTCTGGCAGATGACCTGGAAGGAAAGATTCTCCGCTCTGTTCTTTGGGCGGATCTGGCTGTGGGTATACAGCGGACAAACACAGCCGCCAGTATCTCTGATGGCAACGAAGCAGATCTTCGAGGATAAGAAGCCGTGAACACAAGTTTTTATCAGGCACGAATGCGGAAGATCCGGGCGAGGAATGAGGTCTCGCTCGCCATTCGGCGCGGTACCACCACGCTGGCAGCCCAGTCCATGCGCATCGAGTATGCCGGCGCAAGGGCATTCAAGCTGCAGAGTGATGCAGCTCGGGCAGCTCAGCAGGCCGTGTACATCCTGGGTGAGCCTGATATGGATATCCAGAATGAAGATCGGCTGACCTACGATGGCAAGCTGATCAAGATCGTTTTCATCCAACCGAATCGCCTGGCTGCAACGATCGCTGAGGGAGTAGTGGAGCAATGAAAGACGGTTTCGAGTGGGTTGTCTCTCCGAAGGTGATCGCCGATGGGCTGGAAGCGTACGGGCAGAAAGCCCTGACAGCTATCCAGGCTGTGGCGGATTACTGGGGGCAGTCCATCCAGGACGAAGCCAGGGAGAACGCGGTCTGGGAAGACCGGACCGGCAATGCCCGCGGCGGCCTGGTCTTCGCGGTGGATGGTTTCGGGCTGGAGACATTGACCGGCGAAGTGACTCCGGAAGCGAAGAGCGAGATGAGCGACGTTGGTGTGGAAAGCGGTGATGCCAATACGTTGATCATCACACTCGGTCACACTGTTTTTTATGGCAAGTTTCTGGAATTATCCAATGGCGGTCGCTACGCCATCATCATGAGCACGATGGAAGGCAACCTTCCGAAACTAGAGCGAATGGTTCAGGACGTTTTCAGAGGATGATATGGCATCTTTACGCGATAGAGTAAAAGCATTTTTCAATCCGACGCCTCTCACCTCCCCCACAGGCGGCGAGGGGACCGGCGCGCCTGCGCCGGTGATCCCTGAATCGGTGATCAACAAGTTCCAGGTGGAGCGGACCAGGAATGCGGCCATCAAGGACTGCCGTGGTATGTACGACGCAGATCCACGCGTGGAGAAGATGCACCGGGATTATGCCCGGGATCTCCTGCGCAATGGCTTCCTGATCCAGACGACGGACGCAGCTGCCAAACAGATCGCCGATGAGCTACAGGAACGCCTGGGCCTGAATCAGAAGCTCGAGGACTGGCTGCGGCTTACCATGCGGGACGGTGATTCGTTCCTGGAGGTATCGGTGGACGATGCGCTGCTCATCTCCGGAGTGACACGCAAACCCACACTGCAGGTCCACAGGAATTCGAATGCGGCGGATCAGTTCGAGAACCCCGATCGGGCCTTCTGGATGGCGGAAGAAATGTATGCCGGGCTCGAACCGCCCAAGGATGCCATATGGTTTCCGGTATGGAAAATGATCCATGCCAGGTGGAACCATGACGAAGAGCAGCGCTATGGCAGACCGATGATGAAATCGGCTCGCAAAAGTTTCAAGTACGTGGAAGATGGCGAGTTGAATGTGGCCGTGCGGCGCAAGATCGGCGGGGCACAGATCCGCTCACACTTTGTCGATGGCAGCCCCGCAGATGTCGAGAAATACAAGGCAGATAACCAGGCTTCACTTGGTAAGCTGGCAGCGGTGATCGATCTGTTCTCGAATAAGAAGGGCACTTTGGAAGTGCACCAGGGGGATGGCAATCTCGACAAGATCGCCGATGTTGAGCATCACATTGCCACGATGTTCACAGCCAGCGACATCCCCATGGAGCTGATCGCATATGGCGGTGAGCTGAACCGTGACATCCTGGGCGAGAAGAAAGCCCAGTATGAAGAAATTCTCAACCAGGGACGGGAATGGGCATCTATGCAGCTCATCCGGCCGCTGCTCGAACGCCAGTGGCTATTGCAGGGCATCCTGCCGGCGAGCGTGAAATACAAGGTTATCTGGCGCAAAGCCAAAACGCTCAGCCCTGCAGATCTCCGTGACCTGGCGGACGCCGGTTCCAGGCTGAAGGTGCTGGGTGTGAAGGATGAAATCATTCAGGTCCTGCTCGCCACGTTCCTGCGGGATGTGGATGTGGATATCCTGAATTCGGATGGCTTCAGCGCTGAGCAGTTTGCGAAGTCATTACAAGGAATTAGTATCTAACAAGGAGATCAAAATGCCACCTATTCAAACAGTTCGATGCAAGTTTCGCTGCAATTCCGTCTCCAAGAGATTGGATAGCGGGTATCAAAAAGAACCGAAGTTCATCTATACCTATGAATTCTCTGCTGTTTACAGCGGTAGCGCAGAGAATGAAAGGTTCTTCGCCTACACACCGAGCGGGCAGCTCAATGTCGGTGCGTTCAAAGATGATCTCTTTGAGCCGGGCAAGGAATACTATATCGATATCACTGCCGCACCTGTCCCCGCCTTGGCTGCAGAGTAATAGCGGAGCGTCAAAAAATGGTTTTACTCGCCGAACGCACGAAGAACCAGAAGCTGATCGATCAGCTCGATCAGATCCCACTTGGACGGATGTACCAGGCATCGTTCAAGGCGGTTGTGCGTTTGCATCTGTACTTCACCGGTCGCACGCATGAAATGATGCTGGAGTTTACCGAGAAAGCGGAGGCGGTGATCCTGAAGAAGTCCGGCAAGGAACAGGTGCTGGATGGAACGAGCGGTTACATCGTGCAGACCGAACTTCTGAAGCTATGGGGCGATACCTTCAAGGAATGGTCCGAAGAATTCGAGAAGATCCGCAACGAGGCGGCAGCCATTCCGTTTGGGGTCCTGGCAGTGACACATGAACGATTGGTCATGCCTCTCACCACAAAAGTGGAAGAGTCCGTCCAGGATGGTGTGTTCGGTCCTCATCTGCATATCCTGCTGAATGCGGCCAGTGAGCATCTGTATGGCGATTCATTGGATCTCTCCCAGCGGATCTGGCGCATGGACCGTGAGACACGGGATGGCATCAACACGGTGCTCATGAACGGGATCTCGAACGGCTCCTCCGCCTGGGACATTGCCCAGCAGCTCGAACAGTACATGGGCGCTGGCAAAGATTGCCCCAGGTGGACATCGACGCGGCTCTATGGCAGGACTAAGGGCGAGATCGCTTCCGGCGATACAACCGGCCTGCTCAGCGGCAATGCATGCGATGGACGCGGCGTTTCCTACAACGCCCTGCGCCTGGCTCGCACCGAGATCCAGAAGGTCCATGCGCTGGCCACCGACCGGATCATGGCTCAGCAGCCCTGGGTGGAGAAGGAACAAGTCCACTTAAGCGCAGCTCATCCGGAGACGGATATCTGTGACGACACGGTGAGCGGTGGGGAAGGCGGCAAGGGCATCTATGCTGTTGGTGAGATCGAGCTTCCGCTGCACCCGAATTGCCTGTGCTACAAAACTGCGGTGCTGATGGATGAGAAGGACTTCACGGCGCAGCTGCGCGGCTGGATGACCGGCGATCGGGATTGGCGTGAGATGGACGATTACCAGGACCTGATCGGCGGTGACGTGAATCAATCCATACTGCCCAATGCAATCAACCTGGCGGTGTGGCTCTTTGGTGACAACCTGGAGAAGTGGCTGAAATGAAATTGGTAAAAGCTTGTTTGTACGAAATACTTCTTGCTCATCCATTGTTGATAGTTATTTGTTTGATCCTATGGAAGGTGATGAAATGAGCTTAAGCGACGAAATCAAAGCTGCGCTCGAAGCGGACAGCGACCTGATGGACTATCTCACCGGCGGGATCTACAACGACGTGGAGGAGATCAACCGGCAGAATACTCCCGAGGCTTTCGATGCAAACGGTGAGCTGGAGCCGTGTGCGCTGATCAAGCTGGGCACGGAAAGCAAGCTGCGGAGCGGGATCCTGAATTCGGTCAATACGCCGATCACCATCTATTTCTACCAGCGTGCAGGCTACAACATTATCGAGCCTGCCATGGACCTGGCATACGTTGACCTGAACGATAAGAAGATCGGCAGTCACGTCTGGAATATCGAGTACGACATTGCAGTGCATCAACAGCGGGACACGGCTTTGGATTGTGCCCTTGGCTCGCTGAGATTTGTAGCGAAGCGGATGCGTGAGATCGAAGTAGCAGGATCGTAATCGCTTCGCAAAAATAAAAAGGAGATTCGACATGAGTTTAGATACACATCCAAAACCGTTCGGGCTGAATGACATCAAGTTGCAGCCATATGCTGGTGGAGCTACCGTAGACCTGCCGGCATCCGTGAAGTGCACCGTCAAAGAGCGGGTCAAATCCGCTGAAGGACCTGGCGATGACATGCTCTCGACGGTGGTCTCTGTGCGTGACGCGGTGGAGTGGGAGCTGGAAGCCACCGGCTTGCCGCTCGAAGCGCTGGCGGTCATGTACGGCGCGACCACCGGCACCACCGGCAGCACGCCGAACCAGGTCAAGACCCTGAAGCATCAGGGCGGTGTGCGCCTGCCATATTTCAAGATCTATGGCAAGAGCGTGGGCGAAGGCGATGACGATGTTCATTGCGTCATCTACAAAGCCAAAGTCACAGAGGGTCTGGACACTGCCAACGAGTATGGCAATTTGCAGAAGAGCACCATCAAAGGCATCGGCATCGATGATGGTTCCAATGGCGTGTATGACTGGGTGCAGAACGAGACCGCTGCCGCCCTGCCTTCCTCGTAGCAGGTGAGCGATGGCAAAACAAAATAATCTCAAACGAACGGAACAATCCCGGCTGGATAAGCGTGCCATGCTTGCTCAGTGGCGTGCCAGCCGGGTAAAAGACCTCACTCTGCCCAGTGGACTGGATCTTAAAGTGCGTGACGTGAGCATGACCGATCTGATGCTCAGCGGCAGGCTGCCTGACAGCATGCTGGATTTCGCGCAGGACGCTAGCGCACAGGGGGCGAAGGACATCGATCTGAAAGCTATGGTGAAGAATGGACACGATTTCCAACTGCTGATCGATGAGGTTGTCATGCTGTGTGTGGTCGAGCCGCCGATCGCCAAGCAGCCCGATGATGAGCATCTGGGTATCGACGAGCTGAACGGCGACGATAAGATGTTCATCTTCAACTGGGTGAACCGGGAGGTGGAGCAGCTGCGCCCCTTTCGCGAGGGAGAAGCTCAACCTCCTGCGGCTGTATAACCTTGCCACTGCTTACGGTAAAACTCCCAGTGATTTCTTCCAGCTCGAAACGGAGATCGGACGCTGGGCGCTCGATGAAGCCTGCCTGAAAATAGGCAGACGGGTTGAGAACAACACGAACAATGGCAAGGAACCGTTTTACGGATTTGGCTCTTCCACCCCGAAACGCTCCGGCAGCTTTCGCAGTGCGAAATCGCTGGTGACTAAAAAGGTCAAAATCAAACCTGATGGAACCTGGTGATCAATGTCAATTCAATTAGGATCTGCATATGGCAAAGTTGCCCTCGATGTTGCCGGCCTGCTGAGCGGTGTGGCAAAAGGCAAGGCGGGGTTGACCAGCCTTGCCGCAACCGGTGTTCAGGTCGGCGCTGCCATGAAGAACGTTGGCAATATGATGACCCTCGGTCTCACATTGCCTATTGTAGCAATGGGTGCAGCATCCATCAAAGCAGCCAGCGATTTCGAGGAGACGAAGAATAAAGCGATAGTTGTCTTTGGCGAGATGTCGGATAGCGTTGTTTCCAATGCGAACAAATCAGCCACGGCGCTCGGTATCAGCAAAACCCAATACCTGGATTATGCATCGTCGATCGGCGCTGCCCTCAAAGCCGGTGGAATGAGTGTAAAAGAATCCACAGAGCTTTCAGAGCAGGCAGTTAAACACTTCGCAGATCTCGCCTCGTTCCATAATTCTCAGGTGCAGGATGTGGCCCTTGCCTGGCAATCTGCTATTCGCGGGCAGTATGAACCGATCCAGCGCTTCTTCCCGTTCATCACAGATTCCTATCTGAAAACATACGGTGTTGCCAATGGGCTGGTAGATTCGAATACGAGTAAGCTGACCGCCAATCAGCGGGCGATCATCCTCAATGCCATCGCTCTCGACGAAAGGCTAAATCCGGCGCTCAACGATTTTGCTGAAACATCGGGCGGGCTGGCTAACCAGACACGCATCCTGAAAGCTCAATGGCAGGACGCGCTTGTTACCCTAGGGCAAAACCTTTTACCAATCGCGTTGAAGGTGGTTTCAGCTCTCAACAGTATGCTGGAAAAATTCAATCAATTAACACCGGTACAGCAAAAGATGATTCTCGGCTTTCTGGGTTTGGTAGCACTTGCCGGTCCATTGATTTCCTTCCTTGGCACGGTCGTCACTATCATTTCAAGCATCGCCGGGCTCATCGGGACACTCTCCACGATGGGAATTTCCCTGGCTGGGATCGGGGCGATTATCACTGGTACGGTGATCCCGGCGATCATAGCAGTTGGTAGCGCATTGCTGCCTGTCCTGATCGTAATCGGTGCGCTGATCCTTGTCATTGGACTTCTCTATCTTGCCTGGAAAACGAACTTCCTGGGCATACGGGATATCATGAACACATCGGTTAAATTCTGGACAGCACTCCTCAGAGCTTTCTTCGCCTTCCTGCGCGGTGATACCAAGGCGGCAACGGAATACGCGAAAGAAGCCTTTACCATTTTTGGGGATCATATCAATAAGGTGTTCCTGAAACTCTTCGGGATCAAAGATGCCTGGGGCAAATTCCTGGAGTTTATGCGGAATGCACTGGGCAGATTGGTATCCTACATCACCAACGTTTTCACGAAAACCAACTGGTCTCAGCTGGGGAGATACATCACCCTGGGAATCGCAAATGGGCTGCTGGGAGGCATCCCGGCGCTGGTCCTTGCAGCTGCAAAAGCCGGCGAAGCGGCGCTGGCAGCCATCAAGAAAAAGCTGGACATCAAATCTCCGAGCGGCGCATTCGAAAAACTTGGAATGTACAGCGCGCAGGGATATCAGATCGGTCTGGCGAAATCCATGAAACCGGATGACATTGCCCGGACTATGGCGCGACCGGTGAATCAAATGTCCAGTTCACAGCAGCAGCATGTCACCGTGCAGCTTTCCAGCGGTCTCACCATACAGCAGGCCAGGGAGATGATCGCTGCGAATAATGAGCAGATGATGAACACGATCATCGGCGCATTGGGAGGCGGGTGATGGCTGAATTCTCGATCGGTACGACGCTCGGAGGTATGACGAACCTGGACAGCCTGACCACGCCGGTGGTGGAGCCGAAGTCATCCTATCTGCCCTATGCACGCACGGTCAATAAGGGAGATGGAGGCAGGCGGGGCGTGGGATCTCCAATGGCAGTCTGGGACTTCGCCCTGCTGAGCGTGGAAGAGCGCGACCAGCTCAAAACATTCTGCGCCGGCGCATCTGCGGCGGTCTACATCCGCACGAAGCTGAATGATGATACCTATGCAGACTTC